>Ga0207678_10006347_pt1 | contig 10497 bp, 9 predicted proteins | sample KBSC63metaG_FD_184319 | JGI IMG/M metagenome (GOLD analysis project Ga0207678, IMG submission 184319) | Corn rhizosphere microbial communities from Kellogg Biological Station, Michigan, USA - KBS C6-3 metaG (SPAdes) (version 2) | ecosystem: Host-associated > Plants > Roots > Rhizosphere > Soil ...
ATTTCCTGTGCCAGATCGTCGCAGCGGAATCAGTGATGGGCAGCCATTTTGCCTCGATTCTGTTGCGCTAGGAGGGACGTGTGAGCACGTACTCGCGCAGCGCGCTCATCAGATCGCCCCACCAGAGACCGATGTGGCGAGCGAAGTCGGCACCCGTCTTGCCGTGGCGCGCGGGGTGATCGTCCGGCAAGCTGTTCCAGCCGCTGTGCTCGACGCGCACCAGCGTGCCTTCACCGGATGGCTTGAACGTGACCTCGACCAGCGTCTTTTGATGGGGGGCGAAGTTGACGTTGCGCCACTCGAAGGCGAAGCGCTCGGGGGGCGACCACTCGATGATGTTGCCCACGATGAACGTGCGGGGTCCGGAGCCGAGCTCGACCTCTTCGAGCAGCCGGCCGCCGAGGCCCGCTTCAAACGAGAGCTTGCCCGGGCGGCCGCCGGCGATGCGATACTTTCTACCGTGCCGCCACCAGGCGTCGATCTCGTTGGTGAAGATCTCGAAGGCGTCCGCGGGCGGCACCGCCACGTAGACCGTGGCCGCCGCCGAGTCGCCGGCCGTCGCGCTCATCGCTTGCCTCGCCGGGTAGGACCAGGGGCCATCGAGCCCGCGCCCTTGCCGCGCGTGCGCTCGGCGTGTTCCTTGAACGAAGCCAGCTGACCCTCCCAGAAGGTCTGCACGTCTTCGACCCAGGACTGGAGCCCGGCGAATGGCTCACGCCGCAAGCGATAGACGCGCACGCGCGCGTCCTCATCCGGGCTCTCTTCTTCGACGAGCTGACTCTGGCGTAGTACGCGCAGGTGCCGGCTGAGGCCCGCCGGGTTCAGGTCCAGCTCACGCGCCAGCTCGCCGGCGCGCCGCGGCTGATCGCGCAGCAACTCCACGATGCTCCGGCGCGTGCGGTCGGCGAGCGCCGACAATGTGCGATCCAGGTCGGCGCTGTCCATGCCGTGCGCGTCTCACCCGCCCGCTTTGCCGCGCGTGCGCAGGCGCTCGTAGAACCACCAGTGGTGGCCGCCGATGTCGACGCACTCGTAGCCGCGGTCCGCCCAGTAGTCGTCCCCGTAGTCGTGCAGCGCGGGCTCGTTCACGATGCTGGCACCGGCAGCGCGCGCGCGCCGGCAGTGCGCCTCCGCGTCGTCGACGTAGACCATCAGGTTCTGTGTGTTCTTCGCGCCTACCTCGGACGGCGGCGCCATGAACGGGAACTTTTCCGGCTTGGCGCTGCCCACCATGATCAGGCCGTCGCCGAAGCTGAGCTCGGAGTGCTCGATGCGGCCGCCCTCGCCCTCCACCTTCAAGCGCAGCTCGAAGCCGAACGCCTGGCACAGCCAGTCGATCGCACGGCCGGGATCCTCATAGTAGAGCGCCGAAGAAATGCGCGGCCAGCCTGGCGGAGTCGGTTTCATGGCTTGTACCTCCGATGGATAAAGTTGATGTTTGCGCGATTAGTTTACCCAATCGTCAACTAATTGCGAGGGCATTCGTCGCAGCGTATCGCGATGGGACAGCACTCGGCTCGCGGTCCTCACTTTTCGAACGCCAGGCGTCGAAACCACCCCTCACTCGTCATTGTTAGCGCTGTGGTTCGTCGTCCCGATTCCGATCTGGGGGTAGCCCATGAGCTCGTCAGTTCGTCTGACCCAGGGTGGAACGGAGCGCCGTTCCGCGCCGGGGTACGCCCGGCGCACGGTCGCGGTCCTGCTGGACTACATGGACCTGTTCGGTGGCGGGTGCGAGGTGGGGATGCGCACGGCGCTCGAAGAGCTCGCGCGCGAGCTGGACCTGAACCTGCTGTTGCTCTACGGGCGCGCGCTGGCGCACCCTGATCAGAACCAATCAGCCCACAATGCCGTCTACGATCTGATCAACCGCCAGACGGTCCACGGCCTGGTGACACTCTCGCCTGCCCTGTCCACGTTCGCGGGCGCCCCTGGGCTCGCGCGCCTGTTCGAGCGCGCAGGGATCCAGGCGCGCTGCAGCGCAGGCGTGGCGCTGCCCGGCATACCGAGCATCGTGATCGACAATCACAGCGGGATGACCTCGCTGCTCCGACACATCATCGGCGAACACGGCTACCGGCGCGTGGCCTTCATCGGCGGCATTCCGGGCAACCCCGACGCGGAGATCCGCCTGGCCGCCTATCGCGCCGCGCTCGAAGAGGCGGGCTTGCCCTTCGACTCTCGGCTGCTCCGCTTCGGTGATTTCGTGCGGCGCTCGGGCGAGATCGCCATGGCGGACTTGCTCGGCAGCGGCATCGTGCCGGAGGCGGTGGTGTGCGCGAACGACGGCATGGCGCTGGGCGCCGTGGCGGCACTGCAGCGCAGCGGGTACCGGGTCCCGGAGGACGTGGTGATCACCGGCTTCGACGATCTGTCGATGGGCCGTCTCAATGATCCTCCGCTCACCACCGTCGCGCAGCCGCTGCAGAAGATGATGGTCCTCGCGCTGCGCAACGTGGTCGCGCAGATGAACGGCGAGCAGGTGCCGCTCGTACAGGAGTTGCCGGCGCAGCTCGCGGTGCGCGAGTCGTGCGGCTGCGGCCCCGCGCGCCAGCTGGCACGCCCGGCGTCGCCCCGCAGCGAGCAGGCGCCGCTCGCCTTCATGCAAGAGCACCAGGCGAGCATCTTGCAAGGCATCCATGACTACGACCCGCTGCGGCCGCCGGTGACTCAGTCCGACGCTGCGCGCGTGTACCGCGGGCTGTCGCGCTATCTCTCCGATCCCAACGTCGACGTGCCGGCGCTGGTGCGCGAGCTACTGCGCGAGATCGGCCCCGACAACGAGCGCCGGCAAGCGCTGCTCGTGAATGTGGGCCTGCTGCGCCAGGCGCTGAAGCCCGTGCTCGGCGCCGAGCTGCAGGACCAGTTTCACGAGCTCACCTCACAGATCAGCCTGACCGACACCCGGCTGCAGGTGCAGCAGCGACTGGAGATCGACCAGGCTTATTCCGTGCTGATGCAGCGCGGCGAGCACTTCTCCAACTCGCTCGATTTCGAGGGCCTGCGCGACGGCCTGGAGCGCTCGCTGCCGGAGCTCGGCATGTTCACGACCAGCATGTACCTGTATGCACCAGGCAATCCGCAACGGCTGCATCCGCTGCTCAGCCTGGTCGAGGGCAAGGCGCTCTTGGAGCCCCAGCCTGGATTCAGCGCGGAGCAGCTGTTCGCGGGCGGCTTTCCCAGCGCGCAGCACCGCCGCACGCTGCTCGTGTTCCCGCTGGTGCTGGCGGCGCGCTGCCTGGGCGTCGCCGTCTTCGAGTACCTGCCGGGCAACAACGGCTACGTGGTCGTGCGCGACCGGCTGAGCGTCGCCCTCGGCAGCGTCGAGCTGCACCAGCAGATCGTGCACAACACCAAGCTGCATGAGCGCAAGATCCAGGACCAGCAGCGGCTGGCCAACGAGGAGCGCATCCGCGGGCTCAACGTGCTCGCGGGCGGAGTGGCGCACGATCTGAACAACGCGCTCGGTCCGCTGGTGGCGCTGCCGGACGTACTGCTGGAGGAGCTGCGCGAGCTGCCTGCCACGCTGAGCAGCCCGGAGCGCGACCTGCGCTCCGATCTGGAGTGCATCAAGGTCGGTTCGCTGCGCGCCAGCCAGATCATCAAGGACCTGCTGACCATGAGCCGGCAGAACAGGCTGATCCGCGAGCCGCTCGAGCTGAACGAGTGCCTGCGCCGCTTCCTGACCGAGCTGAGCTCGGGCGGCAGCTGGCATCCTCTGCAGCTGCAGCTGGAGCTGGATCTCGAGCCCGAACCGCTGTGGCTGCTGGGGTCCGAGACGCACCTGCAGCGCGCGGTGAGCAACCTGCTGCACAACGCCATCGACGCGACCGATGGCCGCGGTCGCTTGCGTGTTCGCACCTATCGTCGCACCGTGCTCGGCGACGAGGCGCGCAGCGAGAGCGTACGCGAGGGCGGCTACGCGGCGCTGGAGATTGCCGACGATGGGCGCGGCATCGCGGAGGCGGATCTGTCGCGCGTGTTCGAGCCGTTCTTCAGCAGCAAGCCCATGAACGCGCGCAGCGGCAGCGGCCTCGGCCTGGCCGTGGTGCAAGGCGTGGTCAAGAGCCACGGCGGCTTCATCCGGCTGCGCAGCGCTCCGCGCGCGGGCACCAGCTTTACGCTGTTCTTCCCGCGCGAGGCGCCCCCCGAGCAGAGCACGGCCCTGAGCCAGCCCGCGAGCACGCGCGGGCGGGGTCGCATCCTGATCGTCGACGACGACCCGATCCAGCTGCGCACCGCCACCCGCGTGCTGCAACACTTCGGCTACGCTGTCGATGCCGAGAGCAGCGGCGTGCGGGCCCGCGCCCGCTTCTCCGTCGCTCCAGCGCTGCCGGGCGCGCGCAGCCCGTACGATCTGTTGATCCTGGACATGCAGCTGAACGAGGCCGAGGACGGCGTGCAGCTCTATCGCAGGATCCTGGAGCACTTCCCGCAGCAGAGGGCCATTCTCTCCAGTGGTCATGCGGCGCCAGAGTCGAACCGACCGAGCGCGCCGCCGGGGCTGGGCTGGTTGCCGAAGCCCTACACGGCAGCCGCGCTGGCCGAGGCCGTGGGCAGCGCACTGAAACATCGCGAACCGAGAGCCAGCGAACGGCCGGCGCCACCCAGCTCCGTTCGCTCGTAGCGCCCGTTTCGGGGGCGCTGGCTTTGCGCTCCCCTTCACGTATGCTAGTGCCCCCCGGAGCGCACGTGGCACAGGTAACCGATCGTTGGGCGGTGGGAGCCGCGTACGAGTTGTTCATGGGGCGCTGGAGCCGCAGTGTCGCCCGCGGCTTCGTGGAGTGGCTCGAGGTCGCGCCGCGTGCCCACTGGCTGGACTTCGGCTGCGGTACGGGTGCGCTCAGCGCGGCCATCTGCGAGCTGAAGAATCCCGGCTCCGTGCTGGCGTGTGACGCTTCGGGACCGCTGGTGGAGCAGGCGCGCGAGCGCTTGCCGGACAAGCGCGTGGCGTTCGAGCTCGCACAGGCTGAACGCCCACCGGAGCGCGAGGGCGGCTTCGACGTGGCGGTCTCGGGTCTGGTGCTGAATTTTCTGGAGGATCCGAGGCGAGCGCTGGCGTTGCTGCGCAGCAGGCTCTCGGAGCGCGGCTTCACGGCTTCCTATGTCTGGGACTACGCCGGGGGCGTGCAGCTCCTCAGTTCCTTCTGGCGCGCGGCAGTGGCGCTCGACCCCAGCGCGGCCCCGCTCGTGGAAGACGTGCGTTTCGGGCAGTGGAACCGCACGCTGCTGAGCTCGCTGCTGCGCGACGCCGGCTATTGTCGCGTGGAGACCAGGGCCATCGAGATCGAGACGGTCTTTGCGGGCTTTGACGACTACTGGCAGCCGTTCCTCGGCCGCACCGGGCCCGCCCCGAGCTACGTGGCCTCGTTGGTACCGGCCCAGCGCGACGCGCTGCGCGAACGCCTGCGGCAAGATCTGCCGCTCGACAGCGACGGGCGCATCCGCCTCACGGCGCGCGCCTGGGCCGTGCGCGGACAGCTCGGCGCCGAACCGAGCTGAGCCGCTCGGCATCGTGTGCTCTGGCCAGCTCCACCGGGCTCGCGCAGGCCAGACCGTTGCGCCAGGCCGCACCCAGCGCGCTCTGATTGGCGCGTGTCAGCGGGCACGGATACTGCTATCATCGCTGATTCGAGCAGACTGCGCAGGTCTGCTTACAAGCTGCGGAAGAAGCGGAACGGCCACGCAAGGGGCAAGGCCGATCGCCTCAGTTAACGGCGCGCTGCAGAGAGCCGCCGCAAGGAGGAGAGCGCATGGCATCACGGGAGAGATCACGGGATACCTCACTGGAAACACCGTCGCCGGAGACGCGGCTCGAACGCTGGTCAGACGCCGCCTCGCCCGAGGCGCTGGGCGAGACTGAGGCGTGGCGTCCCGGTATCTGGGAGGCAGTCGTGGGCTGGGGCTATGTGGAACCGCCCGAGCCCCCCTCGCAACCCGAGCCCCGCGGTCGCTGGCTGCTGGACGACGACGACTTCAGCTCGGAGCACGGCTATCAGCCGGAGTTCGAGGGCCGCTCCGAGTTCGAGCACGGCGAGTTCGAGCGCTGGTTGTAGCTCCAGCAAAACACGAATCCCCGGCGAGCAGAAACCCGCCGGGGATCGCGCTCAGCTCAGCGGCTGAGTGAGCTCTCGTCGCTGCTCACTGCGCGACGAGCTGTACGAACGAGCTGCCCGAGCCGATCAGCGTCGCGAGCGAGACGGGCGTCGCGTTGGCGGTGCCGGCCGGGTACAGCATCACCGAACCCAGCCCGCCGTAGCTGACTGAGATGACGGGCTCGTCCGCGTCGGTGGTGGCGAGACCCGCCGCGCGGTTCCAGTGCAGCACCAACCGGTCGCCGTCGATCTGGAACGACACGCCGCGATAGCCGGGGGCGATCGGCGGGGTCAGATCCGCCGAATCGACCAGGACGTTCTGATCCGTGTCGGCGTCGGTGTTGGGGCTGGAGATGGAGAACCCGTCGTTCAGCGCGCGCTGCGCAGTGGAGGCGTTCACCGTTGGGTCGAGCGCGATCGGCTGATTGAAGCGGATCTCCAGATCGCCGCTGGGCTGCGGCGCGAGGTCGTCGCTGGACAGCGCGGTCATCGCCAGCGGCGAATCCGACAGCGGATCGAGCACCCAGCTGCGGTCGCCGTCGACGCCGGCGGTGAAGCTGCCCGTCAGGGCCTCGTGCCCGGGCACGCCGTAGATGGTGACGGCATAGTTCACGCCGTACACCAGCTGACCCGCCGCGAGCGCCGCCTCGCCGTTCTGGAACGGCAGCACCAGCGCGCGCTGCTGCAGGTCCTCGTCGTTCTCCCACAGCTGACGCCCCATGGCCGTGGAGGTCACGCCCACCGGGGTCTCCGCGCTGGAGTCGAACAGGATCGAGCTGCTCGTCGGCGAGAAGCGCATGAAGCCGCTCGGCAGCTCCGTGCTGTCGCTCACGCGCACGCGGCAGTTGGCGCCCGGCGTGCTCACCTGCTCGGGATAGAGGAAGGCGTCATAGTAGAGCGACTGGAGCGACTGCTCCGCGGTCCTGGCCACGCGCTCGTTGTGCGAGAGGAAGCTGCGATAGCCTTCCGACACCACCACGATGCTGTAGTCGGCGTCCGCCAGCAGCGGACCGACGAAATAGCGACCGTTGGTGTCGACCGTGCCCGGGATCACGCGATCGAAGTACTCCAGCCGGATCGAGTAGTCCTTCAAGCGGCTCAGCGACACACCATCGTAGATGCGGCCGGTGAAGTACTCCGCGGTGCCCGGAACCAGATCCGTGCTCAGCGAGTCCGCGCTCGGCGAGAGCCACACGTTCATATCCGCGGCGCGGCCCGCGGCGATCGACAGGCTCTCGGGTTCAAACGCCGGACCGCCATACACCTCGAGGTTGTAACCCGCGCCCGAGCGCAAGGCGCCCGCCGGGATGGCGGCCTTGCCGTCCACGATGCGCGCGCGATAGCCGGTCACGTCCGTGAGCGCGTTGTTGGGCAGCCAGGTGTCTGCCATCGTCTGTGGCGGGCTCGCGGCGTCGGGGTTGCTCGAGACGGCCAGACGCGCCGCCGGATCCGTACCCAGACGGACCGGAACGAAGCGCGCTTCGGCGCTCGCCGTATCCAGCGGCAGGCGCGCATCGCGCGAGCTGGCGCTGATGGTGAACGAGGGTGACTGCTGGTCGTCCTTGTACAGCACCACGTCACCGACCAGCGCGCGATCGCGGTCGACGAAGTTGTCCAGGTGAGGCAGCTGGCTGCCGTAGAACGCGAAATCACCGAAGCCGGCGAGCTGAGCCGAGATGCGATAGTCGGAATCGGGCGCGATGGGGCCCACCGAGAACGAGCCGTCCGCCTTGGAGCGGGTCTGCTTCGAGCTCTTGCCCACGCTCAGCGACACCTCCGCGTTGGCGACGGGTTCGAGCGTGCTGCCGTCGAGCACACGCCCGCTCAAGTAGTAGTTGGGATGGCCATCACCTTCGTCGCTGCTGCAGGCCAGGCAAGACAAGAGCGCGCCGGCAGCGCACATCAGAGTCGTGGAACGCAGCGCGGCGCTGCGGGTGTTCGTCGCCAAATTTCCGAATCGCAAATCGATCAAGTTTCTTCTCTCCCCTGGGGCACTGTCATTAGGTTAGTTGCAGTCAAAGTGGCAACGTGTGCTGCCGGTGAAACTGATCGTCCTCAGCATTGGGGTCTGAAGGAAATTTCAGCTCGTCTTCGCCTCGTGCCGGATCGGCGCAGTGCGCCCCGAAACGGTCTACATAGTGGCCGTGAAGCGCAGCGAGGAAGAAGCCGCCGTCGCGGCAGCGAGAGCGGGAGACCAGGCCGCGTTCTCGGCGCTCAGCGAGCCCCATCGCCACGCGCTGCGCGTGCACTGCTATCGCATGCTCGGCTCGTTCGACGAGGCCGAAGACATGGTGCAGGAGACGCTGCTGCGCGCCTGGCGCGCGCGAGAGAGCTTCGAGGGGCGCTCGCTGCTGCGCACCTGGCTCTATCGGATCGCCACCAACGTCTGCCTGAACGCGCTGGAGCGCGCGCCGCAGCGCCTGCTGCCGCCGGACGTGGCAGCGCCCGTCACCGCGCAGACTCCCGCCACCCAAGCGCGCTCGAAACCGACCACTGCCCCCGAGTTCCCCTGGTTGCAGCCCTACCCGGACGACTTGCTCGAGCCCGCCGGAGCGCACGAACCCGAGCTCGCGCTCGCGCGCCAACAGAGCGTCGAGCTGGCCTTCCTGGCGGCGCTGCAACACCTGCCCGCGCGCCAGCGCGCCATCGTCGTGCTCTCGGACGTGCTGGAGTGGACGGCGGCAGAGGTCGCCGAACAGCTCGAGCTGAGCGTGCCCGCCGTGACCAGCAGCCTGCAGCGCGCTCGCGCCAGCTTGCGCACCGAGCTGCCGGCGGGGCGCGAGGCCTGGGCGCCGAGTCTGCCGCTCAGCGACGAACAGCGCGCGGTGCTCGCAGGCTTCGTGCGCGCCTGGGAGACCGGCGATGCGGGTGAGCTGACGCGCCTCCTGCGCGAAGACGCGCGCTGGGCCATGCCGCCCGCGCCGCTCTGGTTCCAGGGTCGCGCGGCGATCGAGACCCTGCTGCGCCTGTTTCCGCCTCGCTGGCAAGGCCGCGAGTTCCGCATGCTCCCGGTCGGCGCCAACCGGCAGCCGGCCGCGGCGGCGTACCTGCGCCAACCCGGTCAGAGCGAGTTCCACTTCTCGGGCCTGCACGTGCTGCGCGTCGAAGGCGGCCAGCTCGCGGAGATCACCAGCTTCGGTCCTGCGCTCTGCGCCGGTTTCCGCCTGCCGCCCACGCTCTGAAGAAAATCGCGCTCCGCCGCGATGAACTTTTGTGCGCCCCGGGTCTGAGCGACATGAACCCATGTTTTTCCAAGGACGGCACCCCGATCGCGTTCGACCAGCTGGGCCAGGGCCCGCCCCTGATCCTGGTGCTGGGCGCCTTCAACGACCGACGCACCGGAGCCGCGCTGGCTCAACGCCTGAGCTCCCGCTTCTGCGTCTTCAACTACGATCGCCGCGGCCGCGGACAGAGCGGTGACGCCGCACAGGGTGGAGTGAGCCCGTACGACCTCGAACGCGAGCTCGACGATCTGGACGCGCTGATCGCGGCCGCTGGTGGTTCCGCGTCGGTCTGCGGCTACTCCTCGGGCGCTGCGCTGGCCTTGCTCGCGGCAGCGCGCGGCGCACGCATCAGCCGGCTCGCGCTCTATGAGCTACCGCCCAGGCAATCGCCTGCCCATCCGGCGGAGCTGGCTTCTCTCATCGCTGCCCAGCGACGCGGCGACGCGGTCGAATACTTCCAGCGCCACGTCGTCGGCATCCCCGAGCCCGTCGTCGTCCGGTTCCGCCAGGCTCCGTTCCGCCCGGCGCTGGAAGCGATGGCACACACCCTCGTCTACGACGCCCAGCTCGTCGCCAGCGACCGTGTCACCCCCGCGCTGCTCGCGCAAATCCAGACGCCCACCCTCGCCATCGCCGGCAGTGAGAGCCCGCAGGCGCTGCGCGAGGCCACGGAAGCAGCGGCTCGCGCCTTGCCAAACGGGCGCGCCCTCAGCCTCCCCGGCGCAACCCACGATCTCGATCCCGAGCTGCTCGCCCCCGCGCTGGAAGGCTTTTTCTGACCCTCGACGACGCGGCGACACCGCTCGAGCAGATTTTGGATGGAGAGCGGGCACCATTCCGCGCCGAGCGGCGCGAAGCCCGCTGACGCCGCATCGCGCGGCACTCACCCGGCGCTGCAACGCCGACGCGCGTCCGGCGAGCCCCTTCACCAACGTCCACTCAGGTTTCCATGGAAACTTCACAGCGCCACTTACAAGGCCACTTGTTGCCATGGAAACCTGACGGTCGCACCGCTGGAGGGAGCCCGCGGTTCCGCGGGTCACGGGAGACTGGGGGTGCCTGGGGTTGTGCAGGGACCAGCTCGCGAGCTGCGGTAATGCCCCTCAAAACTTCATGATGCGGTCGAGGGCCTGCTTCGGTTGGTGATGCGTGTTGAACAAGAGCGGGAAATCCTGGCG
>Ga0207678_10006348_pt1 | contig 10496 bp, 9 predicted proteins | sample KBSC63metaG_FD_184319 | JGI IMG/M metagenome (GOLD analysis project Ga0207678, IMG submission 184319) | Corn rhizosphere microbial communities from Kellogg Biological Station, Michigan, USA - KBS C6-3 metaG (SPAdes) (version 2) | ecosystem: Host-associated > Plants > Roots > Rhizosphere > Soil ...
TGCAAAGGCGATTGCTCTGGCGGAGTTGGGCAGCCGCGATAAACGCAATGCCACAGAGATCGTCGGCAATGTTGATGCAATGAATGCGGCGCTCGAGCTGGCGAACAGACTCGATCAAAGGGCGATCTTGGCGATGCACGCGGCCCTGGTCGCCCGCCACGAGCCGGACATCGCTGGCGCCTGGCGGCACGAGCAAGTCTGGATAGGCGGTGATTCGTTCGGACCACATGGGGCAACGTTCGTTCCTCCACACCATGACCACGTGCCGTCATTGATGGCTGACTTGGTTGGCTTCATTCGCCGATTGGATATGCCGGCCTTGGCGCACGCCGCCGTCGCCCATGCTCAGTTCGAAACCATCCATCCCTTCCCCGATGGCAATGGCCGGACCGGTCGGGCGCTGGTGCACGCGATGCTACGAGCACATGGGCTGACCCGAAACGTCACCGTGCCGGTCTCGGCCGGACTGCTCACCGACACGTCCGCCTATTTCGACACCCTGACGGCGTATCGCGCCGGCGATCCGGCCGCAATCGTCGAAAGAATGGCGCAGGCTTCGTTCGCCGCGATCGTCAACGGTCGTCAATTGGTCGCCGAGCTCCACTCAATTCGTGCGAGGTGGAACAGCAAAGTTCAGGTTCGGCGCGGCGCGGCGGCCTGGCGGTTGGCCGATCTGCTGGTCCGCCAGCCCGTGGTCGACGCCGCCCGGGTCGCCTCGGAGTTGGCGATCGCACCCCAGAACGCGCATCGAGCCATCGCGCCACTCGTCGAGGCCGGAATCCTCACCGAGTTCACCGGCTTCGCCCGTAATCGACTGTGGCAGTCGAGTGAGGTGCTCACCTCGCTCGACGACTTCGCTCGGCGGGCCGGTCGCCGGAGCAGACAAGGCCCGGGTGGGGTGGGCGGTCGCTTCGCCTAATGTCATTGGCGTGCCGAAGAACATGGTCGAAGTGCCGGCCGGCAGCTTCGTCATGGGCAGTGACGACCACTATGCCGAGGAGCGTCCCGCTCACGAGGAACACGTCTCGGCATTCCTGATCGACGAGCACCCCGTGACCAATGCCGAGTTCCGCCGCTTTGTGAAGGACACCAACCACCGCACTACCGCCGAGATCGCGCCGCCGGCCGCGGAGTTCCCAGACGCAGATCCCGACGATCTGGTACCAGGTTCGCTCGTCTTCAGACGTACGCCCGGCCCGGTGCCGTTGGATGACTGGCGGCGCTGGTGGCACTGGACACCGGGCGCGCACTGGCGGGCACCGGAGGGGCCGGTTAGCTCAATTGGCGGGAAGGAACTGCACCCGGTCGTGCACGTCTCGTTCGAGGACGCCGTGGCCTACGCCCAGTGGGCCGGAAAAGACCTGCCCACCGAAGTCGAATGGGAGTACGCGGCTCGGGGTGGCCGCACGCCGACTGTCTACGCCTGGGGGGATGAATTCATGCCGCGCGGCCGGCCAATGGCCAACACCTGGCACGGCGACTTCCCGTGGCAGACCGACAAAGCGCCCGGCAAGGATCGCACGACGCCGGTGGGTCGATTCCCCGCCAATGACTGGGGTCTGGTCGACATGATGGGAAACGTCTGGGAGTGGACCGCGTCGGCGTGGACGGACGACCATGGCGGCCGCCTCGGCGAGGCGTCCCCCTCGCCCTCCTGCTGTGCCCCGCACGATCCGCTCCGTCCATTTCAGGAAGACGACCGAAACGTGATGAAAGGCGGCTCCCACCTGTGCGCCCCGTCCTATTGCCTGCGTTATCGACCGCCGGCGCGTCAAGGCCAAGCCGTCCGCAGTAGCACAAGCCACCTCGGCTTCCGGTGCGTCATCCGGGCTTGACCGCGTCGGCCGGTCCTGACCTCGCTCGCAGGCTCGCATGTATCGGGTCGGCTGTGCGTGCCTCCTTTCCCAACGAGGTGGTCCGGATGAACGGCTATGGCGTGCTGCGGGGAAGTCCCGACCGATGGGTACGAGAAGACGGCGACACGACCCCGCACCTACAGATCCGGTTACTCGACCGCACGAGGCAGCCATGGCGTATCGCAGTGAACGTGCAGTCCGACACGGGCGCGGAAGTCGTCTACTGGCTGGTGGATCCCCTGCAAGGTCACCCGATCCTCAGCGGGCTGGCCAGCTTGCCGACCGGGTTCAGTAGCGGCGCCCCGTCATCCGGAAGTGCCCTGGACTACGTGCGGGCGCCGTTGTTCGACTGGCACGAGGGAGCCGCCCTGCCCGCCTCGGGCAGCGCGTCGGCCGACGATCTACAGGATCTGCTCGGGCTGTATCTCCAGCACTGCAAGGATGCCGGCGGCGAGGTGTACGCATTCGGGCAACGGTTCGACCGCAACCTGCACAAGCCGATCGACGTCGATTTCGGGAATACCGATGGTCTGCACGGCGTGCACGACATTCACCTCAACCAGGGCAACGCGGGGCCACACGCCGGCGACAACGGGGCGATGCATGACGGCGGCCTGATCCTCGCGCATCCGGATCGGCACATCGGCCTCTTCCTTGCCTTTCAAACCCAGCGAGTGCCTACCGATCCGGCCGGAGCTCCGACACCGCTGTCACGGGCAATCGCGGATCTGATCCACGGCACAACGCCTCCGACGGACACGGTCTACCTCGAGCGCGCGTTGCTCAACCCGCTCGGCGACGACGTGGGCCACGAGGTTGTCGTGATCGGAAATCTGGCCAACAGCATCGCGTCGTTGGTGGGTTGGCAGCTCGTTGACAAGACGCACCGCTGCACCGTGATCGGCCCAGAGACGATTGGGCCGGGCGGCTCACTGCTCGTACCTCTCGACGGCGCCGGAGCTCAGCTCGGGAACAACGGAGGAAATCTGGTGTTACTCGATCCAGCTGGGCATGTGGTGGATGCCGTCGCGTACCCGGCCACCGATGCCGTGGAAGGCCGGTACGTCCGATTCCACCGCTGAGGTGCGCCGAGGGAACCGCTTCCCTCGACCCGTGCGTATCACGGTGTGGAAAGCAAGCTCCGAGCACATATCGATCCGTTCAACGGAGATGTCCGATGGTTGGAGTCGACGTGGCCGAGGATACGGCCGAATGGAGCCACCTGGTCAGTCTGCCGCAGGCCAGCGACGTCAGGGTGACGCCTCTCGATGTCGAGGCGATACGGTCGCATTTCTTCTTTCCGGAGCGGGGCCGGATCGTCACGAACAATGCGGCGAGCACGCAGCCACCACGGGAGCTGGTGCAGCTGTATCAAGACCTCGCGCCGGGTTATGAGAACGTACACCGTGGCCAGTCCGACGCATCGCAGGCGATGACCACGCAATTCGAAGCGTCGTTCGACACGATTGCCCAATTCATCAATGCTCCCAGCCGAGAAAGCGTAGCGGTATATCGCAACGCGACGGAGGCACTCAACTCCGTCATGTACTCGCTGATGACCGAGTTTCGCGATGGCGACAACGTGGTTACGACCATGATGGAGCACAACTCGAACTACGTGCCCTGGCATGGGTTATGCCAGGAAATCCTCCCCAAGTTCGGGATCCGGGTTCAGTGCCGGCTCGTTCCGTTCGATCCCGACACAGGCGAACTCGATCTGGCCCAGCTGGCGGCGCAGGTCGACGACCGGACCAAGCTGGTGTGTTGTACCGGGGCGTCCAACTTCCTCGGCACGAAAACTCCCCTGGACTCTGTTCGACGAGTCGCTGCTGAGAGTGGTTATCGGCAGCCGGACGGTGATCGGCGTTCGCGAGTGCTGATTGACGGCGCCCAGCTGGTACCGAGCTCATTTGTCGACGTCCAGGCGATGGATGTCGACTACCTGGTCTTTTCGTTCCACAAGATGCTGGCGCCATTCGGCGTCGGCGTCCTCTACGCGAAGCGTCGTCTGCTTGACGACTCGCTCCCATTCCTCTACGGGGGCGACATGATCGCCGAGGGCCAGGTGTACCCGGATCGCGTCGGCTACAACGGCCTGCCCTGGAAGTTTGCGGCGGGAACGCCCAATATCCTCGGCACGATCGCGTCCGCCCAGGCCTTGCGACTGCTGGTTGACCTCGCGCTACACCCTGACCGCTCTGAGTACTTTGGATCAGAGCGCGCGCTCGCCGCGGATGACATCGCGAGCGCTATGACGAGAATTGCGGGCCATAACCGGCAGTTGGTCGGCTACGCACTCGACCGGCTCGGCTGCCTGCCAGGCGTCACCATTTACGGTCCAAGGTCGGCGGGGCGGCGGGCGTCACTGGTCGCGTTCAACATCTCCGGTTGGAGCCCTTTCGATATTGCCGCGGCGCTCAATGCAGTCGGTATCGAATCGAGAGCAGGCTGTCACTGCGCGACCTTGGCCCACCATTACCTCGAGCTCGATCCTGCGGCCAGCTGCCGGCTCAGCTTCTACCTTTACAACACGATGGACGAGGTGGAATTCGCGGCGAATGCGCTTGCCCGCATCATCGCTCGCAGGTAATCGAGCGGCTAGTGTCCCTCGCGGAACACTAGAGCGGCGTGATCAGTTTCCGGCCGCCCGGTATTGCTCGATCACGCTAGCCGGAATGCGCCCGCGGGTACTGAGCTCGATCCCGTTCGATGCCGCCCAGGCCCGCACCGCCCTGTTGTCCACCTCGACGAATGAAGTGGTGGTGGTGGGTGCCGCTCGGCGGCGTCGGCGACGGCGCGGCTGGACGCCGCCTCGAACCGCTCGGGCATACGGCGTGTAGCCGTTAAGCAGGTCGCGGAGCCTCGCCGCGTTTCTCCGGCCCAAATCGATCTCGTAGTTCGTGCCGTCGATGGCGAACAAGACAGTTTCTTCCGCCTTGCCACCGTCAATGTCATCGATGAGCTGGGTGATGGTTTGCTTCACGCGCCGAACGGTACCGGGCATTCGGGCACGACGCCACGGTCAAAATCTGTGAATTCCGGCCCGGAAGGTTGGGCGCAGTTTGATCGTGGTCGCACTGTTCAGTGCAGCAGCGACGGTGTGTGCCTCCAACCAGCGGTCCAGCCGAATCGATTGCCAGTATGCAAGAACATCAAACAGCAGGAGGCTGAAGGCGAACGCCATATGTTCTTCGCCGATAACCGGATTGCCGCTCGGCGGGAACAAGCTGAACCAGACGAGAATGCTCAAGAGAAAGCCGGCCCCAGCCCGGCGATGCGCATGCCGATGCCTAGTGTGCGCCACCCAACACCGCCAATCGCACACCTCCAGATGAAGTCATCGCCGAAGCCCTGGCTGATGAAAGCCCCCAGATAAGGCCTCCGAGATCGTGCCGCAGTAGCGCGACCGAGTTGGCTGCCCCGGCGAACAATCAACCGATCATTGCATTCAAGCGTTACCTCGTTCGGCCCTCGACCCGATAGAGCGATGCTGCGCGCGTGCATTAGGCGCGTCCACCATCGAGGTCGTGTTTGGGAATTGACAGTGGCCGAATGCTTCTTGGGCGAAACCTCCCGATACCCAGAGGCTGTCACATGTCCAAGACCGTGTCAGCCACCGGGTGGGAACAGCAGATCAGCACATTGCCATCAGCTGGGTTGTCAACCGGGTCCGGAGCGTAGCCGATCGTCCCGGAGAGCAGGCTTGTTTCGCAGGTGTGGCAGACACCAGTCCGACAGGACCACCGAGCGGGTACGTCGCACGCCTCCGCGAGATCCAGCAGGCTGGCATAGCGCGCATCCCAGTGCACGGTGAGGCCGCTGCGGGCAAAGCCGATCTGCGGACCGTCGGTCGCTTCACTCTCCGGATGGTGCGGCGAGCGGGTCGGGGTCGGCATGACACCGGGCGTGATCGCCGGTGCCGGGCCGAAGATCTCGGTGCGTATCCGGCTGGCATCGACGCCGAGGTCCCTCAGTGCGTTGGCCATCTCCGTCATGAACTCGGCCGGGCCACAGATATACGCATCGGAGTCACGGGGCAGGTCGAGTGTGGCCAGGACCGATGCAGTGAGGCGCCCAGCCCTCTGGTAGTCGCGTCCAGCAGCATCGCCAGGGCTGGGGCGGCTGTAACAGACATATCGGTGGGCGCTCGGCAGTGCCTGTAGCAGCGACCGTGACTCGGTTGCGAAGGGCTCCTCGGCCCGGTTGCGGGCGCCGTGCAGCCACCAGACATCTCGGCCGGACTGGGTGCCGGCCAGCGCATGGAGCATCGCCAGCACCGGCGTCGCACCCACTCCTGCGCTCAGCAAAAGGACCGGCGCGTCGGCCGGCCGCAGGATAAAGGTGCCCCGCGGCGCAGCAACGTCCAGGCGATCGCCTCGCCGTACTCGGTCGTGGACGAATTGACTGCCTACGCCGTGCGGCTCGCGCTTTACGCTGACTCGATACGTGCTCGCGCCCGGGGCTCCGGAAAGGGAATAGCTGCGCAGGATCGACTTCCGGCCTTGGTCGGTAGGCAAGCGCAGCGTCAGAAACTGTCCTGGCTGGGCCGGTGGCACGCCAGTGCCGTCCGGATCGGCGAGGTAGACCGAGATCACGGATTCGCTTTCCGGTTCGATGTCCGTGACGTTCAGCGGGCGGAACCCAGCCCAGGCCGGCGGAGGGCTCACCGCGGTGAGGCCGGCGTTACCGGTCGCGTCGAGCCCTGCTCCCTGGCTGAGTATTGCCTCGAAAGACACTTTCCAGCCGGGCGACAGGGCCGGGATCAGCAGGGCGCGCGAGATCTGATCGTGAGAGTGCCCAGGAAGATATAGCAGCGCGTCGACATCGGCTACTGTCATCGCTTCCGGTCCGCGCGTGACCAGCACAATGTCGTCACCGGCCTGCACCGTGCCCTCCCGCAGTACCCGGAAATAGAACCCGGGCCGGTGATGGGAGATGAGGAGAGCCGGCATGCGCGCGTCATCCATTCGGATGCCCACTCGATAGCACGTGACCCGAGGCTGGCTTACCTCGAAGACCGCACTTCCGATCCGATAGCGATCGCCGATGCACACCTCGTTGTCGGCCAGACCCTGCACGGTGAGGTTTTCCCCGAACTGGCCGTAGCTGAAGTCGTCGCGGCTCAGGTAGTCCTGCCAGTACCGATAAGACTCGATCTGGTACACGAATACCGCTCGCTGCTCGCCGCCGTGGCCCGCCAGATCGCCCTGCCCGTCTCCGTCGATGTTGAGTCGTCGCACGAGCTGTGGACCGTCCACGGGGTCCTTCCAGACGGCCGTATGCACGGTTCGGCCCTGCCAGATCACGTCCCTCGGCTGACCTACGTTCACCGACAAAACCCGGCCCGCCAGCTGATCTGCCATTACTCGTGGCACTCCTCACAAGTAGTCCGACTCGGTCGTTGTCCCCGGGGCGTCGAGCCGATCAGGCCGGCGATGGTTGGCTGAGGAACCGGGTTCGGTAACGCTGCGCGAGCGCGAACCCAACCAGCTCGAACAGGACAACGGTCAGGACTAGCTCGGCGCTCACATAGCCGAGAACGACGTTGACCGCGGCAAGCCCGAAGATCACGCCGGCACGTAGCGCTGCGATACCTTTACGATCCCGTCCGAACAGCAATAGCACCGCGGCGCTGATCAGGAGAAGTCCGACGATGGTCTCGCCTAAAGCGGCGATCATGAGGGCCGGTGGATGCGTTCCCGGCGGCACAGTCTTGTCATCGATCACTACCTTATTCTCTGGGTCGTTGGATACGAGGGCGAGGAACACCAACAGGCCGAGCGTCGAGAAGAATCCGACGATCAGGGACCCGATGATGAGCAGGATCCGGTGAAGAAATCGGGGGAGCAGGATCCGTTCGACTCGGCCGGCGATGTCGATGAGCCTCGCCAGATGCGGATGCATCTCCGGTTTCGACGTCGGCGCCAGGCCGGCAATGAATGGCCGAATGCTGGTGGCGAGGTCGGCCAGATCCGGACGGTCCGTGGACTGTTCGATCTCGCCGAGCCGGTTCAGCAAGTCGCGCTTCGTACTCGCTCCCATCGCGCCATCGGCGACCTTCGACAAACCGTCGAGAACGAAATATGTTTGGCCACGCGCGTCGTAGCGGCGGGGTCGGCTGACCAATCGGGCAATGACCAGGACAGCCAGAAACGCGACGTAGATGATCGGCGCCGCGAGCGGAAAGAAGTAATCGTTCTTCGTCGTGATGTACTTGCCGACTTCATCGATGAACAGGCCGACGCCAATCCCGGAGCACAACGCCGACAACGTGAGGATCCATCCGTTGGCCCACACCAGCGGCAGCATCGCGCCGATGACGAGTAACAATCCGCCCCACAGGGCATGGGCGATGTGATACGTGCTGCCACCCACCTGGGGATAGCCCGACAGCGCTAGAAACAAGCGCGTCACCACGACGGTCACGCCGAACGAGACAACCAGCAAGCCGAGGTTTCGCCCGGCATTCGCGCTGGAAACGGGTCGACTCACCGCTGGTCGCTGGACGGCGACGATCACGTCGGCCATGAGTCCCACCACCCCTCCAGCAGGACTATCCCACCCGGCGCCGCTCGGCCGGGAGGTGTGGAGTAGGGCGCGGATTGGGCCGGATCGGTCGTGGTCGTGGACTTGCGCCCGCCGGCGACAATAAGCTCAAGATCATCCCGGGTTGGTCGGCGGGCGACTACGAGGAAGCGGCGACCGGGCGACCAGAACGAAGCAGCGACCGGAGGACTAGAACGAAGCAGCGACCGGGATGACGCGCTCACCGATGATTTCTAGCGGCGTGATGGTCTCCATCTCGTTGACCCGCCCATGGACATGTGCGATGCCCAGCCCGGCGAGCCGCTCCAGTTCGCGGAGGAGCACATCGACGTCCCGTCCGTCCGGACCGACGTCCAACGGCAGCATGACTGTCTTCTCGATGTCGTCGTAGCTACGTCCAACGGTCGCACAGTGCTCGCGAAGGACGTCGAGCTTTCGTTCGAGCTCCGGACCAGCGAACAGGTTGCACGCTTGGGCGTACTGCGCAACCAGCCTTAGCGTCTTTCGCTCCCCGCCGCCACCGATCATGATCGGCGGGTGCGGACGTCGCAGTGGCTGAGGGGAGTTCAGCGTGCGCTCGAGCGTGTAGTGCTTTCCCTGATACGCCGCGTCGCTGTCGCTCCACATTTGCAAGCAGATCTGCAGCGCCTCCTCGAGTCGTTCGAAGCGTTCGCCGGTCGGCGGGAACGGTAGACCGAGTCCGCGCGCCTCCGCTTCGTTCCAAGCTGCTCCGATGCCGAGCCAGGCCCGACCGTCGGACAACACGTCGAGGGTGCTGACCTCCTTGGCGAGCAACCCAGGTTCGCGATACACGACGGCGGTTACCCAGGACACCAGGTCGATGCGTGAGGTGCAGGCCGCCAAGTAACCCAATGTCGTGTATGCCTCCAGCATCTCGTCCTCAGGCGGCCCGATGGCGTGAATCTGCCATACGTGGTCCATCACGCTCAGCCGAGCGAAGCCCGCCTCCTCCGCCGTCGTCGCGATGCGACGAAGGTCCCGCGCCAGGGCGGGTGGGCCACCGGGCCAGGTGAAGTTCGCTATGTGCAGCCCAACCCTCATCCGGCGCTCCTCTTCTCGCGGTCTACCTCAACGCCACGGTAGCCGCCGCCAGATAAGCACTGTTCTCCGACGCCTCGTCGACGGGGGAGCTAGCGCCGGACACTAGCTCCGAGGCAATTTGGCCGGGTCGGCGACAAGGTCAATGGCGACGATTCGGCCGTCGACGACCGTGAAGCCGATGACTCCGAGAGGATGGTCCAGGTCGCCGAACACCGCGCCGGCCGCGCCGTTGACAATTGCCGCACGCACCCGAGCGATATAGCGCGGGGCCGAGGCAAGCACCTCTGTAGCCACCGCCCGCGCACCCCGGATTGGCGGCCGCGAGCCGGGAGCCGACGGTCCGAGATCGGCCCGGAAGACGACCTCGGGGTCAAGGACGGTGAGCAGTGCCTCGAAGTCACCGCTGCGGGCAGCGGCGAGGAAGGCAGCGACGGCTCGTCGCTGTTGCGCTAGGTCACGGTCCGGCTGCGGCGCGAGCCGGACCCGACGACGGGCGCGGCTGGCCAGCTGCCGGGTCGCGTCAGGAGACCGTTCGACAATCGGAGCGATTTCGTCGAATGGCAGCGCGAAGACGTCGTGCAAGACGAATGCGATCCGCTCGGCCGGAGTAAGTGTGTCCAGCACGACCAACAGCGCGAAGCCCAGCGAATCGGCAACCTCTGCTTGCTGCTCCGGCCCATCGCCCTGTACCACCGGCTCCGGTAGCCAGCTACCCACGCTCTGTTCGCGGGTCGCGCGACGTGAACGCAGCATGTCCAAACAGATTCGCCCTACGACTGTCGTCAGCCACCCACGCAGATCGTCGATGGCTGACGAATCCCCGCGAGTAAGCCGGAACCACGACTCCTGAACGGCATCGTCAGCTTCGGAGTGTGAGCCGAGCATGCGGTAGGCAACAACGCGCAGATGCTGGCGATGGCGCTCGAACTGCGCCGCCAGCCACTCCGGCTCCTGGGTGATCTCCACATCGTATAGACGAAATCGCCGGCGGAGATGTGACGGTCACAATCCTCGAAGCGTTCGCGTCCTTGT
>Ga0207678_10006349_pt1 | contig 10494 bp, 10 predicted proteins | sample KBSC63metaG_FD_184319 | JGI IMG/M metagenome (GOLD analysis project Ga0207678, IMG submission 184319) | Corn rhizosphere microbial communities from Kellogg Biological Station, Michigan, USA - KBS C6-3 metaG (SPAdes) (version 2) | ecosystem: Host-associated > Plants > Roots > Rhizosphere > Soil ...
GGCGCCGGAAGGCGTGAAGCCCACGCCGGTGGCGATCGATCCGGAATGGGTCTTCAACATTATCTATTCTTCGGGCACGACTGGTACGCCGAAGGGCATCATCCACACTTGCTTGATGCGCTGGCGGCAATATGGTCAGCTCGATCCGCTCGGCTACGGGCCGGATGCGGTCACCGTGCTGTCGACGCCGCTCTATTCCAACACCACGTTGGTCTGTTTCAATCCGACACTCGCCGGTGGCGGCACCCTGGTGCTGATGAAGAAGTTTGATGCGCGCGGCTTCCTTGAACTCAGCGCCAGACATCGGGCGACCCATGCGATGCTGGTGCCGGTGCAGTATCGCCGCATCATGTCCGTGCCGGATTTCGACAGCTTCGATCTAAAGTCTTTCCTGATGAAATTCTCGACCTCGGCGCCATTCGGCGGCGCGCTGAAGGCCGACGTGTTGAAACGCTGGCCTGGCGGGCTGACCGAATATTACGGGATGACCGAAGGCGGCGGCACCTGCGTGCTGCTGGCGCATGAACATCCAACCAAGCTGCACACGGTCGGTCAGCCGGCGCCTGATCACGACATTCGCCTGATTGACGATGACGGCAATTTCGTTGCCCAAGGCGAGATTGGCGAAGTGGTCGGGCATTCGCCCGTCATCATGCAGGGCTATCTCAACCAGCCCGGCAAGACCGCCGAGACGTTCTGGCACGACGCTTCCGGAAAGCGCTATGTCCGCACCGGCGATGTCGGGCGCTTTGACGAAGACGGCTTTCTGCAGCTGATGGACCGCAAGAAGGACATGATCATTTCCGGCGGTTTCAACATCTATCCGAGCGATCTCGAAGCCGTGCTGACGAAACACGACGACGTGCTCGAAGCCGCTGTTGTGGCCATGCCCTCGGAAGAGTGGGGTGAGACACCGGTCGCCTTCGTGGTGATGAAGGCGGGTGCCTCGGTCGATGCGCCGGGACTGAAGGCTTGGACGAATGAGCGTGTCGGCAAGTTCCAGCGACTCAACGATGTCGTGCTGGTCGATGTGTTGCCGCGCAGCGCCATCGGCAAGGTGCTGAAGCGCGAGTTGCGAGACCGCAAGCTGGCGGCGGATTTGTCGGTTTAGAGCACTGGCCTATCAGGTGTCGTCCCCGCGGAGGCGGGGACCCATAACCACGGTCAGTATGGTTCAAGCGGCAGAGTTATAACCACAGCGTCTTTTCCAACTCTTCGGCGTGTATGGGTCCCCGCCTCCGCGGGGACGACGGCTGAGTTTGGGATCGCCGCCTCAATAATGCGGCGGAGGTTCATTCCGCGGCGCACCGCTGTTGCTTTCGGCTTCCTGCAGCCGCTCGCTGAGCGTGGCGACCTGCCGCGTCAGCATGTCGATCTGTTTCCACTGGGCGGTGATCGTCGTATTCAGCGTCTCGATCGTGTCGTCCTGATAGGCGACGCGAGTTTCGAGTGCGTCGATACGTTCGCGTAAGCCTGTCAGGTCTTTTGCGGTCTCACTCATCGGATGCGCTCTCCCGCAGCATCGCAAAATCTTCCGAATTGATCGGCAAGTCAGGCTTGATCGACTGGCTTTCGACGAGGCCATGACCGAGCGCGACGCGCTGGTCGAACACGAAGCATTCGCCGCGCCAGCGGCTCTCGACCTCAGGAATCTCCTCGAGATATTTCAGGATGCCACCCTTGAGGTGATAGACGTCGGCGAAGCCGCGCGACAACAGATACGAGCTCGCCTTCTCGCAGCGGATGCCGCCGGTGCAGAACATCGCGATTTTCGTGTGCTTGGCGGGATCCAGCGTACGCGCCACGAAATCCTTGAACTGGCCGAAGCTTGCGATCTCCGGATCGACCGCGCCCTCGAACGTGCCCATCGCCACTTCGAACGCGTTGCGCGTATCGAGCACCAGCGTGTTCCCGTTAGCGATGAGATCGTTCCAGTCGGCGGCGTCCACATAGGTGCCAACCCTCTTGGTCGGATCGGTCTGGGGATCGCCGAGGGTGACGATCTCCTTTTTCAACCGCACCTTCATGTGCAGGAACGGCATCAGGCTGGCGCGGGAGAATTTCAGCTCCAGATGGTTCAGTCGGCCGCTGAACATCACGCCGGTCTCAAGTTCGTGCACCAGCGCATCGATGGCAGCGTCGGTGCCAGCCACGGTGCCGTTGATGCCCTCCTCGGCCAGCAGGATCGAGCCTTTGATGCCGAGGTTGACGCAGAGTGCGCGCAGCGGCTCGCGCAATTGCCGAAAATCCGGCAGCGCGGCGAATTGATAGAGGGCGGCGACCTTGAACATAGCGGGGGTTTACCAGCCGGACCCGCGAGGGGGAAGTCCGGGAACTGGCCGAAATATCGTTGCCATCAGGGCTTTGGGCCGGATGCCCCCCTGCGCAGGTATTGACCTATGTCATACCCGGCGCAACCAGCTCAACGCGTGGGTGCCAGAACGCAAAAAACCGGCCCCTTACGGGACCGGCTTCTTTTGCAGCGTCACCTGCGACCGACGGAGGAGTCAAAACTCCGCCGGTTGGAATTGGTTAAAGTTTGCGGTTCGCAAAATCCGACGCCTTGTCGGCGGCGTCCTTGGCAGCCTGCTTGGCATCGCCGACGGCCTTCTGCGCGTGGCCCTTGCCTTCCTGGATCAGGCCTTCGCCCTGCAGGCGGTCAGAGCCGGTCGCTTCACCGATGCCCTGCTTGGCCTTGCCGATGGCTTCGTTTGCGGTTCCCTTGATCTTGTCTGCGGTGGCACCCATGGGATACTCCTGTCATGTAGCAGACGCAGTTCCGAGACCATTCTCGATACGCGCTGCTTGAGCTTCGCAGAGACAATTGCCAGCTCAATTGAATGTTCCTCACTCCCGGGGGCGTGATGCCGCATGCGGTGGCAGCATTTCTTCGGAACCCAAGAAGGCATTGAAATGTCCGGTCACGGCCACGATCACACTCATCCGCACGATCACGCGCATGATCATTCTCACGACCATGATCCGGATCGCTGGAAGCACGACGGCATTCGCGTCATTCCGGCTGACAACCTCGATACCAACGTGCCCTCGACGAAAGGTATGGACCGCGCGGCCGCGATCAATTTCGCGCGCGTCGGTGCGCAGAAGCTCTGGGCCGGCACCGTGTCGATCCAGCCGGATGCCAAGACCGGAGCGCATCACCACGGCCATCTCGAAAGCGTCATCTATGTGGTGAAGGGCAAGGCGCGGATGCGCTGGGGCGATCGCCTGCAGTTTACCGCGGAGGCCGGTCCTGGCGATTTCATCTTCGTGCCGCCTTACGTGCCGCATCAGGAGATCAATGCCAGCGCTGACGAAGTGCTGGAATGCGTGCTGGTGCGCAGCGACGGCGAAGCGGTCGCCATCAATATCGATATCGAGCCGGTGGAGAAGCCGGAGACGGTGTTGTGGGTCGATCCTACGCATCCCGATGGGGCGGTGAAGAAATAGTTATTTTACCTCGCCCCGCTTGCGGGGAGAGGTCGCTTTCCACATGCGCAGCATATGGAAAGCGGGTGAGGGGGAGTCAGTGTTTCACTCGCTGACTCCCCCTCACCCGTCGCGACAAGCTTCGCTTGCCGCGCCACCCTCTCCCCGCAAGCGGGGCGAGGGAAGAAGGCTATTTGATCTCGGGCAATCCCGGCGAGAACGCCAGCGCACTCTCGATCCACTTCGCTACGCGCAGCGTGCGCAGATCGTTCAGATAGGGGCCGACCACCTGCAGGCCGAGCGGCAGATGGTTCCTGCCGAACCCGGCCGGCAGCGACAGCGCGGGCACGCCGATCAGGGTCCATGGCGCGCAATATTCGGCATCGCCGGTATAGCTCAGCCCTTCCGGTGCTTCGCCATAGGCCGGCAGCGTCAGCACCGCATCGTAATTCGTCATCTGCGCGGTGAAATCCGCACGCAGCTTCATCTGCAACGCCTTGGCCTTGAGATAGGCTGCCGCGCTGATGGCGCTGCCGGTCTCCACCAGCTTCTTTAGGTGATCGCTGGTCTTGTCGGGATAGCGCGCGACGAGATCGCCAAAGATCACCGCGCCTTCGGCGGCCAGAATGATGTTGATCGCGTCCCAGTTGCTGCGATCCAGTTCGGGCAGTTCAAGTTCCTCGATCGACGCGCCGGCGCTGCGCAGTCGCGCGACAGAGGCCTCGAACACCTGTTGCTGTTCGCTCTCGGCCTTGGCGAATTTGGCAAAGCGCACCACTGCGAGACGTGGTGACGGCAGCGGCGGTACACCGCGCTCGACGGAGATTTCGAAACCCGGCACCGGCGCGCCATGCGGATCGCTGTCGCTGGTGCCTGCGATCAGTGACAGCGCATAGGCGACGTCATCGACCTTGCGCGCGAAGAAGCCGATGTGGTCGAGCGACTGGCTGAGGTGGTGCGCGCCGCTGCGGGGGATAGCGCCGAAGCTCGGCTTGAAGCCGACGACGCCATTGAAGGCGGCGGGGCGGACGATGGAGCCGAGCGTCTGCGTGCCCAGCGCCAGCGGCACGATACCGGCGGCAACAGAGGCTGCGGAGCCGGAGGACGAACCGCCCGGCGTGTGCTTGCTGTTCCAGGGATTGGTGGTCGGGTCGGGATGGCGCCAGGCGAATTCGGTGGAGACGGTCTTTCCGAAGATAGTGGCGCCGAGATTGCGCAGACGTTCGACGACCCATGCATCGGCCGACGGCACGTGATCGGCATAGACGGCCGAGCCATTGGTGGTCGGCATGTCGGTGGTGGCGATGATATCCTTGACGGCGACGGGAATGCCGGAGAGCGGCCCTGGCTTGCGCACAGTGTCGGTGGGGAGGACCTCAAAGGCCTTCAGTATGGGCTCGGCAGCCTTGGCCTGTGCGAGCCGCTCCGATGCGTAGTGATCTGCCGCAGATGTGTTGCCCTTGAACAGCCGCAGCAGGTCCAGAACCCCCGCGCCAGATGTTGCAGTGCGCGCGGTTGCATTCGTCATGTCGTGTCGTCCTGAACGTTTCTTCTGGGATCAAGAGAGACGCGCAGCCGCGAGGTTGCGCGCCTTCGATATTACTTCATCGCCAATGCGGGCTCGATATATTTCTTCACGACAAACTTGTCATAGTCGGGCTGGGCCGCGAGATTGCCGAGCGCGATCTGGGTGTCCATGGAGATCTTCAGCGAGGGTGCAGAAATATCGACGCTGTCCGGATAGACGCCGTCGGCCAGCATACGCTTGACGGCGGATTCAATCACGGCCGGATCCAGCGTTGGAAATTCCTTCTGCGCAATGGCCACGGTCTTGGCAGGATCTTTCTTCATGAAGCGCATCGCCATTTCCATACCGTTGGTGACGCGCTGCGCCAGATCCGGATTGACGTCATTGCGCGCGGTCACCGACGAAAATGCATAGGCGCCGTAGCTCTTCGGGAAGCCGTAGACCACCTTCATGCCCTTGGCGACGACCTGATCGAGGCCGGGTTCATACATTACGGCGACGTCAGCCTGCTTGGCGAGGAACGGACCCGGTTCGCTGCCGATTGCGACTGGGATCATCTCCACATCGGTCTTGCCGTCCATGCCGTTCTCCTTCAGCAGCTTCAGGAACAGCGAGGTGCTGGTGGTCGGCATGGTGCCGACGACCACTTTCTGGCCTTTCAGGCTCTTGACGTCAGTGAACTTGAAATCCGGCGCGGTCGCGATCCACACGGCGGCGCCGTTGACCACATTGGCGATGATGCCGACCGGCGCGCCCTTGGAGGCCGCAATGGCTGTCCATTCCGGGCCATGGATCGAGAACTGTGCGCTGCCGGAGATCACCGCCGAGAGTGCGACCGTGGGCGAGCCTGCGGTTTCCTTGGTGAGGTCGAGGCCCTGCGCGGTGAAGAAGCCTTCGTTGATGGCTACATAGAGCGGCAAATACAGCATCGACTGGAAGGCCTGCGACAACACCACCTTCTTGTTCTGCGCCATCGCTGGCGTGGCGAGCAAGACTCCAGCCAGCGCGACCGCGCCGGTGATACGCTTCAACAATGACATAGAACGTCTCCGTTATGGTGGAAAGGGGGGATTAAACCTGGACCTGATGCGAGGTGGTCGCCTGCTTCCACGGCAGCGAAGTGCGCTCGATGATGTCGATGACGTAATAGAGCACGAAGCCGAGGATCATCAGCGTGAATAGCCCAACCCAGACCGAATTTAGGTCATACAGGCTGGAGGCGAGGAAGATCATGTGGCCGAGGCCGCGCTGCGACGAGATGAATTCGCCGACCACGGCCCCGACCAGGCCGAAACCGATATTGATGCGGAAGGTGGCGATAATCGACGGCAGTGTGGATGGCACCACAGCCTTCCAGAACACCTGATGCTTGTCGGCGCCCATGGAGATCATCAGCGACTGCAGATCGACGTCGGCATCCTTGGCCGCCTGATAAGCGGCGATCAGCGCTACCAGTGCAGTGAGTGAAACGGCGAGTGCGACCTTCGATATCAGGCCGGTGCCGAACCACAGCACCACGATGGGCGCGAGCGCGATCTTCGGCACGGAATTGATGGCAACGATGAAGGGCTCGACCAGCTTCGCGACGAACACCGAATACCACAGCGCCAGACCGAACAGCGATCCGAATATGGTGCCGATGATGAAGCCCAAAATGGCCTCGAACAGCGTGTACCAGGAATCCGACAGCAGTTCGCCGCTCAGGATCAGTTTGTAGAACGTGGCGAAGATGCCGGAGGGCGATCCCATCAGGAAGGCGGAGATAAAGCCGGCATGCACGCCGGCCTCCCATAGCGCGAAGAACACTGCGACGGCGAGCAATTGCAGCACGGCGCGGCCGAGCGTGGTGTCGAAGGTCGATCGCTTCTTGCGGGACTTGCGCGGTGCGGTCTTCTTGCGCGCGGATGTGCCGGACATCACGAGGCTCATGACGTTGTCTCCGTCTGGATATCGAGTTCGGCGCAAAGCGTCTTGAAATAGGTCGAGAATTTCACGTCGTTGCGCGCGGTGATGGGTGAGGTTGCCTCGATGTCGATCTCATGCACGACCTTCACCCGTGCCGGGCGGCCGGACAGCACGACGACGCGCTTCGACAGCGCCACGGCTTCGTCGATATCGTGGGTCACAAGAATGACCGTCTTGTTGAATTTCTGGACGGCATCCTTCAGCACGCCTTCGAGATACAGCCGCGTCTGGTAATCCAGCGCCGAGAATGGCTCGTCGAGCAGCAGGATGTCGGGATCCATGATCAGCGTGCGGATCAGCGCCACGCGCTGGCGCATGCCACCGGACAGGGTCTTGGGATAGGCGTTCTCGAAGCCGGCGAGGCCGAACTGCTTGAGATACTCACGCGCTTTCTCCTCGGCCTCCTTCTGGTCGACGCCGCGAGTCTCCAGCCCGAGCAGCACATTGCCCATCACCGTGCGCCACGGAAACAGCAGATCTTTCTGCATCATGTAGCCGACGCGGCCGCGCAGGCTTTCGATTTCCTTGCCGCGATAGGTGATCGTGCCGCCATCGGGCTCCAGCAGGCCGGCGATGATGTTGAAGATGGTCGTCTTGCCGCAGCCGCTGGGGCCAATAATGCTGACGAAATCGCGTTCGTTGATGGTGAAAGAGAGATCGTCGAGCACATTGACGTCGCCGCCCTTGCCGGCAAACGACTTGCTGATGTTCTGGACGGTGAGTTGAACTTGTTTCGGCGGCATGATGCGGTTTCCTGGGTACCGCACATACGCAAGCTGCGTGCCATCTTGGGCGCGAAAAAGCCTCAAGCAATCGCGCAGGTTTTCTGCTGAGTGCTTGAGGCTTGAAGTGTTTTGCTCCGGCTTTGGGCAGGCTGGATTTATTCTCGGCGATAAATTGAGCAGGTGTGGCGAAGTGTATTTTTGGCGAACACTTTAGGCGACCTCGCGCTCCGTTCTCTCGTTCGTCATGGCCGGGCTTGTCCCGGCCATCCACGTCTTGCTCGCCTCGGCCAAGACGTGGATACGCGGGACAAGCCCGCACATGACAGATAGGTCCGAGATCAGCCAGTCACCGCCATCACTGCTTCCTTGATCTTCGCCAGCGCGTAGTTGCCGACCATGGCGACGTCCACATGCGGCAGGTTCGGGAGCTCGTCGGGCGCCACCACGCAATCGACGATGGCGGGTCCGTCACAGGCCAGCGCGTCGGCGATGGCCTTCTTCAAATCACCCGGCTGCTTGGCCGTAAAGCCTTGCGCGCCGCAGGCGCGTGCCAGTGCCGCGAAATCGGGATTGGGGAATTCGATGGCTTCGCGGAACGGCGCCAGGCCGATGCTTTCGGCTTCCAGCGTGATCAGGCCGAGGGCGGAGTTGTTATAGACGATGACCTTGATGGGCAGTTTGTGCTGAACGGCGGTCATGAACTCGCCCATCAGCATGTTGAAGCCGCCGTCGCCGGTGAGCACGATCACCTGCTTGCTGCGATCGAGGATCTGCACGCCGTTGCCCTGGCCGACGGACGTGCCGACCGCAGCATTGTTGAACGAGCCGATGATGCGCTGGGTGCCGTTCTGGCGGATCCAGTTGGCCGACCACAGCGTGTTCAGACCGGTGTCGAACACGAAGATTGCATCGGGCCGTGCCAGATCGCTGGCGATGCGCGCGACGGCCTGCGGGTGGATCCTGTTCTTGCTGCGCGCAGGATCGGCCTGCTTGTCGAGCATCTCATCCCACTTCTTGCGGGCGTGACTGGTCGTCTCGAAGAACTGGCCGTCGGTCTTGGTTTGCACCCTGTCCAGCAGCATCTTCAGCGCTGGCCGTGCCGAGCCGATGACGCCGAGGCTCGTCGGTGTGCGCCTGCCGAGCGCTTCGGCGCGCACATCGATCTGGATGACATTGCCCTTGCGCGGCAGGAAGTTGGAGTAGGGATAGTCGGTGCCGACCATGACGAGCAGGTCGCAATCATGTACGGCATTGTAGACGGCCTTGGTGCCGATCATGCCGAGACCGCCCATCCAGCTTGGATCGTCGAACGCCATGATCTCCTTGCCGCGCACCGAATGCACTAGTGGCGCCTTCAGTTTGTCGCTGAGCGCGCGCAGGAGTTCGGCGGTGCCGATGGCACCGTGGCCGCACATGATGACGACGCTGCCGGCCTCGTCGATGCGGCGCGCGGCTTCCTGTATGGCGGCATCATTCGGGAGGATCTCGCCGCGTGGCACCAGCGTGGCAAGGCTCGCTGTCGCCCCTTCGGCTTTCGACGACAGCACGTCGACAGGCAGCGTCAGATGCGCGACGCCAGGCCCTGCATAGGCGGTGGAGATGGCCTGATGGATCACGCCGGGCGCCTGCGCGGCGGTGGTGATGGTCTGGGTGTAGAGTGCGACGTCGCGAAACAGCAGGTCCGGCTCGGTGGTCTGGAAAAAGTCGACGCCTTTTGCTGCTCGCGCCATTTCGCCCGAGAGTGCCAGCACCGGGGCGTGATCGCGCGCCGCTTCATAGAGACCGGCGACGAGATGCGTGCTGCCGGGCCCGGTGGAGCCGGCGCAAACGCCGAGCTTGCCGGTGAGCTTGGCCTGGCCTGCGGCGGCCAGCGCCGCGCCTTCCTCGTGCCGTACCCCGACCCATTCGATCTTGCTGCGCCGGACCGAGTCCGCCAAAGGATTAAGCGAGTCGGCGATCAGGCCGAAAATCTGCTGTACGCCAATCGTCTCAAGAACATGGACAATCTCATCCGCGACAGTTTTCGACATTGGGGGCTCCGATTTCTAGAATTGGCTCTCCGCCGGGAGGCGGGCTGATGCAGCAATGCGGTCGGTCCAATCGTGATTGGAGCCGAATGGTCGCACTGCAGCAATAGCTGAACCGCGAAACGGTTTCATGATGGTCAATTATGTTTGCGCAATGCTTGGAGAAATGCGCGATGTGTTGAACGTCTGTTACGTGTATCGGAAGATCGGATCGCCATAGTCGATGGCCGGAAATACGTTCTTGTCGCTCCAGTAGTCCTGATTGTGCTGCCACTCCTGCTTGTTGCCGCGTTTCGGCAACAGGTGCATGCCGCGCATGATGTAGCCCGGGTTGAAGTCCTCGGGGTCGATCCATGGCAGTAGCGGCATGTCGCTGTCCTCCGGCCGCAGCATCGGCGTCACCATGGTCGTGCCGGTCTCTTCCATGTGCTTCAGCAGCCCGCAGACGAAGTCGGCGACGAGATCGACACGCAATGTCCAGCTGGCACGGAGATAGCCGAAGATCCACACCATGTTCGGCACGCCGGTGAACATCATGCCGCGATAGGTCACAGTGTCGGAGAAATTCAGCGGTGCGTCGTCGATCGAGAAGGCGATATCGCCGAGCATGTTGAGATTGAAGCCGGTGGCGGTGACGACGACGTCGGCGTCGATCGTCTTGCCGGATTTCAGCGTGATGCCGTGTTCGGTGAAGGTCTCGATCTCATCGGTGACGACACTCGCCTTGCCGGCCTTGATGCTCTGGAACAGGTCGCCATCGGGAATGAAGGCGATGCGTTGCCGCCAAGGCCGGTAGCGCGGCGTGAAATGTGTGGCGATG
>Ga0207678_10006350_pt1 | contig 10494 bp, 9 predicted proteins | sample KBSC63metaG_FD_184319 | JGI IMG/M metagenome (GOLD analysis project Ga0207678, IMG submission 184319) | Corn rhizosphere microbial communities from Kellogg Biological Station, Michigan, USA - KBS C6-3 metaG (SPAdes) (version 2) | ecosystem: Host-associated > Plants > Roots > Rhizosphere > Soil ...
GAGGGCTATCATGCGACGCGCCGCCTGATGCGCGACCTGAACCTTGCGACCGTATGCGAGGAAGCGGCCTGTCCGAACATCGGCGAATGCTGGACCAAGAAGCATGCGACGGTGATGATCCTGGGTGACACGTGCACGCGGGCCTGCGCCTTCTGTAACGTGAAGACGGGCATGCCGCGCGCCGTGGACCCGCTGGAGCCCGAGCACGTGGCCGTTGCAGCCGCGGAGCTCGGCCTTGAGCATATCGTGGTCACGTCGGTCGATCGCGACGACCTCGCGGACGGCGGAGCGTCGCAGTTCGTCAAGGTGATCGAGGCGCTGCGCAAGCGCACTCCGGCGACGACGATCGAGATCCTGACCCCCGACTTCCGCAACAAGAGCGAGGCCGCGGTCGACGCGATCGTCGCGGCCGGGCCCGACGTCTACAACCACAATCTCGAGACCGTGCCGCGGCTCTATCCGACAATCCGCCCGGGCGCGCGCTACTATGCCTCGCTGCGGCTGCTCGAGAGCGTCAAGCGCAAGGCGCCGCACATCTTCACCAAGTCGGGGCTGATGGTCGGGCTCGGCGAGCAGCGGCTCGAGGTCCACCAGGTGATGGACGACATGCGCTCGGCCGGGGTCGATTTCCTGACCATGGGCCAATATCTCCAGCCGACGCCGCGCCACGCCAGGGTCGAGGAGTTCGTCACGCCCAAGGCGTTCGACGCTTATGCGGCGATCGCCCGGGCCAAGGGCTTCCTGCTCGTCGCGGCGTCACCACTGACCCGCTCGAGCTACCACGCCGGCGACGACTTCAAGAAGATGCAGGCGGCCCGCGCCGAGCAGCTGGAGCGCATGAAAGCATGACGTTCCTCCCTGTCGCGCAGCGACGGGGAGGGGAACCATCCGCCGCAGAGCGGATGGTGGAGGGGTAATGGCGCGGCGCCAGCTACCCCTCCACCATGCTGCGCATGGTTCCCCTCCCCAGCCACGGCTGGGGAGGACCTGATGCCGCGGCACAGCGAGACGCGGCACCTGCCGTACACGCCGGAGCAATTGTTCGACCTCGTCGCCGACGTCGCCCGCTATGACGAGTTCCTGCCGTGGGTGGTCGCGGTCCGCGTCCGCTCGTCGAGTGAGCGCGAGACGGTCGCCGACCTCGTGGTCGGCTTCAACGCCTTCAAGGAGCGGTTCACCAGCCGGGTGGTCAAGGACAAGCCGGCGCGGGTCTGCGTCGACTATATCGAAGGCCCGCTCAAATATCTCCACAACGAATGGCGCTTCGAACGCTCGACCGACGGGGGCACCGAGCTCCATTTCTCGGTCGACTTCGCGTTCAAGTCGCGGCTGTTCGAAAGCCTCGCGGGGGCGATGTTCGACCGCGCGCTGCGGCGCATGATCGGCGCCTTCGAGCAGCGCGCGGCGGCGCTTTACGGGATCAGCAAGTCGAGCGCGGTCAGCGCGGCGTGAAGCCGCACGCCGGCGCGATTCTCATTCTCGAACAGTTTCTGGTCGGCGACGATCTTGGCCGGGTCGGCGTTGCGCTCGGCCAGCGCGAAGACGACGGTCCCGACCGGCTTCGACGGCGTCCCGCCGCCCGGCCCGGCGATTCCGGTGATGGCCACCGCGACGTCGGCGTCGGAGGCGTGGAGCGCGCCCCGCGCCATCGCCCAGGCGGTCGCGACGCTGACCGCCCCGAACGTCTCGACCACGTCCTCGCTGACCTTCAGCTCGTGGATTTTCGACGCGTTCGAGTACGTCACGTAGCCGGCCTCGAACACGTCCGACGCGCCGGGGATCTCGGTGATGGCGGCGCTGACCAGCCCGCCGGTGCAGCTCTCGGCGACCGCGATCCGCCGCGCCGCCTTGCGGTTGGCCTCGACCACTGCGCGCGCCTTGTCGACCAGCACCTTGGGCAGCAGCATTTCAGCCATGGCGGTTCGTCCGGATGCTCGCGACCGCCTGGGCGGCGATCCCCTCGCGGCGGCCGGTGAAGCCGAGCCCCTCGGTCGTCGTCGCCTTGATGCTGACCTGATCGATCGTCAGCCCGAGGATTTGGGCGATCCGTTCGCGCATGGCGGCTCGATATGGCCCCACCTTCGGCTCCTCCGCGATGATCGTACAATCCACGTGATCGATGATGGCTCCCTCGGACCGAAGGAGGGCGGCCGCTTGGCCGAGGAACAGGTCCGAGCTGGCGCCTTTCCACTGCGGATTGGACGGCGGGAAGTGAGCGCCGATATCGCCGAGCCCGGCGGCACCGAGCAGCGCGTCGGTAATCGCGTGGAGGGCGACGTCGGCATCGCTGTGGCCGGCAAGGCCGCGGGCATGCGGCACGGCCACCCCACCGAGCATGATCGGGCCCTCGCCGGAAAAGGCATGAACGTCGAAGCCGAGTCCGGTGCGCGGGGTGCGGCCGCCGGCGAGCCATTGCTCGGCGCGAGCCCAATCCGCCGGCGAGGTCAGTTTCTCGAGGGCCGAATCGCCGTCCACCGCGGCGACCGCCATCCCGGCCGCGCGGAGCACCGTGGTCTCGTCGGTCGGAGCGGCGCCCGACCAGGCCTCGTAGGCCCGCCGCAGCGCGGCGGTCCGGAATGCCTGGGGGGTTTGGACCCGGACCAGGCCGGACCGGTTGACCGGTTCGCGGAGCCGGCCATCGGCGCGGGCCAGCGTGTCGCCCACGGGCAGGACCGGCGCCGCGCCATCATGAAATTCGAGGCTGGCGAGCAGGCGATCGATCACGGCGGCAGGGCAGAAGGGGCGGGCGGCGTCGTGAATCAGCACCGCCTCGCTGTCGATCGACGCGAGCCCGGCCCGAACGGAATCCGCGCGCTCGGCGCCGCCTTCGACGAAGGGGCCGACCGCAACACCGTTGAGCGCGCTCGCTGCAAGGTCGCTCTGCCCCGGCCCGACCACCACCCGCACGTCCCGGATCGCCGAATGGTGCAGGAACGGCTCGACCGCCCAGCGCAGCACCGGCTTGCCGCCCAGCGCGCGAAACTGCTTCGGCGTAGCGCCGCCCATGCGGGAGCCGCTTCCGGCGGCGACGATGAGCGCGGTGACGGACATGCGCGCGGGCGTCTAGGGCGGCTTGCCTTGTCCGCCAAGGGCTGTTCCACTACATGCGCGCCTTCCATGAACGCGTTGAAGCCCATTCGGATCGGCCCGGTCGAGGTCGCGTCGCCGGTCATCCTGGCGCCGATGACGGCCGTCACCGACCTGCCGTTCCGGCGCGTGGTCAAGCGCTTTGGCGCCGGGCTGACGGTCAGTGAGATGATCGCCAGCCAGGCGATGGTGCGCGAGACCCGCCAGTCGCTGCAGAAGGCGCTGTGGGATCCGGCCGAGGAGCCGGTGTCGATGCAGCTCGCGGGGTGCGAGCCGCGGGTGATGGCCGAGGCGGCCAGGCTCAACGAGCAGCGCGGCGCTGCGATCATCGACATCAACATGGGCTGCCCGGTCAAGAAGGTGGTCAACGGCGAGGCCGGTTCGGCCCTGATGCGCGACCTGAAGCTTGCCGGGCAAATCATTGACGCAACGGTGAAAGCGGTTTCGGTCCCGGTCACTTTGAAGATGCGGATGGGGTGGAATCACGACAGCCTCAACGCGCCCGAGCTGGCGCGCATCGCCGAGGATCTCGGGATCAAGATGATCACCGTCCACGGCCGCACCCGCTGCCAGATGTACAAGGGCGACGCCGACTGGGCGTTCGTCCGCAGCGTCAAGGACGCGGTCTCGGTCCCGGTGATCGTCAACGGCGACATCTGCTCGATCGCCGATTCGCGCGAGGCGCTGCGCCAGTCGGGTGCCGACGGGGTGATGATCGGCCGCGGCGCCTACGGCCGGCCGTGGCTGCTCGGCCAGGTCATGGCCGACCTCGGCGGGGGAGGGGTCCGGCCCGACCCCAGCCTCGACGAGCAGCTGGCGGTCATGCTCGAGCAATATGAGGACATGCTGTCGCTCTACGGCACCCACACCGGGGTCAATCTCGCGCGCAAGCATATCGGCTGGTACACCAAGGGGCTGCCCGGCTCCGCGGAGCTGAGAAATCAAGTGAATCAACAGGATGACCCCAGGGTGGTGGTGGCCATGCTGCGCGGCTTCTATGCCCCTTGGCGGGAGCGTGCGGCGGCCTGACCGGCCATTTGCCGACACACGTGTGTTTTTGATGCCACGGCCGCAACGACCGTGCTAGGGCGCACCGCGATGGATGCCCGCGCGGCCGAATCGGCGATGACCTCGGAACGATTGAGCTGGCTGGAGCGCGAACGCGCTAGCGGTCGCCTGTACGCCCGGGCGGCGTGGCTGATTGCGATTTTCCTGGCCGCGATGCTCGGCCTCAGCTTCTGGCTGCTAAGCAAGAACGGCGAGCCGGGCAGCCTGCTGTCCCCGCCGGTGATCGCCTTGCTCCTCATCGCCAACCTGATTCCGGCCATCGCGCTGATGGTCCTGCTGTCGCGCAAGGTGGCCCTGGCGCGCGCCGAACGGGGCGGGCTCGGCAGTGGCCGGCTGCACATCCGCCTGGTTGGGCTGTTCTCGGTGGTGGCCGCGGTCCCGACCGTGCTGGTCGCGATTTTCGCCTCGCTGCTGTTCCAAAGCGGGCTCGAATTCTGGTTTTCGAACCGGGCGCGGGACATGTTCGAGAATGCGACGGTGATCGCCCAGAGCGTCTACAACCAGGAAGTCGAGCGGGTCGGCGCCGAGACGGTCACGATGAGCAAGGACGTCGCCGGCTACCTGCGCCAGGTGCCGATCGACGACCCGCGGTTCGCCGACGCCTTCGCCCGGATCCAGGTCTATCAGCGCGGCCTGTCCGAAGCGATCATCTTCACGCTCGGCCCGAACGGCGAGATCCGGACCCATGCGCTCGTCAGCCCCTATGATCGCAAGCTCGAAGAGGTCATTACCAAGGACAAGCTCGCGGCGCTGAAGACGCGGCAGGTCGTCCCGATCAATTCGGCCGACCGCGTCGGCGCGCTGACCAGGCTGGATTTCGGCCCAAACGCTTACCTTTACGCGGCCCGCGTGTTCGATCCGGCGTTCCGGCAGCAGATCGATCGGGGCAATGACGTGCTCCACGACTATCGCTCGCTGCTCAAGCGCTCGCGGACCAACCAGCTGCGGTTCAATGCGGCGCTGCTGTTCGGGGCGCTGGTGATCGTCGGTCTCGCGATCTTCACCGCGCTCAAGCTCGCCGATCGCCTGGTCCGCCCGGTCGGGCAGCTGGTCACCGCCGCCGGACGCATCGAGGAGGGCGATTTCTCGACCCGGGTGCCGGTCGCCGACACCGAGGACGAGATCCACACGCTGGCCGCGGCATTCAACCGGATGAGCGGGCGACTCGAGGAGCAGACCGGAGCGCTCAAGGCCGCCAACACCCAGCTCGAGACCCGGCGGGCGTTCATGGAGGCGGTGCTGTCGAGCGTCACCGCCGGCGTCATCGCGCTCGATTCGGCCAACCGCATCCTGCTCATGAACCGCTCAGCCGAAGGGCTGCTGCAGAAGGGCCAGGAGGATCTCGAGGGCAAGGCGCTGGCCGAGGTCTCGCCCGACCTCGACGAGTTCCTGCGCGGCGACCAGGGCGAGGCCAATGTGATCGTCGTCCCGGCAGGCGGACAGCGGACGCTGGCGGTCAAGCGGGTGCGCTACGGCGACGGCAGCGTGCTGACTTTCGACGACATCACCGACCAGCTGATCGACCAGCGGCGCGCGGCCTGGTCGGACATCGCGCGGCGCATCGCCCACGAGATCAAGAACCCGCTGACCCCGATCCAGCTCGCCGCGGAGCGGCTGCAGCGGCGGTTCGGCGACGACATCGCCGCGGACAAGGAAACGTTCGAGCGCCTGACCGGGACCATCGTCCGCCAGGTCGGCGACCTGCGCCGGATGGTCGACGAATTCTCGAGCTTCGCGCGCATGCCCAAGCCGGTGTTTCGCGAGGAGGACGTGCACGAGATCGCTCGCCAGGCCCTGTTCCTGCACGAGGTCGCCCACCCGGGAATCAGCTTCCTGCTCGACCCGCCGCAGGGCCATTTCACGATGGTCTGCGACCGGCGCCAGCTCGGCCAGGCGCTGACCAATGTCGTGAAGAACGGCGTCGAAGCCATTGAAGGCCGCAAGAATCGCGGCGAGCACAGCCTTGCCGGGGATCGCCTGGAGCTGAAGCTGCACAGCGAGGACCGCCACCTCATCGTCGACGTCATGGACACCGGCGTCGGCCTGCCCGAGGACCGCGAACGGCTGACCGAGCCGTACATGACGACCCGGGTCCGCGGCACCGGCCTCGGCCTCGCGATCGTCAAGAAGATCGTCGAAGAACATATGGGCGAGATCGCCTTCCTCGATCGTCCCGGCGGCGGCACGCACGTCCGGATCTGCTTCGACACCGACAAGCTTGCGACCCTGGCCACCGAGGATTCGGCGGCTCCGACCCAAGATCATGACGCGGAAAGCGAGGATGAGGCCTGATGGCGCTCGAAGTGCTGGTGGTGGACGACGAGGCGGATATCCGCGAACTGGTCAGCGGCGTGCTCGAGGATGAGGGCTATGCGGTCAGGACCGCCGCCGACAGCACTCAGACCCTCGAGGCGTTCGAGGAGCGGCGGCCGTCGATGGTCCTGCTCGACGTGTGGCTGCAGGGCTCGCGGCTCGACGGCCTGCAGCTGCTGCAGGAGATCAAGCGCCGCGACCCGACCGTCCCGGTGCTGATGATCTCGGGCCACGGCAACCTCGACACGGCCGTCGCGGCGGTCAGGGAAGGGGCGATCGACTTCATCGAGAAGCCGTTCGAGGCCGAGCGGCTGCTCTATCTCGTCGACCGGGCGACCGACACCGAGCGGCTGCGGCGCGAGAATGAGAGCCTCCGCCGCCAGGTCGGCCACGAGGAGCAGCTCCACGGGACCTCGGTCGCGATCAACACGGTGCGGGCGACCTTGAAGCGGGTCGCGCCGACCGGCAGCCGGGTGCTGATCACCGGCCCGGCCGGGGTCGGCAAGGAGATCGCGGCGCGGATGATTCACAATTGGAGTCCGCGCGCCAAGTCGCCGTTCGTGGTCCTGCCGGCGGCGATGATGAGCCCCGACCGGGTCGAGGAGGAATTGTTCGGCAGCGAAGCCGAGGGGATGGTCCGTTCCGGGCTGCTCGAGCATGCCCATGGCGGCACTCTGTTCCTCGACGAGATCGCCGACATGCCGCTGACCACCCAGGGCAAGATCCTGCGCGTGCTGACCGACCAGAGCTATCACCGGATCGGCGGGCAGCGCCCGGTCAAGGTCGACGTCCGGGTGCTCTCGGCGACGTCGCGCAACCTGTCCGACGAGATCGCCGCGGGCCGCTTCCGCGAGGATTTGTTCTACCGCCTCAACGTCGTGCCCGTCCGCATTCCGCCGCTGCGCGAGCGGCGCGAGGACATACCGGAGATGGTCGCTTATTTCCTCGCCCGCTTCGCCGCCGAACGGCACATGGCGACTCCGTCCATCTCCGAGGAAGCGATGGCTGCGCTCCAGGCGCACGACTGGCCCGGCAACGTCCGCCAGTTGCGCAACATCATCGAGCGGACGATCATCCTCGCCCCCGGCGACCGCGTGGCGTGCATCGACGTCGACCTGCTTCCGCAGGAAATCCTCGAGAACCAGACCGCGATGGGCGGGCCGACCGCGGCCGTCGCAATCATGGGCAGCCCGCTGCGCGAAGCCCGCGAATCGTTCGAGCGCGAGTATCTGAAGATTCAGATTCGGCGCTTTTCCGGCAACATCTCGCGGACCGCGTCGTTCATCGGCATGGAACGCTCCGCGCTGCACCGGAAGCTCAAGGCTCTGGGCATCGGGGAGAAGAGGGAGGGGGACGAGTAGCAAGAACAGAAGAGGTCCACGTGTCTGCTCGATCGCTCAGCCTCCAGGATCATTTCCTCAACAGCATCCGCCGCGCCAAGCTGCCGGTCACCATCTTCCTGGTGAAGGGCGTCAAGCTCCAGGGCGTAGTGACCTGGTTCGATGCCTTCTCGCTGCTGCTGCGGCGCGAAGGCGCGTCGCAACTGGTCTACAAGCATTCGATCTCGACCGTCATGCCGGGCGAGCCGCCTGCCGGCTTCGTTGCGACCTCGAACGGGGCGGACGGGGCCAAGGCCCAGCTCCAGGATCTGTTCCTGACCGCCGCCGCCCGCGACGGCGAGCGCATGACCCTGTTCCTGGTCAACGGCGTGATGCTCCAGGGCACCGTCATCGGCTTCGACCAGTTCAGCCTGGTGCTGGAGCGCGGCGGGCAGGTCCAATTGGTCTATAAGCATGCGGTCTCGACCCTGCAGCCGGGCCATGCGCTGAACCTCGGGCCTGAGGCGGGCGAGGAAGCGGAGGACCAGCTCTGACCACCTTCGACGGCAATGGCGCGATCGAGGTCGCTCGCGGCGAACGCGCGCTCATCGCGGTGCCCGAGCTGCCCGGGGAGGGGGCCCGGCGGTCGGCCGACGCCCGGGTCGAGGAGGCCGTCGGCCTGGCCAGGGCGATTGGCGTCGACGTCATCGTCGCCCGCCCGTTCCGGCTTCGCTCGGTGCGGCCGGCGACCCTGCTCGGCAAGGGCCAGGTCGACGAGATCGCCGGGCTCGCGCGGGAGGAATCGGCCGGACTACTGATCGTGGACGCGCCGCTGGCCCCGATCCAGCAGAAGAATCTGGAAGAAGAGGTCGGAACCAAGGTCATCGACCGGACCGGCCTGATCCTCGAGATATTCGGCGAGCGGGCGGCGACCGCCGAGGGCCAACTGCAGGTCGAGCTCGCCCACCTGCAATATCAGGCCGGGCGCCTGGTCCGGAGCTGGACCCACCTCGAGCGCCAGCGCGGCGGCTTCGGCTTCCTCGGCGGCCCCGGCGAGACCCAGATCGAGGCCGACCGCCGGCTGATCCGCGAGCGTATGGCCAAGATCAAGCGCGAGCTCGACCAGGTGAAGCGCACCCGTTCACTGCACCGCGGCCGACGCCAGCGCGCGCCGTGGCCGGTCATTGCTCTTGTCGGCTATACCAACGCCGGAAAATCAACCCTTTTCAACAAGTTGACCGGAGAAGCGGTGTTCGCGGAGAATTTGCTGTTCGCGACTCTCGATCCGACCATGCGCGATATCCGCTTGCCCGGGATCGACAAGGCGATCCTGTCCGACACGGTCGGCTTCGTCTCCGACCTTCCGACCGAGCTGATCGCGGCGTTCCGGGCGACGCTGGAAGAGGTCGCGTCCGCCGATTTGCTGGTCCACGTGCGCGACATCTCCCACCCCGACCGCGAGGCGCAGCGCGAGGACGTCGACGACGTGCTCGAATCGCTTGGCCTGGCGGAGGAGGGGCCGCCGCGACTCGAGGCGTGGAACAAGGTCGACCTGCTGTCGGCCGAGGAGCGCGAGCGGCTGCTCGGGGAGGCGGGGCGGCGGGAGAACGTCGTCCCAGTCTCGGCGCTGACCGGCGCGGGTCTCGATGCGCTGCGCGAACGGATGGCGAACATGCTGCGGAGCGGGGAGCAGGTCCATGACATCCGCGTTCCCGCCGGGGCGGGCGACCGCATCGCCTGGCTGCATGCGCGGGGCGAGGTGCTCGATCAGCGGCTCGACCATGACGAAATCCGCCTGTCGGTCCGCCTGTCGCCCGAGAATTGGGCCCGGTTTCAGTCGCTCGGGGCCACCTGAGCGGCCTTGGCCGCAGCCCACAAGGCTTCCATCTCGTCGAGCGACAGGTTGCTGAAACCGGGCGCCTGCTCGATTGTGCGGAAGCGCTGCTCGAACTTGCGATTGGCTTCGCGCAGCGCAGCTTCCGGCTCGACGTTGAGATGGCGTGCGAGGTTGACGACGGCGAACAGCAAGTCGCCGAGCTCGTCGAGCTTGCGGTCGTGGTCGGTTTCGGCGTCGAGCTCGGCCAGTTCCTCGTCGATCTTGGCCCGCGGGCCCGCGACGTCGGGCCAGTCGAAGCCGGTGCGCGCCGCGCGGCGCTGGAGCTTCGCCGCGCGCTCCAGCGCGGGCAGCGCCAAAGCGACTCCGGCGAGCGCGCTCCGGTCGGGATTTGCGGCGCGCTCCTCGGCCTTGATGATCTCCCACAAATGATGGCCGCCGTGCTCGGCATCGCCGAAGATGTGCGGATGGCGGCGCTCCATCTTGTCGCAGATCCGCTGAATCACGTCGGCGAGCGTGAAATGACCGGCTTCCTCGGCCATCTGGGCGTGGAACACGACCTGGAGCTGGAGGTCGCCGAGCTCGTCGGCGAGCGCATCCATGTCCTTGCGGGCGATCGCGTCGGCGACCTCATAGGCCTCCTCGATCGTGTAGGGCGCGATCGTGTCGAAATTCTGCACGCTGTCCCATTCGCAACCGGTCTTGGGGTCGCGCAGCCGGCGCATGATCGCGACTAGGCGCTCAAGCGGCATCAGTAGCTTCCGAAGGGGCGACCGGGGGCCCCTCGCTCGCTATGATCTCGAAGTATGATAATATGCATTATGTAAATCCATAAGACGGTCAAGGGACCAGCACCAGCCATCGCCCCTCGAC
>Ga0207678_10006351_pt1 | contig 10493 bp, 11 predicted proteins | sample KBSC63metaG_FD_184319 | JGI IMG/M metagenome (GOLD analysis project Ga0207678, IMG submission 184319) | Corn rhizosphere microbial communities from Kellogg Biological Station, Michigan, USA - KBS C6-3 metaG (SPAdes) (version 2) | ecosystem: Host-associated > Plants > Roots > Rhizosphere > Soil ...
ATAGGCGTTGGCCCGCACTGGCGTCAAGCTACCTGGTGCTGGCCCGGCTATGCCTAGCGGGGAGAGAGCGGGCACGTGACCGAAACCAGGGCCGTCGAGAACAGCGGCGTGCAGTCAGTCCACCGGGCACTCGACGTGCTCGAGGCCCTCGCCGCGGCAGGGGGGACCGCGAGCCTCACCGACCTCGCCGCCGCCTGCGGGCTGCCCGTGCCGACCTTGCACCGGCTGGCGAGCACCCTCGCCGGCCGCGGCTACCTGCGGCAGGCACCAAACCGCCGTTACAGCCTCGGCTCCCGCCTCGTCCCCCTGGGCACCGACGCGCACGCGCTGCTCGGCGAGCGGGCCCTGCCGGTGCTGCGCGGCCTCGCCGAGCTGACCGGGGAGTCCGCCAACCTCGCCGTGCTGACCCAGGGCCGCGCCGAGTACGTGGCCCAGGCACCCGGCAGGCACACGATGCGGACGTTCACCGAGGTCGGCAACCGCGTCGCGCTGCACTGCACCGGCGTCGGCAAGGCGCTGCTCGCCGCCATCGCGCCCGCCCACGCCGCCCGGCTGCTCGGCACCGCGCCGCTGGAAGCGCGGACGGCCGCGACCCTCACCGACCCTGCCGCCGTGCGGGCCGAGCTCGCATTGATCCGCGAGCGCGGCTACGCCCTCGACGAAGGCGAGATGGAGGTCGGTGTCCGCTGCGTCGCGGTCGGCATGCCGGGCGCCGCCCCGATGGCCGTCTCTGTCTCCGGTCCGGCCGCCCGCATGACCGACGACCGCATCACCCCGGTGGTCGCCGCCCTCCGCGAGGCCACCACGCGGCTGCGAGACCACCTCGCCTGAGCTGCTGCCCGAGGCGTTTGACGATGCTACTGGCCGATGCTGACCCGGGACTTGTTGCTTCCGGCCCAGCGTTCGTAACAGCTGGCGCAAAGCTTCGTCGCGTAGTCAATGGCTGTGTAGGAACCGCACTTGAAGCAGTAGCTCTGATGCACCATCGCAACCGACCCTCCTCAACACCTCCCTAGAACGCCACAGCGCCCTCAACATTCCCGCTGCAGCCAAACTTTTTCAGTCCGGGTCGGGTTTCAGTCCAGGTCGGCCTCAAGCCCGAGTTGCGCGCGGTCGGCAGCGGTCTCGCCGAGTTCCACCCCGGTGATCTCGGCCGTCGGCTCGCCGCGGGTGTTCGCTGCCCGCAGCCCGACGGCCGCCGCCGCGAGCACGAAGACCGAGGCCAGCAGCAGCGCGCGGTGGAAGCCGCTGGTGAGCGCCACCGCCCGGGACGCACCGCCCGCCAGCAGCGCCGAGGTCCGCGCAGTGGCGACCGCCGAGAAGATCGCCAGCCCGAGGGCCCCGCCGACCTGGAACGATGCCGTGATCATGGCCCCGGCCAGGCCGGCGAGCGACGGCGGCACCCCGGCGTTCGCCGCCGTCTGCACCCCCACGAACACGTTGCCGAGCCCGAACGCCATGATCAGGAACCCGGGCAGCAGGTCGCCCGCGTAGTGCCCGTGCACGCCGATCATCGACAGCCAGAAGATGCCGCCCGCCGCGATCACCGCGCCCGCCACGATCAGCGGCCGGGTGCCGATCCGGGTGATCAGCCCGGAACCGAGCCCGGCGGCGCCGCCGACCATCACCGCGACCGGCACGTAAGCCGCCCCGGAGCGGAGCGCGGAGTAGCCGAGCACGTCCTGCATGTAAAGCGTGACGAAGAAGAACACCGAGTAGAACCCGGCCATCCCGAACACCTGCGACACGTCGGCGGCGACCAGCCCGCGCACCCGGAAGATCGCCGCCGGGACCAGCGGCCGGGCGGCCCGCGCCTCGTTAAGCGCCAGCAGCGCGAGCAGCGCCCCGGCGGTGGCCAGCTCGCCGATCGTCCGCGCCGACGACCAGCCGTCGCCAGGCGCCCGGACCAGGCCGAAGATCAGCAGGAGCATCCCCCCGGTCCCGAGCAGCGCGCCGGTGAAGTCAAAGTCCCGGATAGTGAACGGGTTCGTGCTTTCACCGGGAACCACCCGGTAAACCGTGGCGAGCACGGCGGCGCAAACCGGCAGGTTCACGAAGAGCACCCACCGCCAGCCCGGCCCGGCGGAGAGCACGCCGCCGAGGAACACCCCGAGGACCGAGGCGAGCCCCGCCATCGCGCCCCACGCGCCCAGCGCCCGCACCCGGTCGGTCCCGTAGCTGAACGACGTGGTGAGCAGGGACAGGCCGGACGGCGTCATGACCGCCGCGCCGAGCCCCTGGGCAAGCCGCGCGCCGACGAGCGTCCCGGCGTTGGGCGCGAGACCGCCGGCCAGCGAGGCGAGCGCGAACACAGTGGTCCCCGCGACCAGCGTCCGCCGCCGCCCGAGCAGGTCGGCGAGCCGCCCGCCGAGCAGCAGGAAGCCGCCGTAGGTGACGACGTAGCCGCTGAGCACCCATTGCAGGTTCTGCACGGAGAAGTGCAGGTCGCGGGCGATGGACGGGAGCGCGACGTTGACGATCGAGGTGTCCAGGAAGTCCAGGAAGGCGACCGCGCACAGCAGGGTGAGCATGACCTTGCCGTTGCGGGTCGCGAGGAATGACGAGGCAGGGGACGGCGGACTGGAAGTGGCCGGCTGAGTCATGACAGGCACCCTCCCGGGTAGTTTGTAAGTATGTAATCAGTTGACTAACTAACTTAGTTCACGGTCAGTGCCTGGTCTATAGCTCAACAGCATTTAGTTATCTTTCTGACTAAGATGAGAGACGCGGTACGTAGGGGTGAGAGGGGAGTGCGATGGCCGACGCGGCGGAAGCGGGCACGGTGGAAGCGGGCACGGCGGCCGGCGGCGTGTCCCGCCCGGCAGCGCGACGCGGGAAGCGGGACCGGCTGATCGCCGCCGCCCGTGAGGTGATGTACGCCAGCGGCGTGAACGGCACCTCGCTCGCTGACGTCGCGGCGGCCGCCGACGTGCCCCTTGGCAACGTCTACTACTACTTCCGCACCAAGGACGACCTGGTCCGGGCCGTCATCCAGGACCATCTGGACATGGCCTCCGGCCTGCTCGCCGCGATCGAAGCCGAGTCCGCCGACCCGGGCCAGCGGCTGAAGTCGCTGCTGCGCGCGCTCGCGGGCGACGGTGACCAGATGGCGAGGTACGGCTGCCCGTTCGGCTCGCTCTGCATGGAACTGGACAAGCGCGCGGCGGGCCCCGGTGCCGCCGCGGACCTGATGCGCGTCCCGATCGCATGGATGGAGCGCCAGTTCGCCGCCATGGGCTGCCCTGACGCCCATGACCTCGCGATGGAGGCCATGGCGAGGTACCAGGGCGCCGCCCTCCTGACCAGCACGCTGCGAGACCAGGCGGTCATGGCGGCGGCGAAGTCCCGCGCGGCCGCCTGGATCGACTCCATCGCGGCTCACCGTCCCGGGAGCTGACGGTGTTATGTTCCGCATGTTCGGTGATGATGAGCAGCCTGTGCTGGACGGGCGCGGAGAGGCGGTGCCGAGTGGGGTTTTATTCCGGTCAGATCGTGCCACGGCTCGTCGACAAGATCATGGCCAGCAAAGAGTTCGAGCCGATCCGGGCGCGGGTCGCCGCCGGCCTGGACGGCGAGGTGGTCGAGATCGGGTTCGGCTCCGGGCTCAACCTCCCGCACTATCCGCCCGCCGTCCGCCGGGTGCAGGCGGTCGATCCCGCCATGCTCGGGCGCAGGCTGGCGGCCGGGCGGCTAGCCGCCGCGCCCGTGCCGGTGGAGTTCGTCGGCCTCGACGGGCAGCGCCTTCCGCTGGAGACCGGAAGTGCCGATCACGTGCTTGCGACCTGGACGCTGTGCAGCATCCCGCGGCCGGACCTCGCCCTGGCCGAGATCCGGCGGGTGCTCCGGCCCGGCGGCGGGTTCCACTTCGTGGAGCACGGCCGTCACCCCGACCCCAGGGTGGCGCGCTGGCAGGGCCGGCTCACCCCGCTGCAGCGGCGGATCGCGGGCGGCTGCCACCTGAACCGGCCCATCGAGACGCTGGTGCGGGCCTCCGGGCTTGAGCTGGCCAAGATCAGCAACTACGAGGTCTCCGGCCCCAAAGTATCCGGCTACATGTACGAAGGCGTCGCGACCAAACCCTAGCCAGCGGGCTTTCTTGAACATGACTGTATGAGTTATAGTCTTTCTTGTAACTCATACAGTCTGGTTCAAGTTAGTGTTTAGCGGCCTGGAGGCGTCGATGCACAGCACACTGCGGAACCTGCACGGAGGCGGGCGGGGGAGCGGCACCACGCTCAACCGCTTCCGCCTGAACGAAGTGATCAGCCAGCTGGCGTTCGGCGGCCGGCGCGGCCGCGTCTACCGGGAGATCGTCTCGCTGGCCGGGGTTAAGCCTGGAGACACCGTCTTGGACGTGGGCTGCAGCGGCGGCTACCTGGCGCGCAAGCTGGCCCTGGCGGCCGGGCCGACCGGCCACGTCACCGGGGTTGACCCGTCGGAGGCGGCGATCGGGTACGCGCAGCGGCGCGCGGCCGGGACCGCCATGACGTTCGCCGTGGGCGCTGCCCAGCAGCTGAACCTGCCGGACGACTCCTGCGACGCCGTCACCTGCACCCTGGCGCTGCACCACGTGCCCGCGCGGCAGCGGGCGGCGGCGCTCGGCGAGATGTACCGGGTGACGAAGCCGGGCGGGCGCCTGCTGCTGGCGGATTTCGACCCGGCGCGACCCGGGCTCATGCGCCATCCCGGCAGCGCCCGCACGCGCCGCGCCGTCGCCACGGTCGGCTCCTTGGAAGACCTCGCCGCCGCGGCGGGGTACCGCATCGAGTCCGGCGGCACCCTGCCGTTGCTCCGCTACGTCGCGGCGACCCGCCCGGAGAGCTAAGGCTTGCGGGCCACCGCGCCGAGGTAACCGACTTCCGCCGGCGGCGGGATCAGGCCCCGTTCCGTCTCCGGGCGCCACTCCGATACCGGTACCAGGCCGGGCGCGACGAGTTGGAGTCCGGTGAATGCGATGTCCGCGAAGTCCGCGGCGGTCCGTGACTGGAACGGCACGCCTGCCCGCTGCACGGCCTGCACGCCGTCCGCGGCCACGACCTCGTCGTGGAAGTCGCTGGTCGTCTGCGAGGCCACCAGGTAGCTCCCGGACGGCAGGGCGTTCACCAGGGTGGACACGATGCCTGCGGGATCCTGGTCGTCAGGGAAGAAGTGCAGCACCGCCACCAGCATGAGCGCGACCGGGTTACCGAAGTCGAGGGTCGCGCGCACGGACGGATGCTGCAGGATCGCCTCGGGGTTATGCAGGTCCGCCTGGACGTAGGCGGTGCGCCCAGCCGGGTTGCTGGTCAGCAGCGCCCGCGCGTGGGCCATGACGATCGGGTCGTTGTCCACGTAGACGACCCTGCTGCCGGGCGCGACCGACTGGGCGACCTCATGCACGTTGTTCGCCGTCGGGAGCCCCGACCCGATGTCGAGGAACTGCCGGATGCCGGCCTCCGCCACGAGGTACTGAACCGCGCGCCCGAGGAAAGCGCGGTTCTCCCGCGCCCCGGTCCGCGCGTTGGGCACCGCCTGCAGCAGCGCCGCGATGGCTTCCCGGTCAGCCGCGAAGTGATCCTTGCCGCCGAGCAGGTAGTCATACATCCGGGCGGGATGTGCCCGCGAGGTATCGATCTCAGGCATCAGCCCTGCCTCCAGCATCAGCGTCCGCGCAAAGCCCTCAGTTACTGGCAAACCTCCCAAATCCTACTAGTCACGATCTTGCGGGTAGACCTTGTGGTCTGGGTCCCGCTACACGGGATAGAAGACCTCATTCTGCCTTCGTTATGCGATGATCGTGGAAGATTTGCACTATATGGAAGAAAAGCACGCGTAGCACGTGCGAATCTTCCAAGTACTGAAAAACTTCCACGTTAAGGCCGCGGGCACCAGCGCGACATTCCCGGCAAGCCGGGATGACCCACAATCCCGGCCGACCGCCAGCGCCGACGGTGCTTGCCGCATCGGTCCGCCCGGCGCCGGCGGCCCGCGAAGGCAAGGCGATTTGATAACAGCAAGAAGCGTGAGCGCAAACGGCCGTTCTGGAGGAAGATAAAGTCCATCCAGAACGGCCGTGTGCTTCCCGCCCCGCCTAACGGGCGGCGACGGCGCGGACCCGGCGTTACGCCGGGACCATGCCGTGCGGGTCGATGACGTACTTGCGGGCCGCGCCCCGGTCGAAGTCCCGGTAGCCCTCGGGAGCTCGGTCCAGCGGGATCACGGTGGCGCCCACCGCGTTCGCGATGTGCGCCTTGTCGTGCAGGATCGCCATCATGAGGCCGCGGTTGTACCTCATCACCGGGCACTGGCCGGTGGTGAAGCGGTGCGACTTCGCCCAGCCGAGACCGAGCCGGACCTTCAGCGAGCCGATCTTCGCGTCCTCGTCGACGCCGCCGGGGTCGCCGGTCACGTACAGGCCGGGGATGCCGAGCCCCGCGCCGGCCCGCGCCACGGTCATGATGTCGTTCAGCACCGTCGCCGGGGCCTCGCCCGCGCCGTGCCCGTGACCGCGCGCCTCGAACCCGACGCAGTCCACGGCCGCGTCCACCTCGGGCTCGCCGACGATCTGTTCGACCTGGTCCGCCAGGCTGGCGTCCTGCGCCAGGTTGACGGTCTCGCAGCCGAAGCTCTCCGCCTGCTTGAGCCGCTCGGGGTTCATGTCGCCGACGATCACGGCCGCCGCGCCCAGCAGCTGCGACGCGTGCGCGCAGGCGAGTCCGACGGGGCCGGCCCCGGCGACGTACACGGTCGAGCCGGTGGTCACGCCGGCGGAGTAGGCGCCGTGGTAGCCGGTCGGGAAGATGTCCGAGAGCATGGTCAGGTCACGGATCTTGGCGAGCGCCTGGTCCTTGTCGGGGAACTTCAGCAGGTTCCAGTCCGCGTAAGGGACCATCACGTACTCGGCCTGGCCACCGACCCAGCCGCCCATGTCCACGTAGCCGTACGCGGAGCCCGGACGGTCCGGGTTGACGTTGAGGCAGATTCCGGTCTTGCGTTCCTTGCAGTTGCGGCAGCGGCCGCACGAGATGTTGAATGGCGCGCTGCACAGGTCCCCGACCTTGATGAACTCCACGTCTGGCCCGGCCTCGACGACCTCGCCGGTGATCTCGTGGCCGAGGACGAGCCCGGCGGGCGCCGTGGTCCTGCCGCGCACCATGTGCTGGTCGCTGCCGCAGATGTTCGTCGCGACGCACTTGAGGATTACCCCGTGCGGGACTTTGCGCCCGACGTTCGCCGGGTTAACACCGGGTCCGTCCTGCAGTTCAAGTTTCGGGTAGTCGATTGTCTGGATTTCGACGTGTCCCGGCTCAATGTAGGCGACGGCGCGGTTCCCTGGCATGACGGTACCTCTCTGTAGCGGTCATGTGTCCGTACGTTACGATGCTAGGAACGGGGCCGACTGCCCGTCACTGCCCCGACCAGCGCAAAGATCCCGCCCGATCGGGCAGGCCCCCCTAGTCCGGTTGGGCAGGTCTCCCCTGCCCAACCGGTCAGGTGCGGCTGTGCGGCGACCGCTACCAGCCAGCAGAACGCAAGCGCTGCTCCGCGCCTAGAGCAACCCTCGCGCGCTGGCCCGGTAGACCAGCTCGGTCCGGTCGCTCGCGCCGAGTTTGCGCATCGCGGTCCGCAGGTGGTACTTGACGGTGCTCTCGCTCACGAACAGCTCACGGGCGACCCGCATGTTGGTGGCGCCCTGGGCAACGAGCCGGATGACCTCGAGCTCGCGGTTGGTGAGCACCCCGGCTGGCGGCCCCGGCGGCCCGGTCTGGCCGGTCAGCGAACGGACGGCGAGCTCCGCGCTGCGCGGGTCGAACGCGCACTGGCCGCCGTGCACGGTGCGGATGATGCGCGCCAGTTCCACGGTGTCGACGTCCTTGAGCGCGTAGCCGCTCGCGCCGCGGCGCAGCGCGCCGAGCAGCAGCCGCTCGTCGAGGAACGTGGTGAGCACGACGACGCTCACGTCGTCGAACTTGGCCCGCAGCTCGGCGCAGACGTCGAGGCCCTCGGCCGGCTCCCGGTCGCTGAGCATCAGGTCAAGGAGCACCACGTCGGGGCGCAGCCGGGCCGTCTGCTCGATCGCCTGGGCGGCGTCGGCGGCCTCGCCGACCACGGTGAAGTCCGGCTCCAGGTCAAGGATGGAGCGCAGCCCCTGCCGCACGATCGTGTGGTCGTCGACCACCAGGATCCGGACCGGCTTGGTCATGCCCCGGGCTCCGCCCCTTCTGCGGCATGCGCAGGGACCCGGACGCTGACCCGGAGGCCGCCGCCGCGTCGGCGGCGCAGCGTGACGCGCCCGCCGAGCTCGGCCGCCCGCTCGGCGATGTTCCGCACCCCGTGGGTGGGCTGCCTGCCCTGACGTTGCCCCGCCGCGCTGAGGTACCGGCTGACAGTGGCGGGGTCGCCCATGCCGTCATCGGAAACGCTGAGCGTGATCTGGTCGGCGCCGTAGGTCAGGCTGACCCACGCCTGGGTGGCGCTGGCGTGCCGTGCGGCGTTCCACAGTCCTTCCTGGGCGATCTGGAACAGCGCGTGCTCTGTCGCCGGCAGCAGCTGGCGCTGGCGGGCGGTGACCCGGACCGACACGCGCAGCAGCCCGGCGGAGCGGAAGTCGGCCGCCAGGTCCCGCAGCGCCTGCCCGAGCCCGGTGCCCGGCTGCTCAAGGCCGGACAGCTCCTCAACGGCCGAGCGGACCCAGCCAAGGCCCGCCCGGGCGAGCTCCTTGCTCGCCACCAGGCGGTCGTAGGCGGGCGAGCCCGGGTCCACGTGCCGGTGGCACCACTCCAGGTGCATCCCGATGCCGACCAGGCACTGGGCGACGCTGTCGTGCAGGTCCCGGGCGATCCGGTGCCGTTCGGCGTTCACCAGCTCCGCCTGGCGCACCCGGGCCAGCTGCTCCCGCGCGCGCCGGAGCTGCTCGTTGCGCCTGGTCAGCTCGGCGGCGCGCCGCTCGGCCCCGCGCCACTGCGCGTAGTAGCCGGTCTTCGATGAGCGCACGCCGATCAGCTGCTCCAGGCGGGCCTCGTCGAGTTCCGTCATCGGCTTGGTCCTACCAGGCTGCCTGGCAGATCGCGCGGGCGTCCGCCTCGCCGACCGTCCGCGGGTTCGTCAAGATGTAGGCGTCGTTTAGCGCCCCGCGCGCCACCTGGTCGAGCTGGGCGAACGTGACGCCGATCTCCCGGAGCGTGGTCGGCAGGCCGGCCTTCCCGGCGAACGCGCGCACGTTCTGGATCGCGGCGTCGGCCGCCTCCTGCGGGGTCATGAGCCCGGTGCGCAGGCCCATCGCGGCCGCGACGTCGGCGAGCCGCCCGGCGGCCACGGAGGCGTTGAACTCCATGACGTGCGGCAGCAGGATCGCGTTCAGCAGCCCATGGGGGAGGTCGGTCAGCCCGCCGAGCTGGTGGGAGATCGCGTGAGTGGCGCCGAGCAGCGCGTTGCTGAAAGCCAGTCCCGCCTGCAGGCTGGCCCGGGCGAGGCCTTCGCGCGGCTGGAGGTCGCCGGGCTGGTCAAGCGCGGGCAGCAGCTGCGCGCAGACATCCCGGATGGCCGCCAGCGCGTGGGGGTCGGTGAGGAAGCTCGCGGCCTGCGACAGGTAGGACTCGATCGCGTGGCTGAGCACGTCGATCGCGGTGTAAGCGGTGATGTCGTGCGGCACCGTGAGCAGCGTCCGCGGGTCGGTCACCGAGATGTCCGGCACCAGCGCCCGCGCGCCGATCGTGATCTTCGTCCGCCGGCCGGTGTCGGTCACCACGCAGAACTGCGACACGTCGGAGCCTGAGCCCCCGGTGGTCGGCACCATCACGGTGGGCGGCAGCGGCCCGGTCACCCTCCCGACGCCGGCGTAGCCGGCGATACCGCCGTCGTCGGATTCGGCGGAGGCGAGCACCGCGATCGCCTTCGCCGCGTCGATGCAGCTCCCGCCGCCCACCGCGACGAGCACGTCGCACCCGCCTGCGGTGTAGGCGGCGCAGCCGGCGGCCACTTCATGGTCCTTCGGGTTCGGCGTGAGAGCGTTCCACAGCTGCGCGGACACACGGGCTTCGGCCAGGTGCCGCAGCACCTCGCCGGTCCAGCCGGCCTCGGCCACCTCCCGGTCGCTGACCACGAGCACGTGGACCGCGCCCTGCCGGCGTGCGGCCTGCCCGACCTCGGCCAGCACCCCGACGCCGAAGATTACGTCGGGCACGAGGAACTTGGCGACCGGATGCGGGGAACTCGTGCCGACCACCTCCTCGCTGACGGGGCCCTCTACTCGATGGTACGAGCGGACCCGTACGGTGCCCAGCACCGGGCTGGCGTGGCAGCGAAGCGGCGGGCGGGAAAAGAAAAGTTCCCCGCCTTGAAGTACGACAAGAACGACTTATGTCCTATTTTGGAGTTGAATTCTCCGAGAGGCTCCCATGATTCAGTCTGTAGAGCGGGCGGCGGCGATCCTCGGCGCGCTCGGGTCGGGAACGCCCCGCCTTGGGGTCACCGAGATCGCAGAGCGCCTCGGGCTCGCGAAGCCGACGGTGTAC
>Ga0207678_10006352_pt1 | contig 10491 bp, 8 predicted proteins | sample KBSC63metaG_FD_184319 | JGI IMG/M metagenome (GOLD analysis project Ga0207678, IMG submission 184319) | Corn rhizosphere microbial communities from Kellogg Biological Station, Michigan, USA - KBS C6-3 metaG (SPAdes) (version 2) | ecosystem: Host-associated > Plants > Roots > Rhizosphere > Soil ...
CTCCGATCTCGTCCCGATCGACCGCTGGCAGGCCGCCGTCGATGACGGCCGGCGCTTCCTCGCCCGCTGGGGCGAGCAGGCCGATGCGCTCGGCTGGACCGCGCGCGACCTGTTCGGCCTCCACAAGCCGCCGGCGAACCCGCACCCGAACTACAGCCGCCTGTCTCGATACGACGAGATCGGACTGATCTGGCTGCTGCAGGGCCGGCCGGCCGTTGCGCTGACCGAGGCGACCGCCGCGATCCAGAGTTCGACCGGCGCCCTCACGATCTACCGCAGGCACAACAAGCCCGCGCTCGGCCCAGTGGGCGACACCCTGGACGACCTCGAGCCGCCGTTCGGCGGCAGCGCCGTACGAAGGCAACTCTAATGCTTGACCTTAGTTGCCAAGCACAGCGTCACGCGCATGCTGAGCGTGGATACGATCTGTATGAAACGCCATCTGTGGCCGTTGAGGCCCTTCTGCGCGTTCTGGGTTTACCAACGGGGATCTGGGAGCCCGCCTACGGCCGCGGCGCAATCGCCAATGTCCTGCGTGCACATGGTCACTACGTCGTATGCAGCGATCTGATTGACTACGGCACAGACCCGACCGCGATCCACGGCATGGACTTTTTGAAGACCACCAAAGTCCCCGACGGTGTCGCCTGTATCGTGACGAATCCGCCGTACATGCTGGCGAATGAATTTACCGCTCACGCGCTCAAGCTGTGCCCGAACGTAGTAATGCTGTTGCGGCTGGCATTCGCGGAATCGGAGCGGCGATCGCCGATCCTGGATGGCGCCGGGCTTAGGCGGTTCTTCGTATTCCGAAAACGGCTACCCATGATGCATCGGGACGGCTGGAATGGCCGCAAGGCCAACAGCAGCATTGCCTTCGCTTGGTTCAATTGGCAGCGCGGCTATCGCGGCCACCCGATAATGCAGCGGATTAGCTGGGACGACGAGCGCGACGCAGGCCCGGTCCTCCTGCCTCACGGCCACCCCACCAAAGGTTCGCGGGCCGGTTCGCAGATCAAACGCGGCGCCAACCGAGCTTATGTGCTGGCGCGCCTGCGTCGAGACGGACGGGCGGAGCTGATTGAGAAAGTCGAATCCGGGGCACTGTCGGTGCGCGGCGCGTTCGCAGCATTGACCGATAAGCAGGCTTCACGACGGATATGACACGCGCCTTGTCTGTAATCCGCCCCGTTCCGCGTCGCGGCCTGTCTCGCGACGAGGCAGCAATGTACATCGGCATATCGGCCGCCAAATTTGACGAGATGGTCGCGGACGGCAGAATGCCGAAGCCCGTAAGGATTGACGCTCGAAAAGTGTGGGACCTTCGTTCCCTTGACCTGGCATTCGACGCGCTGTCGAGGGAGGCCTTAAGACCAAACAGTTGGGACGGCGTGTGATGACCAGGCTCAAGCTCCGATACGTCAACGAATACCGGGATCGGCACGGCAAGGTCCGTCGGTATTTCCGCCGACCAGGGCAACGCGCCATACCGCTGCCGGGTCTTCCCGGCTCCATTGAGTTCATGGCTGCATATCAGGCGGCGCTCGCGATCGTGGCGCCTCCCCCTCCCTCCCCTAAGCATGTAATTGCCGGCTCGCTCGCGGCCGTCACCACCGGATACTTCCGCTCGGCCGATTACGCCAATCTCTCGCCGTCGTCGCAGACATCCTACCGCGTGGCGCTGAAGCCCATTCTCGAAGCTCACGGGCACCGGCTCGTGCGGGAGCTTCCCCCAGCAGCAGCGCGGCACATTGTCGAGGCAATAGGCGCCGCACGCCCTGGAATGGCAAACCTGACGCGGTCGGTCCTGTCGAAGGTGATGACATACGCCATCGAGACCGGTATCCGAACGAACAATCCGTTTGCTGGCCTGAAGCCGTATCGGCTCGGCACCTATCACACCTGGACGGACGCAGAGATCGCCCAGTTCGAGCGTCGCTGGCCGCTTGGCACGCGCGAGCGACTCGCGTTCGCCCTACTCCTCTACACCGGGCAGCGCGGGGGCGACGTCGCGAAGATGCTGCGCGCCGACATCGTCGACGGCCGGATCCGCGTGTCCCAAGACAAGGTCCGCAAGGGCGTGATCCATGAACTCATGATTCCGATACATCCCGCGCTAGCTCGCGCACTTCAAGCCGGTCCAGTCGTGGGAATGACACACATCATCACCGACACCCGAGGGCGACCGCTGAGGTCATTGACCGATCTGATCGAGGCCGCTGTCAAACGCGCCGGACTTCCGCCGCGATGCGTCGCGCACGGACTGCGCAAGGCAGCCCTTCGCCGGCTCGCCGAGCACGGGTCGACAACCAAAGAAATCGCCGCGGTGAGCGGGCACCGTTCGCTTTCTGAAATTGAGCGGTACACGGCTCGAGCGGACCAGGCTGGGCTTGCGCGCTCGGCGATCGCCAAGCTACCTGACGATGGGAGCTACTAACTACGGCCGGGTTAGTAGATTTTTTGCGTGTAAGTGATTGATCTGTCGTAACTTCAGTTGCCCCCGCTTTTAACGCCAAATTAAGTGGTTGCGGAACACATATCGAACAGATAGTGTCTGTTCATGATTTGTTTCAGTGAGTCTTCCAGGACCACTGCAACGGGGAACCGAACATGCTGACCCGAAAACAGGCCGAACTTCTGCGCTTCATTCACGAGCGCCTCAAGGAAGCCGGTGTGCCGCCGTCCTTTGACGAGATGAAGGACGCCCTCGATCTGCGGTCGAAATCGGGAATTCACCGGCTCATCACCGCCCTCGAGGAGCGCGGCTTTATTCGCCGCCTGCCGAATCGCGCCCGCGCCATCGAGGTGATCAAGCTGCCCGAATCGGTTGCCCACGGCATCGGCGCGAGCCGCTCGCGCGGGTTCACGCCGAGCGTGATAGAGGGCAACCTGGGTCGGGTAAGGACCGCGTCAGAAGAGGACAGCGGCCGCCCGGTGGCGGTGCCGGTCATGGGCCGCATCGCGGCTGGCACGCCGATCGAGGCGATTCAGACCAAGAGCCACGTCATCAACATGCCGGCCGACGTGCTCTCGACCGGCGAACACTTCGCCCTCGAGGTGCGCGGCGACAGCATGATCGAGGCCGGGATCCTTGACGGCGATATCGCCCTCATCAAGAAAACCGACGGAGCCGATACCGGCGACATCGTGGTGGCGCTGATCGACGAAGAGGAGGCCACGCTCAAGCGGTTTCGCAGGCGTGGCGCCTCGATCGCCCTTGAGCCCGCCAACACCACGTACGAGGTGCGAATCCTTCCGCCCAATCGGGTGCGCATCCAGGGCAAGCTGGTCGGTCTGTTCCGCCGCTACTGAGCGTTACCGCAGGGCGTCCCGCTCGATCTACGGTACCGAGGCCGACGGGTCGTCGGACCATCATTCGTGCGGCCGAAGGATGGGCCCCCCCCCTGCGCGCCCGCTCAATCGCCCGTCTCCAGATCTTCATCGCGTGGCGTGGCGTCGCGCGCCGGCGCAGAGGCTGAGGGCGTACGGCGCGGCTCGGGCGCGTCGCTGGCCTGCGTCGCAGCGCGGGCCCAGGGCCGATCATAGCCAGGCGGCCGCGCGGGCGTGATCTCGAAGCCGTCCCCCCGGCGCTGCAGCGCCATGGCTCCCGAGCGGCGCCAGACTTGCCGGTCAATCACCAGCGTAGCGCAGCCGGGCGGCGCATCGCGGCCACTGACCACCAATACGGCGCGGCGGCAGTCCTCTTCGAAGGCTTCGATCGTTTTCGGGATGGCGACGAAGGCGCCGTCGCGCAGCCGTCCGATGCAACCATGCGCGTCGCAGCGCATGCCCTCGCCCAGCGTCGGGTCTTTCGGGTTGCGAGCATCGGCGTCGGCTGCAAGCCACTCACGCCACGCAAACACGTCGCTTCCGGATTTCACCATGGCCAGCCGGCCATTTTCCCCGCGTACGGCGACAGCGCTGCCGTCAGCCGCAATCATCACATCGGGTTGCGGCGCCCGCACCATCAGGAACGCGGCGACACCGATGAAAAGGGCGCCGATGAACCGCAATGGTGTCTTGAGCAGGCAGAGTACCACGAGACCAGCCGACGCCAGCAGCATGGGACCGGTGCCGAAGGCTGCGACGCGGCCGAGCGCTCCGGGAAAGCTGGCGACCCACTGCGCGACGGAGATCATCCAGTCGATGCCCTGTCCCATCACTCGCCACCAGAAGCCATCGACGCCGAGCGGCATGCTCATCAACCCGAAGATGCCGGCCGGCATCACCCACACCGACACGGCTGGCATCGCCACCAGATTGGCGATCACGCCATAGGGCGAGATGCGGTGAAAATGATAGGCGATGTAAGGAATGGTCGCCGCACCGGCGAGAAGCGAAACCAGCAAGAGGCCGGCGATCTCCCGTCCGCCCCAGAGCGCAATCTTCGCGGCGAGCCGCGTCTTGCCGCCCCCGCTCATCCAGGGTAGCCCGTGCTGGTAGCCGGCGACGAGCGCCAGCGTCGCCGCAAACGACATCTGGAAGCTCGGATGAACGATCGCCTCCGGTGCCAGTAGCAGGACCACCAACGCCGCCACGGTGAGCGTGCGGAAGGTGAGCGTCGGGCGATCAACCATGATGCCGATGAGCACGATGGCGACCATGATGAAGGAGCGTTGGGTCGCAACCTCCGCACCCGAAAGCAGAAGATAGAACGCGGCGGCACCCAGGGCGGCGAGCGCAGCCCATTTCTTAATCGGATGGCGGTTCGAGAACGCCGGCAGCAGCGCAAACAGTGCCCGCACGGCGAAAAATATCATGCCTGCCACCACCGCCATGTGATAGCCGGAGATCGAAAGCACGTGGGCGAGGCCCGATACGTACATGGCCTCGTTCACCGTCGGCGTGATCGCGTCCCGCTTGCCGGTGATCACGGCCGAAGCGATGGCGCCCTTGTCGCCAGGCAGGACCGCGCGGATGCGCTGGTCGATCGCCTCACGCATTCCGTCGACCACCGTGGCGTACCGCAGCCGGAGGCTCGGAGCATGCGGCATCTCGGCGTCGCGGATACGGCCGAGCACGAAACCGGACGCGCCGATACGATTGAAGTACATGTCGCGCGCGAAGTCGTAGCCGCCCGGGCGTAAAGGTTCGAGCGGAGGAGACAATCGCGCCTTGAACTCGACAAACGCTCCCACCGCCGGCGCGGTGCCCTTGCGCACCGAAACCCGCACGCGTTCCAGCGGCTCCTCAAGCCGCGGAGCGGCGATGCGCTCCACTCGCACCACGATGCGGTCCGAGCGCTCGCGCTCCTCTCGGACCTCGACGAAGCCCGCGATGTCGACGTTCCACAACGCCGCCGAGAGCACCGGATGGGCGATAATGACCCGCTTCACGGTAGCGGTCGCCAACCCTGCTGCCAGCGCAGCGGCACCCATCGCCAAGGGAAACGCAAACGGTCGGTGCCGCGATAGGACGGCCGCCGCCACCGCCGCTGCGAGCAGGAGGCCCGCCGCCCATGGCGCCGGCTCACGGTCGATGGCGAAATAGATCGCGATGCCGCAGCCGAATGCGATTGCGAGCCAGGGTACGAGCCGCCCCGGGCCGACCTCGACGGCGATCCACGCGCGGACGCGCTCGACGACCCGGCGCGCGAAATCTGAGAGACCGTCCGGCCATGCCAATGCCGGTCGACGCCCCGCCGCGACCCATGGTGCGACCCAGGGCCGCCAGGCTTCGGCCCGGCCGCGCGCTCTGTCCTGCTCGACCATCGCGCGGCCCCCAATGCCCGCGATACAACCTCCGTCATGCTACAGGAGCGGCGTGCACGGCGCATCCGCTTCGGGTCGTGCATTCACAGCCGGCAGCCAGAATAGAGCCTGACCGCGCTCCGGCCAGTGTTCGCTGGGCCACCGTGGGAGCCGCACCAAGCCCGGAGGCAGGGTCATTTTCCTGCGGGCTGCGCGGCGCCGGATCGGTTCCTAACCACCCTTCCCGGCCTTCACCTTTGCCCACGTGTCGCGCAGGCCCACCGTGCGATTGTAGACCAGCCGTCCCGGCGCCGAATCCGGGTCACGGAAGAAATAGCCCTGCCGCTCGAATTGCACCGCCCCCTCGGCATTTGCGCCGGCCAGAGCGGGCTCGAGCCTGCAATCCGTCAGCACTTCGAGCGAACCGGGGTTGAGGTCGGCGGCAAAGTCGGCGGCGTTCGGCTCGGGGGTGGCGAAGAGCTGGTTGTAGAGCCGGACTTCCGCCGGGACCGCGTCGGCGGCCGAGACCCAGTGCAACGTCCCCTGCACCTTGCGTCCATCCGGCGCGTTGCCGCCCCGTGTCGCCGGGTCATAGCTGCAGCGCAGCTCCACCGCCTCGCCCGCATCGTTTTTCACCACCTCGCGGCAGGTGACGAAATAAGCATAGCGCAGCCGCACTTCGCGTCCGGGCGACAGCCGATAGAATTTCTTCGGCGGATTTTCCATGAAGTCCTCGCGCTCCACATAGAGCTCCCGGCCGAAACGGATGCATCGCGTTCCTGCGCTGGGGTCGTCGGGATGGTTGACCGCTTCGAGTTCCTCGGTTTGACCTTCGGGATAGTTCTCGATGACGATCTTGAGGGGGCGCAGCACAGCCATGCGGCGCCACGCGCTCTTGTTCAGCACCTCGCGCACCGAGAAGTCGAACATCGCGACGTCGACCAGGCTGTTGGCCTTGGCGACCCCGATGCGCCTGACGAAGTCGCGCACCGCTTCCGGCGGAACGCCACGGCGGCGCAATCCCGCCAAGGTCGGCATGCGGGGATCATCCCAGCCTTTGACGTGACCTCCTCGTACCAGTTCCGTGAGGACACGCTTTGACAAGACGGTGTAGGTGAGGTTGAGGCGAGCGAACTCGTACTGCCGAGGCCGTGACGGAACCGGCAGATTTTCGAGAAACCAGTCGTACAATGGCCGGTGATCCTCGAACTCGAGGGTACAGAGCGAATGGGTGATGTGCTCTATGGCATCCGATTGGCCATGGGCGAAGTCGTAGCTGGGATAGATGCTCCACGCCGTACCCGTGCGCGGATGGTGAGCATGCAGGATTCGGTACAACACCGGATCCCGCAGATTGATGTTGCCCGAAGCCATATCGATCTTGGCCCGCAACACCCTTGCGCCGTTCGGAAACTCGCCGGCCCGCATGCGCCGGAACAGGTCCAGGTTCTCCTCCACTGCCCGGTCGCGCCAGGGGCTGTTCTGCCCGGGCTCGGTCAACGTGCCGCGCCGCGCCCGCATCTCATCCTGCGACTGGTCGTCGATATAGGCCTTGCCGCTCCGGATCAGATGCTCGGCCCACTCATAGAGTCGCTCGAAATAGTCGGAAGCATGATAAAGGTCGGAGCCCCAATCGAAGCCAAGCCAGCGCACATCGCGCTCGATGGCATCGATATATTCCTGCTCCTCTTTGGTCGGATTGGTGTCATCGAAGCGCAGATGGCAGCGACCGCCGAATTCCTGTGCCACACCGAAATTGAGGCAGATCGACTTGGCGTGGCCGATATGCAGATAGCCGTTGGGCTCCGGCGGAAACCGGGTCACCACCGTGCCGTGACGTTTAGCGGTAAGATCGGCCTGAATGATATCGCGGATGAAGTCGCGCCCCGCCTCCATTGCCGCAGTGCCGGCGTCCGTCATGCTGCCTGAATCCCATTCTCGATTGCCGGGGATTTCTGCCAAATCCGCGGACACGCGCCAAGACGGCGGACCGTGAAACCTTTGATGCCCAGTCTCACTTCTGTGCTACACGACCTTCTCGTCAGCCCGCACATGCGTTGCAGGCTGCAACAAATATATGTGCTCCAATCTCGGCCCGCTGGCGCTTTGGCGGAGAACGGGCCCCGCCACGAAATTCACCCCTCATGACCGAGACCGTCGTCACCCGCTTTGCTCCTTCGCCCACGGGCTTCCTTCACATTGGCGGGGCGCGGACCGCGCTGTTCAATTGGCTTTATGCCCGTGGACGCGGCGGCAAGATGCTGCTGCGGATCGAGGACACCGACCGCGAACGCTCGACCGAAGCGGCGATCGAGGCGATCCTCGATGGCCTCTCCTGGCTTGGCCTCGATTGGGACGGCGACACCGTCTACCAGTTCTCGCGCTCCGCGCGCCACCGCGAGGCGGTCGAAGCGTTGTTGGCGGCGGGCCACGCCTATCGTTGCTATGCCAGTCCGGAAGAACTTGCGCAAATGCGCGAAAAGGCGCGCGCCGAAGGGCGGGCCAAACTCTACGACGGGCGCTGGCGCGCCCGCGACCCCTCGGAAGCTCCCCCCGGCATCAAGCCTGTGATCCGACTGAAGGCTCCGCTTTCGGGCGAGACTGCGATCGAGGATCAGGTGCAGGGGCGCGTCGTCTGGCAAAATGAGAACCTCGACGATCTGGTTCTGCTGCGCTCGGACGGAACGCCGACCTATATGTTGGCCGTCGTCGTCGACGACCATGACATGGGTATCACCCACGTGATCCGCGGCGACGATCACCTCACCAATGCCGCGCGCCAGACCCAGATCTACAACGCGCTCGGCTGGAAAGTCCCGGTGATGGCGCACATCCCGCTCATTCACGGGCCCGACGGGTCCAAACTGTCCAAACGCCACGGCGCGCTCGGCGTCGATGCATACCGTGCGATGGGCTATCTGCCGGCAGCCATGCGCAATTACCTGGTGCGGTTGGGCTGGAGCCACGGCGACCAGGAAATCTTTTCAACGGAGGAGATGGTCGCGGCGTTCGATCTTGCGCAGATCGGGCGTTCCCCCGCGCGTTTCGACTTTGCCAAGCTCGAGAGCCTCAATGGCCACTACATGCGCCAGACCGCCGATGCTGATCTCCTGCTCGAGGTCGAACGCGTGCTCCCGCACATCGCCGGCGGGGCCGAGCTCGCAGCCAAGTTGACGCCGGAGGCGCGCGCGAAGCTGCTCGCAGGCATGGCGGGCCTGAAGGAGCGCGCGAAGACCCTGGTCGAGTTGGTGGACGGCGCACGCTTCATCGTGGCCAACCGCCCGCTCGTCTTGGATGAGAAGGCAAAGGGGCTGCTCACGCCTGAGGCTCGTCAACTGCTGGGCGATATCTCGGAAAACCTCAGCACGATCGAACCCTGGAACGCCGAGGCGACCGAACAGGCCGTCCGCGCCTTTGCCGAGCGGAAAGGGGTCAAGCTCGGCAGCGTCGCACAGCCGCTACGGGCAGCACTCACGGGGCGCACCACGTCGCCCCCGATCTTCGACGTGCTCGCGGTGCTGGGCAAGGTCGAGAGCCTCGGCCGGCTGCAGGATCAGGTTTCCTCCGGTACCGCGGACCACAGGTAGACGGGGGTGGGTCGGCTGGAACTCTGGCTGCAGGCCACCGCGATCCCTACATAATCCATAGGCGCTCGCTCGCATTCTGGAGCCGCGGTGCGACATCTTGCAGCGCACACTGGGATGAGCTACGCAAAACGCTGCCTCCCCCCGCGGGCGTGCCGAAGCAGCCATCCCAGCGCTCCAGGGGGAGTGCGGTCCGCCGGGCGACACAACCGAGGGCTCGAATCATGGATGCGAAGACCGGCGCCAACATCAAATCCGGGAAGTTCGTCGTCGGCGACAAGGAAAACTCCTTTCCGATCTACGAGGGAACCATTGGCCCCTCGGTCATCGACATCGGCAAGTTCTACGCCGAGACCGGGATGTTCACCTACGATCCCGGTTACACCTCGACGGGAAGCTGCGAGTCGAAGATCACCTACATCGACGGCGACGAAGGCATCCTGCTCTATCGCGGATTCCCAATCGAGCAGTTGGCCGAACACGGCGACTTCCTCGAGACCTGTTACCTCCTGCTTTACGGCGAGCTTCCCACCGCGGCGCAGAAGGCGGATTTCGACAATCGTGTCACCCGGCACACCATGGTGCACGAGCAGATGAGCCGGTTTTATCAGGGCTTCCGGCGCGACGCGCATCCGATGGCGGTGATGACGGGCTGCGTCGGGGCACTCTCGGCGTTCTATCACGACTCGACGGACATCTCCGATCCGACCCAGCGGATGATCGCTTCGATCCGTATGATCGCCAAGATGCCGACCATGGCGGCGATGGCCTATAAATATTCGATCGGCCAGCCGTTCATCTACCCGAAGAACGAACTCGACTACGCGACCAACTTCCTGCGCATGTGTTTTGCGGTACCGTGCGAGGAGTACAAGCCCAACGCCGTGCTCGCGCGCGCGATGGACCGCATCTTCATCCTGCACGCCGATCACGAGCAGAACGCCTCGACCTCGACCGTGCGGCTCGCCGGCTCGTCCGGCGCCAATCCCTTCGCCTGCATCGCGGCCGGGTGCGCCTGCCTGTGGGGGCCGGCACACGGCGGCGCCAACGAGGCGGCGCTCAATATGCTGCGTGAAATCGGCAAGCCCGAGCGTATCCCGGAATATATCCGCCGGGCCAAAGACAAGAACGACAGCTTCCGCCTCATGGGCTTCGGCCACCGAGTCTACAAGAACTACGATCCGCGCGCAAAGATCATGCAGAAGACCTGTCACGAA
>Ga0207678_10006353_pt1 | contig 10489 bp, 7 predicted proteins | sample KBSC63metaG_FD_184319 | JGI IMG/M metagenome (GOLD analysis project Ga0207678, IMG submission 184319) | Corn rhizosphere microbial communities from Kellogg Biological Station, Michigan, USA - KBS C6-3 metaG (SPAdes) (version 2) | ecosystem: Host-associated > Plants > Roots > Rhizosphere > Soil ...
GGTCACGTGCTGTGCTTCGTAGATGGCTTGGGGTCGCCCCGGCACGCCGGCCAAGGCCTGGTCCAGCAGCACCCGATTGCCCGATGTGCGTGCCACCGAGATGTAGTCGTGCTGCGCCAGTTGGGCCCAGCTCACGCGTCGCATCTTCGCCACGGGGTGATCACGGCGGCACGCGGCGACGAAGCGCTCCTCCACGAGGGGCTTGAACTCCAGCTCGCCTTCCTGTGCGCCGATGAAATTGAGGCCGAAGTCCGCCTCGCCGCGCGCCACCGCGGCAAGCACTTCGTTGGCGCTGGCGTCGAACACCATCACACGCACTTTCGGGCTGCGCTCGTGGTAGCGGCGGATCACATCTGACAGGTAGTAGTACACCGTCGACGGTACGCAGGCCACCGTCACCTTGCCCAGGTGGGTGGCCGCAACGCCGCGGATGCCGAGCAGAGTCGCATCTAGCCCGTCTAGAAGCTCGCGCACCCTGCGCTCGAAGTCTCGCCCCACCGCGGTGAGTGTCACGCGCCGAGTCGTGCGCTCGAGCAGCCGAACGCCGAGCGCCTGCTCGAGCTTGTCGATGCGGCGACTGAACGCTGGCTGCGACAGGTGCACCGACTCCGCGGCTTTACGGAAGTTGCTCAGCTCGGCCACTGCGCGAAACGCCAACAGGTCGTTGAGGTCGAAGTTGATTGCCATCGAGCGTCTCGATTGATGCAGGACGTGGATCAGTTGATCTTAAAGATGCATTTCACTTTTGCAATGCAAGCGACCATCATTCCTTTCATGAACCGAGTCATTCCCTGCGTCCTGATGCGTGCCGGCACTTCGCGCGGCCCCTTCTTTCTACGGGAATGGCTGCCGGCAGACGATACCGCCCGAGACGAGGCGCTGATCGGCGCCATTGGCGCGTCGGACCTGCTGCAGGTCGACGGCGTGGGCGGTGGCAGCACGCTGACCAGCAAGGTCGCCATCGTCTCGAAGTCATCGCAGCCCGGGTGCGACGTCGACTACCTGTTCGCGCAGGTCGGCGTGGGGCAGAGGTCGGTCGACACGCGGCCCAACTGCGGAAACATGCTGTCGGGTGTCGCTCCATTTGCCATCGAGCAGGGGCTGGTTGCCGCTCAGGATGGCGAGACAACGGTGCGCGTGTTCAACGTCAACACGCGTTCACGCATCGACGTGACAGTGCTGACGCCGGGTAGGCGTGTGAACTACGACGGAGAGACGGGCATCGACGGTGTTGCGGGCACGGCCGCTGCGATCCGGCTGAACTTCCTCGACGCCTGGGGGGCCGTCACCGGCTCGCTGTTCCCCACCGGGCAGCGCATCGACACCATCGATGGCATCGAGGTGACTTGCATCGACGCCGCGATGCCGCTCGTGATCATGCGCGCACTCGATCTGGGGCTGACCGGACGCGAGACGCCCGCCGATCTCGATGCTGATCTCGTCCTGCTGGCACGCATCGAGGCGATCCGCTGCGCGGCGGGGCAGGCGATGGGCCTCGGCGACGTGTCGGCCAGCGTCGTGCCAAAGCCCGTGATCGCCAGCCGCGGCGACGAGGAGAACAGCATCACCTCGCGCTACTTCACGCCGCGGCACTGCCATGCTTCGCATGCAGTCACCGGCGCGATCGGCGTGGCCACTGCGTACGCGCTGCCCGGCACGGTGATCAGCAGCGATGCGAGCCGGCCAGGCGTGTGGGCCATCTCGGTGCTCCATCCCCAAGGGCGCATCGAGGTCGAGGTGGCAGTCGCTGGGGCTGGCCACAAGGCACGCGTCGAGCGCGCCGCACTCGTGCGCACCGCCCGAAAAATCCTGCAAGGCGAACTGCACCTTCCGCCCTACGTGTTTTCGAATGCCACTGAAGGAGACAAATCCATGAAGCTGAATCTCGGCCCCCTGCGCCTTGGAAGCGGCCATTCGACGCTCATCGCACCCGCCATGGCTGCCGTGATGGCTGCGGCCACTCCACTGGCGATGGCCTGGCCGGACAAGACCATCACCATCGTCGTGCCCACCGCCGCCGGTGGCGGCAACGACGCGATGGCCCGCACTATCGCGCAAAAGCTCGGCCCGCTGCTCGGCCAGACGGTAATCATCGACAACCGTGCCGGCGCCAATGGCGCGATCGCGAGCGAGTTCGTCGCCCGTGCCGCACCCGACGGCCACACGCTGATGTTCGGCTACATCGCCACGCATGCGATGAATCCCGCGCTGCAAAAGCTGCGCTACGACCCGGTGGCTGACTTTGCACCGATCGGTCTGGTGGGCTATTCGCCGACGCTCATGGTGGCCAATGCCTCCGTGCCGGTGAAGGACGTGAAAGACCTGGTGGCGCAACTGAAGGCCAAGCCGGACAAGTACACCTACGCCTCGGCCGGCAACGGCACGGCGCCGCACTACGCGGCGGAGCTGTTCAAGCTCAGCGCGGGCGTCGTGATGCTCGGTGCGCCGTACAAGGGTTCCGCGCCCGCGATCACAGACACCATCGGCGGTCAGACGCAGTTCATGTTTCCCAGCCTGTTCACGGCCCTGCCGCACGTGAAGAGCGGCAAGCTGCGTGCGCTCGCCGTGGCCGGGCCGAAGCGTTCTCCCCTCCTGCCCGACGTGCCGACGCTGAAGGAGGCCGGTGTCGAGGGGGTCGATGTGCAGCAGTGGTACGGCTTCTTCGCACCCGCCAAGACGCCCAAGCCGATCATCGAACAGATCAACAAGGCGCTGAACCAGGTGTTGGCCGACAAAGAGGTCGTCAAGCGCATGGAAGAGCATGGCGCGGACGTCGAAACCAGCACGCCCGAGAAGTTCGGCGAACTCGTGAAGAGCGAGCTTGCGAAGTGGAAGGCTGTGGTGCAGCGCGCCAAGCTCACTGCAGATTGATTTCATTCCGGGAGCACCGCATGACCACCGACCTGAATGACCTGAACGCCTGGATCGGCCGCAACGAGACGCTGCGCGACCATATCGGTGCGACGCCTTTAAAGCAGCTCAATGCGACGCTGGACCACCCGGCCATGCCGGTGGAGACGGGAACGGCCTTGCCACCACTGTGGCACTGGCTCTACTTCCTGCCGCTGCATCAGCAAAGCGAGATAGGACCCGATGGCCACGCCAAGCGCGGCGGCTTCCTGCCACCGGTGCCGCTGCCGCGACGCATGTGGGCCGGCAGCCAATTCGAGTTCCGCTCTCCGGTGCGTGTGGGCGATTCGGTCGAGCGCCAATCGAGCATCGCTGATGTGACGGTCAAGGAAGGTCGCACGGGCAAGCTCGTTTTCGTAAAGGTGCGGCACGAGGTGCGCAGCAACGGCTCGGCGCAGCCATCGATCGTCGAGTTCCATGACATCGTTTATCGCGAAGCCAAGCGGCCGGGCGACGTGGAGCCGTCGCCGCAACCAGCCGAGACCGGCGCAGCCTGGCAACGCGAAATCGTGCCGGACGATGTGCTGCTATTTCGCTACTCGGCGCTCACCTTCAATGGCCACCGCATCCACTACGACCGCAAGTACGTGACCGAGGTCGAGGGCTATCCGGGGCTGGTCGTGCACGGCCCCCTCATCGCGACTCTGCTGATGGACCTGGTGCGCCGCAATGCCCCAGATGCCGAGGTCGCGACCTTCCGCTTCAAGGCCGTGCGGCCCACTTTCGATCTGAACCCCTTCCGAGTGAATGGGCAGCTTCAAGGAGACGGCAAGACCTTGAAGCTGTGGGCCCAGGACCATGAAGGTTGGCTCACGATGGACGCGGTCGCGACGCTTCGCTGAAAGGAAAGGATCTTGAACCCACGCTCACATTCGTTCGCTGCCCTCCAAGGGGGCGCAGGCCTCCCTTGGGGCGGCCCGGCGGGAGGCCTGACATGCAACCTCTGAAGGGACTCACCATCGTCACGCTGGAGCACGCGATCGCCGCACCGTTCGCGACGCGCCAACTCGCCGACCTTGGCGCCCGCGTCATCAAGATCGAGCGACCCGGCACCGGGGACTTCGCCCGCGGCTACGACACCCGCGTGCGCGGCCTCGCATCGCACTTCGTCTGGACCAACCGCTCCAAGGAGAGCTTCACGCTCGATGTGAAGCACCCCGAAGCCGCCAAGGTGCTCGAGCGCCTGGTGCTCGAAAAGGCGGACGTGGTCGTGCAGAACCTCGCACCCGGCGCCGCCGCGCGACTGGGCCTGGGCTACGACGCGCTCGGCGCGAAGAAGCCGCAGATCATCGTGTGCGACATCTCGGGCTATGGCGCGGATGGGCCTTACCGGGACAGGAAGGCCTACGACCTGCTGATCCAAAGCGAGGCGGGATTCCTCTCCGTCACCGGCACACCCGACGAGCCTTGCAAGGCGGGCCCTTCGATCGCCGACATTGCCGCCGGCATGTATGCCTACACCAACATCCTCGCGGCACTGCTGCAGCGCGCACAAACTGGGCGCGGTCAGCACATCGACATCTCCATGCTGGAGTCACTCGCCGAATGGACGAGCTATCCGCTGTACTACGCATTCGACGGCGCGCCGCCGCCGCCGCGGACCGGCGCATCGCACGCGACGATCTATCCGTACGGGCCCTTCCCAACCGGTGCTGACCAGGGCAGCGTGATGCTCGGCTTGCAGAATGAGCGGGAGTGGGTCAACTTTTGCGAGACAGTCCTGCTACGCCCGGAGCTGGCGCGCGACGCGCGCTTCGCCGGCAATGCAAAACGTGTCGCAGAGCGCGCGGCACTGCGCGAGCTCATCGTCGAGACCTTTGCGCCGCTGACCGCGCCGCAAGTGGTCGAGCGGCTGGAGGCGGCGCAGATCGCCAACGCTCGCGTCAACACGATGCACGAGGTGTGGGAACACCCGCAGCTGAAGGCAAGAAAGCGCTGGCGCGAAGTCGGCTCTCCAGCCGGGATGCTGCCCGCGATGTTGCCGCCGGGCAGCTGGGACGAAGGCCCCCGCATGGATCCCGTGCCCTCCCTCGGCGAGCACACCGATGCCATCTTGCACGAGCTCGGCATCGATGCCGAAGGTATTCGCAAACTGCGTGCTGCGGAGGCGATCTGATGGACGCGCGCACCTATCTGTTTGTGCCGGGCAATCGCGCCGAGCGATTCGCCAAGGCCATGGCCTGTGGCGCCGATGCGATCGTGCTGGACCTGGAGGATGCTGTCGCGGCGGCGTCCAAAGGCGAGGCGCGCAACGCGATCGCGCAGTGGAGCCGCGAAGCGGCTGAAGTCGACCGGGCTCGCACCGTCGTGCGCATCAACGACACCCTGTCGGCCAGCTTTGCCGATGACCTGCAGTTGCTGCGCGACACGGGCATCGCGACCGTGATGCTGCCCAAGGCCGAGTCGGCGGCGCAGGTGCAGGCGGTGCGCGCGGCGCTGCCCGACGCACGCGTCCTTGCGCTGATCGAGAGTGCACGCGGCGTGGCGAACGCGCATGACGTGGCCGGCGCGGCCGGTGTCGATCGCCTCGTCTTCGGCACGCTCGACTACGCGCTCGACCTCGATCTGGACATCGCTGACAACGCCGAGGGCCTTGCGCATGCAGCCAGCGTGCTCGCGATCACGTCGCGGGTCGCAGGTCTGGCCCCGCCGGTGGCCGGCGTCACGCCTCAAATCGACGATGAGTCCCGCCTGCTCTGCGACCTCGCATGGTCGCGCCGGCACGGCTTCGGCGCCAAGCTGTGCATTCATCCGCGCCAGGTCGCGCCCATCCATGCTGCCCTCGCGCCGAGTGCGCAGGCCATCGCCTGGGCGCAGCGCGTGCTCGCCGCCGTTGCCGCATCCCCCGGTGCCGCACAACTCGACGGCCGAATGATCGACCGTCCGGTCGTGCTGCAGGCGCAACACACGCTGCGGCGCGCCGGTGTCTTGACAGTCTGAACATATACCCGTCCTCAAAGGAAATAGCCATGGCCGCCACCATCATCGACTCCGCCATCTTCCAGGGCATCTTCGCAAGCGACGAGATGCGCCATGTGTGGTCCGACGAGAACCGCACGCAGAAGTACCTCGACATCGAGGCTGCACTCGCCAACGTTCAGGGCCGGCTCGGCCTCATTCCGCAAGAGGCCGCGGACGAGATCGTCAGCCACTGCCGGCTTGATCAGATCGACATGGCCCGGCTGCGCCAGCAGACCGAACGCATCGGCTACCCCATCCTGGGCGTGGTGTCGCAGCTCAACGCGCTATGTCGCGACAAGCTCGGCGAGTACTGCCATTGGGGTGCGACGACGCAGGACATCACAGACACGGCCACCGTGCTGCAGATTCGCGAGGGCCTTGCCATTGTGGATCGCGAACTGACGGCCATATCGGCGGCGATGGCGCGCCACGCGAAGGCGCATCGCGACACGCCCATGATCGGCCGCAGCAACCTGCAACAGGCCATTCCAGTGACCTTCGGCTACAAGATGGCCGGACTGCTGTCAGCGATCGAACGACACCGCGAGCGCCTGGCACAACTCAAGGAGCGCGTGCTCGTCGGTGAGTTCGCCGGGGCCGCGGGCACCCTCGCGTCCCTGGAGAGCGGCGCGATGGAAACTCAAGCGGGCCTGTGTGCCGAGCTCGGACTGAAGCAGCCCGTCATCGCCTGGCACACCATCCGCGACAACATCGCCGAAGTCGGCAGCTTCCTCGGCCTGGTCGGCGGCACGCTCGGCAAGCTGAGCATGGACGTCAAGCTGATGATGCAAACGGAAGTCGGCGAGGTTTATGAACCGTTCGCGCACGGCCGGGGCAGCAGCAGCACCATGCCGCAAAAGCGCAACCCCATCTCATCGTGCTACATCCACGCGGCGATCTCTGTGGTGCGGCAGCACGCGGCCGCGCTGATGGACGCGATGGTCGCCGACCACGAGCGTTCGACCGGACCGTGGGAGATCGAATGGATCGTGCTGCCTGAAGCGTTCTGCCTGATGGCTGGCGCGCTGAAGCAATCGCGCTTCGTGCTCGAAGGGCTGGAAGTCGATGCGCAGGCGATGCGCCGCAACATCGACCTGACGCATGGGCTCGTGATGAGCGAAGCGGTGATGATGGGTCTGGGCCCATACATCGGCCGCGAGTATGCGCACGACCTGGTGTACGACATCTGCCGCGAGGCGGTGAAGCAGCAGCGCCCGCTGCTCGATCTGCTGGCCGAGCATCGCGAGATCAACAAACACCTCGATCGTGCGGCACTCGCCAGGCTTTGCGACCCCGCCAATTACCTCGGGCAATCCGGAGTCATGGTCGACCGCGTGCTTGCAACGCTGCGCTGACCCCGCCGCCCGACACTAGTGTCGCGTCAAGCCTCAAGTGTCGGCTGCTAGCTTGCTCTCGAAGCGCATTGCGGCGTTGCGCTTCGACAGCGGCGCGATCAACCGACACTTGAGGCCTGTCGCGACACGAGCCGACGCAGATCGGCATGGCCTTTCCACTCTTTCAGGAGACAAGTCCATGAATCCCCGCAAATTGATCAAGTTGCTTTACGTCCAAGTCCTCATCGGCTTGGCGATCGGCATCACCGTAGGGCACTACTGGCCCGAATTTGGCGCCGCCCTGAAGCCGCTTGGCGACGGCTTCGTCAAGCTGGTGAAGATGATGATCGCGCCGATCGTTTTCTGCACCATCGTCAGTGGCATCACGTCGCTGAACGACACGCGTGAGATAGGCAAGACTCTGCTGAAATCGATGGGCCTGTTCTACGCCTTGACAATTCTCGCCTTGCTGACGGGCCTGGCGACCGTTTTCCTGCTGCAGCCGGGGGCCGGCATGCACATCGATCCGAAGCACCTCGATGCCGCGGTCGCCGCCAAGTATTCGAGTCAGGTGCCTCCGCGCGGCTTCACCGAATTCATGCTGCACATCATCCCCGCCTCGTTCTTCGGCGCATTCGCCGAGGGAGAGGTGTTGCCGGTGCTGCTGCTGTCGGTGCTCTGCGGCTTCGGTCTCACTCGGATCGGCTCTGCGGGCCGTGCGGTGCTCGACGGCATCGATGGTGTCGCACACATGCTCTTCGCGGCGTTCTCTTTCATCATGCGTTTGGCGCCGCTGGGTGCCTTTGGAGCGATGGCCTTCACCGTCGGCCGTTACGGCATCAAGTCGATCGGCTCGCTGGGGCTCTTGATCGGCACCTTCTACATCGCTTGCGCCGTCTTCGTCGTGGTAGTGCTTGGGCTGCTGGCGCGCATGCACGGCTTCAAGCTTTGGCAATTGCTGCGCTACATCCGTGAGGAACTGCTCGTGGTGCTCGGCACTTCGTCGAGTGAGCCAGTGCTGCCGCGGCTTCTGATGAAACTGGAGCGGCTGGGTTGCAAGAAGGGTGTGGTGGGCCTGGTGCTGCCGACCGGCTATTCATTCAATCTGGATGGCACGGCGATCTACCTGACGCTTGCGTCGATGTTCATTGCGCAGGCCTGCGACATCGCGCTCTCGTGGACACAGATTGCCGCGATGCTCGGGCTCATGCTGCTCACGTCGAAGGGCGCGGCCGGAGTCACTGGCAGTGGATTCGTCGCACTGGTCGCGACGCTCACCGTGATGCCCGACCTGCCGGTGGCCGGCGTGGCGCTCATCGTGGGCATCGATCGTTTCATGTCCGAGGCACGCGCCCTGACGAGCACCATGAGCAACGCTGTGGCCTGCATCGTCGTGTCGATCTGGGAGAAGGCATGTGACCGCGAAGTGCTCATGCGGGAGCTTGCGCAGAACTACGTCAATACTGAGCTCGCGCTCGAAGAGGACTCGACCATTCCGATCGCAGCACCAGACGCCCAGCTCCAGCCGGTGCACTTGCATTGAGTCAGGGGGAAGAGTGACGCGGCGGCCCTTTTTGATTGACCTCATTCAAGGCTTTGTATTGGTTCCTCTCCACTTCTGCGGAGAGGTTGGGCGAGGGGTGGCAACCCATGGCTTTATTCACCATCCACGGCCCTCACCCCAGCCCTCTCTCGGAGGGAGAGGGAGGGAATACTGACACGGGTGCCTTTAGCCGCGGAGACATAGCGTGTGCCGGGGCTCGTGCGGGCATGCTTGTTGCCCCTTGCTACGCATGCAAACGCACAAGGAATCCTCCACGACTCACTTTGATGGCCGCATCGTCCTGCTCGGCTTTGGCAGCATAGGCCAGGCAGTGTTGCCTCTCGTCTTTCGCCACCTCACGGTAAAACCTTCCCGAATCGAGGTCATCAAGCCTTCCAGCAAGGGCACCGAATCGGCCCGCGAACAGGGCGTAGGCTTCCATTCAGCACGCATTGAGCGTGGGAAGATCCACGCCGTCCTCGGCGACAGGCTCAAAGCCGGCGACCTCCTGCTCAATCTTTCGGTGGATGTCGGCAGCATCGATCTGATGTCCTTCTGCCGCGACCGTGGCCTGCTGTACATAGATGCTTCAACGGAGTCGTGGCCTGGGGAGTCGACAGACAGGTCGAGGCATCCATCCGAGCGGACCAACTACGCCATGAGGGAGCGTGCATTGGCATTGCGCCGCTCGGATCGGCGCGACAGTACGGCGCTCATCACGATGGGCGCCAATCCTGGGATGGTGTCTCTGCTTGTGAAGCAGGCATTGGTGGATCTATCGGGCGCTTCGGCGCCCGAGACACGTGAAGGCTGGGCAGAGATGGCGCTACAGCTGGGCTTGCGCACCATTCACATTTCGGAGCGCGACTCACAACAGGCCGATCGTCCCAAACTGGCAGATGAATTCATCAACACGTGGTCGGTTCAGGGCTTTGTCGGCGAGGGCGTGCAGCCCGCCGAAATGGGCTGGGGCACACACGAGCGGCACTTTCCGGAAGATGGGGGTCGACACGAGACGGGTTGCAAGGCAGCCATCTACCTGAAGCGGCCCGGGATGGCGACACGCGTGCGCAGTTGGGCGCCGCTGTCAGGCCCATTCCACGGCTTTCTGGTGAGCCATGCGGAGTCCATCTCCATTGCCGATCACCTCACTTTGGGCGATCGTGAGCAGCCGCGCTATCGGCCAACCGTCCATTACGCCTACCACCCTTGCGAGGATGCCGTGCTTTCAGTGCACGAACTGTGCGGCCGCCAGTGGAAACTACAGAAGGATCAGACCATTCTTCGCGATGACATCGTGCAAGGATGTGACGAACTGGGTGTGCTGCTCATGGGCCACTCTCGCGGCCGCGACTGGGCGTACTGGCATGGATCGCAACTGTCAATCGAGCAGGCTCGCCGCTTGTGCCCGTTCAACAGCGCCACATCCTTGCAGGTGGCGGCGCCCATCGTGGCCGGCATGTCGTGGATCATCCAGCATCCCGATCTCGGCGTCATCGAGCCAGACCTGCATGGCATCCAGGTCGCCGGTGATCATGCTCGACCAGGCGGCCAGGATGCTGGCCAAGGCCAGTTGCGGATTGTTCGTCATCGTCTCGTAGACCAGCCGGACCGGCTTGATACGATGGCCCGTGAAAAACGCCTCCCAGTCCGCATCGTCGCTGTTCAATTCCGCGAAGACCACGCCGATGCGGGAGGCATCGTACACATTGGGTAGCGGCGCCTCCGTTCCTTCATAGAC
>Ga0207678_10006354_pt1 | contig 10489 bp, 12 predicted proteins | sample KBSC63metaG_FD_184319 | JGI IMG/M metagenome (GOLD analysis project Ga0207678, IMG submission 184319) | Corn rhizosphere microbial communities from Kellogg Biological Station, Michigan, USA - KBS C6-3 metaG (SPAdes) (version 2) | ecosystem: Host-associated > Plants > Roots > Rhizosphere > Soil ...
AGCATCGCAATGGCGGTCGCATTGATCGTCCTGAAGAGCTGGGCCGCGTACGAAACGAATTCAACGGCGATGCTTGGCTCGCTCGCGGACAGCGGCCTCGATCTCATTGCCAGTCTTGTCGTCCTGCTTGGCGTCCGCATCGCCGCGCAACCGGCCGATTACGATCATCGCTTTGGTCATGGAAAGGCAGAGGCGCTTGCCTCGCTGGTGCAGGTGATCCTGATCACCATCTCTGCAATCTTCATCGCCGTTCGAGCCGTCCAGCGCCTGCTTGCCGGCGCCCAGACTGCAGATGCAGAGCTCGGCATTGGCGTGTCGCTCCTGGCGATGATCCTCACCGTCGCGCTGATCAGCTATCAACGGCATGTCGTCCGCCGCACGGGTTCGCTGGCGATCGGCACCGACCGGCTCCATTATTCGTCGGACTTGCTGCTCAACGGCTCGGTAATCCTTGCCCTCGCGCTCGACCAATTCGCCGGCCTCCCGGGCGCAGACGCCGTGTTCGGGCTCCTCATCGCGCTGTGGCTGCTGTGGGGGGCGTGGAAGGCGTCTAGCCACGCGTTCGACCAACTGATGGACCGCGAATGGCCTGACGATCTCCGCGAACGGTTTTTGGCGGCGGCAAAGGAATATCCCGAACTCGCCGGACTGCATGACCTTCGCACGCGCAGCAGCGGCACTCACTATTTCGCCCAGTTCCACGTCTGGGTGCCCGCGCAATGGACCGTCCAGGAAGCGCATGACCGTCTCGATGCCGTCGAGGAAGCCCTGCAGGAGCGCTTCCCTGGAACCGAAATTCTGATCCACGTCGATCCAGAGGGCCAGACCGATCGCGAGACCCTGCTGCCGCAGGAGATTACGGAGCAAGCGACATGACCAGCCTGCCCTTCTTCCAGGTCGACGCCTTCGCCGACCGGCCGCTGACCGGCAACCCGGCCGCCGTGATGCCGCTCGAGCGGTGGCTCGATGACGAAGTGATGCAGGCCATCGCAGGCGAGAATAATCTCAGCGAGACGGCATTTACCGTGCCGAGCGATGGCGACGACGCCGACTTCGACCTGCGCTGGTTCACGCCCGCGGCCGAGGTCGAGATGTGCGGCCATGCGACGATCGCATCGGGCCATATCCTGATGACCGGCTCGTCGGTGCGCTTCTCAACGAGGTCCGGGCCGATGACCGTCACCCGCCGCGACGAGCTGCTCGAGCTCGACATGCGCGCAGCGCTGCTCACCGAGGTGCATGAGCCCGATCTGTGCAAGGCGCTTGGCCTGGCCGACAGTCCGGTCTGGCTGGCGGACGGGTACAACGATGCCGCGCTTATCGAAGTCGCCGACGAGGCCGCCGTGCTTTCGGTGACACCCGATTTCCGGGTGCTCAAGGACATTCACCGGATGCCGGTGGTCACCGCACGCGGCCAGCACCAGGACGTCGTCAGCCGTGTCTTCGTGCCTTATCTCGGCATTGACGAGGATCCGGTGACCGGGTCAGCCCACGCCGCGCTCGTACCCTATTGGACGCAGCGCCTCGGCCGCAGCGAGTTCACAGCGCTCCAGGCAAGCGCGCGCACCGGGGTTCTGCACTGCCGGCAGGAAGGTGATCGCGCGATCCTCGGCGGCCGTTGCCAGACCGTGATCGTCGGTCAGTTCCAGCTATGATCTTCGTCGCGTTCCTCGCTCTGGCGGCCACAGCCACTGCGCAGGGGGACAAGGCCGCCATCCTCGCGACAGTCGAGCGGATGGAAGCTGCCTGGAACCGTGGTGATTTCCGCGGCTACATGGCGGGCTTCAAGAAGCCCGACGTGATCTTTGTCTCGGGCGGCAAGTTTCAGCAGGGGTGGCAAGGCACGCTCGACCATTATGTCCGGGATTATGGCGGCTCGCCCGAACGCCGCGGACATTTGCATTTTTACAAGATGAAAGTGGACGTGCTTGCGCCGGACGCGGCGATGCTGGTCGGCCAGTATCGGCTGGAGCGTGGTGCACGCGTGACCGAGGGCGTGAACACACGGCTGTTCCGTAAGGTCCGCGGCCACTGGCTGATCACCATGAACCACGTCTCCGCCTATGACGTAGGGGCTACTTCGACCGCGCCAGAAGCGCGCTGAGGTCGCCTTTCCAGAATTTCGCCCAGGTGTGCGTGCCGTGGCCGTGAGTCTCCGGCGTTTCCGGGATCAGCCGGAATTTCGCCGTCGGCATCCGCTTCAGCGCCTCGGCCGGAACCGGCAGGTTGCGCGGGTTGATGAAATCGTCGGCCGAGTTGATCCACGTCAGCGGCACCTTGATCCGGTCGAGGTTCGGCCACGGATTGTAGTTGCGCGACGAATCGAGCTGATAAATGAGGTCGTTGGCGTCGAGGTGCTTGATGCCCTCCGAAACGCGGCTCTCGGCATAGTCACTCGCCGCGGTCCGCGTCGGATATTTCGCCTGGTAGTAGAGCGGCGCGCCGCCGGCGACGAACAGCAAATTCTCGGCGGCGCGCAGGCCGGTCATCGGCTCGGCCTTGTAATCGCCGCCTTGCCACGCCGGGTCCGCTTCGATGCCGTTGATTGCGAGCTGGCGCCACATACGGTTCAGGCCCGCGATCTCGATCGGCTCGCAGGCGAGCGGCATCAGTGCGCTCGCGAAATCGGGATAGGTCTCGCCCCACATGAAGCTGTGCATGCAGCCCATCGACGTGCCCATGATCAGCCTCATGTGCCTGATCCCGAGGCCCTCGGTCAGCATCCGGTGCTGCGCTTCGATCATGTCGGCATAGTCATATTTGGGGAAATGCATCCGCATCCCGTCCGACGGCTTGGACGAGCCGCCGTGACCGAGATTGTCTGGCAAAATCACGTAAGTGCGGGTGATGTCGAGCGGCTGGCCGGCTCCGTAAAGCTCGTCTGCGAATTGCGGCTGGAGGAACTGCTTGCCGCTGCCGCCGGTGCCGTGAAGCACCATCACCGCATTGTCGATCTCGCCGGCGGCATTGCGATGCGGAGTGCCGAGGGTCGTCACATGCATGCGGACGCTCGGCAGCGTCTCGCCGTCGCGGAAGTGGAAGTCCTTGAGCGTCACGTCCTGCTCATGGGTCGGCCAGGTCATGGCGGGGGGAGTGGCGGCCTGGGCGGCGAGCAGAGCGAACAATCCAATCATGACCTTAGTCCTTCAAACTGTCTTCCAGCGCATCGAGCAGCGGCAGCTGGCTTGGAAGCATCATATCGCGCGCCTCCGCAAGCGGCATCCATCGCGCTTCCGCCACTTCCGGGAAGCGCTCCAGGCGCCCGCTCCTCGGCGGCCATTCGACCTCGAACTCATTGGACCGAACCGCCGACGCGTCGAGATCTCCCTCGACGGCGAACGCCATGACGGTTTTGCCGCCCGCCTGCCGGACACTCGCCAAGGGGAACGGCATCGACGTCAAAATGCTGCCGGTCTCTTCAGCAAATTCCCGCAGCGCGGCTTCAATGGGAGTCTCGCCCGGTTCGATTGCTCCCTTGGGGATCATCCAGGCGCCAGCGTCCCTGCTCCGCCAATAAGGGCCGCCCGGCTTGATCAGCAGGACTTGCGTTTCGCCGGCGCGCTGCCGGAACAGCAGGATGCCCGCGCTAAGCGGCGGCGGCATCCATGACGCTCGCATCCGCCGCTTCGGTCTCGGCAATCCATCCGCCGCCGAGCAGCCGCGTGCCTTCGTAGAGCACCGCCGCCTGCCCCGGCGCGACGCCATATTCCGGCCGATCGAAACTGACCCAGTCGCCGTCCTTGCGAGCCGGCACGGCCGGCGCGAGCGAGCGTACCTTGGCGCTCACCTCACGCTGCTCCTCGCCGAGCCAGTTCCAGTCCGCGACCCGCATCGCTTCGACCGCGAGCGCGCTCCGCGGGCCGACGACGATCCGCGCCTGCTCCGGCTCGATCCGGATGACGTACAGCGGCTCCTTCTGGCCACCGACCTCGATCCCGCGGCGTTGGCCGACGGTGAAATGGACGACGCCGCGGTGGCGCCCGAGAACCTGGCCCGCAAGATCGACGATCTCGCCCGGCGCTTCGGTCTCCGGCCGCAACTTTTTCACCAGGCGCGCATAATCGCCATCGGGAACGAAGCAGATGTCCTGGCTGTCGGGCTTGGCTGCGACTTCGAGGCCGAGGTCGGCAGCGATCCGCCGCACTTCATCCTTGGGCAGGTCGCCCAGCGGGAAGCGCAGCAGCTCCAGTTGCTCGCGCGTGGTGCCGTAGAGGAAATAGCTCTGGTCCCGGCGCGGATCGGCGCCCTTGTGCAATTCGACGCGGCCCTGGTTCACCACCCGCCGGACATAATGGCCGGTTGCAAGGCAATCGGCGCCGAGCTCGCGCGCGAAGGCGAGGAGGTCGACGAACTTCACGCCCTGGTTGCAGCTCGCGCAGGGCACCGGCGTGCGCCCCCTTGCATATTCGTCGACGAAGCGATCGATGACGCCGTCGCGGAAGCGGCTTTCGTAGTCGAGGACATAATGGGCGATGCCGAGGCGGTCTGCGACCGTCTTGGCATCATAGATATCCTGCCCAGCGCAGCAGGCGCCGGGTCGCCGCACCGCTTCGCCATAATCGTAAAGCTGGAGTGTCACGCCGATGACTTCGGCGCCGGTCTCGGTGGCGAGCGCGGCCGTGACCGAGCTGTCGACGCCGCCGGACATGGCAACGACGATTCTGGCGTCGCCCGGAGGACGGCCAAGCTGGAAGTCGGTCAGCATTTGAGGGTCTCTTGCACGGCTCTTTACCCGAATTTCACTCCTCTCGCCTAGAGCGCGGGAAGGACAGGCAGGCACGGGGGCAGTTTTGGCGCGTCACGACGGTGACTTCCGTAACGACACGCAGGAGCCGCTCAGCCTGCCCGAATTGCTCGCCCTGCTCGGCAATGCGGCCGAAGGGGATCCGCGTTCGAGGGAGCATGCAATCGCCTGCTATCTCTCCGGCGCCGACGGGTGGGACGAGGCAGTGAAGCGGCTCGGCGGGACGTTTGCCGATCGGGCAGCAGGGTTAAGGGAGCGTAAGGCGGACTGACCAAGCCATTAACCAGCACGTTTCAGAATGTTTTCAACGGCTGCGGATTAAAGACAGGCCAGTAGCAATGATTAAGCAGGTGTGACGGAACAATGCTCGAGAACCAGAAGATTCGTCCGGCTCAAGTCATCGGCCCGCTCGGCGAGCCGCTGACGCTCGATTCGTTGCCGCCTGCGACCACCACCCGCTGGGTCGTCCGCCGCAAGGCGGAAGTCGTCGCCGCCGTCGCCGGCGGGCTCCTGACCGTCGACGAAGCCTGCAAGCGTTACACGCTCAGCCTGGAAGAATTCACCAGCTGGCAGCGCGCTGTTGACCGCAGCGGCATGCCTGGCCTCCGCGTCACCCGGATCAAGCAATATCGTGACCAGTACGAGCGCCAGCAGCGCTACTGAGGCCTCACCGAAGCCGCGCACTCAACTCGTTACGAACGCACATCAAACGAGCGTAGCCGCCGTTTATTAACCAAATTTCTGGACGAACCCTTCCGAATCCGGAACAATCGCGGCGCATCACGCGTCTGTGGTGCCGGAACGGCCGGCCCGCATCTCGAGGCCGGCGAAAACAGGAGGGAAGGCTGATGGGTATTATCATCTGGCTGATCGTCGGCGGCATTTGTGGCTGGCTTGCCAGCCTGATCATGAGGACTGACGCTCAGCAGGGCATCATCCTCAACATCGTCGTCGGCATCGTCGGCGCAGTGATTGCCGGATTGCTGTTCGGGCACAACATGAATGCCGGGATTACGATCGAATCGTTTCTCTATGCGCTGATCGGCGCGGTAATCCTGCTTGCGATCGTCAACCTGATCCGCCGCGGCACCGTCCGCTAGCGACCAGCATAAAGACTGAAAATTGAGGCCGCGCGGCATCAGCCGCGCGGCCTTTTCTCATTGCAGTTCGAAGGTCATCGACAGGTTGACCTGGAGCTTCTGCTCGCCCGGCTCGATCTTGGTGTAGGCCGCGGAGCGCTCCATCGCCATCATCGGCGGTGGCGGCGGCGCGGGCGGCGGGGCGTAATAGCCCCCGCTTTCATTGATCGCGACGACCCGCACGACGTGCATGCCGAGCCCGCGGGCATAAAGCTCTGCCCGCGCGCGGCCGAGCGCGATCGCCTTGGCCCGCGCCTCGTCGAGCGCAGCCTCGGGCTTGTCGACCACCAGGCTCGGGCCGCTGATCTGGTTCGCGCCTTGCGCCACCAGCGCGTCGATGATCTTGCCCGAACTCTTCAGCTCGCGAAAGCGGACGGTGACGCTGTTGGTCGCGCTATAGCCGACCAGCTGCGGCGATTGGTTCTCCGGATAGCGGTATTCGGGATTGAGGCTGACATTGCTCGTCTGGATATCGCGGCTCTCAACCCCCGCGCGCTTCAATGCGCCGAGCACGCGGTCCATCTTGTCGGCAGTGTCCTGGAGCGCGGTCGCGGCGTTTGGCGAGCGCGACACGACGCCGGCGGTGATCACCGCGACGTCGGGGACGCGCGTCACTTCGCCCACGGCATTGATGTCGAGGCGGGTGCCGGCGATTGTCTGGGTGATCGTCGCCTGCTGCGCCAGCGCAGCCGACGGAAGAGCCGCGGCGCCGAAAATCGACGCCGCAACCAGCATGTTTCTCATCATTGTTCCCCTGGCGGTTCGTTCCATGGCGCCAACGGTTAACCCGAAGCCATGGCTCCTTCCTGAACAGCCGTGGGTCAGGGACGGCGGCCGCCTGCGATCAGCCGATAGATCAGGAGCAAGATAAACGCCCCAACAACGGCGCCCACGAAGCCGGCCCGCCAATCCGGTCCGAAAATTCCAGTCTGCCGAACAATGAAACCAGCGAGCAACGCTCCGGCGATTCCGAGCAGCACCGTAATGATGCATCCACCGGGATCCTTACCCGGCATCAGTAGCTTGGCGATAGCTCCAGCAATGCCGCCAATCACAATCCACGGAATGATCCCATAATGTTCCATGCGCCTCAGCCCTCTTTTCGCTGTGTCGTTCAACCGACCTTCAGATTATTTGCGCCAACGCCCGCTCGCGTAACAAGTGCCGCCGTTAGTCGAAAACGACTGGCGTGGGTTGATGGCCCAGCGTCTGTTGCGCTAGGTGACTTATTGGGCTAATACAGCTCGGCGTAAGGGCACACATCAAGATTCGCGCACAGGCATGGATATCATGAACAGGGAAACTTCGATTCATTCGTCGGACACGCTCGTCGTCGTCGATGGCTCGCGGCAGCGCCGCCGGCTGGTCATTGCCGCTGCCGTTGTGATCGTTCTGGTCGCAATTGCCGCTTTGGTCATGATGAACCGCGCCTCCTCAAGCAAGCTGCCGCCGGCAGCGGGTGCAGGCCAGATCCCGACCGTCACCGTCATCGTGCCGGGCGAGAGCTCGGTCGGACGCGTGATTAGCGCCAGTGGCCCGCTTGCGGCGCGCCGCAATCAGCCGGTCGGCATCGCCGGCTCGGGTGGGCGCGTGGTCAGCGTTCTGGTCGATGCCGGCAGCTGGGTACGCGCGGGCCAGGTGCTCGCCGTGATCGATCGTTCGGTGCAGGCGCAGCAGGCTGCCCAGCTTGCCGCCCAGGTCGAAGCTGCGCGCGCCAATGCGGTTCTTGCCCAGAACAATTATGAGCGCGCGGTCGCGCTCCAGGGCCGCGGCTTCGTGTCCAAGGCCGAGATTGATGCGAAGAAAGCCGCGCGTGACGCAGCGAACGCCCAGGTCCGGGTCGCGCAGGCGCAGCTCGGCGCGACGCGGGCCGAGATCGGCCGGCTGAACGTGGTCGCCCCGGCCGCAGGCCTTGTGCTCTCGCGCAACGTCGAGGTCGGACAGATCGTCGGACCCGGCTCGGGCGCTCTCTTCCAGCTGGCCGAAGGCGGCCAGATGGAAATGCGCGCGCAACTGTCGCAGCAGGATCTCGCCGCCATTCACGTCGGTATGGCCGCGGACGTGACGCCGGTGGGCTCCGACACGAGCGTACGCGGTTCGGTGTGGCAGGTCGCGCCAATGATCGATCCGCAGTCGCGGCTCGGGGACGTGCGCATCGCCATCCCTTATTCGACCGCAATGCGGCCCGGTGGCTTTGCCGAAGCCCGGATCACGGCGGGCTCCATGACCGCGCCGATGCTGCCGCAAAGCGCCGTGCTCAGCGATCAGAAGGGCAATTACGTCTACGTGGTCAATGCGAAGAATGAGGTCGAGCGGCGGTCGATCAAGATCGGCAATGTCGACGACAGCGGCGTGACCATCTCCGAAGGACTCAGCGGCAACGAGCAGGTCGTGCTGTCGGCCGGGCCGTTCCTCAACCCGGGGCAGAAGGTCAAGCCGCTCCGCCAGGCGGCGCGTTGATCCGCGACCAGAGCACGAAGAGCTGATTTGACATGAATTTCCGCAACATCTCGTCCTGGTGCATCCGCAACCCGGTATTCCCGATCGTCCTGTTCGTCGGGCTGATGCTCGCCGGGCTCGTCTCCTTCATGGGGATGCAGGTCAACAACATCCCCGACATCGACTTCCCGGCGGTGACCGTGTCCGTGGCGCAGCCCGGCGCCGCCCCGAACGAGATGGAGACGCAGGTCACCCAGCGCATCGAATCCGCGGCGCGCGGGGTGAATGGCGTCGAAGAGATCAACAGCAGCGTCAGCGAAGGCAGCAGCGTCACCAACATCACCTTCCAGATCGGCACTCCGACCGACCGGGCGGTGAACGACGTCCGCAACGCGGTCGCGCAGATTCGCAGCAATCTTCCCGATGGCATCCTCGAACCGCAGGTCACCCGCGTCGATTTCTCCGGCGACCCGATCCTCTACGTCGGTGCGCAGACCACCGACATGACGCTCGAGGAATTGAGCTGGTACATCGACAATACGGTCGCCAAGCGCCTGCTGTCGGTCGATGGCGTCGCCGCCGTGAACCGCACGGGCGGCGTCGACCGGACGATTCGCGTCATCCTCGACCCCGCCGCGCTCCAGGCGCAGGGCATCACCGCCGCGCAGGTCAACCAGCAGCTTCGCCAGAGCAACCTCAACGCCGCCGGCGGCCGCGCGGAGATCGCGGGATCCGAACAGTCGGTGCGCGTGCTCGGCAATGCGCAGGACGCCTACCAGCTGTCGCAGACCCAGATCGCGCTCCCCGGCGGACGCTTCGTCCGCCTGACCGATCTCGGCCAGGTCAAGGACAGCTATTCCGAGCAGCGGACCATCGCGAAGCAGAATTTCCAGCAGGTCGTCAGCTTCCAGGTGCAGCGCGCCAAGGGGGCGTCCGAAGTCTCGACCTATGACAAGGCATTGGCCGAGCTTCAAAAGGTCCAGAAGGAAAATCCCAAGGTCCAGTTCACCGAGATCTTCAACACCGTCGACTACACCAAGGCGCAATACCATTCGGCCATGGACGGCCTGATCGAAGGTGCCGTGCTTGCCGTCCTGGTCGTCCTGCTGTTCCTGCGCGATATCCGCGCGACCCTGATTTCCGCGCTGGCGATCCCGCTGTCGGCGATCCCCGCCTTCTGGTTCATGAACCTGCTCGGCATCACGCTCAACTTCATGTCGACGATGGCGATGAGCCTCGTGGCCGGCGTGCTGGTCGACGATGCGATCGTCGAGATCGAGAACATCGTGCGCCACATGCGCATGGGCAAATCGGCCTATCGCGCCGCGCTCGAGGCCGCAGACGAGATCGGCCTGGCGGTTATCGCCATCACTTTCACGATCATCGCCGTGTTCGTGCCGGTGAGCTTCATGGGGGGCGTCGCCGGGCAATACTTCAAGCAGTTCGGCCTGGTGGTGGCCTTCGCCGTGCTGTTCTCGCTGCTGGTGGCACGGCTCATCACGCCGGTTCTGGCGGCCTATTTCATGCGCGCGTCGGGGCACGAGGAGAAGGAGTCGCGCCTGCTGCGCGCTTACACGCATGTGGTGCGCTGGTCGGTCGGCCATCAATACAAGGCGGTGGTTTTGGGCCTGCTCATCTTCGCCGGCTCGGTGGGCAGCTTCTATCTGCTGCCCGCAGGCTTCCTGCCCGCCGAGGACAGCAGCCGCACGCTGCTGGCCATCGAGCTGCCGCCCGGCTCGCGCATGGACGAGACCCGCGCGGTCACCGATGCGCTGGTAGGCCAGCTGCGCGAGCGGCCGGAGGTGAAGAGCGTGTTCGTCAACGGCGGACGCGTGCTGGGCTCGGGCAGCTAGGTGCGCAAGGCGACGCTCGTCATCAACCTGGTGCCGAAGGAGCAGCGCAAGCTGTCGCAGGCCAAGGTCAAGGAAGAGATCAGCCGCAGCCTGGCCGCCGTGCCCGACATCCGCTTCTGGTTCCTGCAGGACAATGGACAGCGGCAGTTCCAGCTGGTCGCCTCCGGACGCGATGCGGGGGCCGTCACGCACGTAGCGGCCGAGCTGACCAGCCAGGCAAAACGCATTCCCATGCTGGTCAACGTGGTCTCGACGGCCGAGCTCGACCGGCCCGAGCTGCGCGTGATCCCCATCACCGACATTGCGGCCGAACT
>Ga0207678_10006356_pt1 | contig 10488 bp, 5 predicted proteins | sample KBSC63metaG_FD_184319 | JGI IMG/M metagenome (GOLD analysis project Ga0207678, IMG submission 184319) | Corn rhizosphere microbial communities from Kellogg Biological Station, Michigan, USA - KBS C6-3 metaG (SPAdes) (version 2) | ecosystem: Host-associated > Plants > Roots > Rhizosphere > Soil ...
TCGTTGCACAGCTCGACGCATTCGTCGCAGATGAAGACAGTCGGTCCGGCAATGAGCTTGCGGACCTCGTGCTGCGACTTCCCGCAGAAGGAGCAGTAGAGGGTGCTCTTGCCGTCGCTGCCCGATAGTTTCGTCATTCGCTTCCTTGCGCCTTACGCTCGGCGGGCCCGAAGGCTCCCGTCAAGCCTCCCAAGCTACGCAGATTTGTACCACAGGCAAGCTTTGGCTTCGGTTAACGCCCTGCCCGACTGTGCCATTTCGGTCACTGATATGGAGGCGGTTCCAAAGGGGGGCAAGCCCGCTTGTCCGAATATTCAGTTGATAAATCTCGCCCCCCGCCAATAGGATAGCTTGCCGAATAAGGGGGTCTGATGCGTCTTGCAGTTTTGTTGGCGGCGACCGCGCTCGCCGGCGGTCCCGCGTTTGCGGCCGATCAGCTGAAATTCGGTCCCCCTCCTGAATGGGTCATCCCCCAGGCGATCCCGCAGCAACCCTCCAAGGCGAACGATGCCCCAATTGCCGTCCTGCTGAGCGACAGCCAGGTCTATTTCGACAAGGGAAAGGTCACCGCGTTCTCCGAGGTCGCGGCAAAGATCCAGACCCCCCAAGGCCTGTCGGGCGGCAATATCGCCTTTGCCTGGCAGCCCGCGAGCGACACGGTGACCGTCAACAAGCTTCACCTCATCCGCGACGGCAAGGTGATCGACCTTTTGAAAGACGGCCAAACCTTTACCGTCCTGCGCCGCGAAACCAATCTCGAAGCGGCGACGCTCGACGGAGCGCTGACGGCGGCAATCCAGTCCGAAGGCGTACAGGTCGGCGACATCGTCGACTTCGCCACCACGTCCGAGCATTCCGATTCCGTGCTCGGCGACCACGTCGAGGATACGTTCGCGACCTGGAACAAGGTCCCGATCCAATACGGCCACGTGCGGCTGAGCTGGCCGGACTCGATGGAGCTCATCACTCGCCAGACCGAATCCGTGCCCAAGGCCCAAGTGTCGGTCACGAACGGCCGCCATGTGCTCGAGATTAGCGCGCAGGGAATCGAACCGCTCATTTCCCCCAGCGGCGCTCCGCCAAGATTCCTCATCGGCCGGCTAGGCGAAGCCACGAATTTCGCGTCCTGGTCGCAACTCGCCGACCTCATGCAGCCCCTTTACGACAAGGCCGCGGTTATCCCGGCTTCCGGCCCGCTCCGCGATGAACTGGAGACGATCCGCAAAACCGCAAAGACGCCGAAGCAGAAAGCGGAACTGGCGCTCCAATTGACCGAGCAGCGCGTGCGCTACGTCGCGCTTGAGATGGGAACGGGCGGCTATGTCCCGGCGGCCGCCGACGTCACCTGGTCGCGCCGTTTCGCCGACTGCAAGGGCAAGACCGCCCTGCTCCTCGCACTGCTTCGCGAACTCGGAATCGAGGCCGAACCGGTGCTCGTCCATCACAGCCTTGGAGACATTCTCCCCGGGCGCCTGCCGATGATCGGCTATTTCGACCACGTGCTTGTCCGCGCGCATCTCGACGGCAAGGAATATTGGCTCGACGGAACGCGCACCGGCGACGGAGATCTCGACCGCATTCCTGTCCCCAATTTCGAATGGGGTCTGCCGGTCGCCGCGAGCTCGAAACTCGTTCCAATCACCCCGAAAGCGCTAACCGAGCCAGAATCCGAAACGGCGATCGACATCGATGTTACGGCGGGGGCCTATGCGCCTGCGCTGTTCAAGGCCAACCAGACCTACCGCGGAGACGACGCGGACGGCCTCAATTCCACTTATGCCGCAATCCCGGCCGCCCAGCGCGATGCGGCAATGAAGGAGTATTGGCGAAGCAAGTATGATTATGTGGACGTCCAATCCGTAGGCTGGAGCTTCGACCCGGCCACGGATGTTGCGCACATGACGATGACGGGATCGGCGACGCTGGATTGGGACCGAGGCTTCTACGTGCCGGAGTCGTCGATTGCCTACAAACCGGATTTCGAGCGTGCAGACGGTCCGTCGCGGGACGCGCCCTTCGCGCTCAACTTTCCGGTGTGGAACACCGCTCACATTACGGTTCACCTCCCCACGGCCTTCGCCGGAAAGCAACGCAAGCTTCCGCCGCCCGTCAACGAAGTCCAGGGCGGCACGCAATATCAACGCTCGATCAATATCGACGGCTCGACGGTGAGCATCGAGACCAGCGAGCGAACACTCCAGGCCGAGCTTGCCTACAAGGATGCAATCGCGCAGGCCCCGCGATTGAAGGCCCTCTATGACGACGACGTCTATCTGAGGGTGCCGCCCGACTATGTCGCCAATCCAGCTGATCTTGCCGGTCTCGCCGCACGCAAGCCGGCGTCGGCATCGGATTTTGTCGATCGCGGAAACATCTACCTCGATGCGGGCAAGATCGATCTCGCCATCGCCGATTTCGGCGAAGCCCACCGGCTCGATCCCGCCAACGCCTGGGCGCTGGCAGATCGGGGTCTCAGCTACGTTTGGAAGCGGGATTTTGCCGCGGCCGAAAAGGACCTCGCGGCGACCGAGGCGATCGATCCCAACAATTACGTCCTGCTTCGCGCCCGCGGCCTCCTGGCCGAGGCGAAGGGTGAGTTTCAGGCCGCGGCCGACGATTTCACCAAATCGCTTCAGGGAAATCCGGGCGACGACTTCGCGCGTCTTCATCGGGCTTCTGCCTTGGCAAGCCTGTGGAAATTCGACGACGCCTTGCGCGATCTGAATCCCATGATCGCCCAAGACCCGAAGAATGCTGCAGCGCTCACTCAGCGTGCATGGATATATACCCATCAGAATAAGCTCGACGCGGCCCGGGTGGACCTCTCGGCAGCGCTTGCAATTGATCCGAAGAACTCGGCCGTACTCGTGACGCAAGCGGCGCTCGCCGAACAGCAGGGCGATGAGAAAGGCGCAATCGCCGCGCTGACCTTGGCGCTTGAAAGCTCGCCAGGGGACGCCGACACGCTCGTGAAGCGAGCGCAGGCTTATTACTCAGCCGGCGAGTATGAGAAAGCGCTGGCGGATACCGAAGCGGCTGCAAAAGACGGCGCAATGCCTCCCGAAGCGCGGCTTGCCAGGGCGAATATCTTTCGCAGTCAAGGCAAGCACAATCTCGTCGTTCAAGAGGCAGAACTCCTGGTCAAGGAGAATCCGGATTCGGATTTCTCCCAGGTTGCCGCCGGGAAGATCTTTTCCGCGGAAGGTCAACGAGACAAGGCTGTCGACGCAATCACCCGCGCCCTTGCGATAAAGCCGCGCGCGTACATCTACATCAATCGCTCACAGGTCCGGGCTCCGACCGATCTCGCGGGGCAGATGGCCGATCTCGACGAGGCGCTGAAGCTTGAGCCCAATTCGTCTGACGCACTCTCGCTGAAGGCCCAGCTTCTCCTTCGCCAGGGACGTTATGCCGACTCGATCCGAACGTTCGACGCCGCGATTGCCAACGAAAGCGGAGACAAGCTCGCTTTGCGTCAACTGCGTGCAGTCGCCCTTTACAAGGCCGGCCAGACAACCGAAGCGGAAAAGGAATTCGCCGCGGTCCGGTCGCAAGCGACGCAAGCGGTGCAATTCAATAATCTGTGCTGGAACAAGGCTACCGCCAATATTCTGCTAGAGTCCGCACTCGACGAATGCCGGCAGGCTCTAAAGCTCCGACCGGATTCGGCCGGTTATGCCGACAGTCTGGGAATGGTGCTGCTGCGTCTCGGCAAGCTCGACGAGTCCATCACCGCGTATACGCAAGCGATCGGCAAAAGCCGGAGCGCTGCGTCATTGCTGGGCCGGGCGTTTGCTTACGCTGGAAAAGGCGACATGGCGCGCGCGAACGCCGACCGTGCCGAGGCCCTAAGGCTCAATGGAGATGTCGAGGCACAGTTCGACGAATATGGCCTGAAATTCCCCGGCGCGCAGGCCCAGGCGGGCAAGTAACGGCTTAGCTCGGAGTCACATCCCCGGCGCCGGTTCCGGAATCGTCGCCGGTGTCGGGACGCTTCTCGAAGACCTCGTCGATAAGGCCGAAGTCCTTGGCTTCATCGGCTTCCAGGAACTTGTCGCGGTCCATCGCCTTCTCGATGTCCTCGATCGATTGGCCGGTGTACTTCGCGTAGAGCGCGTTGAGGCGGCTGCGCATGCGCAGGATCTCGCGGGCCTGGATTTCGATGTCGGCGGCCATGCCCTGGGCGCCGCCGGAGGGTTGATGGACCATGATGCGGCTGTTCGACAGCGCGACGCGCATGCCCGGCTCTCCCGCCGCGAGCAGGAAGCTTCCCATCGACGCCGCCTGGCCGATGCAGACGGTGCCGATCTTCGGGCGGATGTATTGCATCGTGTCGTGGATCGCGAGGCCAGCCGTCACCACGCCGCCCGGCGAGTTGATGTACATGAAGATGTCCTTCTTCGGGTTCTCGGACTCGAGGAAGAGCAGCTGAGCGGTGACGAGGCTGGCCATATGATCCTCGATCGCGCCGGTAATGAAGACGATCCTCTCGCGCAGCAGCCGCGAATAGATGTCGAAGCTGCGCTCGCCCCGGTTCGACTGCTCGATAACGATGGGGACGAGCTGCGAGATGATGTCCTGGTGATCCATGATCCTGGAAGGCCCTTGTTGTCTGTTGCGCAGCCTACATCGGGCGGAAACCGGGAAGGTTCAAGCGCCTCTGAAAAAACTGGGCCCCGGCAATGCCGAGGCCCAGGATCGTTGCACGTCTGCCTCTAAGGCTTACGGCAGTTTCACGCTGACACGGGCATAATAATAGCGGCCCGGGACGTCGTAGGTCGTCGGATCCATGTTGTTGAGACCGCAGCTGACGCAGCCCGGAGGATCCTTGTCGAACAGGTTGTTGACGCCGATCGCGAAGCCGAGCCCGTCCGACAGCCAGGACGGCGTGAACCGCGCCTGGGCATCGACGTAGAGCCGGGCATTCATCTTTAGGCCCGGGCTGTCGAACCCATCGGGGAACTCGGTCACGCCGCTGATGTAACGGCCCGTCAGGGTCGCACCGAACATGTTCCCCGTCCAATCGACGATACCGATCGCCTTGTGTTTCGGGAACGCCTGGTCGGGGCTTCCGCGCTCCTTGCCGGAAAGTGCCGTGGTGGTGCTACCGGTCGCGGTCGGCTCGCTCACGTCGTAGCTGAACAGGAACGTGTTGTTCAGCGTGAAGCCGAGCGTTCCCCACGCCGCCGGACGTGTGCGGTAGGCAAAGTTGACGTCAAGGCCGTCGGTCTTGATGCCGCCGATATTCTCCAGCAGGCCGTTGATCTGCGTGATCTGGCCGCTTGCCGCGCGGACGATCTTTGCGCAGGCGACCGGATCGTTGTTGATCTCGCACTGCTCGAGGGTCGTCTTGGCGGCGACGGCGGCGATCGCGCCCTTCACCTTGATGTTGTAATAATCGGCCTGGACCGAGAAGCCCTGGAGAGCGGCCGGACTCCACACGGCGCCCGCATTCCATCCCTTCGAGGTTTCCGGCTTCAGGCTCTCATTGCCGCCAGTCAGGACCGAAAGCTGCGAATTGAGCTGCTGGTAGCCCGCCGGAACGCCGTGCGCCGTGCAGTTGGCGAGAACCTGCCCCGCCGGATGCTGCGAGGCCGAGCACGGATCGTTGACTTCCTGGTCGAAGCGCGACGGCGTTCCGAACAGCTCGCCGATGGTCGGCGCGCGGAAGCCTTCGCCATAGCCGGCGCGAAGCCTCAGATCGGGGATCGGCTTCCAGTTGACCGTTCCCTTGAACGTCGTCTTCGACCCTGCGGTGGAATAGTCCGAAATCCGCACCGCGCCGTCGAGCTCGAGCAAATCGGCTCCCGGCACATGGGCGAGGATCGGCGCGTTCAACTCGGCATAGGCCTCATTGACGTGATACTTGCCGCGGGTCGGAAGCGCCGGAATGTCCGAGCCAAGGCCTGCAGCGACGATCGGATCGGGATCGAACCGGCCCGAATAATTGCGGTGCTCGGCGCCGATGGCCAGGCTCAGCGTGCCGCCCGGAAGATCGACGAGGCCGCCGGTCGCGTTGGCGGTGATGCCCCAGATTTTCTGCTCGCTGCTGTCGTGCTGAACGAAGCCGACATAGTCGAGCATCGCCTGCGTGATCGAGCCTTCGCCGCCGAAGATGTTGAACGGAACGCAGGCGCCGGTGCAATTGGCGACGGGGCCAAGCGCCAGCGCCAGATTGGCCGCGTTGATGTTGCCGAGCACCGTCTGCTTGGCCTTGTTCCGGCCGTACAGCCCGTTGACGTCCCAGTACCAGTTGTGGCCGAGGAAATCGAAGCGGCCGTCCAGCGTCGCGGTTCCGTAGGTCGTATCGACCTTCTGCGCATAACGACGCGGACCGCCTTCGACGACGCGGCGGCCGATGAAGTCGTAATTGGCCGCGTTGCCGTCAGGCGTTCCATCGAGATTCAGCCCCGAATCGAGCGTCCCGAACGGATTGTACGGGTTGGTCGCGTCGATCGTGATCCTGTCGAGCAGGTTGCCATTGCCGGCCGCCGGGCCGACGAACAATGGCAGCGGCGCCGCCTGGTTCTTCGAATTCCGCCGGTTCCACAGCACCTTGGCCGTGAAGTTGACGTCCGGAGTGACCTGCTGGTGCAGGTTGGCGAAAACGCCGTACCGCTCCAGCGGAGTTAGGATGTAGTTGTAAGGCGCGAAGTTGAACCGATCGCCCGGGCTGGAGAAGTCGCGATAATCCGCGAGAGTCGGTGCCCGGCCGATGACCGGAGCCTTCAGCGTCAGGTCGTTGGCGCCGATGATGAAGCGGCCCAACGGAGTGCCCGAGCTGCAGGCCGAGCTGCAGGCGGTCGCATAGGGATCCGGGAACACCGAGATCGACCGGTCGGCCGAGCTGATCGGATCCTGCTTCACGTAATTGGCGCCGATAACAATCTGCGTCGGGCCGCTGTCGGTGTTGCCCCAGCTGACCTGGTAGTTCTGCGACCAGCCATCGTCATGATCGAGGTATCCGCCGCCCTGGGCGCTGGCGATCAGGCCCTTCTGGCCCTTCTTCGTGATGATGTTGACCACGCCGGCGATGGCATCGGAGCCGTAAATCGCCGAAGCGCCGTCCTGCAGCACCTCGACGCGCTCGATCATGCTTTCGGGAATGGAGTTGAGATCGACCGAGCCGGGCACACCGCTCGCCGACGCCGCGTTGACGTAGCGAAGACCGTCGACGAGCACGAGGGTGCGCTTGGACCCCAGGTAACGCAGATCGATCTCCGCTGCACCAGCGCCCACGCCGCCGCCGTCCGGCGGGTTGCCAAAGTTTCCGCTGTTATTGAATTTCCCATTGAGACCACCAGCCGCGCTTGGAAGGCGCTGAAGAACGTCGGTGACCGAATTGAGACCGGTCTTCTGGATGTCCTGCTGGTCGACGAAGACGCGGGGCGCGTCCTGGTCCAGCGGATTATGACGAATGCGCGAGCCGGTGATGACGATGTCCTGCTGGGACACGGTGCTGACCGGCGTTGCCTGCGCGCGGTCGACGGCCGGCTGCGCCGCATCTTCAGCTTGTGCGGCCGTTGCCGCAACGATGACTGCTGCAAGCCCGACGCTCGCGCGAAGTGCGATTCGAATCCGCTTCATGAAACCCCCAAGTGTTAATGCCACGAGCTCGTTGTCGTCGTGGAACGCTAATGCGTAATTGACGTGAATCATCCGGGAAAGGCGCCGGAGCCCGGCGCGTGCACAATTCCGGCCGGATGAGACAAAATTGTTACAGCTGTTTCAGTTCCGGCGGCGCTTCGAGGGCAAGATACGCGAGCCGTCGCATCTCCCTTCGGCCGCGGGTGACCGTATCGAGGATGAGGCCGGTAAAGAAGCACAGGACCGCGACGATCGTCATGCCGGTGACGAGGACCGCCGTCGGCAGTCTGGGCACAAGGTGCGTGTGCAAATAGGTCGTCACCAGCGGGATCGAAAGCACGACTGCCGCGCCGAACAGCAGCAACGCGATCGTCCCGTAGAAAAGGACTGGCCGCTCGACACGGTACAAGGTTCCGATCGTCTTCAGGATCCGCCATCCATCGCCAAAGGTGGACAGCTTGGACTCCGAGCCTTCGGGCCGGGCGAGATAGCGGGTCTCGACCTCGTCCACAGGCATTCTCAGCTCGAGCGCGTGAACGCTCATCTCGGTCTCGATTTCGAACCCGGACGAAAGCACCGGGAAGCTCTTGGCGAAACGGCGCGAGAATACGCGGTAACCCGAGAAAATGTCATTGAAGCTGCGCCCGAACAGGCCTGCAAGAAGTCCCGTGAAGACGCGATTGCCGAGGACATGGCCGCCCCGATAGGCGTCTTTTTCCTCATGCCTGCGCGTGCCCACCACCATGTCGAGTTGATCGGCGAGGAGCAGATCGACCATCTGCGGCGCTGCCACGGGATCGTAGGTTAAATCCCCGTCCGCCATCACGTAGACGTCGGCGTCGACGTCGGCGAACATGCGCCGGACCACATGCCCCTTGCCCTGTTGGCGCTCGGAGCGGACGACTGCCCCGGCCTTCGCCGCAATCTGGCGGGTGCGGTCCTTGCTGTTGTTGTCGTAGACGTAGACCACGGCGTTGGGCAGCGCCTTGCGAAAGCCCTGCACAGTCGCGCCGATCGTCGCTTCCTCGTTGTAACAGGGAAGCAGGACGGCGACCCTCGGCAATTGCGGACTGACCAACTCATCCCCCTCGGATCGATGGTGCGCCTATAGAGGCGATGCGGCGGCCGCTGCTAGTCTAATCGAGCGCGGCCGTGGTCACGTGCAGGAACTGCAAATCGTCGGAGGCGGCCTCGATGCTCCAGCACTCCGATGGCGGAATCACGAAGCTGTCGGAGGGTTCGACCAGCTGTTCACCGTGGCAATCCAGCCGCGCGGTTCCGCTCAGGACGAACCCGAAGACCAATTCGCCGGAATGCGGCGGAAAAGCCACCGGCATGCCCGTTGTCCGGACCGTGCGCACCTGCGCGATCCCGCCCGTCGCCTCGTGAATGCCGCTTTCCTGGGATTCGCCGCTGAGGAAGGGCGTCCACGGCGTCTGCGAACCGATGTGCCGAAGGAAGCGCTGACCCGAATAGGTTCGCTTTGGATCGCCGATGCGGTTGGGAAGCTCCATCTCGTGGTCCGCGAACGTGGGGTGCAGCGCCGGGCAGCTGACTTCGACCACCTCCAGCCCAACCGAGCTCTCCAGCACCCGATGGCGGATTTCCGGCGGTTGCAGCACGAGGTCGCCGGCTTCCATGACGAAAGCCTCGCCCTGGTCTTCGTAAACGACCCGCACCCAACCGCTACGAACATAGATCATCTGGAAGCGGACCTGGTGGTAATGGACCCAGTCCGACACGGCGCCGCCGCCGGGAATCTGGATGTGCGAGGCGATGTAACGCCCGCCGAGCCGGCTCGGGATCAGGTCGCGATAGAGCATTCCCGCCCTGCCCGCGCCCGACGTCTCGCTCCCGCGAGTGAGCACGAACTCGGGCGTGAATGGAGTCAGCGCATCCGCAAGCGGCGCGCCCGGCTTGCTCGTCAACCGGACGGTCGCGCCGTCTTTTGCAAGCACCGCCGTATGCGGTGAATCCGCCGGATAAATGAGATCGATCCGGAAACCGGCCGCCCGCAGCAGGTCAAGCGCGGGACCGAGCTCGGTGCAGACGAGCTCGATCTCGCTCATTGACCTCAGCCCTTCTTTGCGGGCTTCTTGGCCGGAGCCTTCTTTGCTGGCGCCGTCTTCGGCGCCGCGGCTTTCGCGGCCTTTTCAGTCTTCTTCGCGGCCGCCGCGTTGGCAGGTTCGCTCTTTACGGGCTTGGCCGGCTTGGGCTTGTCCGTTTCCGCGGGCGTCAGCTTCGCCTCCGGCTTGTCCGAAGCCTTGGTCTTGATCGGGGTCTTCCCCTCGGTTTCCGCACGCTTGGCCTTGGCCTTTACCTTCCCCTTCTTCGGCTTCTCCTCACCGATATCGTGGCCGCAGCCCGGGCCGTGGACGTGCCCTTCCTCGCTCTCGAGATCCGCTTCCAGCTCCTCGCGAGTGGCGGTGCGATCCGTGATGTCCGCCTTCGAGAAGAGGAAATCGACGACCTTGTCCTCATAGAGCGGCGCGCGAAGCTGAGCTGCCGCGGTCGGCTCCTGCTGGATGTACTGGATGAAGCGCTCTCGGTCCTTGCCCTGGTACTGGGACGCCGCCTGCGCAATCAACCGGCTCATCTCGGTCTCGGTGATGTCGACGCCGTTGGCCGCACCGATCTCCGAGAGAAGCAGACCGAGCCGCACCCGCCGCTCGGCGATCTTGCGATAATCGTCCGCCTCGCTTTCGATCTCCGCAAGCGCTGCCGCCGGGTCGGCCTCATGGCCCGCCTCGTGGCGGAGCTGGTGCATGATGTTTTCAAACTCGGCATCGACCATCGACTGCGGAACATCGAACTTGGCACGGTCGGCAAGCTGGTCGAGAAGTCGCCGCTTCATGTGCGTGCGGGTGAGGCCGTTCAATTCCTGGCTCTGTTGATCGCGCA
>Ga0207678_10006359_pt1 | contig 10487 bp, 8 predicted proteins | sample KBSC63metaG_FD_184319 | JGI IMG/M metagenome (GOLD analysis project Ga0207678, IMG submission 184319) | Corn rhizosphere microbial communities from Kellogg Biological Station, Michigan, USA - KBS C6-3 metaG (SPAdes) (version 2) | ecosystem: Host-associated > Plants > Roots > Rhizosphere > Soil ...
GGCAGAACGCGACCCCCTCGAGATGCTCGCCGTTGTGGCGTCGTTGAACGGTACGCCGGCTCCCTGCGCGGCTTCGGCGAGCGCCGCGATGGCCGGGTGCGGCTCGTAGCGCGACAGCACGTGCCACGGCCCTCCGGCGCCGTGCAGCGCGGACGCGCCGCCGTCGAAGTCCTCCGAGCGCCGGAACAGCGGCAGCACGTCGTCCCAGCCCCAGCCTGTATTGCCGAGCTGCTGCCATTGGTCATAGTCGGCGGCCTGGCCGCGCATATAGATCATGCCGTTGATGGAGGAGCAGCCGCCCAGCACCTTGCCGCGCGGATAGGCGAGGCTGCGGCCGTTCAGGCCGGCATCGGGCTCGGTGCGCATCATCCAGTCAGTGCGCGGGTTGCCCATGCAGTAGAGGTAGCCGATCGGGATATGGATCCAGTGCCACGTATCGCGGGTTCCAGCCTCGAGGAGCAGGACGCGGTTCTTCGGGTCTGCGGAAAGGCGGTTGGCCAGAACGCAGCCCGCCGAGCCCGCGCCGACGACGATATAGTCGTATTCGCCTTCGCTCTGCCTGCCTGTCATGACTTTCCCGCCTCTTTTGCCGGCGTATTCAACACTCTTACGGGCGCGCCAGCGAGCCACGCCGCAATATCCTCCGCAGCGTCGTTGAAATAGATGCGATAATTCTCTTCCGTCACATAGCCGAGATGCGGTGTGGCGACGACATTGGCAAGCGTGCGGAAGGGATGATCGGGAGGCAACGGCTCGTGATCGAAAACGTCGAGGCCGGCGCCGCCGAGGCGGCCGCCTTGAAGTGCGGCGACCAGTGCTCTTTCATCGACCAGCGGGCCACGTGAGGTGTTGATCAGGAGCGCGCCCTTTTTCATCAGCCCGAGTTCGCGTGCGCCCAGAATGCCCCTGGTTTCGGCATTGAGCACGAGGTGGAGACTGACGACGTCTGCCTTCCGCAGCAGGTCATCGAGCGTCGGCGCGAAGCCGATCCCGAGCGCTTTGCTCCTTTCCGGCGTATTGCTGCGCGACCAGGCGAGGACATCCATGCCGAAAGCGAGCCCGTAGCGGGCGACCTTTGTTCCGAGCTTGCCCAGCCCGACGATGCCAAGCGTCCTGCCTTCGAGGCCGTTGCCAAGCGTCAATTGCCATTTGTCGCCGCCGTCGCGGAAATTTCGAGCCTCCGCCGGTATGTGGCGGACAAGCGCGAGCAGGAGGCCCCATGTCAGTTCGGCCGCCGGGCCGCCGATCGCGCCCGTCCCGCAGACGAGAATGCCCTGCCGGGCGGCGGCTTCCATGTCGATGGATGCGTTCCTCATGCCGGTCGTTATCAGAAGGCGCAGGTCGGGTAGGCGGGAGAGCAGGCTCTCGCGGAAGGGGGTGCGCTCGCGCATGGCGATGATAACGGCAAAACCCTTCAACGCTTCCGCGAGCTTCGCCTCATCGGCGATAGGGGACGTAAAGCACTCGATCTCGACGCCATCGAGTTTCGACCAGTCGGTGAGATTGCGTGCCACGTCCTGATAATCGTCGAGAATGGCACAGCGCAGCTTCATCTTCCGTTCCTCCACGCCCGCTCGTCAAGGTGGTCGCTATTATGGAATAGAACACTGGACCCTGGTGCTCAATGGTCATGGCGGGCTTTGGCGCGTGACATAATCAACGGCCAACGCCCTTTCCCCTTTTTTCTCCGGGAGCCGGCAGCCCCTCATGCCAAGGCGTGTTGCGTGCGCGCCCGTCAAACGAAAACCTTTTCATTCACTTTCGCCGGGGCTTGTGTTTTTGTGAATGGGTTGCAAATGCCAAATAGCCGGGGGGAGAATGAAGAAGCAGGTGAAATGTTTGATCGTCGCTGCCACGGCCTGCCTGCTGCAGGTCGGCGTTACAGATATGGCGAATGCCGGCCGCAACGCCGGCTTCGCCCGTGCGCAGTCACACAAGACATGCACGCAGATCAAGAATAACTGCATGGAGAAAAAGCCGGAAGCCGTCTGCAAGCGGAAATTCGCCACTTGCATGAAAACCGGTGACTGGGGCCATAATCACGGCGTGACGCGCTACTGACGTCCTACGACGATACGGCGTCGCCGCCCGTCCGGCGCGCCGGTCTTCGGATCGCACGCCGGCATGACTAGCAAAATGACTACCAAAACGGCCTGTCACTCGCCTGTCTCTCAAGTCTCCCGAACCGATCAAAGTCTTGAGTTGTAAGGGGTTCAGATGGTGGGCGTGACAGGGATTGAACCTGTGACCCCTACGATGTCAACGTAGTGCTCTCCCGCTGAGCTACACGCCCATCTGCGGCGCGCATACACCACACATCCGCCTCATCCGTCAATAGCAGCGAGAGTCAATTCCCGACAGCTTATGCGGCCTGAAGCATCTTCTCGACCTCGTTGACGAGATCGCGCAGGTGAAACGGCTTCGACAGGACCTTGGCGTCGCGCGGTGCGTTGGAATCGGGATTGAGCGCGACGGCCGCGAAGCCGGTGATGAACATCACCTTCAGGTCCGGATCGATCTCTGTCGCCCGGCGCGCCAGCTCGATGCCGTCCATTTCCGGCATGACAATATCCGTCAGGAGCAACGAGAACGGCTCCTCGCGCAATCTCTCGTAGGCGCTCGCGCCATTGTCGAAATCCGTCACGTCGTATCCGGCGCGCTCCAGCGCCTTGACCAGGAACCGGCGCATGTCATCATCGTCTTCAGCAAGGAGAATCCGTGCCATCGATCCCGTCCGAATCAACTGGCGGCACTGCAGGGAATGCCGTCGCCCACCCGGCCTTATATGAAGTTCGGAGGGTAAACATCAAGTGAATGTCGGAGGTTGCATGGCCTGTGCGCCTCTCCGAAATCTTTCATGGCACTGGCGTGACACTGGACAGAATCCCGCTCAAATGGCACGGTTGCCGATAGGCCGCCCTTGGGGTGTCGCCTTCAAGGCGTGTTGCGAGTCGGAGGTCAGGCAGTGCGGATCGAACCCTTGTGTCCGTCCATTTCGAGGCCGCGCGGTTGTTCGATGCCGGGGGCACCATTTGGGCGTAGACGTCCGACCATGCCGGCAGCGCTTGGTGCGTATTCATGATTCCCAGTGACGATTTCGCCGGTCATCCGCCCTTCGTCATCCGCGGAGAGGCGCGGCAGAGCGTTCCCTTCGTTTTCAATTCTCCCCATAGCGGCAATTATTATCCCCAGCGTTTCCTGGCCATGAGCAGGCTGGACCGAAGGGCCATCCGTCGCTCGGAAGACTGTTTTGTCGATGAATTGTTCGCCAGCGCGGTCGGCTGCGGCGCCGTGATGATGGCTGCGTATTTCCCGCGCGCCTATCTTGACGTGAACAGGGAACCCTGGGAACTCGATCCGCGCATGTTCCAGGAAGCCTTGCCGCCATTCGCCAATATCCGCTCGCCCCGCGTCGCGGGCGGTCTGGGGGCGGTGCCGCGTATCGTCGGCGAGGGGCAGGAGATCTACAGCAGACGCCTGCCGCTCTCCGAAGCGATCGGGCGGATCGACTGCATCTACAAGCCCTATCACGCGGAACTGCGCAGGTTGCTGGTCTCGACGCGGGAAAGTTTCGGGCACGCTGTTTTGATCGATTGCCACTCGATGCCGGGTAGTGTTCGCGCCGGCGAAGGAACGGCCCGCGCTGATTTCATCGTCGGCGACCGATTCGGGGCGTCCTGCGTTCCCGCGCTCACGCAATGCGCGATCGGCCTACTGACGCGGATGGGCTATCGGGTGGCGCATAATCGGCCCTATGCGGGCGGCTTTATCACCGAGCATTACGGGCGACCCGCTCAAGGGCTGAACGCCCTTCAGGTCGAAGTCAGCCGCAGCCTTTATATGGATGAGCGCAGCTACGAAAGGACCAGCGGGTTTTTTGCACTCGCGAAAGACCTCTCGCGCTTCTGCACCGCGCTGGTTCGGCTGGGTGAGGAACTGTTTCCGCTGCCGCTTGCCGCCGAATGATCTTTGGCGGATTTGGCGATTTTCGCATATGCCGCGAAAAAAAGCCGCGCCATTGGCTGGCGCGGCTGAAGTCTAGGGAGGAAACGCCCAAGGAGGGCATGAACAGGAAGCTCTCCCGTTCGCCGCCTATACTATTGTGCATCGCACAAATGTCAAGGCAATTTACCATTTGCCGTGATCCGATGATGGATTTCCAATACGCCCTGGAGGGATGATGACGATCAGCGCCGTGTTCATGCGCCGCCTTGCGGAGATTGCCGCGGCCGAAACATTGCCGCGATTCCGCGAGGCCGGCGCGGTCGCCAACAAGCTTGCCGAGGGGTTCGATCCCGTCACCGAAGCGGATCGCGAAACCGAACAGGCGATCAGGCGGGCGATCCGGTCCGAATTCCCCGAGGACGGGATTCTCGGGGAGGAACACGGATTGGAGAATCCGGCAAGCGTCCGCCGCTGGGTCATCGATCCGATCGACGGCACGCGCTCCTTCATTTCCGGCATTCCGCTGTGGGGCACGCTGGTGGGCCTGACGGTGAACGGGGATGCCGTGGCCGGCTTGATGGCACAGCCCTTCACGCGGGAGATATTCTATACGGAAGACGGCCAGTCTTTTTATGAAGGGCCCGGCCATCAAGGGTCGGGAGGGCGGCAGCGCCTTTCGACGCGCCGGACGCCGGACCTCGCCGCCGCGACGCTTTGCACCACTACCCCCGCCTATTTCAAGGGGCCGTCCGCCGAGGCCTATGCCCGGCTTGAGCAAAAGGTGCGCCTCGCCCGCTACGGCACGGATTGCTACGCTTATGCCATGGTTGCGGCAGGCCATGTCGATCTCGTCGTCGAAACCGGCCTGCAACCCTACGACATCGTGGCGCTGATCCCGATTATCGAGATGGCCGGCGGCGTCGTCACGGCATGGGACGGCGGACCGGCGGAAAAGGGCGGCGCCATCATCGCCGCGGCGACGCCGGAACTGCACCGGGCTGCCTCGGCGATTCTTCGCGGATAGCAACCTTCCCGGCCAGATAGACGCCGATCGTCAGCCGGAAGGGGGCGGCTCCTCCTCGGGGATGAACGCCTTGAACGCCGCCAGGAATTGTTCGCGGTAAAGGTCGGCCTCCTGGAGTATTTCGTGGCGAGCGCCGTCGATCACCATGAGCGAGCCGGAGCGCAGGCGCCTGGTGTAGGCTTCGATGGCGGGCGTCGAGACGACCTTGTCCGCGCCCGCCGCGATCAAAAGGGTCGGAACGTGGATTCTCGCGGCGAATTCGCTTTGCTGAACCCTTTGCGCCGCCACACAGGTGGCATGGAGCCATCCGGCCGTCGGCGCGCCAAGCGCCAGTTCGGGGTGGGCGGCCGCCACGGCGGTATTGCGGGCAAAGCGGGCGGCGTCGCTCGTCAGGACGTTTTTCGAAAAGGAATCGGCCGGTTCGGGGCGCCGCTCGCGCGCCAGCGGCAAGCCACCCGCACCCATCAGGCGCATGAAACCCGAGAGACGGCGTATGCTGGCGGTTCGAACGCCGTAAAGGCCGAGGAGCGGCGCGGAAAGGACCATGCGCACGATGCTGTTCGTCAGAGCCGGGGCGGCCAGAAGCGCGATCAGCCCGCCGGTGGAATGGGCGAGGACGGAAAACGGCCCGGCGCAATCCGGCAACACGATGTCTTTCAGGAAGCGATCGAGATCGCTGACATAATCGTCGAAGCGCCTGACATGGCCGCGGCGGCGGTTTTTCAAAAGCCGGTCCGACAGGCCCTGGCCGCGCAAATCGAAGGTCGCGACATCGAAACCCGCCGCTGCAAGGTCGCGGACCGTCTCGAAATATTTCTCGATGAATTCGTTGCGCCCCTGAATGAGAACGATCGTTCCGCGAAAGGGCCGGGTCGCCGTCCGAAAAAGTGCGTAGCGCAGCTTTTTTCGATCACCGGCAGCGAAAAAGCCTGCCGTAGCGTTTTCAGGCGCGGGATTGCCGGGATCGGTGAAAAGCAGATTCGTCATCAGCGATGTGGCGAAAAGGGCATTTGCAGGCTGCGGTTTTCCGTTACCGGAGGCGTATTTCCTTTGTGGGAATTTCGGGGCCGAAACACAAGGGGACCGGAACAACCGGGGTGTTCCGGCCGGAATGACGAGGCCGGAAGTGCCATGGAGACACTTCCGGCCCGTGGCGAGCCGGGAGGAAGGGACGTTACACCCGGTCGGCACCTTGGCGGCTTCCCAGGGCATTCGTGCGATTGCCCTGGAGCCGCGTTTGCGAATGTTGGGCCGATGCTAGCGACGGGAGACTGAACGGAGCCCGAATCGGCGGTTCATCCTGCATTCATCGCTTCGGATCGGGTTTCGGCTCGTGATCGGCCTCGTCCGGCGCTTCTCCGCCGGCCGGAACGCTCTTGAAAATCGCGTCCTGCGCCCCCAGATCATTGCTGCGGTCGCCACAATCGGGACCGCGGACATCGAGGGTTACGCCGTTCAGGGTTGCCGCAGATGTTCAACGCAAACCTGTGTTGCTCGACAGGAGAACAAACCCATGCGTCACGTTGATTTTTCCCCCCTTTATCGTTCGACCGTCGGTTTCGACCGGCTTTTCACGATGCTCGATACGCTTGCCGCGCCCGATGGCGCGCAGACTTATCCGCCCTATAATATCGAGCGGACGGGTGAGAACGCCTATCGTATCTCGATGGCGGTCGCCGGCTTCTCGGATGACGAGATCGCGATCGAGGCCCATCGCAATGTCCTGACCGTGAAGGGTGAGAAAGCCGAGGAAGAGGACAAGGACAATGCCGAGTTCCTCTATCGCGGTATCGCGTCCCGTGCCTTCGAGCGCCGCTTCCAGCTTGCGGACCATGTCGAAGTGACCGGCGCCGAACTCAAGAACGGCCTGCTTCATATCGACCTCAAGCGCAACATTCCCGAGGAGTTGAAGCCCCGCAAGATCGCGATTTCGGTCGCCAGCGGGGAGAAGGGCTCCAAGCGGATCGAGGCGAAAGCTGCCGCGTAAGCAGCGGGTCATTGCTTTTTACGGGTGGCGCCCCAACGGGCGCCACTTTTATCTATGCCGCTTTTATGGCACCAGCGCTGCGAACGCGTCGATATCTTCCGTTGTCGTGGCGAAGCTGGTTACGAACCGCCAGAGCTTTTCATCGGCAACGAGGCTTCCCGCGTCGAAGCTTGCGGGCCTCTTCCACTCATGAAATTCCGCACCCCCGGCCATCAGCGTTTCGGCAAGGGCGGGGGTCATGATGGCGAAGACCTCGTTCGCGTCCGGCTTCCAGGCAAGCCGCATTTTCGCGGAGCGCGCGATCCGCGCAGCCAGTTGCCCTGCCATCGCATTGGCATGGCGCGCTGTTTCGAGCCACAAATCATCCGCGAAATAGGCGTCGAACTGCGCGGCTATGAAGCGGGATTTCGAAAAAAGCTGCGCCGCCCGCTTGCGGATAAAGGGCATTTGGCTGGCGCGGCGGGGATCGAAAACGACGATCGCCTCGGCGCACCAGCAGCCGTTCTTGGTGCCACCGAAGGAAAGAAGATCGACGCCGCGTTTCCAGGTCATTTCGGCGGGTGTCGTGCCGAGCGAGACGAGCGCATTGGCGAATCGCGCGCCGTCCATATGAAGTGGCAAATCCTTTTCCCCGCAGATCGCGCCGATTTTTCCGATCGCGTCGAGACTGTAGACCGTGCCGATCTCGGTCGACTGCGTGATCGAGACGGCCGCCGGCTGGCCCGAATGCACGAATTCCGGATCGAAGTGAGCCATCTTCGCGACGAGATCGTCTGGATCGATCTTTCCGAGCGTGCCGTCGACGGGATGGAGCCTCACTCCGCCCGAGAGGTATTCCGGCGCGCCGCATTCGTCTTCCACAACATGCGCCTCGCGGTGACAAAATGCCACGCCGCCCGGGCGGCTTGCCGCCGTCAGCGAAAGCGAATTGGCGGCCGTCCCGGTGGCGACGAAGAAAACGGATACATCGCGCTCGAATATCTCGCGGAATCTATCCTCGACCTTCCTGTCAAGATCGCTCGTGCCGTAGGCTGGGGCAAAACCGCTTGCGTGAGCGGCCAGCGATTCCACGATCCTCGGGTGGGCGCCGGCCCAATTGTCGGAGGCGAAGTTCATCTTTTATCCCGTTCATCCCAAATGCGGCGCAACAGTGTGGGTTCGGCGAAAATGCCGCAAGACCCTTGTGCCGCTTGCCGGTGGAAAGATCGGCGGCAGGCCGACGTCGCGCAATAATATTTCGTTTTTCATGCTCAAATTTTTGCAGTTCAATCTTGAACGACTGGAAAATTTCTGACATATGTATTTAGGACAGTAGTGCTGTCTTATTTATTCGCGCATTGAATTCCGGATTGCCGCATAATGACGTCCGGTTTCCCATGTGGCCGGTCTGCTCCCGGATACCGTACCGTGACGCAGCCGGTCGGTGATACACGTGCCCGAGGGCAAGCAATGGAGGTAGCAAGATGACGAAGACGCCATCTGTCAGGCCAGCAAGCGTGGCGGCCGAGCAGACGAAAGCGTCTGCGCCAAAACCTGCCCTCCGCCGACAAGGCCCTGCCGGGCTATACGATCCGCGCAACGAACACGATGCCTGCGGCGTCGGCTTCATCGTCAATATGAAGGGTGTGAAGTCGCACGGGATCGTCGAGGACGGGCTCTTCATGCTGGACAACCTGACGCATCGCGGCGCGGTCGGGGCGGACCCCCTCGTCGGCGACGGCGCCGGCGTGCTGGTGCAGGTTCCCGATCGTTTCTTCCGCGAGGAAATGGCCAGGCAGGGCATCGAACTGCCGCCTGCCGGCCAGTATGGCGTCGGTCACTGGTTCATGCCGCAGGATCCGGCGCTGCGTGCCCATATCGACGATATCATCCGCGAATCGGCGCAGTCGGAAGGCCTGCCCGTTCTCGGCTTCCGCGACGTGCCCGTCGACAATTCCTCTCTGTCGAAGGCGCCGGAAATCGCCGCCGCCGAGCCGTTCCATCGCCAGGTCTTTGTCGGACGTACGCCGGACATTCCGGACGACGAGGAATATGAGGCGCGGCTCTACCTTTTGCGCAAGGTCATTTCCGGACGCATTTACGCCGAGAACAACGACAAGGATGTCGGCGCCTATTGCGTGTCGCTCTCGGCGCGCACCATCGTCTACAAGGGCATGTTCCTCGCCTATCAGGTCGGGGCCTATTACAAGGATTTGACCGATCCGCGCTTCGAGACGGCGCTGATCCTCGTCCACCAGCGCTTTTCCACCAACACCTTCCCGTCGTGGAAGCTGGCGCACCCCTACCGCATGGTCGCCCACAACGGCGAGATCAACACGGTGCGCGGCAACAACAACTGGATGGCCGCCAGGCAGGCCTCGGTCGATTCGGAACTGTTCGGCAACAACATCTCGAAGCTGTGGCCGATCTCCTATGAAGGCCAGTCCGACACGGCCTGTTTTGACAACGCGCTCGAATTCCTGTTCCAGGGCGGCTATTCGCTCGCGCACTCCATGATGATGCTGATCCCCGAAGCCTGGGCCGGCAACAAGCTCATGGATGACGACCGCAAGGCGTTCTATGAGTACCATGCCGCTTTGATGGAGCCGTGGGACGGGCCTGCGGCTGTAGTCTTTACCGACGGACGCCAGATCGGCGCGACGCTCGATCGCAACGGGCTTCGCCCCGCCCGCTATATCGTCACCGACGACGACCGCGTCATCCTCGCATCGGAGGCTGGCGTCCTGCCGGTGCCGGAAGAGCATGTGGTGCAGAAGTGGCGGCTGCAGCCGGGCCGCATGCTGCTGATCGACATTGCCAAGGGCCGCATCGTTTCCGACGACGAGATCAAGTCCGAGATCGCGGGCAAGCATCCCTACAAGAAGTGGCTCGCCAACACCCAGCTCATCCTTGAGGATCTGAACGCGGTCGAGCCGCGGGCGCTCAGGAAAGACGTCTCGCTCCTCGATCGTCAGCAGGCCTTCGGTTACACGCAGGAGGATTTGCGCTTCCTGATGGCGCCGATGGCGACGACGGCGCAGGAGGCGATCGGCTCGATGGGGACTGACACGCCGATCTCCGCCATGTCCGACAAGGCGAAGATGCTTTACACCTACTTCAAGCAGAACTTCGCACAGGTGACGAACCCGCCGATCGACCCGATCCGCGAGGAACTGGTGATGAGTCTCGTCTCCTTCATCGGGCCGCGGCCGAATATTTTCGACCTGGTGGGCACGTCGCGCAGGAAGCGGCTGGAAGTGCGCCAGCCGATCCTGACCAACGGCGATCTGGAGAAGATCCGTTCCATCGGCCATACCGAGGACCGCTTCGACACCAAGACCATCGACATTACCTATTCGGCGGCCGAGGGCGCGGCGGGCATGCCGGCGGCGATCGAGCGGCTGTGCGAGCGTGCCGAAGCGGCGGTTGCCGGCGGCTACAACATCATCATCCTTTCCGACCGCCAGATCGGCCCCGACCGCATCGACATCCCGACGCTGCTGGCAACTGCGGCGGTGCACCACCATCTGATCCGCAAGGGGCTGCGCACGT
>Ga0207678_10006365_pt1 | contig 10482 bp, 14 predicted proteins | sample KBSC63metaG_FD_184319 | JGI IMG/M metagenome (GOLD analysis project Ga0207678, IMG submission 184319) | Corn rhizosphere microbial communities from Kellogg Biological Station, Michigan, USA - KBS C6-3 metaG (SPAdes) (version 2) | ecosystem: Host-associated > Plants > Roots > Rhizosphere > Soil ...
GTGAACGGCATCAACCGCGTGGTCTACGACTTCACCTCGAAGCCGCCCGGCACGATCGAGTGGGAATGACCGTGCGTCCAGCATGATCCGCACGCCGTCGGGGGAAATGCGCGATGGAAATGTTCAATTATGTGATGGTGCTGGCCTCGGTGATCATCGGGCTCGGCATCACGCATCTGCTGCAGGGCGTCGGCCGCATCGTCCAGCATCCCGGCCGCGAGAAGACTTACTGGGTGCACCTCCTGTGGGTCGCCGCCATCTTCCTTCGGGCCATCTTCTGGTGGTGGTTCGAATTTCGGCTGTCGAAGACCGCGGAATGGACCTTCACGCTCTATATCTTCGTCCTCGCCTATGCGGTCCTGATCTATCTCTGGTGCGCACTGCTCTTTCCCCGCGATCTCGTTGGCTATGACGGTTTCAAGGATTATTTCTACTCGCGGCGGGGCTGGCTCTTCGGACTGCTCCTGGTCGGCCAGGCGGTCGATGTGGCCGACACGTTGCTCAAGGGTCTCGACCATTTCCGCTCGCTCGGCCCCTCCTATCCGATCGCGATCGTCACGCTTTCCGTCCTGCTCCTCATAGCCATGCGGACGCGCAGCGAGCGCTTCCATGGAGCATTCGCGATTTTCTCGGTGCTTTACCTGATCGCTTATCCGTGGCTGGTCTTCGACACGCTCGCCTAAGGAGACAAACAGATGCACCGTTCACGCCTCAACGGCATCCTGATCGACTGCAACGTCGACGACATCCGCGCGGCGGCGGAGTTCTGGGCGCGAGCGCTCGGGCGTCCCGTCGACCCGGATCATCCCGGCACGCGCGGCAATTACGTGATGCTCGAGAACCGGCCGGACGAGATCAGCATCGAGATCCAGCGCGTCGGTCACGAAAGCCGCGTGCATATCGACATCGAGACCGACGACATCCCGGCCGAGGTCGCGCGCCTCGAGAAGCTCGGCGCGACGGTGGACCAGCGGCTCGAGCGGTGGGTCGTGATGCGCGCTCCGAGCGGCCAGAGATTCTGCGTCGTCCGCGTCCAGCGCGACGGCTTCGACAAGGACGCCAACAGCTGGGACTGACGCCTTTCGACGAACGGCGCTTCCGGGATTGTTAGGTCTGCGCTAAATTCGTCCCATGACTGCGCGGGTCCTTGCGCGGCTGAGGGAGCCGATCGGTGAAGCCTGGCGGCGGCCGCTGTCGCCGGCCGAAATGCTGTACGTCGGCTTCGTGCTGTTCGTCGTCGGCACCGGCTATTGCCAGCTCTATTGCGCGCTCGCGATGCCGGCGATGAACGGCATGCACATGCCGCTCAGCCTGTCGATGTGGCGCTCGGCGATCGAGACCATCCCCGCGCTCGTCGCGTTCGAGATGTCCAAGCGCGTGCTCAGCCGCGGCAGCGATGCGGCGGCCATTGCCGGCGTCGGCGGAGTGCTGTTGCTGGCCGCCGCCATTTCCACGGTGATGGTCTACGCCTGCCACGGTTTCTTCTTCACCTCGGAAATGCCGCTGCGGCCAGTGATCGCCGACCGCCTGCCGGGGATCACGCTGACGGCTATCGCGATTGCCTGGGCGAGCCGGCAGGTGCGCTCGGCGAGTGCACCCGCGGCCGGGCCGCGCGCGCCAGAGGAACTCCCGCCGGCCGAATGGATCGACTGGGTCCGCGCGGCGGGCAATTATGTCGAGATCCGCGTCGCCGGGCGCAGCACCTTGAAGCGCATGACCATGGCGCAGGCCGAGCAGGCGCTTGCCGGCAAGGCATTCGTCCGAATCCACCGCTCGATGCTGGTCAACCGCCAGCGCATCGCCGGGCTCGACCGGTGCGAGCGGCCGCGCCATCTCAAGCTGACCGACGGCAGCACGGTCAGGGTCGGCGAAGCCTATCGCGCCAACCTCGGCTGAGGGTTTTTCGTCCCTCCATCACATTCGCATGGCCGAATCTTTCCGATCGGAATCATCTCGCTCGCGAGCTTGGAGGGCTCGACGATGATCGCAGCATTGATTGCCCTGGCGGCTCCCGCTGCCGGCCCGACCGCGGTTGTGCATCAGCTTCTCGATGGCTGGCGCGAGGCAAATTCGGCGAAGGCCAAGGCGACCTGGGCGCCGCAGTTCCGCCTGTTCACCCTGCGCAAGGAAGGGAAGGGCAAGCGGCTCGACGAGGACACGCAGGAGAATCTGTCCAAGTCGATGGCCAATCTGAAACCCGGTAGTTGGGACATCCGATTGGGCAAAGCGGTCGTTCAGCAGGATCCGACCGGCATTGCGACGGTGTGGGCGCCGTACACATTCTACATGTCGGGCAGGAAGAGCCACTGCGGGATCGAGAGCTTCACGCTCTACCGCCTCAACCAGGGCTGGAAGATCGTCCAGTTCGCCGACACGCATTTGTGGAACGGCACCGAGGCCCGTTGCATCGATCGGCCCCGTCGTTAAATTCTCTTTATTCGACAATGCGTTAACCTGCGCTCGAATATTGACGGCGAACCGAGTTTGCGCTGTGGATGCGCGACTGCAGTTGTCGTCGGGGTGCGCAGATGTCGAAATACTGGCTTGCCGCGGTTGCGGGAATGAGCGTGCTGGCCGGTTGCTCGACCGCACCGAAGGCAATTGTGTCGGCGCCCCCGCCGGCGCCGAAGGTCGCGGAAGCGGAGCTTCCCTACAAATGGACCCAGGGTGCCGCTCCGCAGGCGTACAAGGATATGGTCGCCGAGTTCGGACGCCGCGGCCTGAAGACCGGCGAATATCTGTGGGCGAGCACGATCCCGAAAGAGGGCGACACGCGCGTCGTGATCGATCGGCTGATCCAGGTCGCGTACGTCTATCGCGACGACAAGCTCGTCGGAGCGGCGAGCGTCTCCACTGCGCGGAGCGGGAGGATCACGCCGCTCGGCTTCTGGTCGGTGCTCGAGAAGCGGCCGATGTACCGATCGAAGAAATACGACAATGCGCCGATGCCGTGGATGCAGCGCATCGATGAATATGGAATCGCGTTCCATGGCGGCGCCAACCCCGGCTATCCCGCGAGCCACGGCTGCATCCGCATGCCGATGAAGTTCGCCGAGAAGCTCTACACCCTGACCAAGGTGGGCTCGAAGGTCGTCATTGAAGGCTAGGCGACCCGTCGCCGTGGCGGAGCGGAAGCTCGATCGCCGTCAACAGGCCGGGCGCATTGTCCTCCAGCACCAACTGGCCGTCGTGGAGGTGGGCGATCGCTTCCGCGAGCGCCAGCCCGAGCCCGGCGCCGTCCGCCGACCGGCTTGAATCGAGCCGGCCGAACCGGCGGCGCGCTTCGCTTCGCCGGTCGCTCGGGATACCGGGCCCGCGGTCGCTGACCTCGACCCGGACGTGGCTGTCGTCGCGCTTGACGCCGACCCTGATCTCGCCGCCGCCAGCGCCGTAGCGGATCGCATTCTCGATCAAATTGCTCACCGCCTGGGCGAGGAGCTGGCGATGGCCGAACAGCAGCATCGGCTCGCCCGGCTTGTCATAGCGCAGCGCGGCGCCGGCCTCCTCGGCCAGCGGCTCGTACATTTCGGCGAGCTTGTCCGCGAGGTCGCGAGTGTCGAACCAGGTGAACTGGTTGCGCCCGGTGAGCGCCTCGGAGCGGCTGATCTCGAGCACCGCGCCGAGGATGCGCATCAGCATGTCCGATTGGCGGATGACTCCGCTCAGCAGCTCCTCCTGTTCGGCCGGATCGCTCGACTCCGCCGCCGCCTGGGCCGCAGCGCGGAGCCGGCTGACCGGCGTGCGCAGGTCGTGAGCGAGCGAGTCGGTCAGGATCCTCAACTCCTCCATCAGGCGGCTGATGCGGTCGAGCATTGCGTTGATCTGCTGACCGAGCCGGTCGAAGGCGTCGCCGCTGCCGCTGAGCGGCACCCGTTGCGTCAGGTCACGGCCGCTGATGCGGTCGGCAACCGCGGCGATATTGCCGATCCGCTGCCCGACATATTGCGCGAGGATCAGGCCGCAGAAGAGCCCGAGCAACCCGGCGACGATCAGCGCGATCAACAGCGAGCGTTCGAGCGTCTCGCGCAACGCGAGGCCGTCGCCGACGGTGCGGCCGCTGACCAGCCACTGGCCGTTGGGTAGCCGATGAATGACGAGTGCCGCCTCGCGTGGCGTAGTCTGGCCCTTGAGCCGCAGGAGGCCGTTGCGATAGCCTTCTTGCAGGCCCGTGCCGGGCGCGGCGGCGAGATTGCCCTGCACCTGGCGGCCATGGCGGTCGAGCAGCGCAACCGCGGTTTGCGGATCGCCATAAGTAATCGTGTCCTCGACGGCATCGTCGAGCGCGCGCGGGCCTCCGAGACGGTACATGTCGGACAGGACCTTGCCCTGTTCGACCACCTGGTGCCGGACCGTGGTCAGCGCCTCGTCATGCGTGCGCCAGTAGATGAAGCCGATCACCGCGAGGTTGGACAGCAGCGCGAGCAAGCCGGCGAGCAGCGCAATCCTTAGGGTTGTCGGCAAGCGTGGCTCCCGGCGTCAGGCCGCGAGCATATAGCCCGCGCCTCTCACCGTGTGCAGTAGCGGCTTTTCGAACCCGTCCTCGAGCTTGCGGCGCAAGCGGCTGACGTGGACGTCGATGACATTGGTGCCCGGGTCGAAGTGATAGTCCCACACCTGCTCGAGCAACATCGTCCGGGTGACGACCCGTCCCTCATTGCGGGCGAAATATTCGAGCAACAGATATTCGCGCGGCTTCAGTTCGAGCTTCTTGCCGGCGCGCCTCACGGTTCGCGACAGGGGATCGATCTCGAGGTCGCCGACCTTCAACCGATGGTCCGCGGGATCGACTCGCGATTCGCGCCGGCGCAGCAGCGCATTCACGCGCGCGAGCAACTCCGCGAAGGAGAAGGGTTTGACGAGATAATCGTCCGAGCCGTGCTCCAGTCCCTCGATGCGGTCGCCGACCGAGGCAAGCGCGGAGAGGATCAGCACCGGCGTTTCGATATGCGCGGCACGCAGCGCTTTCAGCACCGACAACCCGTCGAGCACGGGCAGCATGCGGTCGAGGATGACGAGGTCGAAGGTGCCGTCGGTGGCGCGGAACAGCCCGTCCTGGCCGTTCGTCGCCTGCTCGACGCTATGCCCCTCCTGGGTCAGCCCCTTGCTCAGGTAGGCGGCAGTCTCGCGATCATCCTCAACGAGCAGAATTTTTCGGCCCATGATCCCTCCGGACGGTGCGCTATCTAACAATTCGCGCCGCTGGGAAGAAGCGGCTTCCGTGCGGGACACACTGGGGAGGGGAGTCGAGCTATGCACCGCACGGAAGCCTACCCGGTCAGGCCTTGGTCTTGGTGGCGGGCTTGGCCGTCTTGGCGGACGACTTCGCGTGATGCGCCGCCGCCATCTTGTGCTCCTTGGCCTCGGTAGCCGTCGATTCGCCTTCGGCCTTCGCCTGCGCCGCGACCGAAGACTTCTTCGCCATCTTCGCGTGATGCCTGGCCTTATGATGCGACTTGGCCTTCGCCTTGGTCATGGTCGTCTTGGCCGTGGTCGTGCTGCCTTTGGTCGAGACGGTCGTCGTGGCCTTGGTGTTGCCCGACTTGGTTGTCACCGTCTTCGTCGAAGCGGTGGGCGCGGCAAGCGCGGGACTGGCGAGCAGCCCGAGTGCCGCGACGGAAGCGAACAGTGCCTTCATCATTTTCCTCCTCAAGTCCCGTCGGTACGCCGGGGTGGAGCGTGCGGTTAAGCTCGGCCGGCTCTCATCGCCGTGGCTGCAAGGTTAAATGGCGTTCATTCCGCGCTTGCGAGCGGGCGAAGGTGCCCGCCCGGCGCAACAGGGGGTGCGCGCCGGGCGGACGGTCGAGCGGTGACCCGCTCAGCCGGTCTTCTTGGCGGTCTTGGCGGCGAGCTTGGCCGACTTGGCCGCCGACTTCTGCGAAGCCTTCGCGGCCTTGAGCTGCGCCTTGCTCTGCTTGGCCGCGATTTTCGCGGCGGGCGTCGACGACGTGGTGACCGCGAGCGCGGGCGTGGCGGCGACGCTCAGGGCGGCGATGGAAGCAATCAGGATGCGTTTCATGAGTTCAAAGTCTCCGTGCAGAGGCCCGGATCGAGCCGGAAAGCGCGACTAGGCCGCCATGCTTCTCACGTTGGTGGCGCGCGAATTAAGTTGTGTTCATTGCTCGGCTTTGCGTGGCGTCGCGAGCGGCGCTAGGCTCCGCGCCACGAATGATTGCCCAGAAGACCCGTTATGCGCTGCGTTCCCTGCTGTTCCTTGCCGAGGAGCAAGGCGGCGCGCCCGTGCAGTTGAGCCGGATTGCCGAAACCCAGCGCGTTCCGCCCAAATATCTCGAGCTGATCATGCTCGACCTCAAGAAGGCCGGGCTGGTGAAAAGCGCGCGCGGGCCCAAGGGCGGCTACCAGCTGTCCCGCCCGGCCGAGCAAATCTCGTTCGGCGAAATCGTCCGCTCGATGGAAGGGCCGATCGCGCTCGTCTCGTGCGCCAGCGTCAATTTCTACGCGCCGTGCGGGGACTGCCATGACGAAGCGACCTGCGCGATCCGGCGCGCGTTCACGGTGCTTCGCGATCAAAGCACGGCCGTGCTCGATTCGATTTCGCTGGCGCAAGGAGCCGAGTGGGAGGAGCGCCTCGGCACCGGCAAATAGGGGGTTGGAAGATGGACGAACGCTTTACGCCGCGGCCCGTCGCGCGCTGGTTCATCGTGGCGGCCATCGTGTCGCTGCTGTTCGGCTTGCTGATCTGCTTTGGCTATTTCGTTCACCTGACCACCGACCCGACGAGCTTGGCGCTCGACGAGCGCGCGCTCTACGAGGCGGAGCCGGCCTGGGTCAGCGGCGCCTTCGGGCTCACCGGCGCGGCCGTCGCGATCGGCTCGATTCTCCTCATCCTGCGCCGCAAGGCCGCGGAGCCGGTGTTGCTCGTCGCGCTTGCGGCGGTCGCCGTCTGGTTCGCGGGGCTGCTGCTCGTCCCGCAATTGCGCGACTTGCTGCTGACCGCCGAGATCGGACTGGCGGTGGTGGTCGTCATCATCACCTGGACGATCTTCTGGTTCGCCCGCCATTCGCGGCAGCGGGGCTGGCTGCGCTAGGCTGACGCTCGCCCTTTTGCCGCGGCGCAGCAAAGCGGCTAAGGGCGCCGCCATGTCGACCTTCACCATCGACACATCGACCAGCCGCGCGACCCCGTCGCCGGTGCCGGGCAAGCGGATGACCGCGCCGTCGATCCGCGCGCGCAAGGTCGACGGCAAGACCGAGCAGCCGATCGTGATGCTGACCGCTTACACGATGCGGATGGCCCAGCTGCTCGACCCGCATTGCGACATGCTGCTGGTCGGCGACAGCCTTGGCCAGGTCATTTACGGCCTCCCGTCGACCATCCCCGTCACGATGGAGATGATGTGCGCGCATGGCGCCGCGGTCGTGCGCGGGAGCTGGCACGCGCTGGTCGGGGTCGACATGCCGTTCGGAAGCTATGAGGGCTCGCCGGAGCAGGCCTTCGCCGGCGCCTCGCGGATCATGAAGGAAACCGGCTGCGCGGCGGTCAAGCTCGAGGGCGGCGAAGCGATGGCGCCGACGATCGAGTTCCTGACGCACCGCGGGATTCCGGTGATCGGCCACGTCGGGCTCACCCCGCAGGCGGTGAACATCCTCGGCGGCTATGGCGCGCGCGGAAAAGAAGAGAAGGAAGCCGACAGGATTGTCCGCGACGCCAAGGCCGTCGCCGATGCGGGCGCCTTCTGCATCGTCGTCGAAGGGGTGATGGAGCAAATCGCCACCGATGTCGCGCAATCCGTCGGAACGCCGATCATCGGCATCGGCGCTTCGGCCGAATGCGACGGGCAGGTGCTCGTTACGGAAGACATGCTCGGCCTGTTCGAGCGGACTCCGCGCTTCGTGAAGCGGTTCGACGACCTCGCGTCGCGGATCGGCGAAGCCGCCGCTGCTTATGCGTCCGAGGTTCGCGACCGTAGCTTTCCCACGGCCGACCAGACGTACCGACCGAAGAGCCCCACCCGTACGCCGCTCCCCTGAGGGAGAGGTTGGGGAGGGTTTGCGTTTGGCGGCGCAGCCGCTAGACGATGCGCCGCCAGCTTCCGTTCATCCTCGGTGGGGAAGGAAGCGCCGGCATTTCGAGTATCCCGACAGAGCGGACTGAGGCTTCTTGGCGCAACCCCCCGATACCATCAATGAGACGTTCCTCCGCGAGGTCGATGAGAACCTGCGGCGCGACCAGCTCGCCGATTTCGGAAAGAAATACGGCAATTGGATCATCGCCGGACTGATCGTCTTCCTCGCCGCCGCCGGCGGCTGGATCTGGTGGCAGCATCACCAGGTGGATCGCTCGGAAAAGCAGGTCGAGGAGCTTGCCCAGATCTACACCGACATCGGCGCCGGGAAGGTGACCAGCGCGCCGCGACGGCTCGATGCGCTCGCCGAAAGCGGCAAGAAAGGCGTTCGCGCCTCGGCGCTGTTTACCCGCGCCGCGCTCGCCATCCAGCAGAACGATCTCAAGCTTGCGCTTTCGACCTACAAAGAGATTGCTGGCGACGGCAGCTTGCCCCAGCCGTATCGCGACGCCGCGCTGATCCGCCAGACCGCGCTCGAGTTCGACAGCGTCAAGCCGGACGAGGTGATCAAACGTCTCGAGCCGCTGGCCAAGCCCGGAAACCCGTGGTTTTCCAGCGCCGGGGAAATGACCGCCATGGCGCTGATCAAACAGGGCAAGAAGCAGGAAGCCGGCCGCCTGTTCGCCGCGATCGCCAAGGACAAGACCGTACCGGACCAAAGCCGCGCCCGCGCGGTCCAGATTGCCGGCAGCCTCGGCGTCGATGCCGGACCAGTGCCGGCCGCGCCGAATCCATAGGATCACAATGACCAAGCCAAAGCATTTTCGCGTTGCTTTCCTGATTGCCGCCACGCTGGCGGCGAGCGGCTGCAGCGTGCTCAAGCACAAGCAGAAGAAGACCCCGGTCCTCGGCGAACGCATCCCCGTCCTGACGACGGAGAGCGATGCGCAGCTCGATGCGGCGACGACGGCCATGCCGATGACGCTTCCGGCGCCGGTCGCGAACACGGACTGGACGCAATCGGGAGGCAATGCGGCGAAGTCGATGGGCCAGCTGGCGCTCGGCACCACGCTCCACAATCTGTTCAGCGTCCAGGCGGGCCGCGGCAGCAGTTTGACGGCGCGCCTTGCGTCGTCCCCCATTGTCGCCAACGGCCGCGTCTATACCATCGACACTTTGGGCGCGGTGCGCGCGTTCGATGCGCAGACGGGCGCGCAGATCTGGGCCAGCCAGACGCCCTTTGACGACCGCAACAACACGCCCTCGCTCTACGGTGGCGGACTCTCCTACGACAACGGCCGGGTCTTCGCGACCAATGGCGTCGGCTGGGTCTCGGCGATCGCGGAAGCCAATGGCGGAATCCTGTGGAAGGTCCGCCCCGGCGGCCCGCTCCGTGGCGCCCCGACGGTCAGCAACGGCGCTGTCTACGTGATGAGCCAGGACAATCAGATCTATTCGCTCAAGGAAGAGGACGGCTCCAACAACTGGTCGCAGGCCGCGAGCCTCGAGATCGCCGGCGTGTTCGGCTCGGCTTCGCCCGCGGTGGGCGCCGGAACGGTGGTCGCCGGCTTCTCGTCGGGCGAGCTCAACGCTTATCGCTACGAGAACGGCCGGCAGGTGTGGCAGGACACGCTCCAGCGCACCAGCATCCGCACCAGCGTCTCCTCGCTGTCCGACATCGACGCCGATCCGGTGATCGACAACGGCCAGGTGTTCGCGGTCGGCGGCGGCGGACGCATGGTCGCGCTCGACCTCACCAGCGGCCAACGCCAATGGGAGCTCAACATCGCCGGCATCGCGACGCCGTGGGTCGCCGGCGACTGGGTGTTCGTCGTCACCGACGATGCCAAGCTGATGTGCCTCTACCGGCTCAACGGCCACGTCCGCTGGATCAACCAGATGCCGCAGTTCGAGCATCCCAAGTCGAAGAAGGGCGAGATCGAATATACCGGCCCGATCCTTGCCGGCGGGCGGCTGATCGTCGCCGGGTCGAACGGCACGCTGATCAACGTCGATCCAGCCACGGGCAATTACCAGAGCCAGACCCGCGTCGGCGCCGGGGTCAGCCTGCCGCCGGTCGTCGCCAATTCGACGCTCTACGTTTACGACGACGACGGCCGCCTGCACGCATTCCGTTAGTTTGCTCCTCCCTATCGCGCAGCGATGGGGAGGTGGCAGACGCACGAAGTGCGGCTGACGGAGGGGTCGGCGCCAAACCCCTCCACCATCGAATCTTCGTTCGATGGTCCCCCTCCCCACGAGCTACGCTCGCAGGGAGGAGCGCGATGCGCTAACGGCCCTCAATGCCCCTCCCCACCGTAGCCATTGTCGGCCGGCCCAACGTCGGCAAATCGACGCTGTTCAACCGGCTCGTCGGCAAGCGCCTGGCGCTGGTCGACGACCGGCCCGGCGTAACTCGCGACCGGCGTGAGGGCGAGGCGAAGCTCCTGGGCCTCGA
>Ga0207678_10006366_pt1 | contig 10482 bp, 10 predicted proteins | sample KBSC63metaG_FD_184319 | JGI IMG/M metagenome (GOLD analysis project Ga0207678, IMG submission 184319) | Corn rhizosphere microbial communities from Kellogg Biological Station, Michigan, USA - KBS C6-3 metaG (SPAdes) (version 2) | ecosystem: Host-associated > Plants > Roots > Rhizosphere > Soil ...
ATCGGCACCACCCACATCGACGCCCTCAAGGCGTTCCAGGAGGACCCGGAGACCGACGCGATCGTCATGATCGGCGAGATCGGCGGCGACGCCGAGGAGCGGGCCGGCGCGTTCATCGAGCAGCACGTGACCAAGCCGGTCGTCGGCTACGTGGCCGGGTTCACCGCCCCAGAGGGCAAGACGATGGGGCACGCCGGCGCGATCATCTCGGGTTCCTCGGGCACGGCGCAGGCCAAGAAGGAAGCCCTGGAGAAGGCCGGCGTCCGGGTCGGCAAGACCCCCAGCGAGACCGCCGCCCTCGTCCGCGGACTGTTCTAGCGTTCCTCGCTCACACTCGATGACGTCCCGCCCGACGCCATGAAACCCGGATTGCAGTGCGTTTGAACGCGCTGGATCCGGGGTTTCACGGCGTTTCCTCCGAGCTCGGCGCGCCTTCGCCAGCGGAACGCCGATCGTTGCGAGGATCGGTGGGTGAGTGTTTCCGCCGAGGTGCCGCTGGCCCCTGACCCCAAAGGGCCGCCGGAAACGTCGGCGTCCGATGGCGGTGACGGCGTCAAGCCGCGGCAGCAGCCGGCCAGGCCGCTGGTCGTCACGGGCGGCATCGCCGCGCTCGCGGCCGCCGCGAGCGGGCTGGCTGTGCTGGTCACGCTGACCGCGATCGGCTGGATCACCGCGCCGCACGTCGGCATCGGCACCGGTCTTGGCGGGGTGCTGCGCACCGCCGCCATGCTCTGGCTGGTAGCGCACCATGTCGGCTTCACCGTCCGCGGCGCCGGCCGGATCGGCCTGCTCCCGCTCGGGCTGGTGCTGCTGCCCGGCGCGCTGCTGGCCGTGGCCGGGCGGTGGGTGGTGCGGGCCGGCGCCGTCACCCGGCTGCGTCACGTCGGCTACGCCGCGATCGCGCTGGCGTTTCCGTACGCGCTGCTGGCCGGCGCGCTGGCGGTGGCCAGCGGCACCTCCGTCGCGGCGCCCTCGCTGCTGCAGGCGGTGATCGCCGCCTTCCTGCTGGCCCTGGTGGCGGGCGGGCTTGGCGCGGCGCGCGGGCTGGCGCCGTGGTCCCGGCTAGCCAGCCTGATGCCCGCCCGGCCGCGCTCGATCGTGATGGGCATGCTCGGCTCGGCCGCCCTCCTCGCCGCGGCCGGCGCGGTGCTGGCCGGCGCCTCCCTCGCGGTGCACCTGCCCCAGGTGAAGGTGGCCAGCGACGCGCTCGCCCCGGGCGTGGGCGGGGCCGCGCTGCTGCTACTCGCCCAGCTCGCCTACATCCCGAACGCGATCATCTGGGCCGTCGCCTATACCCTCGGCCCCGGCTTCGCGTTCGGCACCGGCACGGTGGTCGCCCCGACCGGGTCGGCCCTCGGCGCGGTACCGGTCTTCCCGATGCTCGCGGCCCTGCCGACGGGAATAGGGTCGGCCGGTGCCCGGCCCGGCGGCCCCGGCTGGGTGCCCATCGCGGTGCTGGTCCTGCCGTACCTGGCCGGCATCTTCGCCGGCGTGGTCACGGTCCGGATCGCGCCGACGCCGGTGATCGAGGCGGCCGCGCTGTGGGGTTTCGCCGCCGGTGCGTCGGCTGGCCTGCTGGCCGGCCTGGCGGCGGCGTTCGCCGGCGGCCCGCTCGGCAACGGCCGTCTGGCCTCGGTCGGCCCGTCCGGTTTCCAGGTCGGCCTGGTGGCGATCCTCGAGCTCGGTATCACCGCCGCGCTATCCGCGGCCGCGGCGAACTGGCTCATGCTGCGCCGCGCCCAGTCCAGGCTCCGCGAGGCCAATCCGGTCGGCCCGCCGCCGCCTCCGGACCCGCTGCTACCACCGGGCCAGCGGGACGAGACCGACGACGCCGACGGGCACCGGATCTACGTCAACCCCTGGGCCGCCGACGAGTAACCCGTCACCGGCCGGTTTGCAGCACGCTGAGCTCGCTGCCGACCGACTTGGTGAACTGGTCGTGGCACGCCTGCTGCGCGGTCACCGTGTTCGCCGCGCCCATGCAGTTGTAGTACGTGTTCAGCTGCGGCCAGAACACCGCCAGCACGAGCAGCCACAGGGCGCTGAACGTGAGGCCGACGCAGCCGAGCACCACGCCGCCGACCGCCCAGCGGGGCCGGGCCGTGCCGCCGCGCCGCGCCATCTTGCTCGCGGTCACGCCGAGCCAGATCGCCACCGCCGCGAAGAGCAGGGTGAGGACGGCCACGAGGATCCCCCGGCGCAGGTTGCCGAGCCCGAGCGTCAGCCCGATCAGGCTGAGCGCGCCCAGCAGCACCGCCGTCAGCGCCCGCTGACGCACCGGCGGCTCGGCCGGCGGCAGCGGCCGGCGAGGCGGCAGCTGCCCTCTGGGTTGCACCCCGCGCCCGCCCTGCGGCTGATATCTGGCCATCGTTTCCTATTCTGCCCTCTCTGCCGACCGGTTGGGCGGACCGCCCGGCCCCGTGCCATAGGGTTACGACGTGACCTCGAGGCTGGTGGTGCTCGTCTCCGGGGCGGGGACCAACCTGCAGGCCCTGATCGACGCGTGCCGCGACGAGGCGTACGGCGCGCAGGTGGTGGCGGTCGGTGCGGACCGTCCCGGGATCACCGCGCTGGATAGGGCCGAACGGGCCGGGATTCCCTCCTTCATCCTCCGCCTGCCCGACTACCCCAGTCGCGAGGAGTGGGACGCTGCGCTGGCCCGCACCTGCGCCGGCTACCAGCCCGACCTGATCGTCCTGGCTGGCTTCATGAAGCTGGTCGGCAAGGAGTTCCTCGAGGTCTTCGGCGGCCGCTGCCTGAATACGCACCCGGCGCTGCTACCGTCGTTTCCCGGGCCGCACGGCGTGCGGGACGCGCTGGCGCACGGCGTCAAGGTCACCGGCTGCACCGTCTTCATCGTCGACGAGGGCGTGGACGCGGGACCGATCGTGGCGCAGGCCAGCGTCCCGGTGGCCGACGATGACGACGAGGCGACGCTGCACGAGCGGATCAAGGTGGCCGAGCGGGCGCTGCTGGCCGGCACGGTGGGCGCGATGGTCAGGGACGGCTGGTCCGTCCGCGGCCGGAAGGTAAGGATCGGCCCGTGTTTGGAGACACCGTGAGTCAGAATCCGATCAGGCGGGCGCTCATCAGCGTCTACGACAAGACCGGCCTCGAGGAGCTGGCGTCCGGGCTGCACGCGGCCGGCGTCGAGATCGTCTCCACCGGCAGCACGGCGGCCCGGATCGCGGCCGCCGGGGTCCCGGTTACTCCGGTGGAGGATCTGACCGGCTTCCCCGAGTGCCTCGACGGCCGGGTCAAGACGCTGCACCCCCGGGTGCACGCGGGCCTGCTCGCCGACATGGGCAACAGCGAGCACGTGGCCCAGCTGGTCGGACTCCGCATCGAGGCGTTCCAGCTGCTGGTCTCGAACCTGTACCCGTTCGAGGCCACGGTGGCGTCCGGCGCCTCGCCGGAGCAGTGCGTGGAGCAGATCGACATCGGCGGCCCGGCCATGGTCAGGGCCGCCGCCAAGAACCACGGCTCGGTCGCCGTCGTCACCGACCCGTCCCGCTACGCCGACGTGCTGGCCGCGCTGGGCGCGGGCGGCTTCACCCTGGACCAGCGCCGCGCGCTGGCGGCCGAGGCGTTCGCGCACACCGCCGCCTACGACATCGCGGTGGCGTCCTGGTTCGCCTCCGCCTACGCGCCCGATGAGACGGCGCGCGAAACCCGCTGGCCCCGGACGGCCGCCGCCCTGTGGCGGCGCGCCGACGTGCTCCGCTACGGCGAGAACCCGCACCAGCGCGCCGCCCTGTACACGCGGCCGGGCGCACCAGAAGGCATCGCGACCGCCGAACTCCTGCACGGCAAGGCCATGTCCTACAACAACTTTGTGGACGCGGACGCGGCCCGGCGCGCGGCGTACGACTTCGCCGAGCCGTGCGTGGCCATCGTCAAGCACTCCAACCCGTGCGGGATCGCCGTCGGCTCCGACCTGGCCGACGCGCACGCCAAGGCGAACGCCTGCGATCCGGTCTCGGCGTTCGGCGGGGTGATCGCGGCCAACGGGCCGGTGACCGCGGCCCTGGCCCGGCAGATCAAGGACGTGTTCACCGAGGTGGTGATCGCGCCCGGCTTCGACGCCGAGGCCCTGGACATCCTGTCCGCGAGCAAGAACGTCCGGCTGCTCCGGTGCCCCCCGCCCGCCGCCGCGTCGCTCGAGCTCCGCATGGTGACCGGCGGGATGCTGCTGCAAACCGCGGACCGGGTGGATGAGCCGGGCGACGACCCGGCGAACTGGCAGCTCAAAGCAGGCGAGCCGGTCGACCCCGGAGTGCTCGCGGACCTGGCGTTCGCGTGGAAGGCATGCCGTTCGGTCAAATCCAATGCCATCTTGCTGGCCGTCGGCGGTGCCTCGGTCGGGGTCGGGATGGGTCAGGTCAACCGGGTGGATTCGGCCCGCCTGGCGGTGCAGCGGGCCGGTGACCGGGCCGCGGGCTCGGTCGCCGCCAGCGACGCGTACTTCCCGTTCCCCGACGGCTTCGAGATCCTGGCCCAGGCCGGGGTGCGCGCCGTGGCCGAACCGGGCGGCTCGATCCGCGACCACCTGGTCATCGCGGCCGCCGAGGCCGCGGGTATCCCGCTGTACTTCACCGGCGTACGGCACTTCTACCACTAAGGGGACCGGCGTGACCGCACAAGTGCTCGACGGCAAGGCCCTCGCCGGACAGATCCGGGCCGAACTCACCCAGCACGTGACGGCCCTGGCCGCGCGCGGTACCGTCCCCGGCCTGGGCACCGTCCTGGTCGGCGACGACCCGGGCAGCCGCGCGTACGTCAACGGCAAGCACCGCGACTGCGCCCAGGTCGGGATCGCGTCCATCCGCAGGGACCTGCCCGAGGACGCGACCCAGGCGCAGGTGGAGGCGGTGGTCGACGAGCTCAACGCCGACCCGGCCTGCACCGGGTACATCGTCCAGCTGCCGCTGCCCGCGGGGCTCGACGCCCACGCCGTGCTGAACCGGATGGACCCGGCCAAGGACGCGGACGGCCTGCACCCGGCCAACCTCGGCAAGCTGGTCCTGGGCGAGCCCGGCCCGCTGCCGTGCACCCCGCGCGGCATCGTGGAACTGCTGCGCCGCTACGGGGTAGCGATCGCGGGCGCCGACGTCACCGTCATCGGGCGCGGGATCACCGTGGGGCGCGCGCTCGGCCTGCTGCTGACCCGCCGGACCGAGAACGCCACCGTGACGCTCTGCCACACCGGAACCAAGGACCTCGCCGCGCACACCAGAACCGCGGACATCGTGGTGGTGGCGGCCGGCCGGCCCGGCCTGCTGACCGCGGACATGATCAAGCCCGGCGCGGCCGTGGTCGACGTCGGCATCACCAGGACCGACGCCGGCCTGGTCGGCGACGTGGCCCCCGAGGTCGCCGAGGTGGCTGGCTGGCTGGCCCCGATGCCGGGCGGCGTCGGCCCGATGACCCGCGCCATGCTCCTGGCCAACGTCGTCGAAGCCGCCGAACGCTCCAACCCCTAGCCCAGTCGCTCCCGCCCCAGCACGTGCACGGTCCAGCCGGCGTCGGCCCACAACGCGGCGTCGAGGCAGCAGCGGGCGTCGATGATCACCCGGCGCGCGACCACAGCGGCCAGCGCGGCGGGGTCGATGGCCCGGTAGTCGGACCACTCGGTCAGGTGCAGCACCAGGTCGGCTCCCTCGGCCGCTTCGAAGACCGACGGCGCGCAGCGCAGCCCCGGCCGCTTCCTGGCCGCGCCGGGCATGGCCACCGGATCGTGCACCGACACGACCGCTCCCTCCGCGGTCAGCCGGTCGCAGACGGCCAGGCTGGGGGAGTCCCGCACGTCGTCGCTGTCTGGCTTGAACGCGACGCCGAGCACGGCTACCCGGCGCCCGGTCAGCGAGCCCCCGGCGGCCTGGCGGGCCAGCGCGACCACCCGCTCGCGGCGACCGAGGTTGATCTCGTCCACCGTGGCCAGCAGGCTCTCCAGCGAGCTCACGCCCAGGTCCGCGGCTGTGGCGCGGAAACCGCGGATGTCCTTGGGCAGGCAGCCGCCGCCGTATCCGAGGCCCGGCGACAGGAACCGCCGCCCGATCCGCGCGTCGTAGCCCAATGCCTCGGCGAGCGGGATCACGTCGGCGCCCGCCTGCTCGCAGACCTCGGCCATGGCGTTGATGAAGGAGATCTTGGTAGCGAGGAACGCGTTCGCGGCCACCTTGACCAGTTCGGCCGTTTCCAGGTCCATCACCAGCAGCGGGGCGCCCGTCTCCAGCGGCCCGCGGTACACCTCGCGCAACATCTCGGCCGCGCCGTCCGACGTCACCCCGAGCACGATGCGGTCGGGGGCCAGGCTGTCCTGGACCGCGAAGCCCTCCCGCAGGAACTCCGGATTCCAGGCCAAGCCGACGTCGTCGCCGGCCGGCGCGACCGCGCGCATCCGGGTCATCACCTGCCGCGCCGTCCCGACCGGGACGGTCGACTTCCCCACGACCAGGCACGGCGCCGCTAGGTGCGGGGCGAGCGCCTCGGCCGCGGCAAAGACCGCGCCGAGATCGGCCCGGCCCGACTCGCCCTCGGGCGTGCCGACGCACAGGAAATGCACCTCGCCGAACGCGCCGACCTCGGCGAACGACATGGTGAACCGCAGCCGGCCCGCGTCCAGGTTCTTCCGCAGCAGCGGTTCGAGACCGGGCTCGAAGAACGGGGCCTCCCCGCTCGCGGCCATCGCGATCTTCTCCGCGTCGACGTCGATCGCGAGCACGTCGTGGCCGAGGTCGGCCAGGCAGACGGCGTGCGTGAGGCCGAGGTATCCGGTCCCGATGACGGTGACCCGAGGCAACTGGCCCTCCTCCTCGTGGAATGCTCCCTCTCAATTCTTACCCACCAGCGACTCTAGGCGCCGACGTCACGATGGCCGGCATGTTGCCAGTGAATGAAACGGCCGTGACCGGGTAGCCATCAGGATTACCCCATACAAGCTACTGACTAGTAACATTGCGCCCGTGGACCCGGTGCCCGGGGTCGCCGTGCGGTTTGGCAGGCTGTATGCCAGCGAACAGGGAGGTCGGTGGAGCCGATGAACATCGTCGTGTTGGTCAAGCAGGTGCCAGATACCTGGGCCGAACGTAAGCTCAAGGACGCGGACGGCACGCTGGACCGCGCGTCGGTGGACGGGCTCATCAACGAGCTTGACGAGTATGCCATCGAGGAGGGCCTGCAGATCGCCGAGGCCCAGCGCGGGGCGGGCGCCGACGCCGAGGTCACCATCTTGACCATGGGCCCGGAGAAGGCCGCCGAGTCCATCCGCAAGGCCCTGTCCATGGGCGCGGACAAGGCCGTGCACCTGCTGGACGACGGGCTGGCCGGCTCCGACGCCCTGTCGACCTCCTACGCGATAGCCAAGGTGCTCGAGCAGACCGGCTTCGACCTCGTCATCTGCGGCTCGGAATCCACCGACGCCCGGATGGGCGTGATGGCCGCGATGCTGGCCGAACGGCTCGGCGTGCCGCAGGTCTCGCTGGCCAGCAAGGTGGAGATCGACGGTACCGCGATCCGCATCCGCCGGGTCTCCGAGGACGGGTACTTCGAGGCCGAATCCTCCCTGCCCGCGGTGATCAGCGTGGTCGAGAAGATCAACGAGCCGCGCTACCCGTCGTTCAAGGGCATCATGGCCGCGAAGAAGAAGCCGGTGCAGACGATGTCGCTGGCCGATGCGGGCATCGACCCGGCCCTGGTCGGGCTGGGCGGCGCGGCCACCGAGGTGGTCGATCACGCCCAGCGGCCGCCGCGCCAGGCCGGCACGGTCGTCAAGGACGAAGGGGACGGCGGCGTCAAGGTGGCCGAGTTCCTCGCCGCGCAGAAGTTCATCTGAGCCAGGAAGGAAACAGAGCGACAGTGGTTGAGATCCTGGTGCTCGCGGAGCACGTCGGCGATGACGTCAAGAAGGTCACGCTCGAGCTGATCACGCTGGCTCGCCGGTTCGGCGAGCCGTCGGTCGTGTGGACCGGTCCGGGTGCGGACGGCGGCCAGGCGCGCTGCGCCGAGTACGGCGCGGCCCGGATGTACGTGGCCGACGGCACCGACTTCGACGACTACGTCACCGCGCCGGCCGCGGAGCTGCTGGCCCAGCTGGTCGGGGAGAAGTCTCCGGCGCTGGTGCTGGTGGCCGGCACGGCCCAGGGCAAGGAGGTCGCGGGCCGGCTCGCGGTCAAGATCGACTCCGGGGTGCTCACCGACGCGGTGGACCTGCAGCCCGGTGACGATGGCCCGGTCGCCGAGCAGTCCATCTTCGGCGGCGCCACCATCGTCCACTCCCGGGTCAGGCGGGGCACGCCGATCGTGGCGATGCGGCCGAACGCCGTGGCCCCCGAGCCGGAGGCGGGTGCGGCCGAGATCTCCCCGGTATCGCTGACCGGGGAGGCGACCGGGGCCAGGGTCACGAACCGGGTCGTGGCCGAACGATCCGAGCGTCCCGATCTCACCGAAGCCTCGATCGTGGTCTCCGGGGGACGCGGCACCGGCGGGGCCGAGGGCTTCGGCATCATCGAGCAGCTCGCCGACGCGCTCGGCGCGGCCGTCGGCGCGTCGCGCGCGGTGACCGACGCCGGCTGGTATCCGCACCAGTTCCAGGTCGGCCAGACCGGCAAGACCGTCTCGCCCCAGCTCTACATGGCGATCGGCATCTCCGGCGCGATCCAGCACCGGGCCGGCATGCAGACCTCCAAGACGATCATCGCGGTGAACAAGGACCCCGAGGCGCCCATTTTCGAGCTGGCCGACTTCGGCGTGGTCGGCGATCTGTTTAAGGTCGTCCCGCAGCTCCTGGAGGAAATCGGCAAGCGGAAGTAGCCCGGAGTTTGCCCGTTACACCTGTTTCACCAGGTTCTTCCCGCCAGCTACGCTGGACGGAGCCATGACTTCGTACAGCACAGATCCGGTCTACCTGGATCACGCGGCGACCACGCCGATGCGTCCCGAGGCGATCGCCGCGATGGCGGAGGAACTCGGCCACCTGGGGAACCCGTCCTCCCTGCACGCCGCGGGCCGCCGCGCCCGGCGGGTGGTGGAGGAATCCCGGGAGCAGCTGGCCGAGGTGTTCGGCGCCCGGCCGAGCGAGGTCATCTTCACCAGCGGCGGGACCGAGGCGGACAACCTCGCCGTCAAGGGCCTGTACTGGGCGCGCCACGACGAGGTCCGGCGGCGCGTGCTGACCACCTCGGTCGAGCATCACGCCATCCTGGACTCGGTCCGGTGGCTGGAAGAGGCCCAGGGTGCCGAGGCGACCTGGCTGGCGGTCGGCGACGACGGCATGGTCGTCCCCGGCGCGCTGCGCGCCGCGATCGCGCAGGCCCCCGAGCAGGTCGCCATGGTCAGCGTGATGTGGGCGAACAACGAGGTGGGCGCGGTCCAGCCGGTGAGTGCGCTGGCCGCGGTGGCGCACGAGTACGGCGTCCCGTTCCACACCGACGCGGTGCAGGCCGCGGCGCAGCTCCCGGTCGACTTCGCCGCCAGCGGCGCGGACGCGCTGACCGTGTCCGGTCACAAGCTCGGCGGCCCGGTCGGTGTCGGGGCGCTGATCCTGGCCCGCGGCGCGGCGCCGGTGCCGGTACTGCACGGCGGCGGCCAGGAGCGGGACATCCGCTCCGGTACCCTCGACACCCCCGCCATCCGGGCGTTCGGCGTCGCGGCCGAGTCGTGCGCCAGGCAGCGCGCCGAGGAGGCCGAACGGCTGGCCGCCCTGCGCGACGACCTGGTGCGTCAGGTGCTGGCCGCCGTGCCCGACGCGGTGCTCAACGGCCCGCCGCCGGGACCGCGCCGGCTGCCGGGCAACGCGCACTTCTCCTTCCCCGGCTGCGAGGGCGACGCCCTGCTCATGCTGCTCGACGCGAACGGCATCGCCTGCTCCACCGGTTCGGCCTGCACCGCGGGCGTAGCCGAACCCAGCCACGTGCTGCTGGCCATGGGCGCCGATGCCTCGCGCGCCCGCGGCTCGCTCCGCTTCTCCCTCGGCCACACCTCCACCAAGCGCGACGTCGACGCCCTCGGCCTGGTCATCCGCGAGGTAGTAGACCGCGCCCGCCGCGCCGCCGCCCGCTGACCTCGCCCGGTGCGCACCGCGTACCCGCCGGGGTATTTTGACGGGGAGGACGAGGGACGGATCGGGCGGAGGCTGATGTGATCGTGCCGGGCGCGCTGGCGGCCGGGGGCGCGCCCGCGCACGGGGTCACGTTGAGCGTGGCGACCATCGTCATCGTGGTGCTGATCGTGATCGCGGCCGCTCCGCTGGTCAGGCACCGCCGGGCCACCGCGGGCGCGAGGCGGCCAACGCGTGCAAGGGCACCGGACAAGATCAAGCGCAGCGACTACTACTGGCAGTCCCGCAACCTGGCCCACCTTGCTCCGAAGGAGAGGATCTCCCGGGGTCTGCCCTCGGTGCATCGCGAAGAAGACTGGGAATAGCTCAGGGGCCCGCACACCCCATCTGCGCGACGCGTGCGGCGGGAGAGGTGGTGCACGGCG
>Ga0207678_10006371_pt1 | contig 10479 bp, 9 predicted proteins | sample KBSC63metaG_FD_184319 | JGI IMG/M metagenome (GOLD analysis project Ga0207678, IMG submission 184319) | Corn rhizosphere microbial communities from Kellogg Biological Station, Michigan, USA - KBS C6-3 metaG (SPAdes) (version 2) | ecosystem: Host-associated > Plants > Roots > Rhizosphere > Soil ...
GCATTCCTTCACGCTTTTACTGGGCAACCACTGCCAACTGACGAGGAGCTAAGACGCGATATGGCTATGAAGAAAGCAGCTGCAAAGAAGAAACCCGCCGTTAAGAAGGCCGCCAAGAAGGCGGTGAAGAAGACGACCGCGAAGGCCAAGACCGCTACCGCCCGCAAGACCGGCGCAGCGAAGAAGCCCGCAGCGAAGAAAGCAGCGAAGAAGGCTGTAAAGAAGGCCAAGTAAGGCCTGCCTTCGAATCGGTCGCGATGTCTGCGCACCGATGATGGCCCAGGCTGGCAACGTGTTCATTGCCCAGCCTGCGGCCGGTAGCGACAAACTCAGTACCGCAACACGATAGAAACGTAGTTCACTGCCAGCAAGACCTCTCTCTCCCTGCGGTTGCCCAGCGCAGGGAGAGAATTTCCCCGCTCCGCCGTACCCTGTGCGCCTTTCGCCGCACGCCTCCCGCGACATCCTTCGCCGCCTTCCGCCGATAGACGATCCAGCAGTGCGTCCGTGCGCGCGCTTCGCGCCGTTCCATGTCGTAGTCGCCGCCGATCGCGGCTGAAGCCGCTCCCACAAAGCCGCTTCCCCGAAGCCGCTGCGACTGGCCGTTTCGAGCACATCGCCCCTGTTCCGAATATCGTGTGAGCGAGTTCAGTCGCGATGTTCCTGCCCTCGAGCGCCGCAGGCGCCCGCCGAGGCGACGCGCGTCAGCGTGACAGCAGCGTGGCGACGATGTTTCCGTCGGGTGCGCGCTCGGCGATGATCTTCGCGCAGCTGAGTAGCGGAACGGCGAGCAGCAGTCCGGCGACGCCCCACATCCAGCCGAGCGCGATGAGCGCGAGGAAGACCATGACGGGATCGAGCGCGAGGCGGCGCCCGACCAGGTGCGGCGTGACGAGTTGCGACTCGATCAGGTGCAGTCCAAGGAATGCGGCGGGCGCGGCCAACGCCGACAGAGGCGACGCGAACTCGCCGAAGCCGACGACGGTCAGCGCCACCGATGTCAGCAGCGGTCCGACGAACGGCGCGAAGTTCATCAGCGCAGCGACGCCGCCCCACAACAGCGGATCGGGAATCTTCAGCGCGAACAGCGCCGCTGCCGTCGCCAGTCCCAGGCCGGTGTTGATGAGCGTGATGGTGATCATGTAGAGCGACAGTTCGTGCTGCGCCTGGCGCGTCGCTCCGACCAAGTCGCGCTTGGCGCGCAGATGCGGCGCGACCGTCACGAACTTGCGCAGCAGGTCGTCGCCGTGCAGCAGGAACAGGAACAGCAGGAAGACGACGACGATGACGCCGGCCAGCACGCCTGGCGCCGCAACGAGCGCCTGCGAGAAAAACCCGGGCGACGTGTTGACGACCGGCACCGGTTGTCCGCCATCGAGGTTCGCGAGCTTGCCGAGGTCGTGCGCGGCCGAGGTGGCCGCCTGCAGCGGCTTGCGCAGATCACGCAGCGCGGTTTCGAGATGGGCCAGCGCCTGCGGCGTGCGCGCCATCCATGCGCGCGCGGGCGTTGCCAGCATGGCGACCGCGCCACCCGTGACGGCCATGGTGAACACGACTGCGAGCAATGCCCCGAACGCGCGCGGTATGTGCCAGCGCTCGAGCAGCCGCACGGCCGGCGCGAGCATCAGCCCGAGCAACATCGCGACGAGGACCGGGACGATCACCGCCTGCGCGATGACGCAGGTATAGACGAGGATGGCGATGACGATCGCGCCGAGGAGCCGGTTGCGCTGACGACTCGCGCGCAGCGGCTGCGTGCTCGTTGCTGGCGGCTCGTCCGCGACGGCGGCCACCGCCACCGGCGGAGCCGCTGCGACCGGGTCGACCGTCGCGCTCATGACGGGGGTGGCGGCGAGTCGGTCGGCGCGCGTTGCCGCAGATCTTCCGCCAGCAGCGCGCCGATCGGCGAACGCAACACGAACGATGCCGCGGCGGCGACGAAGCTGCCGACGCGTGCGAATGCCGACCATGGCAGGAAGCCTGCGACCAATCCACCGGCAACGCCACCGCCGACGATCAGCGCCGTGCGATGGCGCGCCAGGCGGATGCGCAGCGTTCGGGTCTGCGTCTGCCAGCGCGAACGTTCGCGCTGCAGCCGATGGGTTGCGTCGACGACGGCGCGGCGCCGCTCAAGCAGCTTCATGACTGGACCTGCCTATTTTTCCGAGCATGCGCCGGGTATGCGGCAGACCGAGGTCGCGCCAGCAACCGCGCATCGCCCACAACACGGCGACGACGCCGAGCAGGTTCGCCAGCGCGACGCTGCCGATGCCGTAGAAGACGTTGCCGGTGAGCTGGTAGATGCCGGCCGCGATCGCCGCGCTCGTCGCAAGCCACGCGCCGACGCCGAGGAACACCAGTGCGAAGGCGAGCCAGATCAGCACGAACGCGCTGCTGCGCGCGAGCCGCAGCTCGGCGCGCAGCAGGGCCAGCGCCGCATCGGCAACGCGCAGCGCCTGATCGAGCGCCGCGCGTGCGCTGGCGAACGTATCGTCGGTGCCGGGTGGCGTCGACGCGCCTTCGTCCAAAGCAGCCGGCGCGTCCATGTCAGCGGCTGCGCAACCAGCGCGACACGACCACGCCCGCAGCGAACGCGATGCCGAACGCCGCCAGCGGATGCTCGCGTACCTGCTCGATCGCGGCGTCGCTGAACTGCTTGGCGCCGTCGGCGAAGCGTGCGCCGGCGTCGCGCAGGTCGTCTTCGAGCTGCGCGCCGTTCGCCCGCAGCTTCGCGCGCAGGCGGTGCAGTTCGCTCTTCATGCTTTCGATGCTCTCGGTTGCCGCGCCGGCCAGATCGTCACCGGCGTCATCGAGCGGCTGTTTCACTTCACGTACGCTCACCATGGCTTGTGCTCCTCGAAATGGAAGATCCGCGAGCGGCTGCCCGATCGGAACGTCGGACCGCGCGCGGGCATCGCCATCGGCCGAGACGGGCTCCGTCGACGCCCTGCGAGCTTAGTCGGAACAAACTGAACGGCCGACCGTTTTCGGGGGCGGTATAAAAATTGCAAGTTGCAGGACATTACGATTTCGTGAATTGGCGCTATATTCGAGTTGTCCGGTGGCGCAACGCCGCGAAATCAAAGCATCCAACGGTCAGGGGTCGGAAGATGTCGGGAGTCAACGTACGTTGTCATGACCTGCCAGGTCGTGGCCGCAGGTTCGTGGTGGGTCGGCGAATGGGAACGATGCAGCGGAGCGGCATGCGAGGCGCGATATCGGCGGGAATGCTGATCCTGCTGCTGGTCGTGATCGCGGTCGTCGCGGTCGCGCTGTGGTGGTTCGTCGGCCAATCCGAGGCGCCGCCGGCAACGGTCGCGGCCGGGCCCGCCGGAGCGGCACCGAACGAAGCGGCGCCCGCCGCGGCGGCGGCTGCCGACGACCTCAGCATCAATGATCTGTACAAGGCCGCGCGCGCCGCGGTCGGCGAGAACCGCATGGTGGCTCCGCCGGGCAACAACGCGCTCGAGTACTACTTGCGGATACTCGCCAAGCAGCCTGACGACAGCAGCGCGACCGACGCGCTGCGCGAACTGTTTCCGTTCGCGACCGCCGGCGCCGAGGATCAGATCAACCAGAGCAACTTCGACGAGGCAACCCGGATCATGGGCCTGCTCGCGAAGGCCGATCCCAGCAACTACACGCTGACGATCCTGCGCAGCAAGCTCGATGCAAAGAAGAAGCAGAACGATCGCGACCAGCAGCAGCTGGCGCAGCAGGCCGCTGCAGCGGCCGCGCGCGCAGCGGGCGCGCCGCAGGCGCCAGGTACTGCGCCGGCCGGCACTCCCGCTGCAACCGATGCCGCTGCAGCAGCGGCCCCGGCCGCCACGACACCGGCCGCCGCGCCGGCCGCCGCGCCCGCGCGGGAAGTCGCTCGTGCGACGCCGGCCCCCGCCGTAGCGCCGCCGCCGCCGGCCGAGGAACCTGCCGGCGAGTCGCGCGACGTGCGCGTGGTCACGCCGCCGCAGCCGAGCTATCCGGCTGCCGCCGTGCGCAACCGGCAGAACGGCTGGGTCGAAGTCGAGTTCACCGTCGCCGCCGACGGCTCCGTGCAGAATGCGAAAGTCGTCGGCGCGCAGCCTGCGCGCACGTTCGATCGCGAGGCGATCAACGCCATCGAGGCGGCGCGTTTCGAGCCGCGGCTGGACAAGGGCAAGCCGGTGGCGGCGACCCTGCGTCGCCGCATCGAGTTCAAGCTCAACAACTGAGCGACGAAGGAGCGGACGCCGAGCGATCGGCGTCCGCAATCTGCTCGAGCGCGCGCTCCGGCCGGATCAGTCGGTGCCGCCCGCAAGATCCGAATTGTCGCCATGATCGATGCCGGCCCAGTTCACCTCGGGCAGGCCGAGATAGCGGTCGATCAGCATCGGCATCAGCCCCATCGGAACCGGCGATTCGCAGTTCCACAGCATGACGGCGCCGAAGCGGTATTTCGGCAGGAACGCGATGATCGCGCGATAGCCTTGCACTGCGCCCGCGTGGAAGACCAGGGTCGTGCCGGCGTAGTCGTAGATGCGCCAGCCGAGCGCATACTGCGCGTCGAGCAGGCGGCCGCGCCGCCACGGCGACGCGCGCTTCTCGCGCTCGGTCTCCACCAGCGGCGTGTGCAGCACGGTCAGCAGCTCCGGCGAAAGCACGTTCGGACGGCCGCCCATCTGTGCGATCAGCCATTGCTCCATGTCGTGGATGCTGGCGTTGACGCCGGCCGCCGGCGGCACGTGGTAGTAGCTTTCCTTCGGCACGAAAGGTACCCAGCCGCCGCCGGTGCGATGGTGCGGGCGCGCCCAGCTCTTCGATCCTTCGAGCGCGTCGCGGCCGTAGGTGGCGGTATCCATGCCGAGCGGATGGAAGATGCGCTTCTCGACCTGGTGGTAGTAGAAGTCGCCGGTCGCCGCGTACGTCACGTCGCCGATCAGGCTGAACGCGATGTTCTGGTAGCCGTAGCAGTCGCCGACCGGACATGCCAGCGGTACGTCCTTGAGCCGATCGACGAGCAGCTCGTACGGCTCGTCCTGTTCGAGCAGGTTGTCGTAGGTGTTGTGCGGCAGGCCGACGCGATGACTGAGGATGTCGCGTACGGTCAGCTTCTGCGCGCCGGCGACGTCGTTCAGCGTGAACGCCGGCAGCATGTCGGCGACGCGCGTGTCCCATTGCAGCTGGCCGCGTTCGACCAGCAGGCCGGACATCGCCGCGGCGAACGCCTTCGAGAGCGAGGCGAGGCGGAACACGGTGTTGGCGCCAACGCGTTCGTGCGTCGCCGCATCGGCGAAGCCGACACCGCGCTCGAGGACGACTTTGTCGTCCTTGACGATGGCAGCGGCGAGGCCGGAAACGTCGTTGGACGCCTCGATGCCGTCGAGCCAGCGATCGAACTCGCGCGCGATGGCGGGCGCGTCGCGCGAAACCGCGTTCGCGTCGGCGACCGGAATCGCGATCAGCGGCAGCGCGGCGGGCACGCGCGTGCGCACGACCAGCTTCTTGGCGGCAGCGCCGGCGCCTTTCGCGGCAACGCTCTTCTTGACGGAAGTCTTTGCGACCGCCGGCGCTTTCTTGCGCGTTGCCGATGCGGGCGCCGCGCTCTTCGCGCTGGCGGTCGTCGGCGTGCGCGTGGCCGACTTCGTCTTCTTGGCGTTGTCGGCGGCGAGGGCGGGGGCGGTGGCAGCTACGGCGAGGGCCGCAAGCAGGGCAATCAGGACGCGCGGGGTACTGCTCAATGCGATCTCCGGGGGCCTGAAACGACCCTCGTGTTATGCTCGAAAACGCGCCGATTCTAGCTGTTTCGCGAAGGGGAAAGGAACATGGTCCTGCTGATTCTGCTCGTGATCCTGGTCGGCGTCGGTTTCTATGGTGTCGGCCTCTACAACGGCCTCGTCACCGGGCGCAACGGCTACAAGAACGCATTCGCGCAGATCGATGTCCAGCTGACGCGGCGCTATGACCTCATTCCGAACCTGGTGGAAACCGCAAAAGGCTACATGAAGCACGAGCGCGAGACGCTCGAAGCGGTGATTCAGGCGCGCAACTCCGCCGTATCGGGGCTGTCCGCGGCGAAGGCCAGTCCCGGCGACGCTGCCGCGATGCAGCAGCTGGCAGGCGCCGACAACGCGTTGACGCAGACGCTCGGCCGCCTGTTCGCCTTGTCCGAGGCCTATCCGGACCTGAAGGCGAACCAGAACATGATGCAGCTCAGCGAAGAGCTGACGTCGACCGAGAACAAGGTTGCCTTCGCACGGCAGGCCTACAACGACGCGGTCATGAGCTACAACAATCGCCGCGAGATGTTCCCCGGCTCCGTCGTCGCCGGCCTGTTCGCGTTCCAGGCGGCCGAGCCGCTCAAGATCGAGTCCGAGGCGAAGCGCGAAGTTCCGAAGGTGGCGTTCACCTGAGACGGGCCGCCGGCCGTGGACGGGGAGCGCGGTAGCGCGCGCGACGGCGAATCCGCGGCCAACCGCCGCCGGCGTGCCGGCGCTGGCGCGTGAACTTCTTCGAGCACCAGGAACGGGCGCGCCGGCAGACTCGGCGCATGCTGCTCCTGTTCGCGCTCGCTGTCGCGGCAATCGTCGCCGCCGTCGATCTGGTGGTGCTGCTCGCGCTCGGTATCGACAGTGCGCAGCGCGCGGATGGCGGCATCGCCTGGAGGGGCCTGTTCACGATCAGCGCCTTCGTCGCGCTGACGATCGCGCTCGGTTCGCTGTATCGCATCGCGAGCCTGCGTGGCGGCGGCGCCGTCGTCGCGCGCGCGCTCGGCGGCGTGCCGGTGGGCGGCGACAGCGGCGACTTCGCCTATCGTCGTTTGCGCAACGTGATCGAGGAAATCGCGATCGCCGCCGGCGTGCCGGCGCCGCAGATCTTCGTGCTGGAGGACGAGGCCGGCATCAATGCGTTCGCGTCCGGCTATGCGCCGACCGACGCCGCCGTCACGGTCACGCGCGGCGCGCTCGACAAGCTGACCCGGGCCGAGCTGCAAGGCGTGATCGGCCATGAGTTCAGCCACATCCTCAACGGCGACATGCGCCTCAACATCCGCCTGATGGGCATCGTGTTCGGCATCGTCGTGGTCTCCGTCATCGGCCGCAAGATCGCCGAATTTTCCGGCCGCGGCGGCAAGGACTCCGCCGGCCCGGTTTTCTTCGGCCTGGCCCTCTTCGCCACCGGCTATGTCGGCGTCGTTTTCGCGCGCGTCATCAAGGCTTCGATCTCGCGCCAGCGCGAATTCCTCGCCGACGCGTCGGCCGTGCAGTTCACGCGTCAGACCGAAGGTATCGCCGGCGCACTGAAGAAGATCGGCGGCCTTGCCGAAGGATCCAAGCTCGCCAGCAGCGACAAGGAGGAAGTCGCCCACATGCTGTTCGGCGACGGCGTCGGCTACGCCGCGGCATTCGCGACGCACCCGCCGCTCGCCGAGCGCATCAAGCGGCTCGATCCTTCATTTCGCGAAGCCGAATTCACCGCCATCGCCGCGGCGTGGACGCAGCCGGTCCGGCTGGGTGCGGAGGCGGGTGATCGTGCCGATGCATCGATCGCCGGTTTCGCCCCGGCCGGCGCCGCGATCGAGCCGCGAAAGCAGCGCGGCGGCCGCCTGCCGGCGCACGATGCCGAGGTGCAGCTGTCGCCGCAGGCCGTCGTGCGCCAGGTCGGCAATCCCGGCGACGACGACCGCAGCATGGCGCAGGCCCTGCGCGCCGACATCCCGATGCGCCTGCGCCAAGCGGCGTGCCAGGCGGAACAGGCGATGCCGCTCGTCTTCGCGCTGCTGATCAACGACGACGCCGCCACGATGGCGCGCCAGCTCGCCCAGATCGAGGCTCACTACGACAGCGGCACGCGCGCCCTCGTCGAAAGCCTCGCCGGCGAGATCGAACGCCTGCATCCGATGCAGCGGCTGCCGCTCGCCGCGCTCGCGTTTCCGGCGCTGCGGCGCCGTCCGCGCCCGCAGTTGACGACTTTCATGGTCGTGCTGCGCGGACTGATCGATGCCGACGGCCACGTGACGCTGGCCGAGTACTGTCTCGCGCGCCTGATCGGCGTGCAGGTCATCGATGCGCTGAACCCGGCGGCCACGCAGGCGAGCGGCCGCCTCAAGCTGCCCGGTCTCGTCGACGAAATCCGGGATCTGCTCGCGATCATTGCGCGGTACGGCCATGACGATGCGGAACAGGCGCGCCGCGCCTATGTGCTCGGTCTCGCCGAAGTACTGCCCGGGACTGCGCTGGCCTATGCGCCGCCGGCCGACTGGGCGCTGGCGCTCGATCGCGCGCTGCCGCAGCTCGACCGGCTCGCACCGGCCGGAAAGGAGCTCGTCGTGCGGGCGCTGACGCGCGCGATCGGCGCCGATGACCGCGTCTGCGTCGCCGAAGCCGAGTTGCTGCGCACGGTCTGTGCGGCACTACACTGTCCGCTGCCGCCACTGATGAACGAAGCAAACTGACGCCGCCGACCAGCGCCGCAGCGCATCTTGCGACGGACCGTGCCGCCGATGCGTCCTGTTGCAGGGACCGCCCCGATCCGGTGCGGCTGTTGCGTGTAGCGCAATGCGATAGTGCGATTTCTGATAGAAGCGCAGCCATGAACTTGCATATCTCTCCGCAACGCGCGACCGACGAGCTGCTGGCCCGTCCGAATCTGCTGCTGCGAGTCGGCGAGCAGGTCGTCGACATCGGTGCGCTGCGCGTGGTGACGCGCCCGGACCTGCCGCGCCTGACCGGCAAGGCGGTCGCCGTGCTGATCGAGCTGGTGCGCCATGCCGGCAGCACGGTCACGCGCGACCAGCTGTTCGACCGCGTCTGGACGGGCCGCTTCACGACGCCCGACGTGCTGACCCAGGCGATCAAGGAACTGCGTCGCGCGTTCGCCGACGACAGCAAGCCGCCGCTCTATATCGAGACGATTCCGAAAGTAGGCTACCGCCTGATCGCGCGCGTGCTCGTGCTCGAGGCGCAGGATGGCGGCCTGTTCGTCGAGCGCGCGTCGGTGCAGTCGATCAACGACGACGAGGGGCCCGGCGAAGACTCGACGCCGGTCGCACCCGCTGCAGGCGAAGACCGGCCGTCGCCGCACCGTTCCTTCTCATGGCGTCTGCCCGTCGTGCTGGCCGTGGCCGTCGTAGTGGCACTGGGCGCCTGGCGCTGGTCGATGCACGATGCACTCGTGCCGTCGACGGCTCCGGCGGCGTCGTGGCGGGTCAGCGATGTGCATGCGCTGACGTCGGACCCGGGGTCCGAGTATCGCCCGCATCTGTCGCCGGACGGCTCGCGCGTGGCGTTTTCCATCTTCGATCCGCAGAGCAAGGTCGAGCGCCTCGTCGTGCGTTCGATCGAGCCGTCGCAATTGACCCACCTGACCACGGCGAGCGACGCGATCGAGGCGGTTCCCATGTGGTCGCCGGACGGCACGCGCATCGCGTTCGAACGCATCAATCCGAACTACTGCGAAATGTTCGTCGCCAGCAGCGGAGGCGGCGACGAACGGCAGATCGGCAAATGCCAGGACTTCAACTACAACTATTTCGATTGGACGCCCGACGGCCGTAAACTGATTTTCAACGAGCGCGAGACGGACGGACCGCGAGCGCAGTCGCTGTTCACCTGGGACCTGGAGACCGGCGAAAAGCAGGCGTTGGATTACCAGCGGGCGGCGGGCGACCAGGACCTGGACGCTCACTATTCGCCGGACGGCCGCTGGATTTCGTTTCGCCGTGGCGTCTCGCCCTACAGCGATCTCTACGTGATGGCTTCGAGCGGCGGCGCCGTTCGAAAGATCACCAACATCTCGGCACGGATTTTCGGCTACACCTGGATGTCCGACAGCCGGACGATGGTCTATTCGTCGAATCTGCACGGTCCTTACGCGCTGTACGCCTTGGATGTCGCCAGCGGCCAGACGCAGGCGCTCGGCCTGAGTCCCGCGGCATTCCCGCATGCGAGCCGAACCGGCGACGCGGTGGTCTACGAGATCGTGCGCACGCAGGACAAACTGACCGTCATGCCGCTAGCCGGCGGCGCCGCCGCTTCTCGCCTGGTGGCACCGTCGACCGGCAGCGACTACGCGCCGGCGCTGTCTCCTTCCGGGGATCGCGTGGTGTTCACGTCCGATCGCAGCGGGCAGCTGCAGCTGTGGATGCACGAGTTCTCATCCGGCCAAACCGTGCCGCTGACCGAAGCGCCCGACACGGCGGTGTTTTCCGCGCGATGGAATGCCGACGGCACCAAAGTCATCGCCGTGCAGCGCAACGACGAAGGCCGCGCGCTGGTCGAGGTCGATGTCGCCAGCCGGCGTCATCGCGTCCTGTCCAAGGTCGGCGAGAACGTCATGTTCGGCGACTTCGCTGCCGAGCCGGACAGCTATCTGTTCGCGGTGACCGGCGCCGGCAGAAACAACAGCCTCCTTCGCGTCGACCATCCGGGCACCGATCGCGAGCGGCGCACGACCGTGATGGAAGACATCATCCAGGCGCGCATGGATCCCGTCACGCAGAAGGTC
>Ga0207678_10006375_pt1 | contig 10475 bp, 9 predicted proteins | sample KBSC63metaG_FD_184319 | JGI IMG/M metagenome (GOLD analysis project Ga0207678, IMG submission 184319) | Corn rhizosphere microbial communities from Kellogg Biological Station, Michigan, USA - KBS C6-3 metaG (SPAdes) (version 2) | ecosystem: Host-associated > Plants > Roots > Rhizosphere > Soil ...
TTTTTTCGCCGCCGTCGATGACGAGAGCGGTGAGCCGCCCGGTCCTGAATGCGCCGGTGTCGATATCGACACGATTCGGCAGGATTTCCGGCTCGGGAACCGGCGTGTGGCCATGCACCACCACCTTTTCGAAAAGACCCCGATGATCGAGGAAATCCCAGCGGATCCAGATCAGGTCGCGCGGGTCCTGGGCTTCCAGCGGAACGCCGGGGCGAATGCCGGCGTGGCAAAAGAAGAAATCGCCGAAGGCGATTGAGCGCGGCAGCGAACGCAGAAAGGTCGCATGTGCCGCTGGCATCGCCCTGAGAAGCGCGTCGCGCCCGATTAGCGCACGCTTGGCGCTGGAGAAATCGATGTCCACGCCATAGGAGCGTGCGGTCTTTTCCCCGCCATTGCCGGCAAAGAGTCCGTACGGATCGGCATCGAGAAGAAAGGCGGAAAAGCCCTCGTCGTGATTCCCCATCAGGGCGATATTGCGCGGATCGCTTTCGCGCAGCGCGATCAGAAAGTCGAGAACGCCCTTCGAATCCGGCCCGCGATCGGTATAGTCTCCGAGATAGACGATCCGGAAATCCGCCGCCGGCCCTTCCCGGAGGTCGTCGGCGATCCGATCGTGCATGGCTTCGAGCAGATCGAGGCGGCCGTGCACGTCGCCGATCGCGTAGAGCCGCAGGCCCTCCGGTCCGCGCGCATCACTGAAGTGAACCCCGCTCAAGCTACCCGCCCACGACGACAATATGGACAGCGCACGGCCCATGCGCGCCGAGAAGCAGCTTCTGCTCGATGTCGCCCGAGCGCGAAGGCCCGGTGATGAGATTGACGGTCCGCGGCATATGGCGTTTGCCGTAGGCCTTGCGCACCTTGCCAAGCACGGTTTCGAGATCGCCGTCTATGTCGCCCGCATCGACTATGACGATATGGTGCTCAGGCAGGAAGTTGACGGTCGTTGGGTTGTCCGGGCCGGATGCCATCACCAGCGTTCCGCTTTCCGCCACGGCGCCGAAGGCATGGCTGACGCCCGCCTGGTCCTCCCCGTCGGACGCACCGGATTTCACCTGCAGCGCTTTTTGCTTCTGCCAGGGCATGGCGGCAAGACGCTGGTCCGCGCCCATACGCACCGAAGACGGAAGATTATGCGAGCGCAGATATTCCGCCACCGCCTTCGGCACGTCGGCCCCTCCCTTGACGTGCCGAACGCTGGCGAGAACCCTCTCCGACATTGTCGAGAAGAGCGCGATACGGCCTTTCTGGTCGAGTTGCCCCCTTGCCGGGATGACGCCTTTCGGCGGTTTCGACAGTCTTCTCGCGACCGTCGCGGCCCGCGCCGCGTCGTCGGCACTGGCTCCGAGCGATTGGCGAATGCGGCCGAGGATCGCGTCGCGCCCGCTCACGGGACCACCTGCTGTTTGCGCACCTCGCGCTGGCGCCACTGCTGCTGAAAGGTGCGGCTCTCCGGCGCCGGCATGTCCCGGTATTTCGTCCAGCCGGAGGCGAAAGGCAGCTTGCGGAAACGGCCTTTCCTGCCACCGAAAAACGAAAGGAGCGGAATGCCGATGGAGGTCGCAAGCTGATAGAGCTTCGGCCGTCTTGCGAAAAAGGCCCACAGGCCAAGCCCGCTTCGATAAGTGACCGGATTGAGCCCGCGCTCGAATTCGCGTTCGCGCCAATGACGCATCATTTTCGGCAGCGGAATGCGCATCGGGCAGACCGCCTCGCAGCGGCCGCAAAAGGTCGAGGCATTGGGCAGGTGGCCGGCTTTCTCGATGCCGATCAGCGCCGGCGTCACGACGGCGCCGATCGGCCCCGGATAGACCCAGCCATAGGCATGGCCGCCGATCTCTTGATAGACGGGGCAGTGGTTCATGCAGGCGCCGCAGCGGATGCAGCGCAGCATGTCCTGGAACTCGGTGCCGAGCACGGCCGAGCGGCCATTGTCGAGCAGCACGACATGATATTCCTCCGGCCCGTCGGGGTCGCTCTTCCGCCGAGGACCGGTCGAAAGCGTCGTATAGACGCTCATGTCCTGGCCCGTCGCCGAGCGCGCCAGGACGCGCAGGATCTGTGACACGTCCTCAAGCGTCGGCACGACCTTCTCGATCGATGCCAGCACGACATGCACTTTCGGCAGGATCTGCGTCAGGTCGCCATTGCCCTCGTTGGTGACGATGATCGAGGAGCCCGTCTCCGCCACCAGGAAGTTCGCGCCGGTGATGCCGACATCGGCGGAGAAATAGGCGGAGCGCAGGACACGCCTCGCCTCGCCCAACAATGCTTCCGGCTCCGACAGGTCGCGCGCCAGCGGCAGATGGTCATGCACCCGGCGAAAATCGGCCTCCACCTGTTCCTTGTTGAGGTGCACGGCCGGCGCGATGATATGGCTCGGATGTTCGCCGCGAAGCTAGATGATGTATTCGCCGAGATCGGTTTCGATCGGCTTGACGCCTTCCTTTTCGAGGAACTCGTTGAGCCCGATCTCCTCGGAAATCATCGACTTGCCCTTGGTGACGGTGCGTGCACCGGACGAGCGGCAGATATCGAGGATGATGGCCCTCGCCTCCTCCGCGCTCTCGGCCCAGTGGACAGTACCGCCGGCCTCCTTCACGCGATTTTCGTAGGCGTCGAGGTAAAGGTCGAGATGCGCCAGCGTATGGTCCTTGATCTCACGCGCCTTGTCACGCAGCGCGTCGAACTCCGGCAGGGCATCGACGGCCTTCTGCCGTTTGTCGATGAAGCCGGTGCGCACATTGTTGAGCGCTTTCTGCAATTGCGGATCGGCCAGCGCCTCGCGGGCATTTTGTTTGAAGGAGGGGGAGGTTATTTGCATGCGCTCACCCCCTCCCCCCGATGGGTGGAGTGTCCTCCATGCCGGCCAGTACCTCTGCAACGTGGCGGGCCTCCACTTTCGAGCCCTGGCGCTTCAGCTTGCCGGCCATGTTCATCAGGCAGCCGAGATCGCCGGCGACGAGCGTTCCCGCTCCCGTCTCTTCGATCCGCACCGTCTTCTTCTCCACGATGGCGTTCGAAATATCGGGATACTTGACGCAGAACGTTCCGCCGAAACCGCAGCAAACGTCGGCATCCTGCATTTCCTTCAGCGTCAGCCCCTCGACGGTTTTCAGCAACTGGCGCGGTTGCGTCCTGATGCCCAGTTCGCGCAGGCCCGAGCAGGAATCGTGATAGGTGATCGTCTCGTGGAAACCCGCTTCGACGCTTTTCACGCCACGCACGTCGACGAGAAAGCTGACCAGTTCGAACACCTTGGCGGAGAAGGCCGTGGCGCGCGTTTCCCAGTCGAAATCGCCCTTGAAAAGGGCCGGATAGTGCTTCTTCAGCATGCCGGCGCAGGAGCCTGACGGCGCCACCACATAGTCGAATGCCTCGAACGCCTCGATCGTGCTTTTCGCGATCGCCTTGGTGTCCTCGCGATCGCCGGAATTATAAGCCGGCTGGCCGCAGCAGGTTTGCGCCGCCGGTACTTCCACGGTGCAGCCGGCATCCTCGATGAGCTTGACGGCGGCGAAGCCGACCGAGGGGCGGAACAGGTCGACCAGACAGGTGACGAAAAGCCCGACCCGGGGTCTGAAAGGTGTCTGGTCGTTCATCCGCTTCGCTTCCATAAACAGGACCGCCCGTTACCGCATTCGGCGCATGTGCCGTTGCTGTCCCGAGCCCATCGCGAAGATAGAAGCCTCGGCAAGAACGGGTCAAACGATTTGTCCGGAAAGCTGTTGCGCCAGCCGTTTGCCAGCGTATCGGAACGCGGATAAACAATCATGACCGATAAAGAACAGGCAAGGTGCGATGAGCGGTCTGGCGATGCCCCGTTCCGATGAAAAGACCCTCGCCCGGCGCGCGGAGATCGTCGCCGCACTGCGCGGCATCGTGCCCGGCGAAGGTGTCGTCGAAACGGTCAACGAGATGCGTGCCTTCGAAAGCGACGGGCTGACCGCCTATCGCCAGTTGCCGCTCGTCGTCGTCCTGCCGGAAACTGTCGAGCAGGTCTCGCATATCCTGAAATATTGCGGCGAGCACGGCATCAAGGTCGTGCCGCGCGGCTCCGGCACCTCGCTCTCCGGCGGCGCGTTGCCGCTCGAAGACGCGGTGTTGCTTGTTATGAGTCGCTTCAACCGCATCCTCGAAATCGACTACCCGAACCGCGTCGCCGTCGTCCAGCCGGGCGTCACCAATCTCGGCATCACCATCGCCGTGCAGGAGGATGGGTTCTATTATGCGCCGGACCCGTCCTCGCAGATCGCCTGCTCGATCGGCGGCAATGTCGCCGAGAATTCGGGCGGCGTGCACTGCCTGAAATACGGGCTCACCGCCAACAATGTCCTCGGCATCGAAATGGCGATGATGAATGGGGACGTGATTCGCCTCGGCGGCAAGCATCTCGACGCCGAGGGCTATGATCTGCTCGGCATCATGACCGGTTCCGAAGGGCTGCTCGGCGTCGTCACCGAGGTGACGGTGCGATTGCTGAAGAAGCCGGACATGGCGCGCGCGCTGCTGATCGGTTTTCCTTCGAACGAGGAAGCCGGCCAATGCGTCGCCGACATCATTGCCGCCGGCATCATTCCGGGCGGCATGGAGATGATGGACGGGCCGGCGATCCGCGCGGCGGAGGATTTCGTCCATGCCGGCTACCCGCTCGATGTCGAAGCGCTGCTGATCGTGGAACTCGACGGCTGCGAGGCCGAGATCGACCATCTGATCGGCGTCGTGGAAAAGATCGCGACCGGGAACGGCTCGGTTACCTGCCGCATTTCGCAATCGGATGAGGAAAGGCTTGCCTTCTGGGCCGGCCGCAAGGCCGCATTCCCGGCCGTCGGGCGCATCTCCCCCGATTATTACTGCATGGACGGCACCATCCCGCGCAAGCAATTGCCGCGCGTTCTCGCCGGCATGCGGCAGCTTTCTGGGCAATACGGGCTTCGCGTCGCGAATGTCTTCCATGCCGGCGACGGCAACCTCCACCCCCTCATCCTCTATGACGCCAACAACCCAGGCGAACTGGAAAAGGCGGAAGCCTTCGGCGCCGATATTCTGCGCCTGTGCGTCAAGGTCGGCGGCGTGCTGACCGGCGAACACGGCGTCGGCGTCGAGAAACGCGACCTGATGCCGGAAATGTTTGACGAGACGGATCTCGACCAGCAGATGCGCGTCAAATGCGCCTTCGACCCCGAACACCTGCTCAATCCCGGCAAGGTGTTTCCGCAATTGCGCCGCTGCGCCGAACTCGGCCGCATGCACATCCATCAGGGCAAGATGTCGTTTCCAGATATTCCGAGGTTTTGATTCCTCGCCCCTTTGGGGAGAGGTGCCGAGCGAAGCGAGGCGGAGAGGGGTAATGCCGGTCAAAACCCGCAAGCGTGATCCAGAAACAAGCCGACGTGCTCGTAGTCTCCGGCATGGCGGCAACATGGCCGAAGCGGTTCTGTGGAATGAGTTAAAAGGCTCGAAACTAGGCGGCTACAAATTCGCCCACCAGATGCCGGTCGGCCCGTATTTTGCGGATTTCGTGTGTCGAAGCACCAAGCTTATCGTCGAACTGGACGGTAGTCAGCATGCCGACAGCGAATATGATCGAAAGCGTGACAAATACATGCGAGCAGAAGGCTATTCCGTGCTCCGCTTCTGGAATACCGATACGCTGAAACAGATGCGAAGTGTTTGCGAGACGATATTGGCGACGCTTGAAGGCAGATTGGCGGAAGACGTCATCTCTGCCGATCTGCGTTTTATTATGGTCAAAGGTCGTTCGTTGTGATGCCCGTCATCCCCTCTCCGCCTCGCTTCGCTCGGCACCTCTCCCCAGAAGGGAGAGGAACAGGGGTATGCCCGTGACCTTCTTCACCCCCTCCTCCTCCGAAGAAGTCCTCTCCGCCGTCCAGTCGGCGCTGGCGGAAGAGGCACCGCTGGAAATCGTCGGCCATGGCACCAAGCGCGGAATCGGCCGGGCCGTGCAGGCCGCCCATACGCTCGACCTTTCCGGTCTTGTCGGCGTGACCCTCTACGAGCCTGAGGAACTCGTCCTCTCGGCAAAAGCCGGGACCGCGCTTGCCGCGATCGAAAAGCTTCTTGCCGAACATCGCCAGGAACTCGCCTTCGAGCCGATGGATTACGGGCCGCTTTTCGGCGGCAAGGCGGGCAACGGTACCATCGGCGGCGTGCTTGCCGCGAATCTCTCGGGACCTCGCCGTATCAGGGCGGGCGCTGCCCGCGACCACATCCTTGGCATCCACGCGGTTTCGGGTCGTGGCGAGGCCTTCAAGTCGGGTGGCCGGGTGGTGAAGAACGTCACCGGATACGACCTTTCCAAGGCGATGGCCGGGTCATGGGGCACGCTCGCCATTGTTACGGACCTGACGTTCAAGGTGCTCCCCGCCGCCGAAACCGAAACGACGCTCGCCATCCGCGGCCTGACGGACGACCGGGCCGCGAACGCCATGGCGCATGCCATGGGCTCGAGCGCCGAGGTGTCGGGCGCGGCGCATCTCCCGCTCCTCGTTGCGGGCAGCGTCGCGGCCGGCCTTCTTGCCGGCGATGCGGCAACGCTCCTGCGCATCGAAGGCGTCCCGCCGTCGGTCGCTTTCCGCGTCAGCCGATTGAAAGATCTGCTGAAGGCCGCCGGCGCCATGCAGGAAATCGCCGGCGAAGAGTCGCGCCGCCTCTGGCGCGATATTCGCGATTGCGTTCCCTTTTCGGATGAGAAAGACCGCGCCAAGCCGCTCTGGCGCGTTTCCATGGCGCCGTCGGACGGCCATCGCATGGTCGATGCACTCCGCCGGGAGGCGCCGGTCAATACGTTCTACGACTGGCAGGGCGGCCTGATCTGGCTGATGATGGAGGCCGACCCTGAAGCCGAGACGCTGCGCTCGCTGATCCGGCGCCACGGCGGCGGTCACGCCACGCTTATCCGCGCCACGGCCTCGCAGCGTGCGGCAATTCCGGTTTTCGAACCGCAATCGGCATCGCTTGCCCAACTCTCGGCGCGATTGAAGGAACAATTCGACCCGAAAAGCATTCTCAATCCCGGCCGGATGGGTTTTTGACCTCATGCAGACCTCTTTCACCCTCGCCCAACTGGCCGATCCGAATGTCGCCGAGTCGGAGAAAATCCTGCGCGCCTGCGTGCATTGCGGCTTCTGCACGGCGACCTGCCCCACCTATGTGACGCTCGGCAACGAACTGGACAGCCCGCGCGGCCGCATCTACCTCATCAAGGACATGCTGGAGGCCGGCCGCGCCGCCGATAAGGAAACCGTCACCCATATCGACCGCTGCCTCTCCTGTCTCGCCTGCATGACGACCTGCCCTTCCGGCGTGCACTACATGCACCTTGTCGATCATGCCCGCGTCCATATCGAGAAAACATACAAAAGGCCGCTTGCCGACCGGTTTATCCGCGCGCTTCTGGCGAAGGTCCTGCCCTATCCGGCACGGTTTCGAACCGCGCTGAAACTCACCGGTCTCGGCCGCGCCTTCCTGCCGCTTTTGCGCAAAAGCGAGGCGCTGAAGCCGCTTGCCGCCATGATCGAGCTTGCACCGAAGCAATTGCCGGCCGCACCGAAGCAGCCCAGCATCTCACAAGGCATGAAAACGGGCGCTCGCGTCGCACTCCTTGCCGGCTGCGCCCAAAGCGTGCTCGATCCCGGCATCAATGCCGCGACCGAAAGACTGCTCGGCCGACTCGGCATCGAAATCGTCCCGACGCCTGGCGAAAGCTGTTGCGGCGCCCTCGTCCACCATATGGGGCGTGAGGAGGAGGCGCTCGCCTTCGCACGGCGGAATGTCGATAGCTGGATGAAGGCCGTCGACGGCGGACGGCTGGACGCCATCATCATCACCGCCTCGGGTTGCGGCACAACGATCAAGGATTACGGCTTCATGCTGCGCAACGACGCGGCCTATGCGAAAAAGGCGGCGCATGTCTCCGCACTGGCAAAAGACATCACGGAATATCTGGCGGCGCTCGACCTGCCGCTACCGACGATCGAACCCGCTCTTACCGTTGCCTACCACTCCGCCTGCTCGATGCAGCACGGCCAGAAGGTCACGCGCCAGCCGAAGGACCTCCTGAAAAAAGCGGGATTCCTCGTCAGGGAGCCGCGCGAGGCGCATTTGTGCTGCGGCTCGGCTGGAACCTACAACATCCTCCAATCCGACATCTCGCGGCGGCTGCGCGACCGCAAGGTGAAGAACATCGAAGCGATGGATGCCGACCTGATCGCTACCGGCAATATCGGCTGCATGACCCAGATCGCCAGTGGCACGCAATTGCCCATCCTGCACACGATCGAGCTTCTGGACTGGGCCTATGGCGGACCGAGGCCGGCAGGGCTGCCGGCGGCAAACACGAAGGCCCTCGAACCGGCCCCGGTGGGCTGAAGCCCGTTCGCCGCCATCGAAATTGCGGGAACAACCACGGCGCTCACGGATTGAAGTCTTGGCGCAAAAAGGAGACTTCGGATGAGGGCGTTATTTATGCTGCTGCTCGGTTATACTGCCTACCGCATGGCATTACGGATCAGGGACGAGAATTCTTCCCGCCTGCTCCTGACGGATCAAAGGCCCGGCGCACCGCAAGCCCAGACCCCCGCCCGTTCCCGGCGCAAAAGCGCGACCTCGGCACGGACCTCCGCCCCCCGCAAGCGCAAACCGCGCTGAACAGCCGTCTCGTCTCCTCACGCGGATTTGCGCACGCCTTTGGCAAGGTGGTCTTGCCGATAGCGGCGATTTTGCGGCCCCGCGTCGAATGTTTCGAGCGGCACCGGCCGGCCGACGTGATAACCTTGGATCTGATCGATGCGGAGCTGGCGCATCAATTCCAGCTGCTCCTCGTTCTCGACGCCCTCGACAAGGATCTTGAGGCCGCGATTGCGGAGAAGGCCGACGATGTCCTGCAGCATTGCGAGGCCCTTTTCGCTGTCGCAGTCATGCAGGAACGACCGATCGATCTTGACGGTATCGAAGTCGATCAGGCGCAACCAGGAAAGCCCCGCAAAACCGGTTCCGAAATCATCGAGCCAGATATTGACCCCGAGCAGCTTGAGATCGCCGATGCAGCGTAAGACGTCGGAGTGCATCTCCATTTCGAGGCCCTCGGTAATCTCGAGCGCCAGCCTGTTTCCCGCTATCCCGGTTTCACCCAGGATGGCGGCGACCGCGGCGGCGAAGCCAGGCGCCTTGAGCTGGATCGGCGAAACGTTGACGCTGGCGATCTCCACCCGGTCAAAGACGAGAAGGTCCTCGCACACCTTGCGGATGGCCCAGCGGCCAAGTCCGAGAATAGCGCCGACCCGCTCTGCGACGGGGATGAAAAGACTCGGCGGAACCGACGTCCCGTCGAGCATTTTCAGGCGCATCAGCGCCTCCGCGCCTTCGATCCGGCCGGAGGAAATGCCCTGTATGGGCTGATAGACCATCGACACGAGGTTCTGTTCGAGGGCAATCTTCAGGAGAGCGGCAATGTTTTCGCTTTCGTCGCTGCTTTCAGGATCGTTGGGGTCGAAGAGCCTGGCGCAGTTGCGGCCGTGCGCCTTGGCAAGGTAGAGCGCCCGGTCGGCTTCATGGATGATCTTCTCGAGCTTCGTGCCCGTCTGGTTCCTGGTGAAGGAGGCACCCACGCTGACGGTGACGACAGGGATGCCGTCTCGCCGGTGGGAATGCAGGATGGCAAGCTTTTCCACCGTGGAACGGATGTCCTCTGCGAGTGCGGCAACGCCTCGCTCATCCTTGAAAGGGGCAAGCGCGATGAACTCCTCGCCGCCATAGCGGCCGATCGATCCGCCTTTCCCGGCGATCATGACGTTCAGCGCATCCGCTACCCGCACGAGGCAGCGGTCGCCCTCCTGATGCCCGTAATAGTCGTTGAACCTCTTGAAGAAATCGACATCGACCAGGAGCGCGACGAAGCCTTTTCCGTAGCGCTGCCAGTTGCTCCAGTTCTCCCGTAGCTTTTCGTCGATGGCGCGGCGGTTTTCCAGGCCGGTCAGCGGATCGGTTCGTGACAGCCTGAGAAGCGCCTTGCCGCGTTCGGTCGCCTCGCCATGCTGTATCTTCGCCTCCAGGGCATTGAGGAACACGTTATAGCGCTCCCTGTTCAGCTTCCAGTTCACGTAGGAGGTGAAGACGAAGCAGGAGACGTAGAACGATCCCAGCGCGATCTGGTACGGCATGCTGACCGGGAACAGGTAGAGCGAAGCGAAAAACGCCAGCAGGATGATGCTCGACGTCAGCACCGAAAGCAGGAAGCGGAAACGGAAGAAAAGATTGGCTCCCAACATGAATGTCGAGCCGAAAACCATGAAGTAGGACAGGTTTTCCGTGTAGCGCGTGGTGACGGCTACCGCGAGCCATCCGACATAGCCGGCGACGATCGCCGTCGCGCAGGTGAGATCGAGCCATTCGGTCCCGGTATCCGTACGGTAGACGATTTCAAGCGCCACAAGGACCGTTATGCCGATCGCGAA
>Ga0207678_10006376_pt1 | contig 10473 bp, 7 predicted proteins | sample KBSC63metaG_FD_184319 | JGI IMG/M metagenome (GOLD analysis project Ga0207678, IMG submission 184319) | Corn rhizosphere microbial communities from Kellogg Biological Station, Michigan, USA - KBS C6-3 metaG (SPAdes) (version 2) | ecosystem: Host-associated > Plants > Roots > Rhizosphere > Soil ...
CGAATACAGCCGCTTCTTCGGCCAACCGCCGATGCGGGATATCCGGGCTCTCCGCTCGCCCAACGCCCAGCCGATGGAGTCCGTCGGCGTCGGCTAAACGCCCTGCATATGCGATCGATTTGTTGTTGCCACCGGAGCGCATAAATCCGCTATCATCGAGGTCTCAATTCGCGACAAATTCCAACCTAGCTTAATCGAGAATTGATCGGCGGAGAATATAGAGGGAGCCCATGGTAAGCACAACCGAGATCGCTAAAGATGTATTCCGGATATCCGTTTTCGTTCCGGAGATTGATTTGGAATTCAGCCACTTTCTGGTAAGAGATGACGAACCGCTCCTCTTTCATGCAGGCCTGCGCGGCATGTTCCCAGTACTGCGCGAGCAGGTTTCGCGTCTCATCGACATCTCGAAAATCCGGCACATCGGATTCAGTCACTTCGAATCGGACGAATGTGGTGCTCTGAACCAGTGGCTCGAAGCTGCGCCCGCGGCACAGCCGGTGTGCGGTTTAGTCGGTGCTCTCGTCAGCGTGAACGATTTTTCTCTACGCCCCGCTCGTGTCCTGACCGCGGACGATGCGTTGCCGACCGGCCAGTACCGCTTTCGATTTATTCCCACACCGCACGTTCCACACGGTTGGGACGCCGGTGTTCTCTTCGAGGAATCTGAAAAGACGCTATTCTGCTCCGACCTTTTTCATCAATGGGGTCATCGCGAAGCGGCAACTGCGGATAGCATCATGGAGCGGTGCAAAGATGCGCTGCTCCAGAGTGAAGCTGGTCCGTTTGCGAACTACGTGCCATACACGCACCACACTGGCCGCGTACTCGAGACGTTAGCGCAATACGGCCCCAGAACGCTTGCCGCCATGCACGGCTCGACGTATTACGGCGATGGAGCAAAGGCGCTCCGGGATCTGGCGATCGTGATGCATGACGTGCTCGGCCCCAAAGCGCGGGACGGTGAGACCACATCCATCGGAACCATTAAAAGCTAGCGCTCTGCACAATCCTAGATGACAATCTACCGCTGCGCCACATGAAAGAAATACCCCGTCATAATCACGCCGACCGCAATCACAATCACTCGAATCACGCTCGGCCGTAGCCGCCTGGCAAACATCGGCCCCACAAATCCACCCGCGATCGCCGCCGCCATCGTAATCAGCGTGGGCATCCAATCGATCTTGTGCATCGCGATAAACAGGATGGAGGCAACCGCATTCAAGCTGGATCCCAAAATCGCCTTGATCCCCAGCGACCCATGCATATCGGTCATCCCATACAACCGGAACGACGCCATAAACATAATGCCGATGCCGCCGCCAAAGTAACCGCCGTAAACTGAAATCGGAAACAGCAGACCAAGCATCAGCCATTGGTTCCGGTGCAATCGTCCACGCATCGCCAGGCTGATTTGATTGCCGAACGCAAAAACCAAAGTGGCAAACAGCAGCAGCCACGGAGCAATCTTGCGAAAGGTATGGTCTGATGTCACCAGCAGCAGCCACGCCCCCGCAATCCCGCCAATCAGGCTGACAATCAGCCAGACCCGCAGTTGCGGCTCATTCAAGCGCTGTATATCGCGCCGGTAAGCAACCGCGCTCGTCACCGCACCCGGTACCAGCGCCACCGTGCTGGAAGCGTTGGCGATCACGCTGGGAACACCACCCACCACCAGCGCCGGAAACGTCAGAAAACTTCCCCCGCCCGCCAGCGAGTTCAGAAACCCTGCTCCGAAACCAGCCGCCATCAGCAGCAGAACGACATGCACTAAAACCCGCTCCCCCGCACCCAGAAGCTTTCCTGCCACTTTGCGCCTGGAGCCACTACCTGCAGTTCCGGGTATTTGCCCTCATGCGCCAGATTGACGCCGTTCGTAATGGCGGCCATGGGCTCAAAACAAACATAGTTCTGTTTCGGTGGCGCATACACCACGGCTACCTGAAACTTCGGCCCATAGATCACTTCGATCTTTTTGCCGCCGCCCTGCACCCAAGCCCTCGCCTTGTTATCACTGTCACGAACCAGATCGGTGAAGCCGTCGTCGAAGGTACGGTCGCGCAGCGATATCTCGTCCCCCAGCGCGGCAGGCGTCATCTCGCCCGTCGCCACCAGGTGCGCATCCGTCTCCACATGTTTCCGGGCCGGAATGTGTACCGTCGTTTCCGCCCGCGGCACATCGGGAATGTTGAAGTAAGGATGGAAGCCAATGGACATTGGCATCGGGTCTGTCGAAAGATTCGTTACCGTGGTGCTCACTTCCAACGTTCCGTCCGCCAGCCGGTACGTAATCTCGTAGTCCTGTGCAAACGGCCAATTCGCCATCATGTCGGGATACTTCCAAAAGGAAAGACGGCTGGTCACATAAGCCGATTTCCCGTCGGCTTTCACAGCCGTCACCTGCCAGTACGGCGAAGCCGTTAACATCCCATGGATCGCAATATCACCCGGCCCCAACCGCACTGTGCCGAGCTTCCCGTTGAACACATACCATTTGTCATTCGCCCAAAATCCGCCCCCAGCCATACGGTTAGCCCACGGCATCAGCACCGGAATCCCGTTGAACGCCTTTCCGCCGCTCGCTTTGAATTGCCCCACATCCGTCGGGAAGTAGAGAATGTTCTTGCCCTTGATCTTGAATTCGTAAACCCGGTTCCCTACCGACGGCACCACGCCGATCTCAACAGACCGCGCGGAATCGCTCAGCCGAATCACCTCCACGCCATGGTCCAGTATCTTCTCCGCCCGGTAACGGGGCGCAGCCCCGGCCAACAACGGAAGGAACAGTAAAAGAAGAGAACGTCTTAAGAGCTTCTGTTGCATGAAGATCAATCTTCCTACAACTCCAACGAACTGTGCAGGCCAAATATCCGTCTCTAGTATTCACATTAAAGTTCTCGCCAAAATTGTCCGACCGGGCTATTATTTGACCATGCGGTCAATTATCATTCTCATTGGTCAATTCGCGCTAGCCGGCCTGCTGCTCTCGACAGCCCCGTCCATTCACGCAGCCACAGAACCAGCCGGCGCCGCCGTCTATCAAACCCACTGCGCAACCTGCCACGACGCGGCCGGAAACCATCGCGTCCCGCCCCGCAGCGCGCTGGCGCAACTCCCCTCGGCCACTATTCAGAAAACCTTGGAATCCGGCGTCATGAAGCCGCAAGGCTCGCTGCTTACTGCCCAGGAGCGCACCGACGTGGCGAATTGGCTGTCTTCCTCCGGCAAAGCCGCCCAGCCGGCCGAAGCAACCGCAAACACCTGCCCCGCGGGTCACCAACCCTCTTCCGGTAAGAAACTTGGCTGGACCGAGTGGGGAGCAGGCCCGGGCAATCAACGCTACCAGCCCGACAGCGGCTTAAACCCAAAGACCATACCCCACCTGAAGCTGAAATGGGCGTTTGGCGTAGCCAATGCAAAGTCCATGCGTTCCCAGTCGGTGGTCTACAAAGGTCGCGTTTATCTGGGAACGGAAACCGGCTTCATCTACGCGCTGGACGCTAAGACTGGCTGTACGTATTGGTCGGCCTCCGTGAAAAATGTCCGCTCAGGCCTTTCCATCGGCAAGGCTGGCGAAAAGGACGCCTTGTTTTTCGGTGATGGCCTGGCAAAGGCGCACGCCCTGGACCTTGAGACCGGCCACGAGCTCTGGCAGACCAAACTGGCCGATACGCCGCCGGCGGTCATCTCGGGAACACCCGCCTATTCCAACGGGCATTTGTATGTCCCGGTCTCCTCCTATGAGGAAGCGCTCGTGCTGATGCCTGGTTATCACTGTTGCCGTTTCCGGGGCAGCGTAAGTTCGCTCGACGCCGCCACCGGCAAGATTCTCTGGAGCGCCTACACCATCGACAAACCAGCCACCCTGCAGCGTAAAAACGCAGCGGGCGCGGAGGTGTTCGGGCCGGCCGGCGCCGCCGTTTGGTCCTCGCCCACAATCGATGCGGCCCATCACACTGTCTATGTCACGACCGGCGACAACTACTCCGACCCGCCTACCGCTACCAGCGATTCCGTTCTGGCCTTCGATACCGAAACCGGTAAGCTCCTCTGGTCAAAGCAGTTAACCGAAGGCGACATCTACAACATGGCCTGCGGCAAACCCGGGGTCGGCGCCTGCGAACACGGCAGCGGTCCGGATTTCGATTTCGGAGCGCCTCCTATTCTGGTGAATCTCCCTCACAGCAAACGAGCCCTTCTGCTGGGCCAAAAATCCGGCATGGTTTATGCAGTTGACCCCGACGAGAAAGGCAAACTCCTCTGGCAGGGACGGGCTGGCAAAGGCAGTCCCCTAGGTGGCATCGAATGGGGAATGGCTTCGAATGGGAATCTGCTCTTTGCGGCAGTGTCCGATCTAGGTTTTCGGCCCAGTAAGGCTCCAGGCCAGATCAACCTTGATCCCAAAGCAGGCGGTGGGCTCTCGGCCTTCTCGGTGTCTTCCGGCAAGCTCGTCTGGAAGGCTGCCGCCGCGTCTGCCTGCGGTGATCGCAGCCACTGCAGCCCTGGCCAATCCGCGCCCGTCACCGCCATCAAGGGAGCCGCCCTTTCCGGCTCGCTCGACGGCCACATCCGCGCCTACTCCGCTAAAGACGGATCCGTGCTCTGGGACTTCGACACCGAACGCTCCTTCCAGACCGTCAACGGTGTACCGGCTACTGGCGGCTCGCTGGACGTCGCGGGCCCCGTGGTATCGAACGGTATGGTCTTCCTCAACTCCGGTTATCCACAGTTTGGCGGTGCGCCCGGCAATGTGTTTCTGGCCTTTGGAACGGATTGACCCTGCTCTGTCATCCTGAACATGAAAGAAGATGGAGTCTGAAAAAGCTGAGGAGCGCCGGTCATTCATTGAAAGAGCCCGGCGTTCCCAGATCGTACGTTGCGCCATCGACGCGATAGCCGAGCTTGGATATGCCAACGCCTCCCTGGCCCAAATCGCCCGGCGCGCCGGAGTCAGTAAAGGGGTTATTTCCTATCACTTCGCCGGCAAAGAAGAACTGGTCCGCGAGGTCGTGAAGGAGGTTTTCCAACTGGGAGGCGAATACATCGGTTCCCGCATTCGGCAGGCCCCAACCCCCCGCGCACAACTGCGCGCCTACATCGAATCCAACGTGGAATTCATGGGTGTCCACCGCAAAGAACTGCTGGCTCTGGTCAGCATTCTGGTATACGCGCGCACACAGAAAGGGGAAGTTCTCTTTGGTGCCGGATCGGACGAACCCATCCTGAAATCCACCGAACAGATCTTTCTTGAGGGCCAAAAGACCGGCGATTTTCGGCCCTTCGCTACCCGTCCTATGGCGATTGCGCTGCGCGGCATGATTGACGCTGTACCCGGCAAACTGATGTTCAATCCCGATTTCGATCTGGCCGGGTACGCCAAAGAAATGGCGGATTTTTTTGACCGAGGCACCCGCGCTGACTAGACAAGAGGCTTGCGACAATGAGTCCGAGCCCTCATGCGAAGCCCCCGCGAAATCTCTTTTCGCCTCCGACAGGAATTACGTAACCTCCAATTGGCGATGCTGCCGTCCGGTTGCAGCGCGAAGGAGCAGTCGCCACTCCCGCAATTCCCCGATCCCCGCAAAGTCGCCCGCTGCCTCGCAGGTACGCGGTTCGCTACCGAGCTTCTGTGCACCGCCGGTCAGATCGCCGCCCACGAATTCCCGCTGCTGGGCTATGTGCTCGAAACCGGCCCTCGCATCGACTGGCGTCGCGATTACCTCAATAACATCATCACGGAGCCGAAGTACTTCCGCCTGGTTCCCTATCTCGATACCGCCAAAGCCGGCGACCACAAGAACATCTGGGAACTGAACCGGCATCAGCATCTGGTCCTGCTCGCCCAAGCCTTTCTCCTCAGCGGAAATCAACGCTACCTGGACGCGATCTTCTCCCAGCTTGAAGGCTGGTGGAACCAAAACCCCTTTCAAAAGGGCATCAACTGGACCAGCGCTCTGGAGGTCGCTTTCCGAGCATTTTCCTGGATCTGGATCTTCCACTTTGTCGGCGACCGCATGACGCCGCAGTTTCGCGCCCGTTTCCTACGCAGCCTCTGTCAGCACGGCCATCATCTGGCGAACAATCTTTCCTTCTACTTCTCCCCCAACACCCACCTGCTGGGGGAGGCCGTCATTCTACATGCTATCGGCGTCCTGTTCCCCTCCTTTCCGAAGGCGAAACAGTGGGAAAAGCTGGGGCACGAGACTGTGGTCGCGCAAATGACTCGCATGGTTCGGCCAGACGGCAGCTACTTCGAGCAATCCACCTACTATCACGTCTATGCGCTGGATATGTTCCTGTTCCACGCCCTCCTGTCGCAGCCCTCGGCAGAGTATCGAGCCTCCCTGGCCCGTATGGCGGATTTCCTCGAAGCCCTGCTCGGCCCGGAGCGCCGCCTGGCATTTTTGGGCGACGACGACGGTGGCCGCTGGTTCCATCCCTACGGTGTGCGCGACCAGTTTGGCCGCGCCACCCTCGCCGCCTGTAGCATCTACCTTGGCCAGGACTGGACTTACGAAACGGAAGACCTCTATCCGCAGGCGGCCTGGTTTCTCGGTCAAACCACCGGTTCTGCCAAACGAACCCAATCCTCCCGGCTCTTCCCGGACGCCGGTCTGGCAGCCCTCCTAACGGAACGAAGCCAAGTCCTGTTCGACGCTGGCCCGTTTGGTCCCGGCCGGGCCGGTCACAGCCACGCCGACACCCTCAGCCTGACGGTCAGTCACGGGAACGAGCAAGTCCTAATCGATTCAGCCACATACACTTACGTCGGCGACCCCGCCCAGCGCGATGCCTTCCGCGGCACCTCCGCCCACAACACCATCCGGATCAATGGCCGCGATCAGGCCACCCCGGTAGGCCCCTTCTGGTGGGGCAATCCCCCGGTCGCGAAGGTGCTTTCCTGGGAACCGACTGCCCACCAAGACACCGTAACCGGTCAAGTCGAGTACGACGGCTTCGTCCACCGCCGGACAGTTCGTTTCGTAAAACCCCACCTTCTTCTGATCCTGGATACCGTGACGGGCCCTCCGGGAACCCACGAAATCGAACAGTTCTGGCATCTTGGCTTCCCCGAAGCGAAAGAGCGTATCTTCTTCACCCAGCCCGTCGTAGAGCAAAGGGCTTGGCACTCCTCTGCGTTCGGGGAACGCCACCAAGGCCTCTGTCTGGTAGCAAAACGCAAGAGCGTGCTGCCGGTTCGTTTCGCAACGGCGATCCTGGTGGACGGGAGCGGAAAGGTGAACGTTAGCGAAACCACAAACGGAGCAGTGTTTGAGGTGGTGACCGCCGCTTCGGCCCAGCGCCACGAACTCCCCTACCCCTCAGAAACGCCCTAACGCATTTTGGGAAGCCGCCCGCGCTGCGATAATTGGAGGAACAATGACCAGCCTCCGAGAGTTGCTATGTGCGGAATAGCCGGATTCGTTCTTCGCGAAGGCAAGGCTGAGCCTTCCGCAGTCCGCGCCATGTGTGACCAGATTCGCCACCGTGGGCCGGACGACGAGGGGATCTATGTCGATGGCGGTTGCGGGATCGGCATGCGCCGGCTCAGCATCATCGACCTGAGCACCGGACATCAACCCATCTCCAATGAAGATCGCAGCAACTGGATCGTCTTCAACGGGGAAATCTACAACTATCAATCGCTGCGCGAATCGCTGATCTCTCAAGGCCACCAGTTCACCACCCACAGCGACACCGAAACACTGATCCACCTGCATGAGCAGTACGGCATTGACGGCATCTCCCAGCTCCGCGGTATGTTCGCCTACGCGATTTGGGACGCCCGCCGCCGCCAGATTACCCTGGTCCGCGACCGCTTCGGTAAGAAGCCACTATATTTCTCGATCCTGCCAAGCGGACTCTATTTCGGCAGCGAACTGAAGTGCCTGTACCCGATGGGCGTTCCGCTGGAGCTGGACGAAGAAGCGCTGCGGTTGTACTTCCAGTTTTCCTATATTCCCGATCCGCTTAGCCCCTACAAAGCGGTCCGCAAACTTGCGCCCGGGGGTTGGCTCACCTACGACGCATACGGCAACGTGCGCCAGGGAACGTATTGGAGATTGCCGGAGCCCGTGCTTGAACCCGCCGCCGGAATGACCGAAGACGCCGCGGCGGATCAGGTGCGCGAGCTCTTCGATGAATCGGTGCGCCTGCGCATGATCGCCGATGTGCCATTGGGCGCATTCTTAAGCGGAGGCCTCGATTCCAGTTCGGTGGTCGCATCCATGTCGTTGCAGTCGCCGGATCGCGTCAAAACCTTTTCGATCGGATGGGAAGAAAACGAATACAACGAGCTTCCCGCCGCGCGGCTGGTAGCCCAAAAGTTCAACACCGACCATCACGAGATTCTGGTTCGCCCTGATTCCGTCAATCTTGTCTCGAAGCTGGTGCACTACTTCGATGAACCCTTCGGCGACAGCTCTGCAATCCCGACCCACATCGTCTCGGAATTCGCGGTCCAGCATGTAAAAGTGGCGCTCACCGGCGATGGCGGTGATGAGTTGTTTGCCGGCTACGAGAGCTTCTTCGCCGTAGATCATCTGCGGCGCTTCGACCAGGTACCGCAGTTCGCGCGTTCCCTTCTTTCGAAGGCAGCGGACGTTTGGCCCTATTCTTTCTACGGCAAGAATTATCTGCGCATGATCAGCCGCCCCACGCCGCTCTCGCGTTACTTTGAACTGAATCATGCCCATTACTTCCTTCGCAAATCGCTCCTGAAGCCGGAATGGATGCTGCCTGGCGATTCGGCTTATCTAAACCAGACCTTTGCCGACGCGCTGCTTCCTGAAGACCGTGACATCTTGCAACAGACGCTCTACTTCGAAGCACGCGCCAAGCTCACCGGCGACATGCTGGTGAAAGTAGATCGCATGTCGATGGCAAATTCCTTGGAAGTACGCAGTCCCCTGCTCGACCACAAACTAGCCGAGCTCGCCATGACCATTCCGCATCGCTGGAAGATGAAAAACGGCAAGGGCAAACAGATCTTATTGAAGGCAGTGGGAGATCGCTTGCCGCCCGAACTGCTGACGCTTCCCAAGAAAGGTTTCGGCGTGCCGCTGCCGTTATGGTTCCGCACCTCGCTGCGCAGCATGCTTTGGGACACGCTCACGAGTCAGGCGTTCCTCGGCCGGAATATCGTTTCCAAAGACTTTGTGCTTCATTTGCTGAAAGAGCACGACACCGGGCGTCGCAACAACTCGCACTGGCTTTGGATGCTGCTGATGTTTGAACTTTGGATGCGCAACTACGAGCAGTTGCAAGCGAGAAGCGTAGTCGCCGAATCGCAAGTGGTCTACGGGCAGTAGTAATTCGATCGTGCGCCTATTGCAGCGCGTACACCTGAAACCCGTCCTGATCGTAGATTTTGCGCGCGTTTTTCAGCTTCGCTTGGTCTGCTTTGTATGCGGTAGGGTCATTATATTTCAGACCCTCCAGGGCTTCTTCGTAGATGGAATCCATCACGATATAATTTGGCTCCCGATGCGTGTAATACCCGAACGTGACGTCATCGAGAAGCCGTTCCCGGTCTTGCAATCCAAACTCAATTGCGGCACTGCCGTAGATGCTTTGCTGCGGCGGCAGCCTGTTAAGAAAAGCCATCAGCGGTGTGTATTGCTTCCGATACGTGTTCGTCTTGGCCAGGTACAGAGATCCTCCGATCTGCACGCCAAGCAGCGCTATAAACGCCGCCGCGGCACATACACGCAAGAATCTGTCCCTACTCCAAATAGCAACAAATGCGATGGCCAACACCAGCGTGTACAGCGGGATGATGTGGGCCAGATACCACGACAGCTTCTGATTAAAAAAGCACTGTATGAGAAATACAATTCCCAGCATTGCCAATGCAACCTTTGTTCCGGGGCGCCTGCGAATACTCGGGACTAGCAAGCACAGCAGGATTGCGGCAAGATAACAAACCAGCACGAAAGCCTTCAAGAAAATGGGCCCGGCATGACCGATCTCGTGTGGACCCAGCCCATAAGTGATCAAATAGCGTTCCATGATCTCCGCTTTGATCGCCATCAAAGGGTGAACAAAATTCCCAAAGCGGCCATGCTCATCCGCGTTGCCCGTCAACTGGGCGCGAAACGCCGAAGGATCCTTGGCGATGTAGACCAGCCACATCCCTGCGCCGGCCAAGTACGGCAATGCACCGAGAGCGAGCGTTTGTATCCGTAGATTGTTGCGGTCGTACAGCCATATCAGCAACACAAAAAGCGCGGCGTAAAGGATGGCATTCGGATGCGTAAAAAAGCAACATGCCATCGCTACGTTTGCCCAGAAGAATGCCCGCCCGAACCCGTGTTCGCGGAGACAAAGGTAAAGCGCCAATGCAAGACTTCCCCAGCCCGCACACATCATGTCGGGACGGCCCAGCGTGCCGATGTTTACAAATAGATAATCCGTGGAAAGCAGAACGGCAGCAACGGCGGCCGTCAGAGGATCGCGTGTCAGCTTTTG
>Ga0207678_10006377_pt1 | contig 10473 bp, 15 predicted proteins | sample KBSC63metaG_FD_184319 | JGI IMG/M metagenome (GOLD analysis project Ga0207678, IMG submission 184319) | Corn rhizosphere microbial communities from Kellogg Biological Station, Michigan, USA - KBS C6-3 metaG (SPAdes) (version 2) | ecosystem: Host-associated > Plants > Roots > Rhizosphere > Soil ...
GCGCGCCGCGGCCGCGAAGCTTGTCGAATACGCCGGAAAGGCGATCGCTCAGATTATCGAACACTCAAATCTCCCAACATGCCGGAGCGGCCCATATGGGGTGCCACAACGCAAATTACGCCGGCGGACGAAACCTCGTCGGCCGACGTGCACCCCTCATCCCGAGGCGTGCTCCAGTCATGTGCTGTCCTTAGGACGGCGCGCCAGTAGCCGAAGCGCCGCTTCGAATCAACTCAGCCGCGGCTTGCCCTTGGGCTTGCGGCGCGGGCGGTTGGGACCACCGGGGCCGCCGCCGGGACGATCGCCGCCGCCCGGCTTGTCTGGGCCGCTACCCCTCGGCGGGCGGGGGCCTCGCCGGTGACCTTCCGACGGTCCGCGCGGACCGCGCCGGTCACGTTCCGGGACCCGGTCCAGGGGCCGCGACTGCTGCATCTGCTGGCGAGGGCCGACCGCATAGCCGTCCTTCAGGAGTTGGGTGAACGCAGTGCGCGTGCTCTCCACGATCGCGTCCTGAAGCTCCTTGGGCAGGTCGGCGAAGGTGACGTTGCGGTGGATCGCCTGAACGTCGCGGAGCAGCTGATTCGGAAGGCCGCCCGACGCACGTTTCAGCGACTCCACGGCATCGAGCACAGCCGAGAAGATGATCGCCTGCATCACTTCGTTCGCTGGTCTTTGCATGGCCGTTTCGCGCCCTCGCTGGTGGACTAAGCTTTTCCGGCCTCCTAGATGCGCGGCCGACCTATGGGAATGCACTTCCACAAGATGCACGGCCTCGGCAACGACTTCGTGATCGTTGACGGGCGCGAGCAGAGCGTAACGATGACGCCGAAGCTGGCACGCGAAATCGCGGACCGCCACTTGGGAATCGGCTGCGACCAGCTGATCCTGATCGGCAAATCGGACAAGGCCGATGTTTCCATGCGAATCTGGAACCATGACGGCGGCGAGGTAGAATCGTGCGGCAATGCGGCCCGCTGCGTCGTGGCGCTGACACATGCGAAGACCATCGAAACGCCGGCGGGCGTCATCGAGGGCGAATCCGATGGCGACGAGGTCGAGGTAACGATGCGGCAGCCGAGATTCGGCTGGGCGGCCATCCCGATCTCCTATGCGATGGACACGGCGGACCTTCCTCTCGCCTGGGGCGAGCTCAAGCATGGCTTCGCGGTCAACGTCGGCAATCCGCATGTCGTTTTCTTTGTCGACGGCCCGGCGAAAGTCGATCTCGAAACTTACGGCCCCAGCATCGAGAACGACCCGGCATTTCCCGAGCGAATCAACGTCCACGTCGCCAGCGTCCGCGACGACGGCATCCACATGCGTTCGTGGGAGCGCGGTGCCGGACTGACCCTTGCCTGCGGCACCGGCGCCTGCGCGACCGCGGTTGCTGCAATTGCCACGAAGCGCGCGACGAGCCCTGTCACCGTCCACATGCCGGGCGGAAAGGTGATTGTCTCCTGGGCGCCGGGCGAGGAGCTTCGGATGCGCGGCGCCGCGACCCACGTCTTCGAGGGCGATCTCGATCTCGGGGCGCTGCAATGACGGTCGAGACGGTGAGCCTTGGTTGCCGGCTCAACTTCGCCGAGACCGAGACCATCGCCAGGACCGCTCCCGAGGGCGAGCATTGGGTGGTCGTGAACAGTTGCGCGGTCACCAACGAGGCGGTTCGCCAGACGCGCCAGGCGATTCGCCACGCGCGCCGCCGCCGCCCCGACGCCCGGATTCTCGTCACCGGTTGCGCCGCCGAGCTCGATCGCAACTCTTTCGAGCGCATGCCGGAAGTGACGCGGGTGGTCGGCAATGCAGGCAAGCTGCGCGCGTTTGACGCCAAGACGTCATCGGTGGCGGCCGGCTCGCACTCGCATGTGCGGAGTTTCGTCGCGGTCCAGAACGGCTGCGACCATCGCTGCACCTTCTGTTCGATCTGGCAGGCGCGCGGGGCAAGCGTCTCGCTGCCGTTCGAGGCGATCCGCGACGCGATCGCTCGGGAACTGGACCGGGGAGCGAAGGAAATCGTCCTCACAGGAGTCGACATCACGGATTACGAGGGTGGGCTCGGCAAGCTCTGCCAGCAGCTTCTCTCGGCCGAGCCACGGCTGAAGCGGTTGCGCCTGTCCTCGCTCGACAGCATCGAGATCGACGACGCGCTGTTCGAGCTTCTTCCGGACAAGCGGCTGCTGCCCCACTTCCATTTGTCGCTGCAGTCGGGCGACGACCTGATCCTCAAGCGGATGAAGCGCCGCCACAGCCGCGCCCAGGCGGTGGCAGCCGTGGAGCGAATCAAGGTAATTCGGGCCGAATCGACGATCGGCGCGGATATCATCGCAGGATTTCCCACAGAGACTGAAGATATGGCGGGCAACAGTCTGAGGCTGTTAGAGGATTGCGACATAATTGCCGCGCACATCTTCCCTTTCTCGCCGCGCCCGGACACGCCCGCCGCGCGTATGCCGCAACTCGACCGGAAGGTCGTGAAAGCTCGTGCCACGAAGCTCCGCGAGGCGGCGACGGCCCGCCGCAATCGTTGGCTGGACACATTCGTCGGTTCATCCACAACCGTGCTGATGGAGAGCGGTGGGAAAGGCCACAACGACAGCTTCGCGCCGGTAGCGATTTCCGAGATCCTTCGCGGTGAACTGCTCACGGCCCGCATCACTGAGCGCGATGGCGATCACCTGATTGGGTTTCGCGCGTGAGTTGGCTCGACCGCCTGCGCGGCGGCTTTTCCAAGACCGCGGACAAGCTCGCCGATAACCTCACTGGCCTGACCAGCCGCGCGGCACTCGATACTTCGACCCTGGACGATATTGAAGAGGCGCTGATCGCCTCCGACATCGGCCCCGAAGCATCGCGCCGGATCCGCGAAGCGATCGCCCGGCAGAAATTCGAAAAGCTCGACGAACGCGGACTTCGCACCATTCTCGCCGATGAAATCGAGAAAATTTTAACTCCGGTTGCCAAGCCACTGGAAATCTGGGGTTTTCCCCGCCCACACGTGATCCTGGTGATCGGCGTCAACGGCTCCGGCAAGACTACGACGATCGGCAAGCTCGGGCATTGGCTGATGGAGCAGGATTATGGCGTCCTGCTCTGCGCGGGCGACACCTTTCGGGCGGCGGCAATCGAGCAGCTTCAGATCTGGGGCGACCGGATCGGCGCCCCCGTCATCTCCGGAAAGGAAGGCGCGGACCCCGCCGGTCTCGTCTTCGATGGCGTCAAACAGGCGACCGCGCAGGGTATCGACGTCCTCGTCGTCGACACTGCCGGGCGGATGCAGAACAAGTCGCACCTGATGGAAGAGTTATCGAAAATCCGCCGGGTGCTCGGCCGCCTCAACCCCGAAGCACCGCAGGACGTGCTCCTGGTCCTTGATGCCACCACCGGCCAGAACGCCCTTTCCCAGGTCGAAGTCTTCCGCGACACCGCCAATGTCACCGGCCTGATCATGACCAAGCTCGACGGAACCGCGCGCGGCGGTGTGCTCGTCGCCGCGGCCGAGCGGTTCGGCCTTCCAATCCACGCGATCGGGGTGGGCGAGAGCGCCGACGACCTTCGCCCGTTCGATCCGCGCGCCGTCGCCCGCGCAATTGCAGGACTTCCTCCCGAATGAGCGAGCCGAAAAAAGACGGAAGTGCCTCCCAGCTGCTGATCGACGTCGGGCCCCTGCTCGTCTTCTTCGCGGCGAACTTTTTCGCGCCGGTGCCGCCGGCGCTGAAGATCTTCGTCGCCACCGGCGCCTTCATGGCAGCGATGGTCGCGGCGATGCTCTACTCGGCGATCCGCTTCCACCGCATTTCCCCGATGCTGTGGTTCTCGGGCGTGCTCGTCGTGGTGATGGGTGGAATCACTTTGTGGCTCCACAACGAGACCTTCATCAAGATGAAGCCGACGCTTTATTACCTGTTCGTCGCGGCCCTGCTCGGCTTCGGCCTGGTCAAGGACAAGCCGCTCCTGAAACGCGTTCTCGGAAGCACGTATCCGGGCCTCGACGAGACCGGCTGGCGCAAGCTCACGCGCAACTGGGCGATCTTCTTCGCCTGCATGGCGCTGCTCAACGAGGCCGTGTGGCGCAACAGCTCGACCGATTTCTGGGTCGGATTCAAGCTGTGGGGCGCAATCCCCCTCACCTTCCTGTTCGCGGCGGCGAACGTCCCGATGCTCCTCAAGCACGGCCTCAACAATGAGCAGGCAGCGCCGCACGAGGCCGGACCCGTCGAATGAGCAAGGACACGATCCTCTCGATCAAGGGCCTGAGGAAGACCTACGGCACCGGGGTCGATGCTCTGAAATCCGTCGACCTCGACATCCGCCGCGGGGAGATTTTCGCGCTTCTGGGCCCGAATGGCGCGGGCAAGACCACGCTCATCAACATCGTCTGCGGAATCGTGACGCCGACCGCGGGCGAGGTGCTGATCGACGGGAGGGACTGGCAGTCCGCCTATCGCTATGCACGGGAGCGAATCGGGCTGGTTCCCCAGGAATTGACCACCGAGGCGTTCGAGCCGGTGTGGCGGACCGTGAACTTCTCGCGCGGGCTATTCGGGAGGGCGCCGAACCCCGCCTACGTCGAAGAGCTGCTGAAACGCCTGTCGCTGTGGGACAAGCGCAGGACGATCATGATGCAGCTCTCCGGCGGCATGAAGCGCCGGGTGATGATCGCCAAGGCGCTGAGCCACGAGCCGGCGATCCTGTTCCTCGACGAGCCTACCGCGGGCGTCGACGTCGAGCTTCGCCGCGACATGTGGGAGCTGGTCCGCAAGCTCCGCGCGGAAGGGACCACGATCATCCTCACCACTCATTACATCGAGGAAGCCGAGGAGATGGCGGACCGTGTCGGGGTCATCAGCCGCGGCGAGCTCATCGCGGTCGATGACAAGGCGTCGCTGATGGCGAAGATGGGCCGCAAGACGCTCGATATCGTCCTTGCCGAGCCGCTCTCGTCGACGCCGCCCGAGCTGGCCGAGTGGAACCTGCGGCTGGAAAAAGACGGAAATGTCCTCTGCTACGAATTCGATAGTCACGCCGAGCGCACGGGGATTGCCTCGCTGATGCGCAAGCTGGCCGACGCCGGGATCGCCTACAAGGACCTGTCGACCCACCAGTCGAGCCTTGAGGACATCTTCGTCGAGCTGGTCCACCGGCCGAAGGAGCCGGCATGAACCTGCACGGAATCAACGCGATCTATCGCTTCGAAATGGCGCGTTGGGGCCGGACGCTGTGGCAAAGCCTGATCACCCCGGTCATCACGACGGCGCTCTATTTCGTCGTTTTCGGCTCGGCCCTGGGTTCGCGCATGACCGCGATGGAGGGGGTCAGCTACGGCGCCTTCATCGTCCCCGGCCTGACGCTTCTGGCAGTGTTCATGCAGTCTATCTTCAACGCTAGTTTCGGGATTTATTTCCCGAAGTTTACGGGGACGATCTACGAACTCCTCTCAGCCCCGATCTCGAGCTTCGAAGCGGTCCTCGCTTATGTCGGCGCGGCGGTGACGAAGTCCGTCATCCTCGCCATCGTGACTCTCGCGACCGCCTATCTCTTCGTCGAAGTCCACATCGATCACCCGGTCGCGATGCTCGCCTTCCTGGTCGCGATCAGCACCGGCTTCTGCCTGTTCGGCTTCGCGATCGGCGTCTGGGCGCAGAATTTCGAGCAGCTGCAGATCATCCCGATGATGATCATCACGCCGCTGACCTTCCTCGGCGGCGCCTTCTACTCGATCAATTCGCTTCCCGAGCCATGGCGGACGGTCACGCTGTTCAACCCGATCGTCCATGTTATCAGCGGCTTCCGCTGGAGCTTTTACGGCACCACGGATGTCCCACTTTGGTCGAGCGTTGCGGTCACCGCCGCGATCATCGCCCTGTGCATGGCGGTGATCGCGTGGATGTTCAAAAGCGGATATCGATTGAAACAGTAGCCGCTTACTTGGCTTCCTGCTTCTCCCGAACCTCGGCCATGTTCGCCGACGAGGTCTCCTGGTTGGCGCGTTCCGCGCCGTTGCCGTCGAGATTCTGCTCGACGAAGTCCCAGTTGACGATCTTGCCGAGAACGCTCTCCGCATAGCGCGGCCGTTCATTGCGGTAGTCGATGTAGTAGGCGTGCTCCCACACATCGAGCGTGAACAGCGGCTTCATGCCGTCATGCACCAGCGGCGTGTCGGCATCGTGCAGCGACGTGATCTTGAGCTGGTCGCGATCGAGCACCAGCCACGCCCAGCCGCTCGCGAAGTGGTTTACCGCCTCCTCCTGGAGCGCCTTGAGCATGCCCTCTGCGCCGCCGAAGCTCTCCTCGATGAGGCGCATCAGCTTGCCGCCGGGCTTCTGGCCGTCGGCCTTGGCCAGGCATTGCCAGAAAAAGCTGTGGTTCCACAGTTGGGCAGCGTTGTTGAAGAGCTTGTTGTCGCCCTGCTCGCGGGCCTTGCGGACAACCTCGACGAGCGATCCTCCGCCGCCCTTGGCAGCGAGCAGCTGGTTGGTCTTGTCGACATAAGCCTTGTGATGCTTGCCGTAATGGAAATCGAGCGTTTCCGCCGACATCACGGGTTCGAGCGCGTCGCGCGCAAAAGGCAGTTCGGGCAGCTGAAAGGCCATGATCTTCTCCTCGCTCTGGCGTGTCGGATCAAAAACGGTCGAGCAAGCCAGATGCTCCGTTTGCGGCATCCAGATGCTCTCAGCGACTGGTCCGCCGCCGTAACAACTGGCGGCCTATGCCTCGCGCGACCCCGCGGCAAGGGAAAATGGCCGCCTAGCGGGAGCTGGCGTCGAGCAATTTGTGGCGTTTGAGCGCGTGGCGAAGCTGGTCGTAGCTCAATCCGATCGCCGCCGCCGTTGCCCGCTGGTTGAAGCGGTTCGCGCTCAGCGCCTCCTCAAGAAGCGCCCGTTCGTAGGAATCGACGGACGCGCGGAAATCCTCGGTCTGGAGCTGCAGCGACGTCGCGGCCGCCGAGTCCTCAGCGTGAGCCCCGGTGACTGGATCGGCGGGTTCTCCGGCGGTCGGCGGAAGCGAGCCGCCAGGCGCCCACGGAGAAGCGAACGGATCGAACTGGATCGAATCAACCGGCCTTTCCGGATCTTCCCAGCGGTACACGGCGCGCTCCACCACGTTGCGGAGTTCGCGAACGTTGCCGGGCCAGGGATAGGCCTCCATCTTTGCCGAAACCGCATCGCTGAAGCCCGGCCAGTTCGGCCATTCGAGCTCCGAAGCCATACGGCGCCCGAAATGCTCCGCGAGAAGGGGAATATCGCCCTGGCGCGCGCGGAGCGGCGGCAGAGTGATGACCTCGAACGACAGCCGATCGAGAAGGTCGGCCCGAAAGCCGCCGCGCTCCACCAGCTTCGGCAGGTCTTCGTTGGTCGCCGCGACGATGCGAACGTCGACGGACACCGGCCTGGAGGCGCCGATGCGCGTGATTTCCCCATATTCGACGGCGCGCAGAAGCCGGTCTTGGGCCGGCGCGGACAGGGTCCCCAGCTCGTCAAGAAACAGGGTTCCGCCATCGGCCTCTTCGAAACGCCCGTGACGGGTCTTGGTCGCTCCGGTAAAACTGCCGGCCTCGTGGCCGAACAACTCCGCCTCGATCAGGTTTTCGGGCAATGCCGCGCAGTTCATCACCACCAGCGGCCCCGACCAGCGCGGGCTGAGGTGGTGCAGGCGCTCGGCGACCAGTTCCTTGCCGGTGCCGCGTTCGCCGATGACAAGCACCGGCCGGTTGAGCGCGGCGGCCCGGCTGGCCCGCTCGATCGCGTCCAGGACGGCGTTGCTCTGCCCGACGAAGGTTTCCGTGCGTTCCATCATCCTGTCCGAAATCTGGCCGACTGTTGGTGCTGAATACCACCTTTTGGCAAGATATTTAGCTCCGGGAAATGGCCGATTTTCGCGGTTTCGGCAGTTTACAGAGATTTTATAAAGTTGGCATGTCTCCTGCATGGCAAAAGCTGAAAGGGCCCTGAATTGAATTGCGGAGTGCAAAGATGAGCATCTTTTCCCGGACGCGGGATATCTTCGCGGCGAACATGACCGAGCTTCTCGACCGGGCTGAAGACCCGGCGCGGATGATCCGAATGATCATCCTCGAAATGGAGGAGACCCTGGTCGAGGTGCGCGCGAGCGCCGCCAAGACGATCGCCGACGGCAAGGACATGCGCCGGACCCTCCTTCGGCTGGATGAGCTCCAGACGAGCTGGACCGAAAAGGCCGAGCTGGCGCTGAGCAAGGGACGCGAGGACCTTGCCAAGGCGGCGCTGATCGAGCGGCAGAAAGCTTCCGACATGGCCGAGGGCCTGAAGGACGAGATCAAGCAGCTCGACGACACCTTGAAGAGCTATGAGGCGGACATCGCCAAGCTTCAGGGCAAGCTGCGCGAAGCCCGCGCGCGCCAGAACGCCATTGCGCATCGTCTTGAGAGTGCGGTCACTCGCGCCAGGGCCCGTGAGCTCCTGAACGGCGGTCGCACGGACGACGCGTTCAGCAAGTTCGAGATCCTGGAGCGCCGCGCCGACTTCGCGGAAGGCCGCGCCGAGGCGCTCGGAATGACGGGGCCGAAGAGCCTCGAGGAAGAGATTGCCGAGCTCAAATCGTCCGAGAAGGTCGATGCCGAGCTCGAGGCCATGAAGGCCGCGCTGGCGGCAAAAGGGAAGTAAACCGCGATGGAAGATATTCTTGTTCCGGTACTGATCGTCGGGATTTTGTTCATTGGCCTGCCGTGGATCATTTTCCACTACGTCACGAAGTGGAAGTCGACGGCCACGCTCACCGGCGAGGATGAAAAATTGCTCGACGAGCTACACGACATGGCGCGCAGGCTCGACGATCGCCTCTGCACGATCGAGCGGATCATGAACGCCGAGAACCCCAACTGGCAGCAGGCGTGCCTGCCCGATGCCGGAACGCCGCTCCACGACGAGGTCCTGACCACGAGCCGCAGCCACCGCGGAGAGAAAGCATGAGCACGCAGCCCCCAAGCCGGACCAAATTCTATCTCGACAAGCGTAACGGCAAGGTCATGGGCGTGTGCGCCGGCCTCGCCGATTATAGCGGCCTGGACGTCACGCTGGTCCGTATCCTCCTGATCCTCGCCATCATTTGCGGCGGCGCCGGAGTGTTGATCCCCGCCTATTTCATCACTGGCTGGGTGGCTTCGGACCGGCCGCGCGAGCTGCGCTACGCCGACGCCGAGGAGACGAAATTCTGGCAGGGGGTGCGCCAGTCGCCGTCGCGGTCGGCACGCGACATCAAATCGCGCTTCCGGGACATCGATCGCCGCCTCGCCCAGATCGAACATTACGTTACCATCGAGAACCGCTCGCTCGCCCGCGAGATCGAGCAGCTTCGCTAACCTAGGCAAAGGAGGCATGCTTGATGGCGCCCGTCAGCCCAGCATGGAACAGGTGATGCAATGACAGCGTCGGTTTTCCTGACCACCGTGATCATCTTTGTCGGGTTGCCCATCGCGGCAACTCTCTACATGGTGCATCGGCACTTCCGTTTCCGTGAAAAGAAGCTCGAGGTGGAAGCGGCGCTTGCCGCCGAAAAGGCCGCGCAATATGCGTCGCGCTCGATGGAGCTGGAACAACGGGTTCGGGTTCTCGAGCAAATCGTCACCGACGCCGGGGCGCAGACCGCCAACCAGATCGAGGCGCTTCGGGAACGGCGCTCCATCGAGAATGGAGAAGCTCGCTAAATGAATCCGTTTGAAATGGTCGCGATCATCGTCGTCGCGGTGATGATCGCATCGGTGCTCAGGGCAAAGTACCAGGCTCGGGGAGATGGACACGCCAATCCTCAGCTGGAGGCGGAAAACCTTCGCCTCCGCGACGACATGAAAGTGCTCAAGCAGCGCGTGAAGGTGCTCGAGCAGATCGTCACGGATCGTGGCGCCGACACGGCCGCGCAGATCGAGGCGCTGCGCGACCGAGACCGCATTACCGAAGGAGATTGAGGGCCATGGAAGGCGGGCAAATCATGGTTGTCCTCATCGTCGCGATCGTGATGGTCGCGTCGATTATCAGGGCAAAATACGGCTACTCGCGCCATGGCCGCCGGATCGAATCCGCCTCTCCCGAAGAGCGCGCCGAAAACTTGCGCCTTCGCGAAGAGGTGAAGGAGCTCAAGGAGCGCCTGAAGGTGCTGGAACGGATCACCGTCGAGAAGGAAAACAGCCTGTCGCGCGAGATCGAGAATCTCCGCGACCGCTAGAAGGCGCGCTCCTCCCCTGCTACGCGCACGGCATGAGCGGTTTGCCGCCTCTTTCGGAGATCCTCGACGAATATGAGTTCCTCGATGGCGAGGACCGGTACCGGCTGCTGATCGACCTCGGCCGCAAGCTCGAGCCGATGCCCGACGCGCTGAAGACCGAAGCGACGAAGGTCCGCGGCTGTTCCGCCTCCGTGTGGGTCTATCCGACGACGGCTGGCGACGGCCGGCTCCACTTCCTCGCCGACAGCAATGCGGCGATCACCAAGGGGATCGTCGCCC
>Ga0207678_10006381_pt1 | contig 10470 bp, 10 predicted proteins | sample KBSC63metaG_FD_184319 | JGI IMG/M metagenome (GOLD analysis project Ga0207678, IMG submission 184319) | Corn rhizosphere microbial communities from Kellogg Biological Station, Michigan, USA - KBS C6-3 metaG (SPAdes) (version 2) | ecosystem: Host-associated > Plants > Roots > Rhizosphere > Soil ...
CGGGATCGGCCAGCGTCAGCAGCAACTGATCGCTGCAGACATTCATCGAGACGATGCGCGGAAGATTGGCGGCCGACAATGCGCCCGGCAGCGCCAGCGTAGCGACCGCCACCAGCGATTGAACAAGCCGGTGAGTCAGAAATCTGCCCATCACAGATCTGCCCAAGGGACGATCACGGCCTCGCGCTGATACTCCGCGCGATAGGCGCTGATCCGGAACACATCCGCCATCACCTGCTCCGACAATGCTTCCGCCGGCCCGCCCTGCGACACCAGGCGGCCCTCGGAGAGCACCAGCACATGATCGGCAAATCGTGCGGCCAGTCCCAGATCGTGCGTCACCACGATCACGAGCACACCCTTGTCGGCGGTGACGCGCAGATTCTTCATGACATCGATCTGGTGCCGCGGATCGAGCGAGGCGGTCGGCTCGTCGGCGAGGATGACCGGCGCTTCCACCGCCAGCACGCGCGCCAGCGCGACGCGGCTACGCTCGCCGCCGGAAAGCTCGGTGACGCGGCGTTCCGCGAATTCCATGACATCGACCGCCTGCATCGCCCGCAGTACGGCTTCCGTATCCCTCGGTGACAGTCGGGCCGGATCGGTCGCGCCATGCGGATAGCGGCCGAGCGCGACGATATCGCGCGCCGGCAGCGGCCAGTGCACGATGTGGCCCTGCGGCAGATAGGCAAAACGCTTTGCCCGCTCGCGCAGCGGCAGCGACGACAAGGCGTCGCCGCCGATGTGAATCGCGCCGTCGGACGGCAGCAGTCCTGCGAGCGCCCGCAGCAGCGTGGTTTTGCCGGCGCCGTTCGGGCCGACCAGCGCGACCAGATGACCGGATGACAGCGACAGCGAGATATCGCGCAGCACCGATCGGCCGGCCAGCGCCACGCTCAGATTTTGCGCAGTGAGAAGCGTCATGCGACACCTCCGCTGAGTGCGCGACGTTCGCGCATGATCAGATAGAGGAAGAACGGCACGCCGATGATCGAGGTCAGCACACCGACCTTGATATCTGATGTCGAAGGGATGATGCGCACGGCGATGTCGGCGGCGAGCAATAGCGCCGAGCCCGCCAGCGCGCTCGGCAGCAACAGCCGTGCCGGGTCGTGGCCGATCAGGGGCCGTATCAGATGCGGCGCGACCAGGCCGATGAAGCCGATGGTGCCTGACACCGCGACCGCGCCGCCGACGCCGAGCGCTACGCCCGCGATCACGAACAGCCGCAACCGCCCGACATCGACACCGAGGCTTTGTGCGGCTTCCTCGCCCAGGCTCAGCGCGCGGAAGGCGTTACGCTGGCTGAACAGGATGATCGCGCCCACCACGATAAACGGCAGCGCCAGAGCGACGTGCTGAAAACTGCGGTCTTCGAGCGAGCCCAGCAGCCAGAATGCGATTTCCAGTACCACAAAGGGATTGCTGGAGAGATTCATCACCAGCGCCGTCGCCGCCCCTGCAAGGCTCGAAATCGCCAGCCCCGCCAGAATCAGGATCAACAGCCCGGCGTTACGGCCGGCGATCGTCAGCAGCACAAACACCGAGCCGAACGCTGCGATAATGGCCGCCACCGGCAGCGCGTAGGAGCGCACATCGGCCAGTCCCAGCGCGATCACCAGCACCGCGCCGAACGCTGCCGATTGCGGCGCGCCGAACAGCGAGGGCGAAGCCAGCGGGTTGCGCAACAGGCCCTGCAGCGACGCGCCGGACAATCCCAGGATCGCACCGATTGCGAGCGCCAGCAGCGTCCGCGGCAAGCGGATTTCGCGGACGATCACCTGCGACACGTCGCTGCCGCCGCCAAACAGGGCTTCGATGACGGTTACCGGCGACAGCCGCACCGGGCCGATGCCGAGCGAGATCAGTACCAGCAGCACTACAAGCGCGGCCAACGCCGCGGTCACGCCGATGCGGCGGCGCGCGGCATCCTCGTTTGTCGCGGTTGCAGTCTGAACACTCATGGATCGTCCCAAAAAGACAGTCTTGTCGCTGCCGGCTCAGGCAACTCCGCTCAGGCAACCCTGCTCATGCGACAAAAAAGACGCACTCGTCCAGTCAGGACTGCAGGCGTCACCTGATGGGATTGACTCTGTTCTTGTCAAACTTCTACCATAATTTCTGACGGTTCCCTGTTCGGGGATCAAAAGGGAATGCGGTGCGGGGAAATTCCCCAATTCCGCGGCTGCCCCCGCAACTGTAAGCGGTGAATCTCTCGTCATAGGCCACTGGGAATCTCGGTCCTGGGAAGGCGACGAAAGGTTACGACCCGCAAGCCAGGAGACCTGCCGTCAGCCGTGGTCACACGCGAAGATGTCGGTCGGGGAGTACAGGCATTAGCTTCACCAAAGCTGCTCTAGGCAATGGTGAGACTTGGTTCGCTGTGACGTGCCACTGACGTCATACCGAGGCCATAACCATGTCTTCCTCCGTCCCTGCCACGAAGCGGCGCCGCCGTCTCTGGCTGGCTTCCACCATCCTCGCGCCGATCGTAACGCTGGGCATCTCCGCCGCGCACGCGCAGCAATCCGCTTCGCCGAACCTGCTGCCGCCCGTAGATGTCGAAGCGCCACCGGATAAAAGCAAGCCGCGCTCGACGCCGGCCCCCAATCGGGCCGCCGAATCGCGCCGCGCCGTTCCCACCACGCAACAGGCGCCTGCGGATGCCCAGCAAGCGGGTACGTCGGGCAAAGACCAGACCCTCGTGGTCAGTCCGACGGGAACTGTAACCCCGATCGACCAGATCGCCAGTTCGGTCACCGTCATCACCGCCAAGGACATCGAGCGCGATCAGCGCCGCACCCTGCCGGATGCGCTGTCCACCGTTCCCGGACTCAATGTCGTCCAAAGCGGCGGGCCGGGCGGGCAAACCTCTATCTTCATGCGCGGCACCAACTCAAACCACACCAAGGTCCTGATCGACGGCATCGATGCCAGCGATCCCAGCAACCCCAACCGTACCTTCGACATTGGACAAATGCTTACATCGGATATTCAGCAGATCGAGGTGCTGCGCGGCCCGCAAAGCGGACTCTACGGCGCAGACGCACTTGGCGGCGTGATTTCGATCATCACCAAGAAGGGCGAAGGGCCGCCGCGCGCGACGGGCTCAATCGAAGGCGGCTCGTTCGGAACCTTCAATCAGACTGCGGCTCTCAGCGGTGCGCAGGATCGGATCAACTACTCCTTCAACGTCGCGCATTTCCGCGCCACGGACGTGCCGGTGACGCCACTGGAACTGCTGCCACCCGGGCAAAAAGCGATCGGCAACAACTACGACAACATGACTTATTCGACCAAGCTGGGCGCGGATGTCAGCGAAAATCTCACGCTTAACGCGGTCGCCCGCTACACCGACGCGACCCTGCGCTTCACCGGCGACACATTCGACCCGGTGACGTTCGCAAGCTTCCCCGCGGCCGCGCAGAGCACGCAAATAGTACATCAACTCAACACGCGCGGAGAGGCCGTCTGGTCGGTGTTCGATGGCCGCATCAAGAACTACTTCGGTGTCAACTACACCAATAACTGGAATTACAACATCTCGCCCGGCGACCCCGCCGCTGCGATTACCACCGGCGACCGATTGCAATACGACTGGCACAGCGTCACCCAGCTGACGCCGTACCACACGGTTGTCATCGGCGCGGAGCAGCAGACCGAAACGCTGCAGACCTCGACCGTATCGGCGCAGAACGTCAACAAAGCCGGCTATGTCGAATTGCAATCGCAATTCGCGAACCGCCTGTTCCTGGTCGAGAATATCCGGCAGGACGACAACGACCGATTCGGCGAACATCCGACCTACCGGCTGGCGCCTGCGTTGATCGTGCCGTTTACGGAAACCAAGCTCAAGGCGAGCTACGGCACCGGCTTCAAGGCGCCGACGCTAAATCAGTTGTTCGTCAACTTTCCGGCCTTCTTCTTTTTCGCCAACCCGAATCTGAAGCCGGAAGAAAGCACGGGCTATGACGCCGGATTTGAACAGCCTCTGTTCAACGATCGGTTGCGCTTCGGATCGACGTACTTTCACAACAATATCCAGAATCTGATCCAGAGCGTATCTGATCCCGTCACATTCAGCAGCACGCTTGCCAATATCGGCCACGCGACGACGGAAGGTACCGAAAGCTTTGTATCGGCCAGGATCACCGATCGCGTGCGAGTCCGCGCCGATTACACCTTTACCCGCGCCGTCGATACCGATGCCGGACTCGAACTGCTCCGGCGCCCCAAGGAGAAATGGAGCGCCAATGTCATCTGGAATCCGATCGATCCGTTGACGTTGTCTGCAACGCTGCTGCACATTGGCAGCTTCGTCGATGCCAGCCGCGACTTCAGCATCCCGCGCCTGCTGGCGCCGGGTTATACCCTGCTCCATCTGGCCGCCGAGTACGTGGTCACCGACCAGCTCAAGGTCTTCGGCCGCGTCGATAATGCGACCAATGTGCACTATCAAAATCCAACCGGATTCCTGCAGCCGGGCCTCGGCGTCTTTGGCGGCATCCGCGTCGCGAATTATGGCGTGAACTGACGCCGAACGCTGGCACAGCCAATCCGCATTGCGGCCGCGACCTGCTTGTCCTGACCTGACAAGGCAGTATTCTCTCCCGCGCAACGCCGGAGAGAATACTGGTTCATGTCCAAGACAATTCTGCAATTCAGGCGGCCGTGAGCGCCGCGAGCGACTTGGTGCGGCGGGAAATAGCCAATCCCGACACACAATGGAGTCTCGGCACGTTCGGCGCCATCGCCGAGTTTGCGCGCGACTGCGACGAGCCCGTGCATCTCAGCCAATCGGCCGACGCCGTTTCGGCGGTGACGGCGCGTGGCGGCATTGCACTTACGCCGCATCAGGGCATCCGGCCGTTCGCCTCTGAAAGCACCACCAAATCAGGCTGGAATCAGCGCATCGCGCTTTGCCTGCCGGCCGAGGATTGTGTGATGAACCGCCGCAGCGCGTTGACCGAACTTGGCCCCGATCGCGATGCGCTGCGCCCGGAAGATCGCGGCTCCATCCTGTTCGATCTTGGCCTCGGAGCGCTGCAGGCGGATTTCTGCGTGCGCATCGGCGACCCGAACCTGGCTACGCGCTTGCGCGAGCTTACCGGCCGCGCGGTGTTCCAGCATGGCAATCCCGCGATGGGGATGATACTGGCCGCCAATCCACCCCGCGTCTTCATCAGCCGGCTCGGCCGCATCGAGGTCTATCAGCCGATCCCGCCGCCGACCGGTAAGAGCCCGGAGGGGCCGCACACGCATGTGCTGCCAAAACTGCTGCGGAGCGGCCGAACCCATCCTGCCACCGAGCCCATTCCGGATGGCTGGATACCCTGCGCGCATATCTATCCGCCGCATCCGGCCCGCGACGGCATGGGCGAACCCCGGCCATTCGATGCGGCGCGTTACCGTTCGTTTCAGCTGACGATGGAGAGTTACGGCGATCCCAAAACACTCGCCATCAAACGGCGCGTCGCGGAGGCGGTGCTTGCCGAGGAGCCGCCGTCGGCGATCGCCGGCGACCGCCACGGCCGCGCCAGCATCCGCATTGCGCTGCGGCAGATGAAGGCCGAGGGACACGAGGGCGCGGCACTGGGCGCCTGGCTTGCCCATTTCGACCAGGGCAGCCCCGAAGACGGCGATGACGACGCCAACCTTCACCATGAAGGTTGATTCCGCCCGATAACGTGCCGTTTTGGCCCGAAAAGACCACCCTCTGACGTCGGATCCATGGTATTAAAGCCATCAAACGCACGACGATATTCGCTGCGATTTCAGAGGTATGTGATGAACGATGAGCCGAAAAGTGCCGCCGAAATGAAAGAGATTCGGCTGCATCGGAAGCGCACCCAGGAAGTCGAAGGCATCAAGGCGATGGCCGACATCGCTGCCGCCGACATCGCCATCCGCAAGCGCACCGAGAAGCTGCGCGCGCTGCGTCTGGCAAAGGAAGCCGCCGACCGGGAAAATCCGCCGGAGCCGAAGGCCAAGCCAAAAGCCGCCAAGAAGGCTGCGAAGAAGGGCTGATCTGACATGACCAAAGAGGATCGCGACCGCGCACAGGCACGGCTCGATAAGGCAACTCGCGCAGCCCAGGACGCGCGCAGCGGCAAGGCTGATCGGGACGCCGCCAGCAAGGCGGTACTCGACAATATGGCGAAGCTGAAAGCGTTACGGCTCGCTCGCGAAGCGGCCGCACCGCCGCCGCCCGTCACGCTCAAAAAAGCGCGCCCAAAGCCGAAGAAGTCCGGCGAGAAAGGCCCGGCATTGGGCGATTGGCTGGCGAGCCAGCAAAGCGGCGGCCGCCGCACCTGAGTTCTCAGTCTTGAATTCCGGATCTTGAATGTGAGTGCTGCGGTCATGATTGCGTCAGGACCGCAGCATCATCTCCGTTACGCCGGCGCCGGCCACTCGATCATCGATCGCGTCTTGGTCTCGGCATCGTAGACCTGCACCTGAAGCATCTGGAATTTGTTCTTCAGCGCCATGCCCGCCTCTTCGGCGGCTTCGACGGTTGCGTGATGCGACTTGAAATGACCGTCCACCACCAGCGAGTACCCGCTGGTCGGCGCCTTGTCGGCGCGAATGATTTTCCGAGGCTGTTCTTCGGCCTCGATGTGCTGCGGCTTCTTCATATTGGCTCCGTGTTGCGGCCGTTTCGAATCGAAATCGGCAAAAGGCAGGAAAGTTGGTCTGACGGATGTTATGGTGACTGTCAAAGTCGGTTAGATTGAGGTGAACGCGGCGGCCGATCCGGCGAAAAGGGAACGATATGGGCGGAACTGGCAGGAAGAGCGATCCCCCGAAGCAGGACAACGAGAAGCCGAAGAAGCCGAAACCCGCGCAGGTCGAGGACGAAGACTACGAGGACGGCGACATCGCCACGCCAAAGCGCGACCGCCACGGCAATGACGATGAGCCGTTATAGCGCAGCGAAGATCCCGTAGGGTGGGCAAAGCGAAGCGTGCCCACCAACTATGATCACGATCTGAGAAGTATGGTGGCACGGCGCAAGGGCGCCTTTGCCCACCCTACGCTTCCTAATGAAAATCCTCCCTCTCGATCATCCGGATACTCCCGAGATCGAGCAGATGCGCACTGAAGCCGCCGCGCGCCAGTTTCAGCGCGAACTTCGGTGACGCCAGCAGCAAGCTCGCCGTGATCGTCAGCGGCACGGCACTGACCCAGTCGAGCCGTACCGGTGTGAGTTCTTCGCTACTGCCAGCGTAAGGTCCGCTGCTGGTCGCAAGACGCCAGCACTCCCGCAAAATATCGAGTCGCGTTCCCTCGCGCGATCCGCTTCCCAATAGCGCCTGCATTGCCAGATGCGTCAGCACACCCGCCCGGCTCTCCGGCAACGCCGCCGACGCCTCGCCTTGCGAGACACCGAGCAACAATCCAACCAGATCGGCACCCGAGCGATACGCATTCATCGGTTCGACCAGCCGCGGATTGCAATCGATCAGAAGCGGCGGCGTGTTGTCGTAGGGCATGATGGTATCGACCGACAGCGCGCCGTGCCAGTCGAGTTGCCGTCCGATCCTTTCGAGATAAGCGCGCACGGCAGGTCGGCTCACACTCTGCTTGATCGCTTCTCCGCCACCGATACCGGCGGCGACCTGCCGGTAGGCATGGAAACCGATCAATTGACCGCGGCAAAATACCGACTGCGCCTTCTCGGTCGTTCCTGCGATAAGATCCTGCGCCAATACTTCATCGGCGAAAGCGTCGCTGGCGCTGAGTTCTTGCAGCGCGCTTTCGAGATCGTCCCCGTTGCGCACAAACCAGATGCCGCGGCTCGCAGTGCCGACCGACGTCTTGATGACGGACGGAAAGCGGACGGCATCGCGCAGTTCATCGACGGATTTCACGATCCGCGTCGGCGGCTGCGGCAGACCCAATCGATCGAGCAGCCGGCTGAACCCGGCCTTGCTGTGCGCGGCGCGATAGGCATCGAAACCCGGCAGCGCCAAGCCTGCGCGCCCCTCCAATCGCTCGCGCACCCGCGCAAACAGAAATCCCTGTTCATGCGTCGGCAGCAACACGTCGAAACGACCGTTCGACAACAACTTCTCGACAAAGGCCAAGAACCCCGCCGGATCGATACGCAGCCCCGGACAATGATGGAATTTCCGAACGAAGCGCGAGTACCGCGCAAGGCACCAAAGCGAGGGATCGCAGACCTCGACGTGATGGCCTGACAGGCCGAGAATCGTGATGGCTTCCCGTGCGGACGTGCTGGAACCCTCGGAGACGAGCACCCGGAGCGGCTTTGCGGGATGATCAATCATGTCCAATCATTGCTGCATCCCCTGCCATTGTCGCTGATCTTAATGACGCATTTGCTGTCTCCGCCACGCCTCGCCGGGGCAGCCATGCAGCGGAATTCATGGACAAATAACCCCTAGCCTATATTTTCGGCGGGCCTTTACCGGGCCTTACTAGGCCGCATTTTTAAAACGGGGTTTGGAATAGAAATGGTCGACGTTCTGGCCGCACCGCAACAAGCGAAAGCCGACAGTTCGCTGCGAACGCTCGTGGCGATCTCGATCGCCCATTGGGTCAGCCATTTCCATCTGTTCGTGCTGCCGATGCTGTTTCCGTTCCTGAAAGAACAACTCGGCGTCGGCTATATCGAGCTTGGTTTCGCACTGACCGTTTTCGGCGTGGTCTCCGGCCTGACGCAAGCGCCGATCGGCTATCTCGCCGACCATATCGGCGCGCGCAAGGTTCTCTTGATCGGCCTTACCGTCGGCGGCCTGGCGCTGATCATGCTCGGCATGCATCTGAGCTACCCCTGGCTGATCGCGAGCGCCGCGCTGCTCGGGCTAGCCAACAGCGTCTATCACCCCGCCGACTATGCGATCCTGTCGGCGCATATGGATGTACGGCGGATGGGCCGCGCGTTTTCGATTCACACGTTTGCGGGTTTCCTCGGCGGCGCGGTCGCGCCGGTCATCATGGCTTCGCTGGTGGCTGTGGTCGGCGGCCTTGGCGCGCTGATCGTTGCCGGTGCAGTGGGTCCGCTGGTGGCGCTGCTGCTGATCGTCGTCGGCATTCCCGATGCGAGCTCGGCCGATCGCAAGGCCGATGGCGCGTCGGCACCGCGGCAAAGCGTGATCACGCCGGCCATCATCATGCTGACGTTCTTCTTCATGCTGCTGGGCCTGTCGAACGCGGGCATCAGCAATTTCGGCATCGTCGCGCTGATGAGCGGCTATGACGTGACATTCTCCGCCGCCAATATCGCGCTGACGGCATTTCTCGGCGCCAGTGCGGCCGGCGTGCTGGCCGGCGGCTATCTTGCCGATCGCACGCAGCGTCACGGACAGGTCGCCGCCGCCTGCTTTGCGATCAACGCGGTCATCATCCTGGTGATTGCGACGATCAGTCTGCCGTCCGTGGTGTTGACAATTGCCATGGGCGTTGCGGGATTTCTCGGCGGCGTGATCGCGCCTTCGCGCGATATGCTGGTGCGCAACGCGGCGCCTCCGGGCGCGGCCGGCCGCGCCTTCGGCATCGTTTCCACCGGCTTCAATTTCAGCGGCATCCTCAGCCCGCTGCTCTATGGCTGGATCATGGACCAGAACATGCCGCATTGGGTGTTCGGCACTTCCGTCGCGTTCATGATCCTCACAGTCCTGCTGGCGCTGGTCACCGACCGCAAGCCGGCCGGCCGATCAAAAGGCCCGGTCACGGGGCTGGAACCTCAGTTCTGATTGGATCATGCCTCGCGCGAAAACGCCCTGATGCATTCCTGAGCTTCATCTCCGGCAGTTGACAGTATCCGGGTACAACCCATGATGCCCCCAACAAAACCAGCCACGGGATGAATCGCCATGACCTCAACCCCCGATCTCGTAATCCGCGGCGGCAACATTGCCGACGGCAAGGGCGGCGACCTCTACGAGGCCGATGTCGCGATCACGGGCGGCCGCATCACCGAAGTCGGCAAGGTATCGGCTAAGGGCAAGGAAGAGATCGACGCCAAGGGCAAACTGGTCGCTCCCGGCTTTGTCGACGTTCACACCCATTACGACGGCCAGGTTACCTGGAGCCAGGACATCACGCCCTCCTCACAGAACGGCGTCACCACGGCTATCATGGGCAATTGCGGTGTCGGTTTCGCGCCATGCCGTCCGAGCGACCATGTCAGGCTGATCCAGTTGATGGAAGGCGTCGAGGATATTCCCGAGCCGGTGCTGAGCGCCGGCATTCCCTGGGCCTGGGAGAGTTTTCCGGATTACATGGAGTGGCTGTCGAAACGAAACTTCGACATGGATATCGGCGCGCAACTGCCGCACGCGGCGCTGCGCGTCTACGTGATGGGTGAGCGTGGCGCGCGGCGCGATCCCGCAACGCCTGAGGACAACAAGGCGATGGCCGCGCTCGCCGGAGACGCCGTGCGATCAGGCGCACTGGGCTTTTCGACCTCGCGCACCCTCAACCACCGCACCTCGACCGGCGACT
>Ga0207678_10006383_pt1 | contig 10469 bp, 7 predicted proteins | sample KBSC63metaG_FD_184319 | JGI IMG/M metagenome (GOLD analysis project Ga0207678, IMG submission 184319) | Corn rhizosphere microbial communities from Kellogg Biological Station, Michigan, USA - KBS C6-3 metaG (SPAdes) (version 2) | ecosystem: Host-associated > Plants > Roots > Rhizosphere > Soil ...
GCACTGCCTGGCGCTGCTCCTGCGGGATGTCGCTCGCTCCCGTCTCCAGGAAGCGCTCCAGCGTGGCGACGGCGCTGGCGGTGTCGCCCAGGCGCACCTCGCACTGGGCGATGTTGTAGAGCACGCTGGGATGGGGTTGCAGCTCGTAAGCGCTGCGAAACACCGCCCGCGCGGACGCGAAGCGCCCCTCGTTCGCGAGCCGCACCCCCTCGTCGAACAACTCGCGCGCGCGCTGGGCCACGCGATCGTTGGACGCGGCCGCGTTCGGCGGCGGCAGCGGGCTCGGCGCGCTCGGAGCAGCGGCCCGCGCCTGCGGCGCGAAGGACGCGCAAGCGAGCACGCCGAGCAGTGGCCGGCCCCACCGGAAGCAACCGGGCATCAGGGCTCCTGATAGGGATTGGCCGTCACGAACGGCAGCGCGCCGGCGGGAGCCGCCGGCTCGCCGCGCGGGTGAGCCGCAGGGCTTCGTGCCGGCGGCGGCACGGCCCGCGGCTTGAGCGGCGCCGCGGCGGGGTTCGGGGCGGGCAGGGCGGATCGCGGCGCCGTCGCCGCAGGCGCGCTCTCGTTGGCGGAGAGCTCCGGCAGCTCCGCCGCCGGCGGCGCCAGCGACGCGGGCGCGTCTGCGACGGGCGTGTCGACGCGAGCAGCCACGGGCGCGACATCGGAAGCCGAAGGCCGCGCGCTCCAGCGTGCGCCGAGGAAGAACGCCAGCAACGCCAGCGCCGCGGCCGCCAGCGCTTTGCCCGCGACCCCAGCCCTCGAGCGCGCGGGGGAGGGCCGCCCCAACACGTCGCCGCGCGATGTGACCGCCTGCGCGCCGGCAACCCGCGGCAACTCCGCCAGGGCCACCAGCAACTCCGCGGCATTCGCATAGCGCGCGGCCGCGTCCTTCTGAAGGCAGCGCTCGACCACGGCCGCCAGCGCGGGCGGGCAGCTCGGCAGTAGCTGTTCGAGCGGCACATGCGGGCGCGTGAGCACCTGGAACAGCACCTCGTTGTACGACGCCCCCTCGACCACCCGCTGTGCGCTGAGCATCTCGTACAGGATGGCGCCGAGCGCGTAGACATCGGCGCGAGCGTCGATCTCGCGCGCGCCGCGCGCCTGCTCCGGCGCCATGTAGTGGGCCGTGCCGAGCTCCGCGCCCGTGGGCGTGAGCTGAACGTCCTGCTCCAGCGAGCGCGCCACGCCGAAATCGAGGATCTTGAGCCAGGGACGCCCGTCGCTGTGCTCGCTCAGCATCAGGTTGTCCGGCTTGAGATCGCGGTGCACCACGTCCTCGGCATGCGCGCGCGCCATCGCGCGGCAAGCCTGCCCCATCAGCTCCAGACACAGCTCCACCGGCAGCGGCCCCGAGCGGCGCAGGCGCTCGCGCAGGGTGTGGCCTTCCAGGTACTCCATCACGAAGTAGGGCATGCGCTCGTCGAACCAGCCGAAGTCGAAGACCGCCGTGATGTGCTCGTGCTCGAGCCGCGCGAGCAAGCGCGCCTCGCGCTCGAAGCGCGACGCAGCCCGAGCCCCGCCCACCAGCTCCGCGCGCAGGAACTTGATCGCGCAGCGCCGGCCGACGCTCGCGCTCTCGGCCTCGAAGACCGTGCCCATTCCGCCCGAGCCGATCACGCGCACGAGCCGATAGCGTTCGCCCACCAGCGCTCCCACGCTCGGCAACAGCCCGCTGCCGTACGGCGCAGGCGTCTCCCCGCCCGTGCGGGTGACCTCGGCTCCCGGAATGGAGGGCGCTGCCATGGCTACGACCAGCGCTCGGCCGCCTGCGCGGCGGCCTCCAGCAGGCGACGCGCTCGGTGGCGAGGAATGCCCGCGATGCGGGCGGCTTCGGTCACGTTGCCGCTGCACTCGCGCAACGCCTGCTCGAGCTTACCGAACTCGGCGGCGTGCCTGCTGAGCCAGAGCTGGCGGCGCGAGCTGCGTTCCGTCGGCCGCTGCGGCGCAGCCGGTGCGGGGGCGAGCCCCTCCGAGCCCTCGCGAATGCGCTGCGGCAAATCGGCGAGCCCAAAGCGCTCCTTGCGCGCGACACTGAGCATGCGCGCGAGCTGGATCAACTCGCGCACGTTGTAGGGCCAGCAGTAGGCGCACAGCCGTTCGGCGCACGCGCTGTCGAACTGAGGCGCTCTGCCGAGCAGCGGGCGCATCGCTGCGCTGAGCAGGCGCAAGACCTCCTGGCGCCGCTGGCGTAGCGGTGGCAGCTCCAGCTCCGCCCCGTTCAGGCGCGCGTACAGGTCGGCGCGGAACTCGCCCTTCTGCACCAGTCGGTCGAGGCGCACCTGCGAAGCCGACAGCACACGGAAGTCCACCGGCACCAGCTGGGAGCTGCCCACCGGTGTGACGGCGCGCTCCTCCAGCGCTCGCAGCAGCTTGCTCTGGATGCCCGGCGGCAGGTCCAGGATCTCGTCGAGCAGCAACGTGCCGCCGCGCGCCGCGACGATGCGGCCCTGCGAGGCCTCGCTGGCGCCCGTGAACGCGCCCTTGCGGTGCCCGAACAGCTCTGCCTCCGCCAGCCCTTCGGGGATGGCGGAGCAGTTGATGGCCTGCAACTCACCCGAGCGCCCGCTCAGGTCGTGGATGGCGCGGGCCAGCCGCTCTTTGCCGGTGCCCGTCTCTCCGAGCAGGATGATCGGTACATCGCTCGCTGCCAGCGCTGGCAGCGCCTCGAAGCGCGCCAGGGTCGGGGCGCTCAGCAACAGGCCCGGAACGAGCTCGCGAAACCACTGCTGGGTCGCGACGGCCGCCTCGGGCATCGAACACACCACGCCGACCCAGTCGCCGAGGCGCACGGTATCCGCTGCTGCGATCGTCCCCACCTCGCGCCGCACCGCGTTGATGAAGGAGCCGTTCTTGCTGTCGAGGTCGCGCAGCAGCCAGAGCGGACCCTCGCGCTCGATGCGGGCATGCTGGCGGGAGACGCTCGGGCCATCCAGGCGCAGAATGCAATTGTCGCCGCGCCCCAGCACCTCGCCGGCCCTCAGCGGATGGAAGCGCTCTTCCGGTGTCAGCCACAAAATGCCGAGACACTGTTGGCTCTGCCCTGATTCGAGCTCACCCGCCTCCGTGCGAGTCAAATCGAGATCGTCGGCTTCGAACCCCATCTCGACCCAAGATACACGGCTCGAGCGCCGGGATCGACGAGTGATCTGTGAGCGTCAGCGACACCCGGTGGTCGACTGCCAGGTTTGCAGGCAGGCGCTCACTTCCTGTGTTCCGGAACAGCACCCGGGGGCTGCGGCGCAGAACGCGTCATGGGCACTCGGTTCGAATCCGCACTCCACGGAGCTCGCGAGACAGGTCGGATTGGCCATCGAGTCAGAGCAGGCCGGCTCACTGTCCGCCATGCAATCTTCAATGGTCGAGATCGGACACAGCAGGCTTTGCTGCAACTCGTGCAGTTGCAGCTCCAGCTCGAAGCGCGCCGCATTGCGCACGCGACCGTCCACCACGAAGTAGTAGAGCCTCGGAGCCAGCTCATACTCGCCGGAGGAGTCGAGGTATGGTTTGCAGCTGGTGAACTGCGGAACGCCTCCGGCCGGGTCGGGCAGCACCACATAAAAGACGTTACCGGAACCGATCAGGCTCTCCACCGACAGCTTGCGAGGCCCCGGTGCGCCGCGCAGGTCGAGGCGATAGTACAGCTCGGGAGCGCCACGATCGCCGAAGCATTCGTCGCGCACCCGATCCGCGCCGCACGCCGTGTTGCCCCGAATGAGCTGACGCTCCGCAGCCGGATCGAGATCAATGGCCGTCTGCCAGCTGTCGTTCCGTGTCTGCGAGCAATCGCTTGGTGTCAGGCCGATGCGCAGCGCGAAGGGGCTCGGTTCCCCGTCGGCCGCGTTCGGAAGCGACTGTGCAGCGCCTCCAGGCCCAGATTCGGCGTCGCTCACGCCGATGCGATACACGGCGGGTGCCAGGCGTGCGGAGAACTGGGAGCCGCACATCCAGATCTCGCCGCAGCCAGCGCTCGAGGCCTCGAACAGCGCCGCCGTCACCGGTCGATGGTCGGTCCCGATGACGGCGACATCGAGCAGCGTCTCGCCCACGCGATCGCTGAGGTCGAGCGTGTAGAACACGTCCGCCGCCTCGAACGAGCTGCAGCGCACGTTGACGCTGGGCTGTGCGCAGGCGAGCGTGCCGTGCACGCTCTGCACCGGCGCGCTCAGATCGAGAGCTAGAGCGCTCGCGCACTCGTCATTGGCCGCCGCCGAGCAGCTCGCTGCACCGACGCTCGTGCTGACGTGGAGCTCGGCGCCGGCGGCCGCGCTGTCGACCAGCAGTGTATAGCGATCGGGCGCGAGCGTGGTCGCGATCACCCGTGAACGCTGGTCCGCGTGGAGCGGAGTCGCGCACTGTTCCACGTGCAGGTCACCGCAGGGCCCGCGCGCGAGAGCGACCTCGAACGGCACCGGCGCGTCGAACAGCAGTTGCACCGGCACCGGCGCTCGTGCGGCCGAGAGATCGAGCACGAAGTAGGCGCCGGCCGCGCCCAGCGCGGGCGCGCAGCCCAGCGCCGGCGGTAACCCCCTGATCGGCACCAGCAGCGCGCTGTCGCCGTCGCTCGCCAGCGGCAATGCGCTCGCGCAGGCGCCTCCCGCGAACGCGATCGACACGGGCGCCAGCGAGACCGGCTCCTCCGGGGGTGTTTCCTCCGGTTGCCGCTCCGGGAACTGTTGGGCTTCCGACCCTGCAGAAGGCTCCGGCGCGTTGCTGCTCGCGACCGCCGCGCCGCCATCCGCGCAGCCCAGAAGGAGCAGCAGTGCGCAGAGCCGAGTCATGTCGGCCCCAGGCAGGAGAATTCCGAGGCCGCAAACTCGGGGCACAGATAGCTGCAAGCCTGGATCGCATCCCGGCAAAGGCTCCGGTCGTAGTTGTCCTCGTCACAGCAAGCCGGCGCCGTCTCGCACACGCACTGTTGCGTCGAGCGCGTGAGCCCGCACAGCTCGGCGGTGGCGTCGCACGCGGGGCCCCACTCGCCGCAGCAGTTGAATTGCCCGTTGGCGCGCACACAGGCGTCGATGCGCCTGTCGACGCAGGGCCGGCGCTCTCCCGGCTCCAGCTCGACCAGCAGTCGATAGGGGCCTCCCGCGCCCGGATCCGCCCCGTCGATCACCAGATAGTACAGCCGCGGATCGAGGATCAGATCGAGGTGCGAAGGCCCTTCGGCATTGTCGATGCTCTCGTCGCAATAGACGGCGTCGGGGCACACCCCGTCGCCGTCGGCCGGGAGCAGAGCGACGATCGGTCCGAAACCGAGCCCATCCACCAGGGGCGTCACGCGGGTGCGCAAGGGGCCCGGCGCCCCGCGCAGATCCAGGCGATAGAACTGCTCCGGCGCGTCCAGCTCCGCGCAGGTAGACTGAAAGCGGCTGGTGTTGCAGGCCGTATTTCCGTCGAGCACCTGGCTCGGCAGGCTCGGGTCGATCGGGATCGCGTCGTCGCACGAGTTGCCGACAGGCCCAGCTCTGCAAGTCTCCCGGTCGATCTGCAGATCCACCCCGGCACGCTGCTGGACCTCGCGGTAGAAGTAGACCTCCAGCTGATAGCGACCGGGCGCCAGCAGCGCGTTGAACTCGGCATTGGTGCGGCCCAGCCCGCGCGAGAAAAAGCTGAACGCGAGCTCCGACTCGCAGGCGCTGTCGGCCGCGTCGTAGAGCGCGAAGGTTTGAAAGCGCGGTTCGGAGAGCGTCCAGGCAATTCCGTGCACGAGCACGGCGCGCGTCTCGGCGCTCAGATCGAGCCCATACCAGCTGCTCAGCCTACCGTCGTCCGCCGGGGTCAAGCAGGCCTCATCCAACAGCAGCGTCTGCTGGGCCAGCGGCTCCAGCGGCAGCGCTGCTCCGCAGCTGCCCGCCTCGGGTGTGCCCGTGCAGCGGCCGGGCGCCGGATCCAGCTCGACCTGCAACTGGAAGTCTCCGTGGCTCTCCGGGCTCGCGCCGTCGACGACCAGCCAATACTGGTCCGGCTCCAGGCGCGCCGCGATCGATGAGCCCGTGATGGCCACGCCCCGGGCGCGGTCGCAGTCCAGGCTCTGTGTATCGCCGCAGGCGCCTCGCCGCAGCTCCAGCACCGAGTCGAACGGGGCGTCCACGACGGCCTGCAGCTCCAACTCCGTGGCGAATCCGGAGAGATCGAGCGCGTACCAGCGATCGGGACCGGAGCTGACATCGCGGCAGCCCTCGAGCTGGCTGCGGTTGGTGTCCGAGGCCAGCTCGGTGGAGCCGCTCGCGCGCAGCACCGAACGAGCGGCGACCGTCAACGGCACGAGGCGCTCGGCGTCGCTGCAGCCGAGGCCCAGCGCTGCGATCCCGGGGCCGGCAGCGGAGGCGGTGCGGCGCGAGTCGCCCGCCTCGGCGCCGCTACCCGCATCGGAATCGCCAGTCGCTTCCCTGCGCAGCTCTCCGCGCCCGTCGGGAGCGGACTCGGCGCAGCCCAGCGCGGCCACAAGGAGCGCCGCCGTCCCACACGTCCGCCGTGTCACGGGCACGCCACCACCGGGTCGAAGTCTGCGCAGAACGTGCCGCACTCGGCGAGCAGCGCACCGCACTCGTAGCTGATACCGAGGCCGCCGCAGCAGTGCGGGTCGGCCGCGCACAGGCAATCGAGCGCTTCCGCCGCGAGCCCGCAGCTGCGCAGCGCCAGCCAGCAGTTGTCGCCGTCCCCGTCGCAGCAGTCGAATTCACGCGCGCACTGCGCAACGCGCTCGTCGATGCAGGCGGCTGGAGCGGGGGACCCTTCCGTGGAGAGCGTCACGCTCAGCTCCACGGGCCCTTGCTGTTCGCGAAAGGCGTCGAGCGCGAGGTAATAGACGGCGGGATCGAGCCAGAGCTCGAAGTCTCCACACCAAAGATCGCCCGCGCAGGTGCCCGCGCTCTCGCCCATCAGCAGCAAGCTCTCCAGCGGTTTTCCCTCGTACGAGGCGCTGGCCTGCACCAGCACGGGCGCGCTGAACGTGCGCAGATCGAGGCGATAGAAGATGTCTGGGCTCGCCTCGGGCTCGCACGATGAGCGCAGCGAGTCGTCACCGCACATCGGCCAGGCCGTGAGCCGCTGCGTGCCCAGCGAGGGCGGGAGCTCCTGCGCCGTCTGACACGTGTCATTGTCGACCTGGCAGGCGCCCCCGAGCTCCACCAGCAACCCGAAGTCGCTCGGCTTGGTACTGCGGTCCTCGACACCGATCAAGTAGTGACCGGGTGGCAGCGAGGCCCAGAGTTCGGTGGCGCCGCTGTCGGTGCTTTCGTCATTGCTGCACAGCAGCGTCTCGGCGCATTCGCCGCCGCTGTCGCGCAGCACGTACAGCAGCACATCCGCGCCCTTGGGCTCGACGTCGGTGCTAGCATGCAGCAGCGTGCCCTCGCTGCGCGACGACAGATCGAGCCCGTAAAACACCTCGCCGCGTCGCTCGCCGAAGTCCCCGCACTCCCACAGCGGCTGGGCTTGATCCGTCGCGCACTCGGTCGTGCCGACCACGACCTGCTGCAGCAGGCTCGGATCGAGCGGTATGGCCTGATCGCAGCGGTCGTTGGCCGGAGCGGCGCGGCAGCGTCCCTCGCGTGGCAGCAGGTCGAAGCGCAGCTCGAAATCGCCGGCGTCCGACGCGGATTCTCCGTCTACGACGACCCGGTAAAGGTCGGGCTCGAGCGTGACGGTCAGGAACGCATCGTTCAGCCCACTCACCTGATCGGCATTGCAAGCGACCACGTACGGGTCTTCTGGCGTGCCGCGCTCGATGCGCAGTGCTCCGTTGAAGGTCGCGCGCAGCCCCAGCTCCAGCGCCACGGGCTCCGTGAAGGCACGTAGATCGAGCGCGTACGCGAGCTCGGGGCCCAGGCCGGGGCAGCTCGCGGGAGCACTCGCGCTCGATGCCCCCGTGGTGGTGCCGCGCACCTCGCGGCGCTGCCGCGTCGGATCGCGCGGATTGAGTCCGCCGAGCTCGGGCACGAGGCAGCTCGCCCGGTCGCAGCTCGGTTCGCGCGGGGGCTCCACCGCGGGCGATGCAATTTCACCCATCGGGGTGGCAACTCCCGATCGGTCGGCTCCGGTTGCTGCGCGCTGCCCGTCGGAGCTGCAGCCCACCAGCGCCGGCAGTGCGCTGGAGAGCAAGGCTCCCAGCCGCTGCAGGTCACCCGACCAAAGACGTGGATTGCGAATTATTCTGGACACGGATCGTCGATCGCCACACCACTGCGGCTAGCGTCGTGCTCTGTCATCGGCTCAGCCACTGGAAGATCTCGTGGGCAGGGTGTCTCACAGCTCAGCTGGCATGTCACTCCGGAGAGGCGTTCGATCTTCCGACCCGCCCCGAAATGGAATCCGCCGCGCCGCGGACTGCATCGCTGCGGGGCGCGCCCCTGCAGGCCCTCGCGCTGGGCTTGCAATATTCGTGTGCCTTGCTCGACGGCGGAGCCGTGAAGTGCTGGGGCTCGGACGAGTACGGAGTGCTGGGGCGCGACGGACCGCGCCAGGACGTCGCCGATCCCAGCACGATCGAGCCCATCGATTTCGGCACCTCGCGTCAAGTCGTGCGCGTCTCGGCGGGCTGGCATCACGCCTGCGTCCTGTTCGACGACGGCAAGGCGCGCTGCTGGGGCCACAACGACCGGGGCCAGCTCGGCAGGCAGAGCCGCGACGACTATGGGGACGACCCCGACGAATTGCTGAGCACCGAGGCGGATCTGCCGCTCGACCACATCCTCGACATCTCCGCCGGCGTGTCCAACACCTGTGCCATCATCGCGCCGCAAGGCGCCCGCGTTGGCAACGTACATTGCTGGGGCAGCGACACCAACGGCGGCATCGGCGACACGGACTCCGGCGACTTCGGCGACGACGAGGCGCTCACGGTGCTGCGCCCGGTGGCGCTCGACGGCCAGCTGGCGCGCAGCGTGGTGGTGGGCGACTCCGTCGGCTGCGCGCTGCTGGAGGACGGCGACGTGCGCTGCTGGGGCAACAACGCCTGGGGCACGCTGGGCACGAACATCGACTGCAACATCGGGGACGAGCGCGTGTGCGAGGGCACCACGGAGCCGCGGCCGATCCGCTCCGTACAGGGCCTCGGCGAGGCCTTCATCACCTCGCTGTACTTGAATCAGGCCCACGCCTGCGCGCTCGACAATACGGGTGCGCTCCGGTGTTGGGGCCGCAACGATGAATCGCGCGCGGGCTATCCGGAAGCCCGCCTGGGAAACAAGCTGGGTCAGACTCCGGGCAGGGTGAATCTCGGCGCCGACGCCAGCGTCGTGCAGGTGGGCCTGGGCACGCGTCACGGCTGTGCGCTCGACGCGCGCGGCGGCGTACGCTGCTGGGGCGAGGCAGGCCCGCAGCTCGGCTACGGTCAAATGCAGAACAACGACATCGCCGGCATCGGCGGCACACTCGAGCCCGGCGAGCAATACGCGCAAATGGACGGCAGTGGGCTGGTGCAGCTCGTCACGTCGGACGAGGCCGCTTCCGCCGAGGGCGCGCCGCGCGTCAGCCAGCTGTTTGTTGGAGGCTTCCACGCTTGCGCCATCCTGGGGCGCGCGGGCACCTTTGCCGGCCTGCGCTGCTGGGGCCACAACGAGCTCGGCGAGCTCGGCTACGGCAGTTACGAGCGAGTCGGCAACATCGGCGCAACGGACTCTCCGGCGCGCGAATACGAGCAGCGCCTGGACCATCCGGACGTTTGCGTCGTGCGCAGCGCCGACGGACCCTGTGCGCGCGGGCGGGGCTGAGCGGCTCGGACAACCGAAGCTCGCGGCTCAAGAGCAAGCCTGTGTACAGGCGCCTTGCGGCGGGAGCGCGGAGCGCGGGCCCTGAGCTGCGCCCGACTTCTGCAGCGCCGACGGCGTGTAGCCGAAGCGGCTGCGGAAATCGCGGGAGAAGTGTGACTCCTGCCGAAACGAGAGCGCCAGGGCGACCTCTTTGATGGTGTTGGCCCGCGGCAGCAAGCGATGCGCCGCCTGCATGCGCTGCTCGCGCAACCAGGCGCGCGGCGAGCAGCCGAGCTGGCGCGCGAACAACCGCTGCAGCTGGCGGAGCGAGATCCCCAGGCGCGCGGCCAGCGTCGTCGCATTGTAGGAGCAGTCGGCGCTCAGCGCGCCGATCGCGTCCAGGTCGAGTAGTGTGCGCTTGCCGCTCCGGATGCGCGGGGGCGCATCCAGACCGCCAAACGAAAAGGATTCGAGCGAGCTCGCAGAGAGGTTGCACATCACGGCCCCTGCCACAGCAAGGCTCGTGCCCTCGACACGTACCGCTCGCGCGCTGCTAACCCGTGAAGATCACAGCTGCGCTCGAGCTGCGGGCGGCAAGAAGGACGCCTTGCGCGATCGAGCAAAGCGACCAAAGCGGCCGCATTGCCTGCGCCCTGGAGCTAGGGAGCCAGTGAGCTAGTGGTGCTTGGCGGAGCTGGAGCTGGTCCCGGCTGTTCCTCCGACGCCCGCTCCGCTCGAGCTGGTGCCGCCGGTGCCGCCACCGCCGCCCCCCGCTTC
>Ga0207678_10006384_pt1 | contig 10468 bp, 9 predicted proteins | sample KBSC63metaG_FD_184319 | JGI IMG/M metagenome (GOLD analysis project Ga0207678, IMG submission 184319) | Corn rhizosphere microbial communities from Kellogg Biological Station, Michigan, USA - KBS C6-3 metaG (SPAdes) (version 2) | ecosystem: Host-associated > Plants > Roots > Rhizosphere > Soil ...
GGCGATCGCCATGCCGGCCATGCCGGTGAGGTTGCCGCGGCGGCTGCTCTCCGGGCTCGACAGGCCGCGCAGAGCGAGGATGAAGCAGACGCCGGAGATCAGATAAGCGAGAAGCACCCAGGCGGGCGTCGCCGCCGCCTCATGCATGAGTCTTGTCTCCCTGGCGCTCGCGCTTCTTGTACATCGAGAGCATGCGCTGGGTGACCGCGAAGCCGCCGAAGATATTCACGCTGGCGAGCGCCACCGCGACCAAGCCCAGCCACTTGGAACTCGGGCTTCCGGCCGCTGCCGCGGCGATGAGCGCCCCGACGACGATCACGGAGGAAATGGCATTGGTGACGCTCATCAGCGGCGTGTGCAGCGCCGGCGTCACCGACCAGACCACATAGTAGCCAACGAAGCAGGCGAGCACGAAAATCGACAGGATCGAGATGAAGTCCATGGGGCCTCCCGCGAAGCTTGGGCTTTGTGGCGGGAAGGCCCGGCGCTGTCGAGTGGGCTGCGGCCCGTTAATTCAAACGCGGTTAGCGATTTCCTAACCTTTTCGCGCGCATGCGTGAGGCGAGAAGTGGGAAGGACAAGCGCGCCCGTGTCGAAGCGCAAGACAGAAACGGCTGAACGTTCGCCGATCCGGCTATTGCTGTGGACGGCGATCATCACCGTCATGCTGACCTTCGCGGGGATTACCCAGCCGCTCGAAGATATCCTGCGCGTTGCCCGGAACCGGACGCACGTCCATGCCGCGAGCGGCGACATCGTCCTTGTCCCGATCGACGACCACGCGCTTCGCGAAGTCGGCCGCTGGCCGTGGCCGCGCCGCTATCACGCCGAGCTCATCGACAAGCTGACCGCGGCCGGCGCCAAGCAGATTTATTTCGACATCACGTTCGAAACGCGAAGCACCGCCGCCGACGACAACATGCTCGCGGGGGCAATCGCCCGCTCGGGCCGCGTCACGCTCCCGGTTCGGGGCCAGGCGGGCCCGCACCGGATCGAACAGGAACCACCGGCCCCCTTGCCGATGTTCAGCAATCACGCGCATCTGGGCTCGATCGCGATCGACTATAATTACCTGAACGCCGTCTGGAACCTGTCCTACGCCGCCAATTATGACGGAACGCCCATCCCGTCGTTCGCGAGCAGCCTCGCCGCGCAAGGCCCGAAGAGCGGGGATTTTACGATCGACTATTCGATCGACCCCACGACCATCCCGACGATCAACGCGACGAAGGTCTTGAGCGGTCAGTTCAATCCGCGCTCGGTCGCCGGAAAAATGGTGATCGTCGGGACGAACTCCGAAGTGATCGGCGACCAATATTACGTCCCCGGCGTGGGCAAGATGGGCGGCGTGTTCGTCCAGATCATGGGCGCGGAGACGCTGAAGGCCGGGAGGCCGGTCAACCTGACCTGGCTTCCGGCGCTCCTCCTCGCCTTCGCCCTTGCCGCCTTCGCAGCCCTGCAGACGCGGCCGACCTATCGCAACATCCTGTTCGCGGCGGGCGTAAGCGCGCTGTTGCTTGTCCCGACGGCGCTCGAAGCCAACCTCATCTTCGTCGATGTTGCGCCGGGCCTGCTGGTGCTGACCGCCATGTGGGGGATTCTCGGTTGGCGCGGCTTGCGCAAGCGCGGGCTCGTCAACCCGATCTCCGACCTGCCGAATCTCAGCGCGCTGCGGTCGAACCGCGAAGGTCGCGACCAGGCGCTGATCGCCGCGCGGATCTTCAATTATGACGAGATCGCGGCGACCTTGCCGACCGACGGCGAGCGCCAGCTGATCGACCAGATCGTCTCGCGGCTGAAGCTGGGCGCCAGCGACCGCACCCTCTATCACGGCGACGGGGGCGTGTTCGCCTGGTTCGAGGAGTCCAAGGCGCCGTTCGGCAACCACCTCGATGCGCTCCACGCGATGTTCCGCAATCCCGCGCGCGTCGACGGCCTGCTGGTCGACCTGTCGGTCGCGTTCGGGGTCGAAGTCGGCAGCAGCCGGTCGCTGGCCAATCGTCTCGCCAGCGCACTGGTTGCCGCCGAGGAAGCCGCGCACGACGGGCTCAAGTGGAAGTACCACGACCCGGATTCGCTGCAGGACGCATCGTGGAAGCTGTCGATGCTGAGCCAGCTCGACGAAGCGATCGACGACGGCCAGGTGTGGGTCGCCTACCAGCCGAAGCTCGAGCTTGCGACCCGCAGGATCATCGGCGCCGAAGCGCTCGCGCGCTGGACCCACCCCGAGAAGGGGCCGATCGCCGCGACCGAGTTCGTCGCCGCGGCCGAGCAGCATAACCGCATCGGCAAGCTGACCGACTTCGTCCTGGAAAAAGCCGTCGGCGCGGCTGCGACCATCAACAAGCGCGGCATGGATTTCGAGATCGCGGTCAACCTGTCCGCCCGGCTGCTCGCCGACAAGGGCTTCACGCTGCGCCTGTCCGCCTTGCTGGCGCGCCACGGGCTGCCGGCCGACAAGCTGACGCTCGAGCTCACCGAGACGGCGGCCCTGACCGGCGGCGAGGGCATCGAGATGATCGCCCGCCTGCGCGAGCTCGGCGTCAACATCTCGATCGACGACTATGGCACCGGCCTGTCGACGCTCGACTATCTCAAGAAGATCCCCGCCAGCGAAATCAAGATCGACCAGAGCTTCGTCAAAGGCATGGTCGACAACCGCAGCGACCGGGTGATGGTGCAGTCGACCATCGGTCTCGCCCATTCGCTCGGCCGCAAGGTCGTCGCGGAAGGCGTCGAGCACGGCGACATTCTCGACCTGTTGATCGAGATGAAGTGCGACATCGCCCAGGGCTTCGCGGTCGGCCGTCCGATGAGCCTCGAGAGCCTCGGCAAGCGGATCGCCTCCGACCGGAAGCGCAGCGCCGCCTAACAGCGCCGCCCGGCGCCCGAACTTCTCAAGTCAAAACCAAGTCAAGCGAGGGTGCTTTCGAGCACTCGACTCCAATTCATGGTAAATTGTTTGCTAACCATATCGATTAAGGTTACTGTCCCCTCCATCTGCCGAATCAGATTTTGACTCAGGGGACTAAGAATGAAGCAGGCAAACAAGGGCGTTTTCGGCGACTTCTGGCGCTGGCTCCTCGGCGGCGGCTCGGGCAACACCGGCTCCGGCGGCTGAGTAGAGGAGGCCGGACTTACGGCCTCTAATTAACGCGAATTCAACAACTTAAAGGCGCCTGCAGTTTTGCGGGCGCCTTTTTCGTCTGCGCAGCAACCCACTGAATCGGCCGCCCAGCGGAGCGCTCCGCCGCGCCTGGACACAAGGACGAAGGCGCGGCGAATCGCTGCGCTCGCACGACCGCGAATCGATTCGGGGATTCGCTCGGGAATGACCGGGGTCCCCCGCGGAGTTAACCTTTGCTTGCGTCGCGGCGTCCCGCTGCTAGCGGCACAACCATGCGCCAGGCCCAACAGCCGCTGACCGTTCGCGCGGAGCGCCCAGGCCTGCACGAGATCACCCGCCAGGTGCAGCGCTTCGTCGAGCGATCCGGGATCGAGAACGGCCTGCTGACCTTGTTCTGCAGGCACACCTCGGCCTCGCTCGTGGTCCAGGAGAATGCGGCGCCTGCCGCGCGCCGCGACCTCGAGCGCTACTTCGAGCGCATCGCGCCAGAGAGCGGCGCATATGAGCATGACGACGAAGGGCCGGACGACATGCCCGCGCATCTGCGCAGCGCGCTGACCGCCACCCAGCTCAGCATCCCGGTCGCCAGCGGCCGCCTGGCACTCGGCACCTGGCAGGGCATCTTCCTGTTCGAGCACCGGCGCAACACGCCCGAACGAGAAATCGCACTGCACCTGATCGGCGAATGACCGCGTGACTTAGAGAAACCGGGCAGGGCTCAGCTCCGCGGCGGTTACATCGGCGACCGGCCAGGAAGTGCCGGCAATGAGCGAGGCCACGATCCGGGCGATCGCCGGAGAGGTCTGCAAGCCCGCGCCGCCCTGCCCTGCAAGCCAGAAAAAGCCGTCGCCGTCCGGCGCGAAGCCGACGACCGGCAAGCGATCCGGGGCAAAGGTGCGCAGGCCAGCCCAGCGATGCTCGATCCGCCGCACGGTCACCGTCGTGCGCTCCTCGACCCGGTGCGCGGCAAGCGCCATTTCATATTCGTCTGGCTGTGCGTCGCATGGGTCGCTCGGCACCTCGTCCATCGGCGATGCGAAAATCCGCCCCGCTTCCGGCCCGAAATACAGCTCCTCCGGAACGGTCTTGGTGAACGGCAGCCGCGCGACATCGACGCCGTCGGGCGCATCGAAGACGATGATCGTCCGCCGCATTGGTTGCAGCCCGACTGGCTCCACTCCAGCAAGCGTCGCGATGGCATCGGCCCAGGCGCCAGCGGCGTTCACCAGCACCGGCGCCTCGTGCACTTCGCCGCGCTCGGTCCGCACCCGCCAGGCGCCGTCGATGCGCTCGATCGACGCGACCCTCAAGTTGGTGCGGACGTCGCCGCCATTCATCCGCAGCAGGTGGAGATAGGCCTGCAGCAACGCATGCCCGTCCAGCTTGAGCGCGGTCCGGTCGATGAACCCCTGAACCGCATCATCGCCACCGACCCTGAGCAGCGGGCATTCGCGACGAAGGCCCTCCTCATCCAGCCACTCGATCCCGGTGAAGGGCGACAAATCGTCGGCCAGCTCCTGGAGGCGCGGCAGTTCGTCGGGCCGTGCCGGAGTCAGGATCGGCAAGGTCGAGGAAAGCTCGACGTCGCCGAGCTCTTGCGGCGGGCGTTCGAAAAATTCCCGGCTTGCAAGCGTCAGGCGGCGAACCGGGGGATTGCCCAATGCATAATGGAGCAACGCGGCGCTGCGGCCGGACGAGTGGAAGCCGACTTGTTCTTCCGCCTCCAGGACCACGACTTTCGCGTGCTCGGCAAGTGCCGCAGCGACGGACAAGCCGGCGACTCCGCCGCCGATAATCAGGATGTCGGAAATTTGCGCCACCTCGCTCAGGCGGCGGTCAGCCGTTCGTGGACGACCTTGCCGCCGTGGGTCAGACGGATGCCCTTCACGAGTTCATCGTCGTCCGGAAGGACCGGCTCGTTCCGGTCCTTGTCCCAGAAGGCCGCGAGGAAATTGTAGAGGTTGCGCGCGAACAGCGCCGAGGCGTCGGCGGCAAGGCTCCGCGCGAGATTGGCCGCGCCGATGATCGTCACGCCATGCTTCTGAACCGTTTCGCCGGCGACCGTGCCCTCGACGTTGCCGCCGGCCGCGGCGGCCATGTCGACGATGACGCTGCCGGGCCGCATCGCCGCGACCTGCGCGTGACTGATCAGCCGCGGCGCGGGCCTGCCCGGGATCAGCGCGGTGGTGATGACGATGTCCTGCTTGGCGATGTGGCCGGATACCAGCTCGGCCTGCGCCTTTTGATATTCCGGCGACATTTCCGTCGCATAGCCGCCGGCGCCCTCGCCCTCGATCCCGGCGACATTCTCGACGAAGATCGGCTTCGCGCCGAGCGACTGGATCTGCTCCCTGGTCGCCGAGCGCACGTCGGTCGCGCTGACCTGAGCGCCAAGCCGACGCGCGGTGGCGATCGCCTGCAAGCCCGCGACTCCGACTCCCATGACGAATACCTTGGCCGGGCTGACCGTGCCCGCCGCGGTCATCATCATCGGAAAGGCGCGGCCATAGGCGTTGGCGGCGTCGACCACCGCCTTGTAGCCCGCGAGGTTCGATTGCGACGACAAGATATCCATCGACTGCGCGCGCGTGATGCGCGGCATCCATTCCATCGCCAGCGCATCGAGGCCTGCAGAGGCATAGCCGTCGACGGTGTCGCGCCGCGCCGTCGGGTCGAGCGCACCGACCAGGAGCGCGACATTCTCGGCACCGCTCAAATCTTTCGCATCGGGCCCGTTGACGCAGAGGATGACGCCCGCGCCCTTCAACACATCCTTGCGCGAGCCCAGCGTGGCACCCGCCGCCTCGAACTCGGTATCGGGAATGGAAGCGCCTTCGCCTGCGCCACGCTCGACCGCGACTTCGGCGCCGAGTCCGACGAATTTCTTCACGGTCTCGGGGATCGCGGCGCAGCGAGTCTCGCCCGCCGCCTCCTTCAGCACCGCGATTTTCATGCTCGGCGTCGGATTACTTGAGGATCAGGAGCACGAGGAAGCCGATGGCCAGGCATCCCAGTGCACTCCATTTCAACAGCCTGGTGAAGCGCGTGTAGTCGCGGACGTGAACTGCAACGTCCTGCGTTGGAGGGTTAGCCAGCAGCGACTCCTCATCGGCCATCAAACATCCCTTCTCGCGTCTTGCCTGGGGCGTCCATAACAAGCCCGAACGTTCGGCCCAAGCCCCTGGCTCCCCACGGCTCTTAAGGCGGCCTTTACTCCTCCGCGCGTAGGGCTGGCCCAAAGGGCCACGAGATGCGCGAACAATCGATCCGCTCGCTACTGCTGCTCGACGCCAACGTCGACGAGCGCCGACTCGTTTCGGCGATTGCCTCGCGCGCCGGTTGGACCGTCATCGGCGCGGCGGATTGCGATGCCGCGACAAGCTATCTGCAGGGGCAGCATGGCCGCGAGGTCCAGGCCGCTCTGCTCGGCTCGTGGAACAGCGAGCAAGGGCCGACGGTCATCCAGTCATTGCGCGATCAGCGCGCGACGCTGCCCGTGATCGTGCTGTCCAACGGCACCAGCGTGTCCGATGCCGTAGAGGCGATGCAGGCCGGCGCGTCGGACTTCCTGGTGCGTCCGGTCGCCCCCGAGCGGCTGGTCGAAGCGCTCGCCGCCAACGCCGACCGGCGCAAGGCGGCCGGCGAGCTGGCGCCCGTTTCCGAGAAGCTCGCGCCCTCGCTGTCGCTCGAGCAGTTGGTCGGGGCAGCGCCGGAGTTTCGCGCAGCGCTTGCGGTCGCCGCCAAGGGCGCGCGCAATCGCCTGCCGATCCTCATCATCGGCGAGCCGGGCACGGGCAAGGAAACGCTGGCCCAAGCCATCCACGCCGCAAGCCTGCGCGCCAAGGGCGCCTTGCTGTCACTCGACTGCAAGTCGATTCCGGCGAACATCATCGACAGCGAGCTGTTCGGGCACGAGAAGGGCGCCTTTCCCGGCGCGTTTGCGGCCAAGACGGGCCGCATTGTCCAGGCCGATGGCGGGACTTTGCTCCTCGACGACATTTCGGCGCTGCCCGCGGACACGCAGGAGATGCTCGACCGCGTTCTCGCCACCGGCGAGGTCCGTCCGGTGGGCTTGAACGGCAGCTATTCGGTCGACGTCCGCGTGATTGCGACGGCGAGCCGGCCGCTGCCGGAAGATTTCAACCCCGGCCTCGCCGAGCGCATCGGCGCGACCACGGTCACCCTCCCGCCACTGCGGGAGCGCAGCGGGGACATTCCAGCGCTCGCGCGCCATCTGCTCAACCGCCTCGCCGACCAGACCGGCATGCGGACCCTGTCGATCGGCAACGACGCGCTCGCGCTGCTGATGCGCTACGGCTGGCCGGGCAACGTCCGCCAGCTCGCCGGCGTGCTGTTCCGCGCCGGGCTGCATTGCGAGGGCGGCTCGCTGACCGCCGAGCATTTCCCGCACATCGCGACCCAGTCGCGCTTCTCGGGACGCCGCACCGATTTTTCGCCAAGCCTCAGCCAGACTCGCAGCCAGGAAGCGATCGCCGCCGCGCCAGGCGTCACGCTTTACACCAGCGAAGGACATTTGCGTCCGCTCGAGGAGATCGAGGCCGACATCATCCGCCTCGCCATCGGCCATTACCGCGGGCGCATGACCGAAGTCGCGCGGCGCCTCGGGATCGGCCGCTCCACGCTCTACCGCAAGCTCGGCGACCTCGGCATCGACACCGCCGCTTAGGCGCGCGGCGTCAGCGCCTGGTCGCGCAGACCGCGCCAAATCCGCAGCGCCTGCACGGTCTCCGCGACGTCGTGGACGCGGATAATCTGGGCACCCTGCTCGACCCCCTTGAGCGCGAAGGCGATGCTCCCGCCGAGCCGCTTGTCCGCAGGCGCCTCACCCGACAGCGCCCCGATCGTCCGTTTACGGCTGGCGCCGACCACTAGCGGGCAGCCGAGCGAGTGGAGCAGCGCGAGGCCGTTCATCAGCTCGAGATTGTGGGCGACGTTCTTCCCGAAGCCGAAGCCCGGGTCGATCAGGATCTTGTCGCGCGAAATGCCTGCCTTTTCAGCGGCTTCGATCCGCTCCTCGAGCCATAGATAGACCTCGACCAGGACGTCGTCGTAGCGCGGGTCGTCTTGCATCGTTTCGGGCGCGCCCTGGTGATGCATCAGCACGACGGGAACGCCGGCAGCCGCGATCACGCCGGGAGCGCGATCATCATAGGTCAACGCCGAAACGTCGTTGATCATCCGCGCGCCTGCATCGAGCGCCGCGGTCATCACCTCAACCTTGCGCGTATCCGCCGAGACCGCCGCGCCGCCCGCAGCGAGCTGGCGGATGACCGGCGCGATACGCTCGATCTCGTCGCCTTCCCACACGAGCTTGGCGCCGGGGCGCGTGGATTCGCCGCCGACGTCGATGATCGCCGCGCCATTCGCGGCCATGTCCGCGCCGGCCAACGCGGCAGTCGCGGCATCGGCGAACTGGCCGCCGTCCGAAAAACTGTCCGGGGTCGCGTTGACGATGCCCATGACCTGGGGCTGGTCGAGCCGGATCGTGCGCTCGCCGAGTTGTAGCGGCGCGCGCTGCGCGGTGAGCGCGGCCCATTGGCGCACCATGTCGTCGTCGAAACGCGCCTCGATCCCTTCAACCGGCACAAGCTCGGTCGAAACGCGCTTGCGGTCCTCGATCCGGATCAGCTCGACGCTGGCGAACCAGTTCAGCCCGCCGGCGAGCCGCGCGACCTTGCCGTCATGCCCGAACGGCGAATCGACGAACCCCGTGGGGCGGAGGAGCGTGCGATGAGTCATGTGCGTGCTTCGATACGGCATTTCGACGAGCTCAATGCCTACTCAGCATGAGCGGCTAGATATGAGATCGCTCATCCTGACTAGCGACTGAGCTTGCCGAAGTCGCGTATCGAAGGACGCTACGCTCGCAATGACGACAGATGTTCCTGCCGCACGGCATCGAGCATCGTGAGCGCCCCGCCTTGCACGACGTGCCAGAAGGTCCAGCCGTTGCATGATGGCGCCCCCTGCAGCGCCGCGCCGACCTGGTGGATCGAACCCGACTTACCGCCGCCGGCGATCGAGCCGTCGGCGCGCACGTTCGCGGTCCAACGGCGCTTGGCGTCGGTCAGTTGCGTGCCGGCGGGGACGAGCCCGTTTTCGACCAAAGTCCCGAACGCGACGCGCGGCTGCTCGCGCTTGTCGGGCACGGTCTGCATCGCGCTCTCGTCGAGCGGCAGGGTCGAGGCGATCCGCTCGTGCGCGACCTTCACATACGCCGATTCGCGCTCGATCCCGATCCACCGCCGCCCCAGCCGCCGTGCGACCGCCCCGGTCGTCCCGGTGCCGAAGAACGGGTCGAGCACCACGTCGCCCGGCTTCGTGCAGGCGAGGAGGATGCGGTAGAGCAAGGCCTCGGGCTTCTGCGTCGGGTGCGCCTTGGCGCCGTCCGCGCCCTTGATCCGTTCCGCCCCCGCGCAGATCGGCATATACCAGTCGGAGCGCATCTGCAGGTCGTCGTTCAGCCCCTTCATCGCGCGATAATTGAAGGTGTAGCGCGCCTTTTCGTCCTTCGCGCACCACAGCAAGGTTTCGTGGGCGTTGGTGAAACGCGTGCCGCGGAAGTTCGGCATCGGGTTCGACTTGCGCCAGACGATGTCGTTGAGGATCCAGAATTCGGCGTCCTGGAGCAGCGCGCCGACGCGATAGATGTTGTGATAGCTGCCGATCACCCAGATCGTGCCGTCGTCCTTCAGGATGCGGCGGGCCTCCTGCAGCCAGTCGCGGGTGAAATCGTCATAGGCGGCCAGGCTGTCGAACTTGTCCCAATCGTCGTCGACCGCATCGACCCTGCTGCCTTCGGGCCGGAACAAGTCCCCGCCCAGCTGCAGATTGTACGGCGGGTCGGCGAAGATCATGTCGACCGAGCGGCTCGGCAGTTGCGCCATTTCGGCGATGCAATCGCCCTGGATGATCACATTGAACGGGAGGATCTTGGCCGGCGCGGCCCCTCGCGACCGCGCCAGCCCCTGGTCCTCCGCAATGCGGGACACGAGGTTCATTCGGACATTGCCCCCCTTCGAACCGTCGAAGGTGAGTCACGCCGGACTCGCGGTCAAGCGAAGAAGGGTTAACGAAAGCCTACAGCTAGCCGGCGGGCCGAGGCTCCGCCACAAGATGTTGAGTCTGCACGAGCGGCTCGGACTCTACCGCTGGTGGGTGTGGCGCAAAGGACTCGCCGCTCCCGATTTCTTCGAAGACCAGCTCCGGCTGCGCTTTCCGCGCCTCGATTTCGCGCACCAGACCGAAGCTGCGGCGGTGCAGCGGCGTCAGGCCGAGGTCGTTGATCGCGCGGCGGTGATCGGGCGTCGGATAGCCGCG
>Ga0207678_10006386_pt1 | contig 10466 bp, 10 predicted proteins | sample KBSC63metaG_FD_184319 | JGI IMG/M metagenome (GOLD analysis project Ga0207678, IMG submission 184319) | Corn rhizosphere microbial communities from Kellogg Biological Station, Michigan, USA - KBS C6-3 metaG (SPAdes) (version 2) | ecosystem: Host-associated > Plants > Roots > Rhizosphere > Soil ...
TGGAGGACTACCGCGAAGTGAACCTGCGGGGCACCGAGCGGCTCCTGCGCGCCGCGTCCCGCAGCGCCCCCGGCGCGCGCTTTGTGCTCGTCTCCAGCCAGGCCGCGGCCGGCCCGGCCCGCGACGGCCGTCCGGTGAGCGAGTCCGATCCCGCCCGGCCCGTGTCCTGGTACGGCCTCTCCAAGCGCGAGGGAGAGGAAGCGGTCGCTCGCCTGTGGAAGGGCGAGTGGACGATCCTGCGTCCCGGCGTCGTCTTCGGCCCCGGAGACCGGGGCCTCCTCCCCTACTTCCGGATGGCCGCCTCGGGATTCGTCCCCGTGCCGGCCGGCCGCACGCGGGTGCAGCTGATCGCCGTCGAGCGGGCCGCTCTCGCCATCGCGCGGGCCGCCCAGGCAGCGCCGGGAGGAAAGCTCGCCGGACGAGTCGGATTCCTCTGCGACCCCCAGCCGGTCACGGTCCGGGAGCTGGCCACCCGCAACCTGACATCCGAGTTCCGCCGCATCCGACCGGAGGATGCCCGGGTGCTGCTCTTCGACGGCGGCGCGGAACCGCTGGCCGCGTTCGGGCCGGCGCTGGCGGCCAAGGCTGCGCGGGCGCTGGAGACCCTGGGGGTCGAGCTGCACATGCACTCCCGGGTGACGTCGGTGGACGCCGACGGCCTGCTGGTCAGCGACTCGGAGGGCCACGAGCAGCGCTACGACGCCGGCACGGTGCTCTGGACCGCCGGCGTGGAGGCACCGGCTGTCGCCAAACGGCTGGCGCTGGCCACCGGCGCGTCCCGCGACCGGGCCGGGCGCATCCGGGTCAACCCGGACCTCACCGTCCCCGGCCACCCGGAGATCTCCGTCGTCGGTGACGTCATGAGCCTCGGCGACCTTCCCGGGCTGGCCGAGGTGGCGATGCAGTCGGGCGCCTACGCCGGTCGCCGGATCCGGCGTCAGCTGTCAGGACGCCCCAGCCGCAGGGCATTTCGCTACATCGACCTCGGTTCGGCGGCGTACATCGCACGAGGTCGGGCAGTCGTCTCGGCCGGACCGCTGCAGCTGTCGGGGCTGTTCGGGTGGCTGACCTGGCTGTTCATCCACATCGCCTTCCTCACCGGGTACCGCAACCGTCTCGGCGCCATTCTGACGTGGTCGTACGCCTTCACCCGGGACATCCGGCGGGACCTCCGGATGTCCCGGGTGCGGCCGCGGTGCTCTGGCATTGAGTGCGTACCCGTGGAGAGGGGGATGACATGACAGTCATCGAAAGAACACCGACGCGCGTGGCCCCGCCCGTTCCGGTGGCGCCGGCACCCCCGGCCGCCAATCCCGCCATCGTCGGCCTGCCGACGTTCATCGCCGGTGCGGCGGCACTCGGCCTGACGCTGACGGGATACGTGTCCTCGCAGGGCGCCGCACTGCCGACGGTTCTCATGGCGGCCGGGCTGGGCAGCCTGATCGCGTTGATGTGGGCCATCAGGCTGGGCGAGTCGCTGGTCGCCGGGATCTACGGCACCTTCACCGGATTCTGGCTGAGCTACGCCGCGCTGAACCTCGGCCTGGCCCACAACTGGTTCGGGGTGGCGCCGGCCGACATCCAGGACACGATCGCGGTGTTCCTCATCAGCTGGCTGGTGGTCATCGGCCTGCTGACGCTGGCCACGCTCGCCCTGCCGTGGACCTACACGCTGCTGTTCTCGCTCGTTGAACTGTCGCTGGCGTTCGGGTTGGCCGGGCTGCTCGCCGAGTCCGACACGCTGTCGAAGCTCGGCGGCTACGCGGTGCTGGCGTTCACCGCCATCGGCGGCTATCTGTTCGTCAACGCGTGCCTGGAGGCGTCGGGTAAGCACCCGCTGCCGGTCGGCCGGCCGACGCTGGCGAGCTGACCGCGGTCGCGACCAGCCCCCGTGTCATGGCGTCAGCGGCACCGTCGCCGCTCGGACCCGTCGCACCGGGGGCTGGCCGCACTGTGTCTGACCGTCCTGACGTAGCCGGGCGTGCGTGATCGTCCGGCGCAGGGTCGAAGGTCCCGCGGCGTGGGTGCGGAAGGTCCACTAAAAGGGATCGGTATTGCCCTAACCCCGGACGGTGCCCGTCGCACATTGTCAATGGCGACGAAAACACGAGGTCATTGTCAGGGCAGGGAGACGGTCATGAAGCGCAGGACTCTGGACATCCTGTTCAGTATCGGTGGGCTGGGTCTTGCCGGTCTGCTGGTGTTGGTGGGGATGGTGTTCACCAGTAACGCGAATTTCGCCAACGACTATGTGAAGACGCAGTTGAGCCAGCAGAACATCACGTTCAAGCCGTTGAACACGTTGACGGCGGAGGAGAAGGCGAAGCCGGGTCTGGTCAAGTACGCCGGGCAGAAGTTGACCACCGGTAAGCAGGCCGAGGTGTACGCGAACGAGTTCATCGGGCTGCACCTGGAGTCGACCGCCGGTGGCAAGACCTATGCCGAGCTCGGCACGGTGCAGACGGATCTGCGGACCCAGCTCGCCGAGGCGCAGAAGGCGGGTGCGGCCAATGTGGCGGATCTGCAGAAGCAGTTGGCTGATGTGACCGCGCAGCGGGAGACGGTGTTCAAGGGTGAGACGCTTCGTGGGCTGCTGTTGACCTCGTACGGGTTCAGTGAGATGGGTGCCAAGGCTGCCCAGGCCGCTACCGTCGCCTACAGCGCCGCGGCCCTGCTGCTGCTGCTCAGCCTGGCCGGCCTGATCCACGCCTACCGCACGCCGAAGACCGTCGCCTTCGCCGCCCCCGACGCCGAGGAGAAGGTCCTCACCACCGCGTGACACACACTCGACACCGGAGGCCCCGCCACCCCGTGGCGGGGCCTCCGCCCGTCACGCGTCGACCACCTCTCGCCCCAGCGGCCACAGCGCCGCCGGCACCAGCTTGAAGTTCGCGACGCCGAACGGGATCCCGATGATCGTGATGCACAACGCGACGCCGGCGAGCACGTGCGAGAGCGCCAGCCACCAGCCGGCGACGATCAGCCAGACGACGTTGGCCGCACCGGAGGCCAGCCACAGGACGTTGAGGATGAGGCGGATCACGGGTCAATGGTGCACATGCACAGCAAACGTCCAGGTAACGGAGCTAACGTCCGCCGGGTGTGACACCGAGGGAGGGACCTGCCGTGTCGATGTGGACCCAGTTGCGCAGCCGCGCGACCGAGATGACCGCCCAACTGAAGACGAAGACGGGACAGTTCCGGAACAAGGAGTTCGCCAGCGGCGCGATGGCCATGTGTGCGCTGATCGCGGCAGCCGACGGCAGCATCGACAACGCCGAACGGGCCAAGGTGTCCGGGTTGATCACCAGCAACGAGGCGTTGACGGTGTTCCCGGCCGCCGAGCTGACGCAGAAGTTCGACTTCTACGCGAGCAAGCTGCAGTCGAACTTCGAGTTCGGCAAGCTCGAGGCCACCCAGACGATCGCCCGGCTGAAGTCCAAGCCGGACCAGGCGCGCGCCGTCATCCAGATCGGCATCATCATCGGCGGCGCCGACGGCTTCTTCGACGACTACGAGAAGGCGGCCGTGCGCGAGGTGTGCTTCGCCGTCGGCATCGCGCCCGCTGAGTTCGACCTCTAGCCCGCCTCGCGGGCACAGGGGAATCAGTCGAAGGTGAGTTGCTCGCTGCGCCTGGGCATCAGCAGCAGCGCACCGACGAGCAGCACCGCGAGCACCGCGAGCCCGACGAACACGTGGTGGGTGGCGTCGGCGATCGCCTGACGCACGTACTCGGCCGCCGCCGACCGCTGCGGATCCGACGCGGTGGCGATCAGGTTGCTCGCGTCGGCGTCGGCGGGAAGTTGGCCCGCGACGTCGGCCGGCGGGCGGGCGAAGCGGTGCGCGAGGGTCGCGTTGGCGATCGCACCGAACACCGCGGCGCCCACTGCGCTGCCGAGCGACCGGCTGAACAGGTTCGCGGCGGTGACCACGCCGCGGCGGTCCCAGCCGACCACCGACTGGATCGCGACCACCGTCGGGCTCGCGGCGAGGCCGAAGCCGAACCCCACCACGAAGGCCGCCGCGGCGGCCGCCCAGATCTGCGAGTCGTCGGTCAGCAGCGCGGTCAGCACCGAGCCGGTGATCACGAAGATCGAGCCGATGAGTGCGGTGTCCCGGAAGCCGATGCGCAGGTACACCCGGCCGGACAGGCCCGCCGCGAGCGGCCAGCCGATGGTCAACGCGGCCAGCGCGAAGCCGGCCACCACCGGACCGGCGCCGAGCACGCCCTGTGCGTACGTCGGCAGGAACGACGTCAACCCGATCATCAGCGCGCCGACGATCAGGCCCGTGAGGTTGCCGCCGACGAGGATGCGCCGGCTCACCACCCACAGCGGCAGCACCGGTTCGGCGGCGCGCCGCTCGACGGCGACGAACGCGACGAGCAGCCCCACCCCGACGACGAAGATCGCCAGCGACGGCACGGACACCCACGGCCAGGCGACGCCGCCCTCGAGCAGGCCGAGAATCAGCAGCGAGAAGCCGCCGGTCAGGGTCACCGCGCCCGCGACGTCGACGCGGTGCGGGCGGCGCTCCACCCGCTCCCGGAACCGGGTGGCCAGCATCCACACCGCGACGGCGCCGAGGGGCAGGTTGATGAAGAAGATCCACCGCCACGTCAGGTACTCGGAGAACAGGCCGCCGAGCGCCGGGCCCACCACCGCCGACATGCCCCAGACGCTGGCGAGGTACCCCTGCACCCGGGCGCGCTCGGCCACCGAGTAGAGGTCGCCGACGATCGTCACGTTGATCGGCTGCACCGCGCCCGCCCCGACGCCCTGCACCGCGCGGGCCAGGATCAGCGCGGTCATGTTCCACGCGACGCCGCACAGCACCGACCCGACCAGGAACAGCCCGATGCCGAAGAACAGCACGGGCTTGCGGCCGATCGAGTCGGCGACCTTGCCGTACAGCGGGGTGGTCACCGCCTGGGTCAGCAGGTAGACCGAGAACAACCAGGGGAACTGCGAGAACCCGCCGAGATCGCCGACGATCGACGGCACGGCCGTCGCGATGATAGTCGCGTCGAGGGCGACCAGGCCGGTGCTGAGCATGACCGCCGCGAGCACCGGGCCACGGTCGGAGCGGAACCCGACCGCGGCCGGTGTCTCGGTGGTCATGGAGCATGTCTACCCCCACGCGCGAGGCCCACGGAGTGGCGAAGCTCACGACGCATGCGATGCTGTGCGCCGGCAAACGGAGGTCGGGCATGGACATCGCGGCGTTCTACGCGGTCGTGGCGGGGGTGAACTTCACCCTGCTCGGCCTGTGGTGGGTCGCCGTGCACGAGCGCATCGACCTGCGCGACAAGGCGTCGCGGAGGCTGGCCTACGTCGTCGCCCTGCAGTTCATGCTGCCCGGCACCACCGCGCTGATCTCGCAGGTCGCCCCCGGCATCACGGCGCTGTGGCGGACGACGTTCACGCTCGCCGGGCTGGCCGGCGCCGCCGGTGTGCTGCTGGTGGCGCCGCTGCTGCGGCAGGCGACCGCGCGCGTCTCGGCCACCGTGCTGCTGGCCTGCGGGCTGCCGCTCTACCTCGCCGTCGCGGTGGTCGCCGCGGTGCCGGCCGTGCACAAGGCGGTGTCCGACCAGCTCACCGGCCTGCAGACCGAGGCGATCCTGTTCAGCCTGCTGGTGCTGCTGAGCGTGCAGGTCGCCTGGACGGTGGCGATGACGCCCGCGCCCGTCTCCGACGAGGCCTAGCCGAGACCGGCCAGCGCATCCTCCGCCTCCGCGCGCAGCGCCGCTGACGTCGCCGCCGATGCGACGACGTGCTCCAGCGCCAACCGGTACGCCCGCTCGAACGCGTCCTCGGCCGGGACGGCGATGTCCGGCTCGACGCCGACAGCCTCCCGGTGCGGCGGTGTGCGCGACGAGGGTCATCGCGGCGGCGATGGCCGGGCCGCCGATGCCGGGCGAAGTCACGCCGGGCAGGTCGAGGTGGCCGACGTTGCCGTCGAGGCGGCGCACGGCCGCGACCCCGTAGTTGGCGACCCGCTCCTCCTCCTTCCACGCCGCGAGCTCCTCGGCCTCGGTGGCGTCGTGCAGGTGCGGGTCGCGCAGCTTGAGCCGCAGGTGCCGGTCGGCGTCGTGGCGGCCGGCCGCGAGCCGGGCACCGACGGCATCGGCGACGCCCGATGGTGGTTCTCGCCCATGGGATCAGCGGTGTGCCAGGACGACCCGCTGGCGTTCGACTCGTATGCTCGCGGCCGTGCTTGATCTTCGCGCCGCCCGGGTGCCGTTCGGAGGCCACGCCGGGGCCGTCCACGCCGTCGCCGCCGCCCCGGACGGCGCCACGTTCGCGACGGGCGGCCAGGACGCCGCCGTCCGGATCTGGACGGCCGGAACCGGGGCGGAGGTGCGCACCCTGACCGGGCACGACGCGCCGGTGCGGGCGGTGGTGTTCGCGCCGGACGGCTCGGCGCTCGCGTCCGCCGGCGACGACGGCACGGTCCGGATCTGGGACGCCGGCACCGGCGCACCCATCCGCACGCTGAGCGCGGGCGCGCGGGTCCACGCGATCGCCTACAGCCCGGACGGCGCGACGCTGGCGGCGGCCGTCCACGACGGCGTCGTGCGCACCTGGTCGGTCGCGACTGGCACGACCGGACCGGTCCTGACCGGCCACACCACCGGGGTGTGGGGCGTGGCGTTCAGCCCGGACGGCGCGACGATCGCGTCCGGGTCCCCGGACGGGACCGTGCGCACCTGGGACTCGCACACCGGTGCCGAGGCGCTGACGCTGGCGTCGGACCAGTCGTACGTGGTGGCGTTCAGCCCGGACGGCGGCACGCTCGCCGCGGCAGCCGGTCACGCGACGCGTACGTGGGACGCCCGCACCGGAGAGGAACGGCTGACGCTGCCCGCCCCGATCTGGGTGCGGTCGGTCGCGGTCAGCCCCGACGGTCGCTCGCTCGCGGCCGCCGTGCAGGACGGCGTGATCCGGATCTATGACGCGGTGAGCGGCGACCTCCACCACGAGCTGCGCGGCCACGGCGCGAACTGCGTCGAGTCGATCACGTACGACCCGGCCGGCGGGCTGCTGTACTCGGCGGGCGAGGACGGCACGGTGCGCGCCTGGGACGCGGCGAGTGGCGCCGTTGAGCTGGTGTTGGCCGGGCACGCCGGCCACACGTATCACCTGGCCGTCAGTCCGGACGGGGCGACGCTCGCGTCGGTCGGCTCCGACCACGTCGTCCGCCTCTGGGACCTGCCGACCGGCGAGCCGGGGCGGACCCTCACCGGGCACACCCAGCGCCCGACCGCGTTGGCGTTCAGCCCGGACGGGGCACTGCTCGCCACCGCCGCCGGCGACCGGAAGGTGCGGATCTGGAATCCGCGCACCGGCGGCACCCCGCTCGTGTTGACCAACCCCGACACACCGGCCGAGTCGGTGGCGTTCGCGCCGGACGGGGCGACCCTGGCGACTGTCGACGGGCACGGCAGGGCCCGGGTCTGGGACGCCGGCAGCGGCGCCGAACTGCTGACGTTCAGGACGAACGACGAGTACGAGCTCACCCGGTCGATCACGTACAGCCCGGACGGGACCGTCCTCGCCACCGGCGACGACCTCGGCCTGCTGCGGACGTGGGACGCGGCCACCGGCGCCGCGCGGCTCACCGTCAAGGCGCACAGCGACGTGGTATTCGGCGTCTCGTTCAGCCCGGACGGCACGATGCTGATGTCCTACAGCGAGGACGAGACCCTGCGCCTGTGGGACGCGCACACCGGCGCGCAGGTCGCCACGCTGCACCCGGGCTGGCCGGGGGTGCGGTCGCCGGTCTTCTCACCCGACGGCGCGTTCGTGGCCGCCGGCGCCGTCCAGGGTGCCCTCCACGTCTGGGACGCCCGCACCGGCGAGAGCGTGCTCGAGATCCCCGGCACCGCCTGGGTGTACGCCGTCGCGTACAGCCCGGACGGTGCGCTGCTGGTCACGGCGGCCGAGGACCGCGTCATCCGGATCCGGGACGCGGCCACCGGCAAGCAGATCGCTGCGACCACCGCGTGAGCGGAGCCCGCCGTCACGGGTGGAGCGGCCGGGGTGGCCGGCTCCGCCGGGCCGCGGGTCCGCACCGGCCCGGGGCAACCGACCTAGCCTCCTAGGATGCCTTAGCGGGTGTGGCACCCACCGCCGCCACGAACCACAAGCGTCAGCCCAGCCGGGCCCGCACCACGAGGTCGTGCAGCTGTGCCTCGGCCGTCGGCCGCTCCGGCAGCACCGACTCGTCCCGCGCCTGCTCCAGCAGCGCGGTCAGCCGGGCCACGTCGCCGTGCAGGCGGGACCGGAGCCCGGTCGAGGAGGGCATCGGCCAGTGTTCGCCGGCCGACTTGGCGGCGATCAGCTCCGGCACATAAGCCAGGTCGACGCCGTCGGCGGCAACGCTCTCGGCGTGGGCGAGCCGGCCGAGGTCGCACACCACCTCGCCGGTGCGCATCAGGTGCCGCCCGGTCAGCAGCACCCGCAGCGTGTACAGGGCCGGCTTCAGCTCGCCGACCTTCTCGAACAGCGCCCACTGGGTGCGGGCGAAGCCGAGGTAGTGGTGGGCGTGGTGCCGGGTGAGGCAGCCCGGCGCCGCGGCGACCAGCTGCTCGTGCAGCGGCGACGACGTCACCACCAGCGGCGAGAGCAGCTGCTCCAACACGTACCCGTTGCGGCTGAGCAGCAGCCGGCAGAACTTGCCGAGCTCGTGGGTCACCACGTCCAGTTCGACGCCGTCGCGCACGCCGTCGGCCTGCAGCGTCTCCGGGCCGGTGCGCAGGCCCACCAGCTCGGCGAGCGGCAGCAGGTGGACGCCGCGCAGATCGAGGTCGGAGTCGACGGACGCGAATCCGTACAGGTGCGCCCCGCTCACCGTCGCGAAGACCGCCGGATAACCCAGCGAGGCCACCACATCCGAGGCCCAAACAGGAACCGTCACAACGAGGACCTCCGCACGTCCACCAGGAACTCCTCCACCCGGGCCCGGTCCGGCGCGGCCGGCAGCGCCGTCCCGTCGAGCGCGTGAGCCAGATCCGCCCGTAGAACGCAAGCGCGCTCGGCAACGGAATCCCACGCGACGTCGCCCCGCCGCACCGCCAGCAGTTCGTCCCGGTGCGCCGAGACGTCCACCAGCACCGAACCGGTCCGCAGCACGTGCGCCCCGGCCATCAGCAGCCGCAACATGTGCATCGCCTGCTTCCACCGGACGCCGCCGCCACGGGAAAGGGCCGACGACAGCTTCGCGAACTGATCGGCCGCGTACCGGCCGTACGTCTCGGCCACCCGCCGCGAGAGCAGGCACGAGCGCACCGCCAGCAGCTCGCGGCCCACGTCGGTGACGTGCTCGACGAGCGGCGACCACAGCACCTCCAGCACCGTCGGGTTCGCCGACAGGCCGAGCGACAGGCACCGGGCCAGCTCCCAGTGCAGCTCCTCCGGGCGCGGTCCGTCGCGGTGGGTCGGCACCGCCCCCAACCGCCAGAACGCCTCGGCCGGCGCCAGGAACACGCCGCGCCGGTCGGTGTCCGAGTCCGGCCCCGCCAGCCCGTACGCGCGCGACCCGACCACACAGGCATAGATCAGGTCATCGGTCACAACCGGCCACCGTACCGGCGCCGGGCCGGGGATTGCTGGTAGTTTCGTAGCCGCCACGATCACCCGCGTGGGAGAGACCGCCGGCACCGGCGGCGCCGAAGGGGCAACTCCTCCCCGGAACCTCTCAGGCAGAAGGACCACGCGGGCACGGGCGACTGAAGGGGCGATCGCGTTCCGACAGAGGGGGAGGGGGTAAGCCGAGCATGTCCCCTCGTCACCACTGGGAGCGGTCAAGGATGAGCGTTGAGTTCGCCCGTCGGCACATCGGGGCGTCCGCCGAGGAGCAGCGGCGGATGCTGGACGCGATCGGCTACGGCTCGGTCGACGAGCTCATGGACGCCGCCATCCCGGGCGTCATCCGCGACAGCGAGCCGCTGCGCCTGCCGCCGGCGGCCACCGAGGCCGAGGTGCTGGCCGAACTGCGCGACATCGCCGGGCGCAACCGGCCCGCGGTCTCGATGATCGGGCTCGGCTACCACGGCACCCACACGCCGCCGGTGATCCGCCGCAGCGTGCTGGAGAACCCGGCCTGGTACACCGCCTACACCCCGTACCAGCCGGAGATCAGCCAGGGCCGGCTGGAGGCGCTGCTCAACTTCCAGACGATGGTCGCCGACCTCACCGGCCTGCCCACCGCGAACGCGTCGCTGCTCGACGAGGCGACCGCCGCCGCCGAGGCGATGACGCTGGCCCGCCGCGCCTCGAAGGCGAAGAGCAACACCTACGTCGTCGATGCCGACACCCTGCCGCAGACGATCGAGGTGATCCGCACCCGGGCCGAGCCGCTGGGCATCGAGATCGAGATCCTCGGCGACGAGCTTCCGGACGAGTTCTTCGGCCTGCACTTGCAGTACCCGGGCGCGTCCGGCGCCGTCCGCGATCACCGGGCCC
>Ga0207678_10006387_pt1 | contig 10466 bp, 9 predicted proteins | sample KBSC63metaG_FD_184319 | JGI IMG/M metagenome (GOLD analysis project Ga0207678, IMG submission 184319) | Corn rhizosphere microbial communities from Kellogg Biological Station, Michigan, USA - KBS C6-3 metaG (SPAdes) (version 2) | ecosystem: Host-associated > Plants > Roots > Rhizosphere > Soil ...
CCAGCTCTACGTCAAGATGGTCCACACCCTCGACGGCAAGAAACAGCTCTTCTCGTTCAACGTCCCCTTCGACAAATGGCTAGCCGCTCACCCCTCCACCCCCAACCCACCCCAGAAAAACTAACCCCAATCTCGCACTGCTTTTGCTGTTGTTGCCGTAGCTGTTGCCGCTGTCGTTGTCGTTGTCGTTGTCGTTCACCCAAGGGGGTACCACTCACGTTTAACTCACTTCGCGGGCAGGGCTGGAGGAGCGTAGTAAGGCAGCTTCTGCTGCTCCACCGTCGCGCGTTTCACCCCCACATTGTCGAACAGCAGGCTAGGCGCAATCGTCGTCTTCGGCACCGCGCCGAGAGAGTCCGAGACATACGGATCGTTCCCCGCAGCCACAATGTCGGAGCGAAGGCTTCGGTTGTCCAGCTCGTCGAAGGCCGCTCCCCGCACAAGCTCACGTGTGCCGTCTGCATGAACACGGTACAGCAGTCGCGGAAGCAGCTCGCCGCCCAGTGTCTCGACCGCGTAGGCATCTTGGCCCTGGTCCTTCGCCATCGTCAGCAACCGCTTGTTCAGCTCTTCTTTGGAGAGCGGCTGGTTCGACTTAAAGATCAGGACACCCGTACGCGATTGCGCCGCTTGTCCCGCAGGCGCCCGTCCATGGCCGTTCGAAACAGGAAAATCCTTGATCGGCTCGCGTCCGATCAGGAAGTTCTGAAGCGTTCCGCTGACGACGACGTTGACCGACTGCGCCGGCACGCCCTGATCGTCGATCGTGTAAGCGCCCAGCAGTGCACGCCCGGCGAACTTAGCCTGTAGCGGATCGTCGGTCACCGAGAGAAACTCCGGCAGAACGCGCGACTTGTAGCTGGAAGTGTAAGCGCCCGTCGTCCGCGCGGTCGTGCCCATCTCCGGACGGTCTGCCTCGATGTTCGGCGCGAAGAGGCGATCCATCACGTCCGCCGCAGCATCGCCGCTGAACAGCACGGGACCGTGGTAATCGTCGGCCGAGACCAGCGGCGCGTTGCGCAGCTCTTCCAGGCTCTTCAGGTCGTCGAGGACGCGCTTGCGGAACGCCGGCCAGCTCTCCAGGTCCTTCGCGCTCACCGCGACGGTCCCATTGTCGCGGCTCAGGCGCATCCCATCCGGAGCCTGACCGCCGACGCTAATTCCGGCGGCATAACCGGTGTACCCCTGTCGCACCACGGTTCCTTCGGTGTTGACCAGGTAGCGATTCAAAGCGATCGCGCGAATGTTCGAGGTGGAATACTGTACCTGCTCCGCTGTAGCGCGTGCCTCGGGAGCCGACGCAAACAGGCCGCTGGCGTCCACAATGCGACGCTTCCACTCGTTGCGATCCAGGTCCAGCCTCACCAGAGGAGCAATGTGGACGACAGGCTTCGCCGCGGCGAAATCATGTTCGGTCCGCGCCGACTGGAACTGCTTGAGCGCAGCCTGCTTGGCAGAGTAGGCGCGCAGCGCGTTCTTGTACGCTGCATCGGTCGCCGTCCACAGCGCGTAACGCAGCGCCTCAGGATTGTTATCCTCTGGCGCGAGCCCGACCATGCCGTCGCCCCGGCTGCTGCTGCTGTCCATCGCATAGTCGCCGATGCGGACATCCACGCGCACCACGCGTTGGTGTCCGGCCTCCTCGCGGGTCAGCGCACCGTAGTTCGCCACTGCCTCGTACGTGTCGATATCGTCCAGTCGATACTCGATAAAGTAAGGCCGCTGCATCCCCGGCAGGAGCAGCAATGCCTTCTCCCGATTGAGCTCCGCCTGCATGGCCTTGAGCATCGGATCGTTGTTCTGAACGGGTTTCTGCGCCATCGCAGAATTTACAAAAAGAGACCCCACAAGAGCCGCCACGCAAAGGCTCCCGGAGAAGACGTATCTGCCAGACCGCATAAAGATTCCGTTCATTCCTGGCCTCCCTTCCCTGCCTTCGCTGCAGCGTCAAAGCCAGGTGGCGGAAGAATCGGCGGTCGAGCCGTTCCCTGCGCCTGCTTCTGCGTCTCGATCTCGCTGACCAGCATCGCAGGAGCGACTGCGCTGACGGGAATGCTGCCCGACTCCGCGCCGCAGATGCCGTTGAAGACCTCCTGCTTGTCGCCAGTCGCGAGGATGCGGCTCAGAGCAGCCTGAGGCGTTCCTACAATGCTGACGCCGCGAACCAGCTCGTCAGGACGACCATCCACATAAACCCGATAGACCACCAGCGGAATCACCTGGAACGCCTGCGGCGAACGACGCGTCGTGACCGCAAAGCCAGAAGAGATGTCCTCGAAGTAGAGTCCGTAAGCCTTTCCCTGCTTCTTCGCCTCGGCCCGCAGCATCTCGCGCAGCTCCGCGTCGCTGACCATCTTGGAGGAGGTAACGATGAGGTTGCCCTGACGTCCGGTCGGTATGTGCCCGACCTCAGCGCGTCCATGTCCATTGCTGTTGGAGAAGCTCGCAATCGGAAGCCGCGACATCAGGAACGTGTCGAGCACGCCATCCTTGATGAGGTCGACGCGCCGAGCCTTTTGCCCTTCATCGTCGTAGCTGTAATGACCGCTCAGCGAAGTACCTTCGAAGCTGGCGAGCGTTGGATCGTCCGCCACGCTGATAAACGGTGGAAGGATCTCCTTGCCCAGCAGCTTGGTGAAGGTCTGACCCTCTTCGTCGCCTCGCTGCCGCTGGCCCTCAAGTCGATGCCCCAGCACCTCGTGGAAGAAGACTGCCGAAGCGCGGCCGCTCAGGATCGCAGGTCCATTGAAGGGTTGCGTGACCGGCGCTTCGCGCAGAGCCTGAAGGTTCTTCGCCATGGCAATGGTCTTCTCGGTCAGCGTCTTCTGATCCGGTAAATGCGCTGCATCATCGGCTTCGAAGGTCTCTGCGCGGAAGAGATCCATGCCGTCGGCTGCGCGGGTTCGGGCTACGATGATGAGCCGCGCCACGCGGTTCGGCGTAGCGACTTTCGTGCCCTCGGAAGAGACGAAGTAGTCGGTCTCGGTCGTCGCCTGAAGGGCAACGGTGTTGAAGAAGACATCAGGATACTGCTTGAAGAGACCGGAGAGTTCGCGGAGGCGGTTCTCCCAAACAGCCTTATCTACGGTGAGCGCAGGCGAAGCTGGCAGAATCGCCGTCACTGGCTTCTCAGTGGAGAAGTCGGCGGATCCGTCCTCCTCCTTCGCGCGAACCTGCTGCTCGGTCTTCACCTTGAGGTAGCTGTCCAGCGCCTTGCCGTAGCCGCGGTTGGTGGCGAACCATAGGCTGCGCGCGATCGCGTCGCGGTCGTCGGTCAGGGGAAGCGGAACGGTGGTCAGGGCGCTGTTGCGGTGGTCACCGTGCGTGTTGTCCTCGGCGGGCGTGCCGACACGAACTTGTACGTCGGCGCTGCGGCGACGGCTCTCCTGCGAACCTGTGATCGCGCCAAACTGCGCTGCGATGCCGATGCTGTCGCTGTCGGAGACCGCATAGCTGAGGAAGTAAGGTTTGGGTTGTTGTGCTGCATCCGTGGCTGTGTTGCCAAGCGAACTCAGGGCACGGTGAAGTTCGGACTCCATCGTATCGATAAGTACTGCATTTGCAGCTTCTGGTTTGTCAGTTGCGGCTAAGACGATTCGACCTGAAGAGGTCATTGCTACCAAGAAGAATCCGGCCAAAACAGCTCCGGCAACATGCACACTTTGTCTGTTCATCGGAAAGGAGACTCGTTTCGTACAGAAAACCACTGTTGCCGAGTGTATCGGAAGTGTCTTTCTTCCGCTGGCGAGATACTGCTTTCGTTGCAGGTAACGATGGAGGCACGCTCGCTGGCGCTCCTGCTGGTGAATCATGCACACTAGCTTCGTTGTCACGGAACGAGGCGCTGATGCGAGTTCGCAGGATCGTGCTTGTACTGCTCGCGTTTGCAGCCAGCTTTCTCTCGCCTGGCTGCAGCGCTCAAGCAACATCGCAGACGACTGCGCAGCGCGCTCCCGAGAGCAGCGCTGCTTACAGTTTGCCGCCGGAGAAGCTGGAGAAGGCGATCGCGTACTCGCGCATTCGCGTGCTGCTCGACTTTGCCGAAAGCGGCTGGAGCATCTTGCAGCTTTTTCTTTTGCTGACGTTTGGAATAGCAGCGTGGATGCGGGATGTGGCTTTGCGGGTCAGTGCGAACCGGTGGGCACAGGGGTTCCTGTTCACGTTTCTCTTCCTGTTGATTACGAGCATCCTCACGCTTCCGCTCGATCTGTATGGTCATCATGCTGCGGTGGCGTATGGGCAGTCGGTGCAGGGTTGGTGGAGCTGGGGCGACGACCAGGCCAAGGGGTTTGGGCTTGCGTTCGTGCTGGGCGGGCTGTTCGTGATGCTGCTGTTCTGGGTGATTCGGAGATCGCCGCGGCGATGGTGGTTCTGGTTCTGGGTTCCTGCGATGGCTGCCGTGGTGATCGGCGTGTTTGTCGCTCCGGTGCTGATCGATCCTCTGTTCAACACGTTCGAGCCGTTGGCGAAGTCCAATCCGGCGCTGGTGGAGCGGCTGGAGCAGGTTGCCGATCGCGGCGGCATCGCCATTCCACCCAATCGCATGTTCTTGATGAAGGCAAGTGAGAAGGTCACGGGTTTGAATGCGTATGTGACCGGTTTTGGGGCATCCAAGCGGGTGGTTGTCTGGGACACGTCGATTGCCAAGGCGACTCCAGACGAGATTTTATTCATCTTTGGCCATGAGATGGGGCACTACGTTCTGGGTCATATCCCTTCCACGGTGGCCTTTCTGGGTGGCCTGCTGCTGGTCGAATTCTACCTGGGGTACCGTGGGGTGACGTGGCTGATTGGGCGGTATGGCGGCAGGTGGCGGATCGATTCCGCGAACGACTGGGCCGCACTGGTGGTGCTGATGCTGGTCTTCTCGGTGCTATCGTTTCTAGGCGAGCCGATTGTGAACGCCTATAGTCGTGCTCACGAGCATGCTGCCGATATCTATGGACAGGAGGTCATCCACGGGATTGTGGCCGATCCGCAGACTACAGCGCAGCAGGCGTTTCAGGTACTGGGCGAAACGGCGCTGGTCGATCCCAACCCGAACCGATTTGTAGAATTCTGGACGTTCAGCCACCCTTCCATCAGCAGCCGCGCGGCGTATGCAAAGGCTTACAACCCCTGGGCACCGGGCCAGCATCCGAGGTATTTCAAGAGATGACGAAGCACGCATCACCCAATTCCATGACTTCCGACTGTCTGTTTTGCAAGATTATCGCTGGTACGATTCCTGCCAATCGCGTTTACGAAGACGAGTTCTGCATCGGTTTCCCGGACATCGATCCGAAGGCTCCGACGCACCTGCTGGTGGTGCCGAAGGTCCATATCGCTTCGTTGGCGAAGACAGATGGGGAGCACACCCTGCTGCTGGGGCAACTGGTGAAAGCGGCGACGGAGATTGCCCGAGGCCAGAGACTGGATCAGGGCTATCGGATCATCATCAACACCGGAGACGATGGCGGACAGACGGTTCACCACCTGCATCTGCACCTGCTGGGTGGGCGGGCGATGCTCTGGCCTCCCGGGTAAGTACCCCCTCCCCCCTGGGGGGTACCCTCCTGTAAGATGCTTTGAATCAATCGCTTATGATTTTTTCTCTCTGCAAATTCGTCTTTCTAAACGGGTTATGGGTAAATTCGTCTTTCTAAAAGATTTAGAGCACAACGGAAAGCCCCGATCATGGATTTGTCCATGGATCGGGGCTTTTCACTCTAGTTCTATTCTAACGGATTGAGTAAAACTCATCCGCCAAGTTTCGAAGAGAAATATCCTGTTTGATATGTGTTGCTTGTGGGGTTATCCACAGGTTGAGGGGCTTGACAGCTCTAACGACGTTGGCTGATGACGATTCTTTTGGGGGTCCGAGAACACAGGGCAACGGCAAAGGGGGTAACTACAACAACAAGGGCAACGGTTGCAGGTTCTTCTGACCCAACTCGGGTCTGCACTAGAATAAGACTGAGTCTCAGGACGGTACGGGACGCTTTCCAGGCGGTTTGGAGCAGAGTTTCCACTTCGATGAATCATTCCACCTCAAACCGAGTCTTTTTAGGCCGAACAAGCGTCTCATCCAATGTGCAAAGTGGGTCCATGTCGATTGCCGCGGCGCTTGCCGCCCAGGTTCAGAGTGAGAGTGCAGCCATTGCGCATGGCCTGAAGAAGCAGGATCCCGAGATGCTCGATCATCTGATCGAGCTGTACCAGCACCGGCTCCTGCGGTATCTCCTTTTTCTTACAGGCAGGCGCGAGGTCGCAGAGGATCTCTTTCAAGAGACCTGGATGCGGGTTCTGGTGCGGGGGGCGCAGTACAACGGTAAGGCACGCTTTGATACGTGGCTGTTTACGATCGCCCGGAACCTGGTGATCGACCTCTCGCGCAAGCGAACGATGGCGAGCCTGGATGAGATGAGCGAAGGCGGAGACGATGAGCGTCCTTTCGAGATCGCGATCTCCGGCCCTTCTCCGCTGGAGCAGTTCCAGTCGCGCGAGAATAGCGCCGAGGTGGGCGAGGTTCTGTTGAAGCTCGAACCGACCTATCGGGAGGTCCTGGTTCTCCGGTTTTACGAAGAGCTTTCCCTGGAAGAGATTGCCGGCGTCACTCGCGCGCCTTTGTCGACGGTCAAATCACGACTTTATCGCGGACTGGCGGCGTTGAAGCCGGCGATGGAGCAATTGCGTGGTCACAACCCGCAGGGGGAGGCCACCGTATGAAGAACGAGAAGGAGATTCTGGAGTCCTCGGAGATGTTTCAGCGGGGTACTTTTTCCACGGACGGAGTGGCCAGGGCATCGGCAGTGAATCGTACGCACCGGGTGGTGAGGGCGAAGGCGGGAGCTATTGCGGCGCGACGCAAGCGCACGCGCGGGCTGTGGATTCCGATCGCTGTGTTCTCCGTGCTGCTGGTCATCATCTGCACGGCCGCATGGAATGATCTGGAACAATACGATGTGAACCCGAATGGGATTCTGGACGCGAGCAATCAGTTTCTGATTCTCTTTCTGTGGTTCTTCCCGGCTTCAATGGCCTTGCTGGCTGTGGTATTGTTTCGCCGTACCCGCAAACATGTTGACGGTGAGGCTGCGCAATGACGATGCCGTGGAACCAGAGACCGGTAGAGGCTACAGCAGGCAGCGAAGACCAGTTGAGTTTGATTCCAAACTGGTCGATCGCGCTGGCGATTGTGGTGTTTGCCGCTGTCCAGTACCTCTTTCATGGGGTACTGCCGCACCATAGGCACGAGATGCTGCCGATGCGGTTGCTGATGGGATACTCCTGGGGAACGGCGTTTGCCACCTACGTGCTCCTGGTGGGCTATGTGAGCCGGGACGTCAAGCGTCGCCGGATGCCGGCGGGGTTGTGGATGCTGATCGTGGTGGTGATGCCGGGCGGGATTGGAGCGGTGGTGTACTTCCTGCTGCGGCAACCCCTGCTTTCGCCATGCCCACACTGCGGCACGGAGCTGACGACGGGCGTTCACTTCTGTCCGCAGTGCCAGTTTCAGATGGCGCCTGTGTGTGGGCGGTGCTTCCGTGGTGTGCAGATTACCGATGTGTACTGCGCACAGTGCGGGCACGATCTGGCGGAAGATCAGGCTCCAGCGCGGTTGCGTGTGTATAGTGACTAGGTCACTTCTATGTCGTTGACAGCATTGATTATTGATGACGAGCCGCTGGCCAGGCAGGAGTTGCAGTATCTGCTGGAGGGAGCCGGTGGGGTCAAGATACTGGCGCAGGGCACCAATGGGATCGAAGCGGTGGAACTGATCCGGGAGCATCGGCCGGACCTGGTGTTTCTGGATGTCCAGATGCCGGGGCTGGATGGGTTTGCCGTGCTGAAGAAGCTGCTGGATCGGAAGATGCCGATGCCACAGGTGGTGTTTGCCACAGCGTTCAACCAGTATGCGGTGCGGGCGTTTGAGGTGAATGCGGTCGATTACCTGCTGAAGCCGTTCGACCGGAAGCGGGTGATGCAGACGATTGAGAAGGCGACGGCTCGACTGGCCGCTCCGACGGAGTCGTCGGTCAGCGACTCCAAGCTGGATGCCTTGCTGCGGCTGGTGGAAGAACAGGCACAGGCTCCGAAGGCCAACTCCGGCAAGGTGATTGTGCGAGCGCAGAACCGGCTGCTGCTGGTGGACCAGAGAGAGATTTGTTTTGCTTCAATCGAGGACGGGACGATTAGTGTGGTGACGTCCACGGTGGAGGGACACTCGAACTGCCGGACGCTGGAAGAATTGATGGACCAGCTCAATGCTGAGATGTTCTGGCGAGCGCATCGGTCGTTCCTGGTCAATATCCAACACATCCGGGAGGTCGTTCCCTGGTTCAAATCGAGCTACCAACTGCGGATGGACGATCCGAAGAAGACTGAGGTTCCGGTGAGCCGCGCGCAGACTAAGCGGCTGCGGGAGTTGTTCAAGCTCTAGCAGTTATGCGGCAGTAGGATTCTGCGGTTTGGCGTTGTATGCTTGGACGCGGTTTTGTAATCGATTTCTGGAGCCTCTTCGATGCGTGTCCTCGCTACCCTCTGCTGTGCCCTTCTCTTCTCCGCTGCTTCCGCTTTCAGCCAGACTCAGGTTGCCGCTACACCACCCATGGGCTGGAATAGCTGGAACCACTTTGCCGGGCGTGTGACTGATGCCGACGTACGGTCGGCGGCGGATGCACTGGTCAGCAGCGGGATGCGCGATGCGGGATATGTCTACGTCAACGTCGACGATACGTGGCAGGGTAAACGCGATCGAGAGGGCGTGCTGCATACGAATGAGCGCTTCCCGGATATGAAGGCTCTGGGTGAATATATCCATTCGAAGGGACTCAAGTTCGGGATCTACTCTTCGCCGGGAGCGAAGACTTGTGGAGGTTTTGCGGGGAGTCTCGACCATGAGGCGCAGGATGCGAAGATGTATGCGGATTGGGGCGTCGACTTCCTGAAGTACGATCTGTGCTCGTTTCAGGACAACATGCGGAAGGTCGAGGCGGAACATCCGAATGATCCGAATGCGGCGAAGGATTTGATGATTGCGGCTTACCGGAAGATGGGAGTCGCTCTGAAGGCTACTGGTCGGCCGATTGTGTATAGCCTTTGTCAGTATGGGGTGGACCAGCCGTGGAAGTGGGGGCCGGAGCTGGGTGCGAATATGTGGCGGACGACCGACGATATCGACGACTCGTATGGTCGGATGATTGCCATTGGATTTAGCCAGGCTGGGCTGGCCAAGTATGCAGGGCCGGGACACTGGAACGATCCGGATATGCTCGAGATCGGGAATGGGAAGATGACCGAGGATGAGTATCGGACACACATGAGTCTTTGGGTGATCCTCGCGGCGCCGCTGCTGGCGGGCAACGACCTGAGCAAGATGACCGAGGCAGACAAGAATCTGCTGATGAACAAGGACGCGATTGCTATCGACCAGGATGTGCTGGGGAAGCAAGGCGATCGTTTGTATGAAAGCGGCGATCTGGATGTTTGGACGAAGCCGCTGAGCGGTGGCCGGGTCGCGGTTGGTTTGTTCAATCGAAGCTGGAGTACGCGGGATGTGTCGGTCGATCTGGCGGAGATTGGATTCAAGGGTGGCGGGAGTGTAAGGGATGTCTGGAAGGAGAAGGACCTGGGACATCGCTCGGGAGTCTTCACGGAACGGCTGCCGAAGCATGGGGCGGCTTTGCTTATCGTCGGGAGATAGGGGGGTACCCCCCCTCCCCCTTACCGGGGCATAAATTTCCTGATATCAGTCACTTGCAGAAAATTAATTTTGCAAATTCGTCCAGGCAAAGGGGTTACGGGTAAATTCGTCTTTCGAAACGACTTACGGGTTCCCATGAGAAAAGCCCCGTCCGGGTGGACTGGGGCTTTTTTCAGCCTATTTCTATTGTAGGGGATTGGGTAAAACTCGTCCGCCAACTTCGTTTGGAAAAGATGTGGTTTGTTATGTGGTGGTTAGGGGGAAATCCGCAGTTTGGGGGGCTTGACATGCGATTTTGCTGGTGTTTTTAGGGTAGGGATGACGAATTTTTTTGTTCGGATTCCCCATGGCACAAGCAAAACTTACTCCCGCGGGGTCCAGAGCGGTTTTCCTGAAGGTGTGGTTCAGGGCTACCCGAAGAGAAACGCAGATTCCCTTCGGGAATGACAACAAAAATTGTGTGCGCGGTTGTAGGTTCCGCTGGTGATGAAGAAGGTTCCGGGGCGTGATGCTCTGGTTGGGGATCGCCATATGGCGATCGTAACGGCGGGTGCCTCAGGGGCTAAAGCCCCTTGCTTGGGGGATGGGTGCGGCACGGCTGAAGCCGTGCCCTTAAGCAAGGCGTTCGAGCTTCGCTCGAAGGCCCAATCATGCGATGAGACTGCATGAATGGGGCACCCGATACATGGGCCACCCGCCTGCGCCCTTTAAGCAAGGCGGTTCGAGCTTCGCTCGAATGCCCAATCATGCGATGAGACTGCATGAACGGGGTGCCCGGTGT
>Ga0207678_10006391_pt1 | contig 10465 bp, 11 predicted proteins | sample KBSC63metaG_FD_184319 | JGI IMG/M metagenome (GOLD analysis project Ga0207678, IMG submission 184319) | Corn rhizosphere microbial communities from Kellogg Biological Station, Michigan, USA - KBS C6-3 metaG (SPAdes) (version 2) | ecosystem: Host-associated > Plants > Roots > Rhizosphere > Soil ...
ATCTGATGTGGTCGAAACCCATGCCCTACCTGGGGAAGGAGCCGCTGGGATAGTGGGCGAAATGGGCGAGAGCCAGCAGCGAATTGCCGCAGTGGCCCCGCATCATTCGGTAGTTGAGCAAGCCGGAATCAGCCCATCCTCCACCGCGTTTTGAACGCTTCACAGCATATTCGGGGAATGGTAGCGTGCCAAACTGTGCCAAACCCTCAGAAAAATCCTTTGCTTTCAAAGGATTGGTGCGGTCGAGAAGACTCGAACTTCCACGGCCTTTCGGCCACAGCGACCTCAACGCTGCGCGTCTACCAGTTCCGCCACGACCGCACATCGAGTAGGGCCCCGGAGGCCGGGGCGCTGGCAGGCGCGTGCCTCTAGCAAAGGCTGCGCCGGTCCGCAATGGCTTCGCCGCGCAATGCGAAACAAGCCTCATGCGCGTCCGCCCCGCGGCGCCAATCATGCTCAGAGCAGAAGATATTGGTCCTCATGCTTGCCGGTCAGTTCCCATGATGCGATTGGTTCGTGGCGCGTCTGGCCCAGCAGGCTATGGATCAGTACGAATTGCTGAACCGACCAGGCGAACGGCGTCACCATTTGGCAAAATGGCGGCGCCTCCCGGTAAGCGAGCGTCATGTGCGGATTGAAGCGATATCCGGGACGGGCGGCGATTTCGGCATTGCTGCGGGCATCAGCGATCGCGTCCGCGAGCTGCTGCAGGGCAGCGTTCCTCAATCGCGGGCGCAACGCGACGGTGCCGCCGCCGGCATTCACCTGATCGAGCTCGATCATGAAAGGATCGGCTGCTACCACCTTCCCCACTTCGATCAGCCGCTCGGCAATCTCCCCGGGGAAGGTCTCGAAATCTTCCAATATGTCGAGCGTCAGGTGCAGACGCGCAGCGCGCACGAACGCTGCATGCGGCCCGAAGCGGGCCTGCGCCCAATTTGCGATCCGTCGCGCCATCAGCGGCGGAGGAAAAAGGGCGAAAAACAGCCGGTGCCGATACCGCGGCATCGTCATTGAACCAAGCATTGCGAACCTCGACTCATCCAGTATGTTCTTGTTATGTTCTGAACGCTAGGTGCAAAAGGAGTCAAGCAGCGCGACAGCGCGAGCGGACATAACCGTCGGGGCGCGCGCGCAACGACATTTGACTGATGTCGGGAACCAAATGCCACTACCATGGCTGGTTTTCGCCACCCGACCCCCAATCAGGTCGCTGGCTGCGTCCTACTCATTCGACGAGTCAGCGAAATCCAGGTTCAGCTTCTGCGAAGCGCGTGGGAAATCTACCGCTGCCGTATCGAAATTGGCCGAAGCATTGGGCGGCAGCACTTGCACCGGCGAGGCGATCATCCAGCTATAGACCGTGCGGCCCTGCGCATCGCGCAATTCGGCGCGGATATTGGACACCGGCTGCGGCTCGCTGGTCGGATTGACGATCCGCCCGCTCACGATCAGCCGCTCGCTGCCGTTCGCCATCGGCTCCCGGTCCGGCTTGTTCGTGACCTCGATCTTGAGCGGGCTCTCCGATCGCGTCAGCCCCAGCCGTTCGGCAAATCCATTGGAGCCCAGCATCAGCAGCACCAATGTCGCCCCCATCGCCACAACAGCGAAGCAGATCGCGGCCCAGGTGAGCATCCGCGCATGATTGCGGCGCGGCCGAAACGGCGGCTCATGGATGAACGGGTCGGGTTGACGGACGGCAACAGGCGGCTGGTCGACGAACGAGCGCACCGGCTCGGGAGCGGCCGGGATGGGCGGCGGTAGCGGGTTCGCCGCGCTAAACTGTTCGGCCGCGCCCGTCGTCGCGACGGGCGCCTTGGACAATTCCAGCGGAGGCGGTTCCTCGAACCAACTATGCTTGCACGACGCGCATCGCACCTGGCGCCCGGTCGGCCCGATGGCGGCATCCGGTACAAGGTAACGGGTCTTGCACGCGGGGCAGGTGAGGATCATTGATTATCGCCGCTCAGCACCTGTGGGCCCCTCCCCAGGATCGTTGAAGCATCTCTAACCATGCCCGCCGCGCCGCTGCAAGCCTTGTGCCGACTTTACCTATGTGGGCGGCCTGTGCCATTGCGGAGGAAGGGGCTCATCTTCGGAAAGGCAGGCCGAATTGCGATGGCAAGCATCGTGCAATTCGAAAATGTCGGTTTGCGCTACGGCACGGGCGCGGAGACGCTTTCGGACGTCAGCTTCAATCTGCCGGCGGGCTCCTTCACCTTCCTGACCGGCCCGTCAGGCGCGGGAAAGACCTCGCTGCTCAAGCTGCTCTATCTGGCGCTGCGGCCGAGCCGCGGGCTGATCCGCCTCTTTTCCGAGGATATCGTGACGCTGCCGCGGGCGCGCCTGCCCGCCTTCCGGCGGCGCATCGGCGTGGTGTTCCAGGATTTCCGGCTCGTCCCCTATCTCTCCGCCTATGACAATGTGGCGCTGCCGCTGCGCGTCGCGGGCGTGAGCGAAGGTGAGATCGAAACGCCCGTCCGGGAAATGCTCGAATGGGTCGGGCTGGCGAGCAGGGCCAATGCGCGTCCGGCCACTTTGTCCGGCGGGGAACAACAGCGCGTCGCCATAGCGCGCGCCGTGATCGGCCGGCCGGACATGCTGGTCGCAGACGAGCCCACCGGAAATGTCGATCCGGAGATGGCGGGAAGGCTGCTCTACCTCTTCGAAGCGCTCAACAAGCTCGGGACGACGGTGGTGGTGGCGACCCACGACGTCCATTTGCTTTCGCGCATCGCGCATTCGCAACTGATGCGGCTCGACAAGGGCCGGGTCTCCGATCCCACCGGCGCGCTCCGCAACCCGCCCCGAACTCCGCAGGGCGAGGACTAATGCTCCGGCTCCATTCATGGCACCACCGCAACGGGCGTCTGCTCCCCGAAGGCCAGTTCGCCGGGCCCATGCCCTGGGTCATTGCGATCATGATGTTTCTTTCGGTGCTCATCGCAGCAGGCGGATTGGGCGTGCGCGAGGCGGCTCGGCATCTGGCGGATGAGCTTGCCGGACGCATCACCATTCAGATCGTGGAAGCGGATCCTTTCGAGCGCGCACGCCAGACCCAGGCCGTGCTGCGGCGGCTCGCCAGGGATCCGCGAATTGCGCATGTCGAACGCGTCGATCCGCAACAGCTTGAAAAGCAACTGGCGCCCTGGCTTGGCACGTCGTTCGACACGACCGATGTGCCCATCCCGGACATGATTGATGTGGATCTTGCCGGGCGGGCGGCAGATGCTCTGCCCGAGATTATGGAAGCGGTGAAGGGCGCGGCGCCATCGGGGCGGATCGATGCGCACGGCCAATGGCTGACGCCATTGAACAAGCTGATGAACCTGTTGAAATGGCTTGCGCTTGCGCTGGTGGTGCTGATGGGGGCGGCGACCGCATTCACCGTCGTCCTTGCAGCTCGCGCGACGCTGGACAATCATCGCGATACCATCGACGTGATGCATTTGCTGGGAGGAACCGACGTTCAGATCGCGCGACTGTTTCAGCGGCGTATCGCGTTTGACGCGCTGTTCGGCGGCATCGTCGGTCTTGCGGCGGCTGCGGCCGTGCTCCTCATCCTGATCGAGCGCCTTCAAGGACTGGGCTCGGAACTCGTCGGCAATGTTGCGTTGACGAGGGCGACGTGGACTGTGCTGATCCTGTTTCCGCTCGGGGCAACGGCGCTTGCCATGGTGACTGCGCGCCTCACCATCCTGAGAACGCTGGGGCGGATCCTGTGATCCTGCGCCTTCTGGCGATTCCACCCCTGTTATGGGCGCTCGGACTGGCGTTGTTCGTGATCCTTCTGCCAGGTGCGGCAGACGATCGCGCCACCGATGGCATCGTCGTGCTGACCGGTGGTCCCGGGCGTATCCAGCGAGGCCTGAAGCTCCTGGAGGCGGGCAAGGCCAAGCGCATGCTGGTATCCGGCGTGGACCGCAGGGTGAAGCCGCATGAGCTTGCCGCTGAATATGATGTGCCCGGCGCCCTTTTCGAGCGGAAGATCGATCTTGGTCACGAATCCGTCGACACCCGTTCCAACGCATTGGAATCGGCCAACTGGCTGAAGCGCAACAAGTTCCGGAGCGTTCGGCTGGTCACGACCGACTGGCACATGGCGCGCGCGCGGTTCGAGTTGGGCCACGCGCTCGGCAGCGGCGTCACGATCGTGGCGGATGGCGTGCCCAGCGAACCGCAGCTGGTGCCGCTGGTAAAGGAATATAACAAATATCTGCTCCGCCGCGCATCGGCGCTGTTTGGCATTTAGCACGGCATGGCGATTCTGCGCTCGCTGCTGTTCGCCTTGGTTTTTTACGCAGGCACGATCGTCGCTATGTTGCTGGCGCTGCCGGCATCCTTGCGCGGAAGCGATGCGGTTCGTGCGCATGGGCTGCGTTGGGCCCGCTTTCACGGCTGGTGTTGCCGCAACCTTCTCGGAATTCGGAGCCGGATCGAAGGACAGGTGCCGCAAGGCGCGGTATTGATCGCGTGCAAGCATCAGTCGATGTACGAAACGATCGAACTGGTGGTCATACTGGGAGCGCCGGCCATCGTGCTGAAGCGGGAGCTCGCCGATATTCCTCTGTGGGGCCGTCTTGCGCAGCAATATGGCTCCATTCCCGTAACGCGCGAGGGCAGTGCTGGCGCATTGCGTGCGATGCTACGTGCCGCGCGCGAAGCGATGGCGGCAGGCCGCGCCATCATGATCTTCCCGGAGGGTACGCGCGTGGCGCGGGGGGAGCATCCGCCAATCAAATCCGGCTTCGCCGGGCTTTACCGGCAGCTCGACCTTCCGGTCGTGCCGGTTGCGCTCGATAGCGGCAGATTATGGCCGCGCAACAGCTTCCTCAAGCGCCCCGGCACGATCACCTTCCGTTTTGGCGAGCTCATTCCGCCCGGGCTGCCGCGCAAGGAGGCCGAAGCCCTTGTCCACGCGGCGATCAACGCGCTGGAGACCGGCGGTTAATGCGCGCGGCCGAAATCCGGCCGCTCGTCATCCTGGCCCTCTTCGATGATGCTGCGGCGGATCGCCCGCGTGCGCGTGAAAAGTTCGAAAAGGGTGTCGCCGTCGCCCCATCGGATCGCGCGCTGCAGCGCGGTCAGATCCTCGCTGAAGCGCTGCAGCATTTCCAGGACAGCATCCTTGTTGGCCAGGAATACGTCCCGCCACATTGTCGGGTCGGATGCCGCGATGCGCGTGAAGTCGCGAAAACCGCCGGCCGAATATTTGATCACCTCGCTGCGGGTGACATCTTCGAGATCCGAGGCGGTACCGACGATCGTGTAGGCGATCAGGTGCGGCAGGTGGCTGGTGACGGCGAGCACCAAATCGTGGTGCCTCGGGTCCATCCGATCCACCTTTGCCCCCAACCGCTCCCAGAAGATCGCCAGCCGTTCGACGGCTGCGTCGGTCGAAGCTTCGATCGGCGTGATGATGCACCAGCGGCCGTTGAACAAGGAGGCAAAGCCTGCCTCGGGGCCGCTATTCTCGGTGCCGGCGACCGGATGCGCCGGCACGATCGTCACGCCCGGCAAGCTCGTGCCGAGTGCTGCCGCCACACTCGCCTTCGACGAGCCGACGTCGCTGATCACTGCTTCGGGCGAAAGATCGCCGGCGATCTCAGCCGCCACCGCGCCCATGGCACCCACCGGCACGCAAAGGATGACGAGATCGGCGTCAGTAACCGAGGTGCCCGCCGTATCGGCTACATCATGACAGAAACCGAGCGCCACCGCGCGCGCGCGGACATCGGCATCCGCATCATGCCCTGTTACCCGTACGGTGGGCATATGTTCGCGGATCGCGCGCGCGATTGACGAACCGATCAGGCCAAGTCCGATAACGGTGACGCGGGAGAAGGGAAGCATCACCGGGCCGCTTCACAAAGTTCGCGCAAAGCCTCTGCGATCGCGCGCATATCTTCTTCCTGGCCAATGGTGATGCGCAGGCCGTGGGCAAGGCGCTGGCCGGGGAGCCAGCGAACGATATAGCCCTTGTCCATTAAATGCTTGTACGCCTCCTCGGCTGTCACCCTGCCTTCGAACAGGACGAGCGAGAAGTTCGCCTTGCTTGGAACGGCCCGAAGCCCGAAATTGCCGAGACCTGCAATCTCGGCCTCGAACCAGCGCAACCATTTCAGATTGTGCTCGCGGCTCTTCGAAACGAAATCATCGTCCTGGATTGCCGCCACGGCTGCCAGCTGGCCAGCCGTGGTCACATTGAACGGAGCACGGATCTTGTGCATGGCGGCAATCACCGGTGCCGGCCCATAACCCCAGCCGATCCGTTCCGCCGCGAGGCCGTGGATTTTCGAAAAGGTTCGGGTGATGATGACATTGGCCGCCTCGCGCGCCAGCGCCAGACCGCCATCATCTTCTTCGGGCGCGAGATATTCCGAGTAAGCCTGGTCAATCACCAGCAGGCAATCCGCAGGAATCCCGGCGTGCAGGCGGGCGATGTCGGCCGGCCCGGAATAGGTGCCGGTCGGATTGTTAGGATTGGCGATGAAGATTACGCGCGTTTTCGCGGTAACGCGCGCCAGCAGCGCGTCCACATCGGTTGCATAATTAAGATCGTCGGCCTCGATTGGCTCGGCGCCGACCCGGCGGGCAGCGATCGGATAGACCGAAAAGCCGTAGCGTACGAACAGCACCTCATCCCCTGCCCCAGCGAAAGCGCCGGCGGCGAGATGGAGGATTTCGTCGGAGCCGGTGCCATAGATCACGCGCGATGGATCGAGATCGAACTTGGCCGCGATCGCCTCGCGCAAAATGGTGGCGCCTGGATCGGGATAGAGATTCAACGTCCTCTTTGCGGCAAGATAGGCTTCTTGCGCCTTGCTGCCGGTTCCGAGGGGATTTTCATTTGCCGAAAGCTTGACGAGCTTCCGCCCGTCATCGCCCGAGGACCGCCCCGGCACATAGGGGGAGATAGCATCGATCCAGGGCTTTGGCGTGGGTCCGGTCATGGCGAAGCGCTCTATGCGGGCGACTGAACGTTGACAAGCCGCGCATACCCACCCTAGCCCCAGCCGCGATGACGGATGATCAACGTTTCGGGCTTGCCCGCTCGATCACGCTGCCTGGCCCGCTGCGGCTGGACGGAGGGGCGCAGCTTGGCCCCATCGATATCGCCTATGAGACCTATGGTACGCTCAACGCAGAGCGCTCCAACGCGATATTGATCTGTCATGCGCTCACGGGCGATCAGTTCGTTGCTTCCACGCATCCGCGCACGGGAAAGCCGGGTTGGTGGCCGCGTATGGTGGGTCCGGGAAAGCCGATCGACCCGGAACGGCACTTTGTTATCTGCGCCAACGTGCTGGGCGGCTGCATGGGCTCGACCGGGCCGGGCTCCACTGATCCGGCGAACAATCTTCCCTATGCGATGCGCTTTCCGGTGATCACGATCCGCGACATGGTTCGCGCGCAGGCAATGCTGCTCGATCATCTCCAGATCGCGACGCTTGCCGCGGTGGTGGGCGGATCGATGGGCGGCATGCAGGTGCTCGAGTGGGCCGCAACCTATCCCGAGCGCGTCCGTTCGGCCATCGCGATCGCGACGGCGGGCCGCCATTCTGCGCAGAATATTGCTTTCCATGAAGTTGGCAGGCAAGCGATCATGGCTGATCCGAACTGGCGCGACGGCAATTATTATGCGGATCAGGCGATGCCGAGCGCGGGATTGGCAGTCGCCAGGATGGCGGCGCATATCACTTATTTGTCCGAAGCCGGGCTTACCGAAAAGTTCGGCCGCCGTCTGCAGGCCAGGGATGCCGTGAGTTTCGGCTTTGACGCGGATTTCCAGGTGGAAAGCTATTTGCGGCACCAGGGGATCAGCTTCGTCGATCGCTTCGATGCGAACAGCTATCTCTACATCACGCGCGCGATGGACTATTTCGATCTGGCGGAGGAACATGGCGGCCGCCTCGCCAACGCCTTCGTGGGAAGCGATACCCGTTTCTGCCTGATCTCGTTCGACAGCGACTGGCTCTATCCTACATCGGAAAGCCGGGAAATCGTGCATGCGCTCAACGCCGCAGGAGCGGCCGTCAGCTTTGTCGAGCTTTCGTCGCCGTTCGGGCACGACGCTTTTCTGCTCGACGTTCCTGAGATGAATCGCGTGGTGGACGGCTTCCTGAGGGCCGGCCTATGAATGGCTGTCTGCCATGACGCTTCGCCCGGATCTTGCCATCATCGCCGCCAACGTCGCCTCGGGCACCCGCGTGCTCGACATTGGTTGCGGCGATGGTGCGCTCATGGCGGAATTGCGCGATCGGAAGCAGGTCGATGCGCGCGGGATCGAGATTGATCCGCTAAACGTCTCGCTCGCCGTGACGCGCGGCCTTTCCGTGATCCAGGGCGATGCCGACACCGATCTTTCCTACTATCCCGACGACACCTTCGATTACGCGATTCTGAGCCAGACGCTGCAAACCACGCGCGCGCCGGATCGGGTGTTGCACGAGTTGCTCAGGATTGGGCGGCGCGCCTTCGTATCCTTCCCCAATTTTGCCTATTGGCGCGTGCGATGGTCATTGATGTGGAGCGGGCATATGCCGGTGACGGCGGCATTGCCGGTGAGCTGGTATGAAACCGAGAATATCCACCAGCTCACGGTGAATGATTTTCGTGCGTTCGTTGCCGAGCATGGCGTGGTCGTCGAAAATGCCTGGTTTCTGTCAGGTGGCTCGGCGAGGCGGATTGGTCCAGCCAATGCAAACTGGCGCGCGGAACATGCGGTATTCCTGCTAAGACGGTAAGAAATCGCGTCATCTTTTCCGGCCATAAAAAAAGCGCCCGGAGGATTTCCCCGGGCGCTTTCTACCCCCAATGCCGCAAGCGGCGCTGCGATTAGGCGTAACGAACGCTAAGCTTCGTCCGGCGGCGGCGCATCATCGCGCCGACAAAGCCGAAGCCTGAAATCATCATCGCCCAAGCGGCGGGTTCAGGAACAGCGGTGTAGTTCAGGTCACCCGCATAGGTGCCGCCGCGCGATCCCGAGCGGCCATATACGAAGAGCTGGTGGCTGCCTTCGCCCAGGAAGATGTCCTTGCCGGACCAGATCTCGTGCGGGCCGCTGGCGAGTCGGGTGAGCAGGTTGCCATCAAGGGTGACCTTGGTGAGCACAACATCGAGCCAGGGCCGATTCGCGAAAGAGCTGATGTTGATATCAACGATGCCCTGCTTGGGCAGGTCGAAATTGAAGAAATCGTAGAAATATTTGTATTTGTTGGTCGAATTACCGAAATGAACCGAGTCGGTGGGCTGATCGACGTTCAGGACGAACGTGGCGGCGCTGGCAGGAGCGGTGACCGCAAGGGCTGAAACAGCAGCTCCAAACGCTACAGCAAACTTACGCATATGATAAAACCCCTGTGTCCCGGTTAATACCTTGGTTATCATTCCGGCATGTTTTGCGGTCTAGTTAAAAATCCGTCAAGAATTGGCGGTCGTTCGCACATGCGTCAAATTGGGACATGACAGCAAAAGCCGCGAATGGCAGGGATTAGGGCACGGGAAGGGCAGTCGAACCATGGCCTTTTTTGGCACCAGCAAAATCGATCCGTCCCATGTTGCCAAGCTGCTGAGGCGCTCCCGTGTCGCTACGCTGATCGTGTTCGCAGCAGTGACGGTGGTTTCATACCAGGCGCAGGCGGAGCATCGGCCGATCACCTCGGCCCTTGTTTACCTGATGTGCGTGATGCTGATCGGTGCATCGCGCGGCTTGCGCTCCGGCCTGGCCGCGGGGTTCGCGGCGTCGTGCATCTACAGCATCTTCATCCGCAACCCGATCTTCGAATTCGGTACGATCACACTGGATTATTATGCGCCGCTGTTCGGCTTCAACTTTGCCGCGCTGATTTCAGGCATATTGGCGGGGCGCTTGACCGATCGCGCCGAATCGGCCGAAGCCGCACGCCACCAGCTTGATCTTCTCGTGCAATTCAGCAGCGCGCTGCAAAAGGCCGTGCATCTGGAGGATATCGCGATCGTGCTGCGCTCGATCATTCCACAGGCGGAAATTCGCAGCCGTCTCCTTCCCTATGTCGAACGTGCCCGGCTGGGCGCCGTCCAGCACAATCTGCAAAAGGTGATCGGGCTAGCGCTCGCGGTGCCCGGCGGCCCCCCGCCCGATCGTCGATTCGAACCGAGCGATATCGATCTGCCGGCATTTGTTGATCTGCTTGCGATGGCGGTGGAACGTTGCGATCTGCTGGAGCAGAAGGCCGAGACCGAAGCCGTGCAGCGCTCCGAGCAACTCAAAACTACCATCTTGTCCTCGCTTTCGCATGATCTGCGTACGCCCATCGCTGCCATCTCGGCGTCCGCTGCCAGCCTCAAGCGCTTCGGCCCCGCTTTTTCGGCTGAGGTGAGGGCGGAGATGCTGCAAACCATCGAGGAACAATGCACGCGGCTGGACCGGTTTATCGCAAAGCTGTTGAGCTTCGGCCGGTTGCAAGGCGGCGACGTCGCTGGC
>Ga0207678_10006392_pt1 | contig 10464 bp, 7 predicted proteins | sample KBSC63metaG_FD_184319 | JGI IMG/M metagenome (GOLD analysis project Ga0207678, IMG submission 184319) | Corn rhizosphere microbial communities from Kellogg Biological Station, Michigan, USA - KBS C6-3 metaG (SPAdes) (version 2) | ecosystem: Host-associated > Plants > Roots > Rhizosphere > Soil ...
GCCTGGAATGCCTGTGATGAAGAACGCAAGGCGCCATGGCTCTCGCGCGGGATCAATGATCGAATCGAGCAAGGCGACGATGGCGAAGGCAAGCACCATGCCGAAGAGCTGGCCCGACTGCCAGCCGCTCATGATGCGGGCGCGCTTCTTCAGCGGATAGTACGCGCCCAGGAGCGCCGATCCAGCGGGATAGTAGCTGGCCTCGCCCACACCAACCATCGCCCGCGTGAAAAAGAGCGGGGGGAAGCTGCGCACGAAGGCGGTCGCGGCGCTCATCAGGCTCCAGAGCGAGACGCCAAACGTGATGACGCGGGTGCGGGAGAAACGGTCGGCAAGCAGCCCACAGGGCAGCGCGGCAACGGCATAGACCAGGATGAAAGCGCTACTCAAGATGCCAATCTGGCTGTCGAGCAGGTGGAAATCGGCCTTCAACGCGGGACCCACCGCGACGACGATCAGCCGGTCGAGGTAGTTGACGGCGTTGATGGCGAAGAGGTGGTTGCCATCGTTCGTCTGGGCGAGGAGGGTTTTGAAGACCTGCTCGGGGGGGAGGCCGATTTTTTTCGCTACCGAGAGGGCTGTTAGGTCGTTGGGGTCGACCTCGTAGGTGCGTAGCTCGTAGGTAATGCTGAGGCTGTCGAGAAGGCGGGCGGCGTTGGTCTTCGCTGGAGCGTTCTTCATGCGGTGGTCTCGACGTTTTTGTCTTTGGTCTCGACGACTTTGTTTCTCGTTTCGACGATCTGGCCGCTGCGCATGATGAGAGTCACGTCGGCGATGGGTTCGGCGAAGTGAGCCTGGTGCGTGGTGAGGAGGATGGTGCGGCTGCCACCGTCTTTCTTCCCGTCTTTTCTATAGACGGGCCAGGTGCGAAAGTCGGCGAGGAGCTCGACCATGTGCTGGGCGGAGGCGACGTCGAGGTTGGAGAAGGGCTCGTCGAGAAGGAGGAGTTCGGGGTCGGTCTGGAGAACGCGGGCGAGCGAGGCGCGCTGGCGCATGCCTTGCGAGTATTGGCCGACGGGGCGCGTGAGGGTGGGGTCGAGGCCGACGGCGCGCAGCGCCATCTCCGGGCTGCCCACGCAGGCGCAGCCGCCGTCGCGGTGCAGGGCGGCGAAGTAAGTGAGGTTCTCCATGGCGGTCAGTTCGTCGTAGAGCATGGTGGCGTGGCTCATGTAGGCGATGCGGCGGCGCTGATGGTGCGGCGGTTCCGAGAAGACGGTGACGGTGCCGCGCGTCGGCGTAATCAGGCCGGCAACGGTGCGCAGCAGGGTGGATTTGCCCGCCCCGTTTTCGCCGAGGATGACCGTGCAGGTGCCGGGAGCGAAGGTGGTGGAGACGTTGCGGAGAGCGGCGAAGGAGCCGTAGATCTTCGAGACGGATTCAAGCTGGGCTGCGGCAGTTGCGATGTCGGAGCGAGTTGTCGCGGGCGTCGGCACGAATGTCTCCTCTCCGTTGGACTGCTAGCGGGCTGAGGGCATGGCCGTTGCGGTGGCGGTGGGGGCTGCTTCCGGCGTGCTCGGCGTGACTGTCTTCGGGGCGGCGGGGGCGTACTTCGAGGCGCACTTGGCCTGGAGCTGCGTGGCGTGGAAGACGCCGTCGCGTCCGAAGGTGCCGACGGCGAGCGCCTGGGCGTCATCCTTGAAGGTGTCGGGCGGCGGCTCGATGCCCTTGTAGCTGACTTTGAGGGTGCGGTTCTGCTCGACCAGCGCGAAGTCGACGTAAGTGCCGACGCGGTGGATGCTGCCGGGCTCGACGTTGCCCGCAACGCGGAGATGGCGGACGTAGGCCTTGTTGCCCATGCCCTGCAGTTCGCCGATGGTGACGTAGTAGCTCTTGTTGTCGCGGACGCCGGTGAAGGCGAGATAGCCGACCGTGGCCAGAATGATGACCGTGGCGATGATGATCTTGAGCGGGCTTTTCTGCGAGGTGTTGGGCATGGTCTTTGGCTTCTAGTCTACGAGCTTGACAGAAATTTTGATAGGGTTCGGCCCGCTGCGTCGGTTTTATGACAAAGATGCTGATTTTGACGAGGGGTGGCGCGGTGGCGGCGCTGGCCGGAATATCCCGGTGCGGCGGTCTTCGCGAATCAATCCGATGGGTTGCGTTGCGGAATAACCGAGGGAAGATCGTCAATTGAAATCTAGCGACGACGTGGGTTTTTGCATACACACGGATTCCGGCCGCATCCGATGCATAGGCTTTCTTCGCGGCGCTTTTGTGTCTTTACATAGGCGGGGCAAGGGCGTTTAGAGCCTCTAAAGAGTGTCCAGTGCTTGAATTTGCCCGAACGAGGATCGCCGTTAGCTGGCTCTTTAGCTTCCACTCAGCCATGCTCTCATGCTTTTAACAGCCTCACAAGCGGCTGGTTGGATGCAGGATTTCCATCGCTCTGGCGGCGTATACTAACTCGATAACAGCGCCGTTTGAGCGAGGGAAAACTGATGAGCAACGGGAATGAGCAGCAGGGAAATGGGCATGCATCCGCGAACGGCAATGGGTATAAGGTGCCGACGGGGCGGGCGGAGTGGATCGTCAAGCGCAAGGCCGAAGCGGCGCGGACCGGCGACACGAATATGTCGCAGATGCACTTTGCGCGCAAGGGGCTGATTACCGAAGAGATGGCGTACGTCGCCCAGCGGGAGAAGATTGCGGCGGAGCTGGTGCGCTCGGAAGTGGCCAAGGGCACGATGATTATTCCTGCCAACATCAACCACGTTGAGCTGGAGCCGATGGCGATTGGGGTGGAGTCGCTGTGCAAGATCAATGCAAATATCGGCAACTCGGCGATTGTTTCCGATGTGAACGAGGAGTTGAAGAAGCTGCATACAGCGGTGCACTTTGGCGCCGACACGGTGATGGATCTTTCTACAGGCGGCGATATTCCGATGATTCGCGAGCAGATTCTGCGGCACTCGCCGGTGCCGATCGGGACGGTCCCGCTCTATGAGGCGTTGACCCGGGTGAAGAAGTTGGAAGACCTGAATATCGATCTCTATATGGAGGTGCTCGAAGAGCAGGCACAGCAGGGCGTGGACTACTTCACGATCCATGCAGGCGTGTTGCTGGAGTACGTTCCTCTGGTGGCGAAGCGGGTGACTGGAATCGTGAGCCGTGGCGGAGCGATTCTGGCGCAGTGGATGACTTCGCACCGCAAGCAGAACTTTCTTTATGAGAACTTCGACCGGATTACAGAGCTGATGGCGAAGTACGACGTGAGCTACTCGCTGGGCGATGGGTTGCGACCGGGCAGCGTGGCCGACGCCTCTGACGCGGCGCAGTTTGCCGAGTTGAAGACGCTGGGCGAGTTGACGCGGCGGGCATGGAAGAGCGATGTGCAGGTGATGATCGAAGGGCCGGGCCATGTGCCGATGGACAAGATCAAGGAGCAGGTGGACAAGGAAGTGGAGCTTTGCGATGGGGCTCCGTTCTATGTTCTGGGACCGCTGGTGACCGATATCGCTCCCGGATACGACCACATTACGAGTGCGATTGGCGCGGCGATGATCGGGTGGCACGGCGCGGCGATGCTCTGCTATGTGACTCCGAAGGAGCATCTGGGGCTGCCGAATGAGAAGGACGTGAAGGACGGCATCATCGCCTACAAGATTGCGGCTCATGCGGCGGATATTGCACGGCATCGTCCGGGCGCCCGGGATCGCGACGATGCGCTCTCGTATGCGCGGTACACGTTCGACTGGGAGAAGCAGTTTGCGCTGTCGCTCGATCCGGAGACGGCCCGAGGGATGCACGATGAGACGTTGCCAGACGATTACTACAAGGAAGCGTCGTTTTGCTCCATGTGCGGGCCGAAGTTTTGCAGTATGAACTGGTCGAGCAAGGTAGACGAGTTCAACGCGAAAGAGCATGGGTTGAAGAAGGCGGATCTGACGCAGGTCATGACGGAGCAGATGGCTCTGCGCGGGTAGGAGAGGCTAAAAGCTGGGAAACGAACAAAGGCCGCATCCGGGTTGGGATGCGGCCTTTGTCGTTCAGCGGAGAACTTTGTGCTTTGTCGTGCTCGCTATCGGTGCCGCGAGCGAGTTGCGCCGGGAACGCAGTGGACTGCGATGAGAGTCTTGTGAGGGTGTTTCAGAACTGGGCCCGGCGAAGCAATCGAGTTGGACAGCACTGAAGTTGAAGGCCATGCCCGCAACCCGATACAACATGCGGCTGGGTGTGGGCAGGCAGCAACGAACCCTATAAGGCCCAAGGCGGGCGGTTGGTTTATAGGATATCGTTTTCCTCTCGGTCCGAGCGCATGGCAAGTAGTGCAGGGGCAATGATCATTGCGAGAAATACCAAGGCAAGAACCAGATCATGGATCATGGGGGAGTCTCCTTAGGGCGGCATTCACCGTCTCATGAAGCATCATGGGCCGGGTATCACGAAGGGAACATCCCACTTCGGCTTGAAGAAATACAGCTAAAGTTGTATGGACTCGCGAGGGAAGTAACCCATCAGGGCGAAAATAAGGTTACTTCGCCGCGGTTTCGAGGATTGCAGCGGAGCGGTTGAGGGCTTCGGCGAGCGCGGCCAGTTGGGACTGGGCGCGGGGGGCGTCGGTGGCCTCGATGGCTTCGTTGACGCCGGGAATGACGACGGCGGCATAGCCGGTGTACTCGCCGGGAGCGTAAATGGTGTGCTTATACCAGGGGCGTTTAGGGAGGCCGTCCGGATTGAGGAGGGCCTGCTCCGCCGCACGCAGGGCGTGGTTGAGTGCGGCAGCGTCTGCGGGGGGATTGGTCTGCGTGTCGCGGACGGCGATGCCGGCGGCGGCGAATCGCTGCGCCGCGGACTGGGCAGCAGTGAAGTCCAGCTTGAGATTCTGGGTGGAGGCGCGTCTCTGAGCTGCCTTGAGATAGCCGACGATCTCCTTGCCATAGTGACGGTAGTCGTAGGGGAGGACGTCGGCATCGGCCATGTGCAGGATTTCGAGCCCGAAGACGCGGGCCTGCTGCTGCTCGTAGACGAAGGTAGGATCGGCAAATTTGACGAACCAGTTGTAATTGTCGAAGACGGAGTGGTAGACGCCATAGGGACCGTCCGAGCCGATGTCCGTGGAGGGGACGCCGAGGTGCTGGAGGAAGGGCGTGTAGTCCGAACCGGAGCCAAGGTTGTCGACGCGAACATCGGCAATGCCTCTCGCGTTGGGGCGCGGGGAGTTGCCTGGAACGCCTTGCACGCTATGGGGCTTGGCGGCGGACTCCTGTGTCTTCTTCCATTGCTCGTAGACCGTGCCTCCCTTCGGGCTGGGGACAGCCTGAGTGACATCGCGAACGAACTGCTTGAGCGAGGAGACGGCCGCCGCGCCGAAGTTGGGGCCAGAGACGCCGACGTCGGTGTTGAAGTAGGCAACGGCGTGGGCGAGTTGGTCCTCGTGCTGCTCGGCCCACTCGGTGGAACCGATCAGGCCCTGTTCCTCTGCGTCCCACGAGGCGATGACGATGCGTCGCTTCGGCTTCCAACCTTGCTTGAGGAGATCGCCAAGCCCGTGGACCGTCTCCAGCATGGCGGCGGTGCCGGAGTTGGGATCGACCGCGCCGTAAACCCAGGCATCGCGGTGGTTGCCGGCGATGACCCAGTCGTTTTTCTGGGCGGGATCGGTGCCGTCGATGGTGCCGATCACGTCCCAGATGGTGCGAAGCGCGGTGTCCTGTTCGAGGTGCATGTGGACGGTGACCCGGGCGGTGCCGGAGTCCGCGCCAAGGTGATAGGTAAAGGGAAGCGCTCCCTGCCAGTTGCGTGGCGACTCCGGACCTGCCAGTGCCTTCAGGATGGGAGCCGCATCCTTATAGGAGAGCGGGTTGACCGGGATCGACGGCCAATCGTTCTGCAGCTTGTCGGCGGGAATGCGTTTGGAGTTGGGAAGGTCGGGCGTGGACGCTACGCCGGGCGTCTCCGGATCGCCGGGGTAGATGGGCAGAAACTGCACGGAGCCGCGCTGGACGGCTGAGGCTGGACGCCAGGGGCCTTTGGGATAGATGTCGCCGCGGAAGTAGCCGTCGTCGGCTGGATCGGAGTAGATGAGGACGCCCCTGGCTCCGTACTGCTGGGCGATGTAGACCTTGACGCCGCGAAAGTTGCCTCCGTAGCGGACGAGGACGATCTTGTCCTTGACGCTGACGCCGAGTTTGGCAAGCTGCTTGAAGTCGGCCAGTTCGCCATAGTTGGCGTAGACGACGTCGCCGGTAACGTCTCCGGAGGGAGAAGAGCCGTTGAAGGCGGGGAGGATGCGCGGGTCGTCCTGAAAGGGGTCGCCGCCGAACTTTTCGGGGTCGACATGCTCGGGGGTGGGGCCGGACATGAGCTTGTTGCCGCCGGCGTCGAAGGCCTCGATGAGGATCTTGATGGGCTTGTTGAGGAGCACTTTGTAGGGAACGATCTGGGTGTCGAGGCCGGCGGCTTGGAATTTCTCTGCCACGTAGAGAGCCGTCCTGTAGTCTTCGGGGGAGCTGGCCCAGTGGGGCTCGGCGGTGAGGACTTTGAGGTGCTGGCCTGCGAGCGATGGACTGGGGACGGGGAGGAAGGCCGCATCCCACTTCGCCTGCTGGGAGAAGTCGCGGTAGCCAAAGACCTGCTGAGAAGAGGGCTCGGGAGACTGGCCGGAGACAGTCAGGGCGGCGAGGAGGAGCGTGCAGGCCAGGGTGCGGAGAAGAGTCAAGCTGAAATCCTTAGAGAATCGGGGAAGTGGTGAACTCGAAGGATAGCTCATGGAAGCGTTGAAAGTCAGGAAGGCACCCAACGCGTCAAGGCCCTGCGGGCACAGTGCCGCAGGGCCTTCCGCTGCCTTGGGGAGCGTCTTAGACGGGCTGTCCGCAGAATTTGCAGCGGGTTGCGGCAAGAGGGATGTCCGAGAGGCACTGGCCGCAGGGCTTGGAGGTGACGGCATCGGGTCCCTTGAACCTCGCCATCAGGTGATTGGCCGGGAGGATGATGAAGAAGTACACAACGAAGGCCAACAGAAGGAAGCCGATCGCTGCGTTGAGGAAGTTGCCGTACTTCACCACCCCGCCGTGGACTGTCAGCGTAAGCGCGGAGAAGTCCGGCTTGCCGACGATGGCGGCGATGAGCGGGTTGATGATATCGCCCACGAGAGACGCAACGATGGCGCTGAATGCGGCGCCAATGATGACGGCGACGGCAAGGTCGAGGACATTGCCACGGAGGATGAAATCTCGAAATCCCTTAATCATTCTGTTGATCTCCCTGAAAAGCTTTTAAATTACCGGTGATATCAGTCTCAGCCTTCACCAGCGACGGCGAGTATACCCCATGGCCGATGAAAAACGATGCAGGTTCTTTGGCTTAGGTTGAAAGGCGTTCGATGACATCCACATGGGGAGACCACTTGATTAGCGGGCGTCGGCGATCCAGAGCATGTAGGGATAGAGAAGGAGAAAGAGAATCATACAGACGGCCATCAGGTCCATGTAGATCAGCAACAGAACGCCGCCGTGATAGAGGCTCCAGCGTGGCTGCATGCAACGAATCGTGTCGGCTGTGCCGACGATTGCGATGACGGAGGGGATCAGCAGCAGAGCCGTAGGGCGATTGTGGGGAAACTGCGAGAGCATCAGCGCGGCGCCAAGGCTGAGAAGAACCAGTGCGCTACTGCGTAGAAGGGAGTGGTTGTGCGGATTGAGGAGACCCGGTTTCACGCTACTGGTACAAGGATAGGCGCATTGCTACCTGGATGTCACGGCCGGAGTGTTGGCGGTGGCTGCCGGTAGCGGTAGCGGAGCGAGATTTTTGACGCTGACAACGGGGACTTCAAGAGCGCCGATGCGGTCGCTGGAGAGATCGTGGACGCCGATGCGGAGGAAGGATTCGCCTTTGACGGGAACACTGATCTGCTGCTGAAAGTGCAGGCCCGTGCGGAGCGACGCAGCGTACGCTTCGGGGCTGAGATTTCCTCTGGCCGTGTTGCCGATCGTGTTGAGCAACTCCCCGTCCTGGTTATAGACGAAGATGAGAAACTGCAAACTTGTCTGGTAAGCGCCGTTGGGCTGGATGCTGAAGGTCACATCGTGTGGGCTGGCTGCGTAGCTGACGCTATAGCGACGGTAGGGGCCTTTAAGGTTGGGCACGGCGGAGTTGCCGGGAGCGAGCTTGTCTTCCGGCGGCCCTCCGATCGGCAACACGCTGGCTTTGAAGATGATTTGTGTTGGAGTAGGCGCGCCGTGCATCATGGCGGGACGAATGGAATCGGGGGGCTTGTCGGCGGATGTGCCTGCGGATGTGGCTGCGGATGACGCGCTGTGTTTGAGGTGTTCCTCGGGATTATCGGCAAAGTAGCCGCGACGATAGGTGAGTGTAAGGTTCGGCTGGCGGAGCTTGATCTGGATCTTGCGGTAGGCGCCGTTCCACTTGGTGTTCGTGGGCGTGTAGGCGAGAGTGTAGTAGTTGGAGCCCTCACTGATCGCTTCCGCAACGGCGTGGCTGAGGCCGTTGGTGTTGTAGAAGGCGTGGCCGCCGGTGTCCTGCGCCATCTGCTGCATGGTGGCGTGCTCCTCGGCCGTCTGCTGAAAGAATTTGGTCTGGTCCTTGGCGAATGCTCTCGGATTTCTGTACTTGGCTCCTGAGTTGGAGGCGTCGTACATAGGCGCGGTCATGAGACCGCGAGCGTCGACGGGATAAACGGCGACCTGGCTGCCGGTCAGCAGGTTGGTGGTCTCGCGGAACTCGTCCTCGGAGCTGGCCACGACGGCGAACGGATTTTGAATGTCGCCGTCGGGAAGGATGCTAATGGGGAAAGAGCCGGAGAACCAGATGAGGTTTTTGCGGCCAGGAATGCCGCTGAGATAGCGGGCAAGCTGGTTCATCGCGTCGAGGGTGTATCGGGCCCGGAGCTGGAGCTGGAAGGACTGCTGCTCTGCCTCGAACTGCTGAAGGTTGGCGATTATGTCGGCGCCGGGAGTGGTGCCCATGTTTGTGAGGGTCTCGGAGAGAGGCGCCGGGCCTCCACCTCCGCCGACGGCGTCGTCCAGGAGCGGAGAGGCCTGCGCTCTCTTCCTGTCGATGGCGGTCTTCAGAAGCTCGGGGTCGGAGGTGAAGCCCTGGAGAAGAAGGAGCCGCGTCGTGAGGCCGAAGATGGCGATGCGTGTGCCAGGAGGCGCGCTCTTCAGATATTTGCGGAGTTGATCGCGGACAAAGGCCTGATCCGTCATCGGCGTGTTGAGCGTGTCGAGAAGGAGGATATTGATGGGGCCGTTGTCCGGAGCGGGCGTGTAGTTGGTGAAGACGCCGGGAGGCATCTTGGGCAGGGGTGGCAACTGCGCGGCTTCGGCAGGGGGGAGCGCAGAGTGTTCCTCGAAGTATTTGATCTGCTGCGGCTGGTTGCTTTCCAGCAGCGTGAAGTCAGCGGGCTTGAGGGTGTGGATGGGATTTTGATGGCTGTCTTTGACGACGACGTCGACGATGACGAGCTGGGCTTTGGCCTGGATGGTTGGGACGGCGGGCGCGCCTTGCTGGGGTGGCTGCGAGCTGGTGCTTTGCGCGGAGGAACTGGCGGAGACGAGAGCAAGGCAGAGCAGGAGCAGGGAGCGCGGCATGAAGCCTCCAAAAACGCGGGCGTGATGATTGCAACACGAGATGGGGTGGGATGTCGCGGGAATCATTCCCGTCTCTGCTCCTGATGGAGCGGATGTCAGGCAGTGGTCAGCTCAGGGTTTTTTGTGCGTGCCGCTGCTGCCATCTGCTGAATGGATTGCTCGTAGGGGGCGCGGAGGACGCCGTGCTCGGTGATGATGGCGGTGATGTACTTCGCCGGGGTGACGTCGAAGGCGGGGTTCTGGATGGCGGCTCCGTTGGGCGTCATCTGGCGGCCGTTGGAGTGCGTGACCTCGCGTGCGGCGCGCTGCTCGATGGGGATCTGGTCGCCGTGGGCGGTGGCGAGGTCGATGGTGGAGAGCGGTGCGGCAACGTAGAAGGGGATGCCGTGCTCTTTGGCCAGGACTGCGACCGTGTAGGTGCCGATCTTGTTGGCGGTATCGCCGTTGGCGGCGATGCGGTCGGCTCCGACGATGACGGCCTGGATGCGGCCCTGATGCATGAGCGCACCGGCCATGTTGTCGCAGAGAACGGTGGTGGGGATGTTGTCATGGAGCAGCTCCCACGCGGTGAGGCGCGCGCCCTGGAGGTAGGGGCGGGTCTCGTCGGCGAAGACGTCGATCTTGTGGCCGCGCTCGATGGCGGCGCGGATGACACCGAGAGCGGTGCCGTAGCCGCAGGTGGCCAGCGCTCCGGCGTTGCAGTGAGTCAGAACGGTGCCTTGCTGCGGGAGGAGCGATGCGCCGTGCGCTCCCATGGCCTTGCAGGCGGCGATGTCTTCGTCGTACATGCGGCGGGCCTTGGCGACGACTGCGGCCTTGATCGTCGGAATCGGGATGGGCGTGCTCTTCGCGGCAAGCTCGTTGTAGAGGCTGCGAATCTCGTCGATGCCCCAGAAGAGATTGACGGCGGTGGGGC
>Ga0207678_10006397_pt1 | contig 10461 bp, 7 predicted proteins | sample KBSC63metaG_FD_184319 | JGI IMG/M metagenome (GOLD analysis project Ga0207678, IMG submission 184319) | Corn rhizosphere microbial communities from Kellogg Biological Station, Michigan, USA - KBS C6-3 metaG (SPAdes) (version 2) | ecosystem: Host-associated > Plants > Roots > Rhizosphere > Soil ...
GTGCTGGTTCGATTCCGGCCAGGGGCACCAGAAGCTCTTCCGTAGTCATCCGCTGCGATCCAGAAAAATGAGAGCGTGCGCAAAGGCAGCCCAGATTAACGCAAACGTCATCAACGGCGTGTTGGCGATCTGGCCAAGAACGGTGCGCGAGACAGCGGGACGACGCTGCTGACCGCCCCGCCTCCGGACGGCGGCATGATTGATTATTCCACCTTCAATGCACTCGGAATCAACATGGCGTGGTGACGGTGTGAGACGTATTGCAGACAGCCAAATAGACGCTCCACGTAACTGGAATGGCCACAAATGCAACAGCGGTCGAGAGTATCGACGTGCCGTTCTTGTAAGGTAATGCGGCGCCCGCGCCGCTAGAAGCGGTTCGATGAGCAAACCAATTTCCCTCGATTAGTCGATGATGAAACAGCTGGAACTGGCACTGCTGATATCAAACGTTGCGCCGGGGATGCTTGTGTTCGTGTTCAGAAATAAGCGACGCCCATTCCTGCGACGGCGCTTTGCTTGTGCGATTGTTGGTGGTGCAAAACCCACTACCGCCATTGTCAGCTCGCTAGCCCGGTGGTGGTTGCGCTTTCCGTGTCTACTTCTGAAGCACGACGCTCCGATAACCGCGAACCCATCCCTACGAACTCGATCAACAGCGTCGCGGTAAAAGTTAGCGGCGGTGGAGACCGGCATTGTTGCATTCGATCCGGCCGGTTGGCGTTGTCGACCTTTACAGCCATACCGGTCCGTCTGCGCGTAGAGGACCAGCATAGCTGCTCGTCCCCGAAACCATAAATAAATCATTAACTTACGCGGAAGCCGATTTGAGTTCCAGTGTGGCCCTTGTGTGACAGGGTTTGGCTCACTTCGGGAGTATTATGTCCCCAGGATTCGAACGAAGCGCATCAAACTGGGGATGAAATCATGAAGAAGATTTTGGTGGGTACGGTTGCTCTTGTTGCGATGGGTATGGCTGCCCCCGCATCCGCTGCGGATCTTGCGGCACGGCCAGCTCCGATTGCGGCTCCGATGATGTATGACTGGTCAGGTTTCTATATCGGTGCCAACGGCGGCTACGGCTGGAGCCGGCAGTGCATCGACATCACGGCGGTCAACACGGTTGCCTTCGGTTTCGCTGAAGGCTGCAAAGACAACGGCGGCGGCATCGTTGGTGGTCAGGTCGGCTATCGCTGGCAGAGCTCAGCTTTCGTGTTCGGCCTGGAAGCCCAGGGCGATTGGGCCAATCTCCGAAATGACCGCATCAGCCTGTTCAACCCAGCCAACACCTGGAAGTCCAATATCAATGCTTTGGGCCTCTTCACGGGTCAGATTGGTTACGCTTGGAATGCAACCCTGCTTTATGTGAAGGGCGGTGCTGCCGTCGCAAACCAGCGTTTCGACATCTTCAACACCGCGACGGGCATCGGCACTGTGCAGGCGGAGCGGACCCGTTGGGGAGGCGTTATCGGTGTCGGTCTTGAGTACGGCTTCGCCCCGAATTGGACTGCCGGCATCGAATACGATTATCTCTTCAGGACCAGCGATTCCAGCGCGTTCGTGACCCCCGCGCTGGCGCCGGCGATAACTGCGATCGCGGCGAACACCAGGACCGATATCAGCATGATCACGGGCCGCATCAGCTATAAGTTTGGCGGTTACGGCGCCCCGATTGCAGCCAGGTACTGATCCTTCGATCTAGCAACTTCCGAGCAAACCTAAGCCCCGGCATCGTCCGGGGCTTTTTGTTGCCCGCTCCTTCCCGCGAATTGTTTAGGCAGCAGTTCGGCAGTGCAAGACCGTTCACGTGGGACGTGGATGCCGCCGCTCGCTCAAGCAGGCGCGGCGTGAAGCCGAATGGCGGAAAATCTTCTGCCTGCACACTGCGCGATCAGCGGAAAAGCAAAAACCGCCCCGGTTAGGAGGCGGAGTCGATGGCGCGGCTAATCCTGCGGAGCCGGTTGGCTGTAAGTAACTTCGATCGGAGGATCAAGCAGCTCCGGTTCGGTTACCGCCAGCCTACGTTGCGCCTTTCGAGATCGGTCACGACGAGCTCGTGAAATGCGATCGCGCCAAACGTAACCTCCAATGATTCCTAGAAAAAACCCGCCAAGAAAATTGTAATAGTCGCGATCGATTCGATAATGCTTTCCAACTCTGACTCCCCCACCGTCAAGCCGCTCCTCTCGGCTCAGCCATTCTAGGCACGAGCTGACCGTATTGTGGAGTCAAAAACCGTCCGTCATTCGCCTTCGCTTTCGGCCCCAGCAAGCCGGCGGATGGCTTCTGAACTACTAGCTCTGAAAGTAGCTGCCCTGCGAGGCCTCGGGGGGCGACTCTCTGAGCTCCCTTGACTTCATTCCGTAGGATGACCGTACGTAAACAGTCGAGCCCCGAACGACATATGCACCATAATGCTTGGCGGCATCGATGGTGATCATCACTTCTTTTACCGGAGTCGGTCTGCTATCCGCTATAATTTCCGCTTTGTCTTCAGCCCCACCCTACTAGCCGGCAGAGTGCCGTCTGTTATCACGCTCATCACTCGGGCCCCGGCACAGCGGAGAGCGCCCTGCGTCGGCAGCGGCTTCTCGCGCCATAGCGTGCCGTTCGTTGTCGAACGCCTGCGCAAAGGCGCGGCCGCTATAGAGCCCGGCGGCAGCAAGCGCGGTCAGCAAGGTTCGGCGGTTGATGGTGATCATGGGACTCCGTATTTCCTGCGCCGACCTTCGCGAGAGCAAATTCTCTGAGGCGGTAGAATCTACGGGCATCCCGTCAAGGATGCCCATAGATGAGGTGTCCCATTAGTCCCTCGCTTTTTCGAGCGCGTGCCGCATCAGCTTCTGTTCGTCACTCGTCATCTGCGTCGGCCCGAGATTGAAAGTCAGCTTGTCGATCTTCCCGGTGAACTGGAACGGCAGCTTGTAGCTGTCATCCACCCCGGTGCGGCTATCGACGCCGATATCGAAGGACTCGTCGATGGCCATCAGGAATCCGATCGAGTGCGGGATCAATTTTCGGGCGTACTCCTTGCCATCCACCGAAAGTACCCCGGTGCCACCCTTGGCCGGGCCGGGCCCATCATATTTGAAATCGAACACGATGGTGTGCTTGCCCGGCTTGAGCGCAGAGCCCAGCCAGTCGCGCGCGCCGACGCCGGCTTCCCAGCGGTATCGTTTCAGATCGAGCATGTTGTAGACGAAGACCGGCTTGCCCCTCAGCAGATAGAGACCATAGCCGCTGAAACGGCCGCCGAGCGTGACGATCATTCCCTCAGCTCCGCCCGCAGGGACCGTTATCTCGGCGGTGATCTTGTAGTCCTTGTTCATGATGCTCGGCGCATTTTCGGCTGGAATGCCGGGGTTCGCTCCCGTGTAGGTGAAGACAGTTTTTCCGGCGGTCGCGCTCGGCCGGGGCGTGACGAGGCGCGGCAAGACGGAGTTGTCCAGCGGCAAGACCTGGTATTTCGCCGCCTCGCTCAGAAAGAGCGCTTGCAGCTCCTTTAGCTTGTCGGGGTTTTTGGCCGCGAGATCGTTGTTTTGCGAGAAGTCTTCGGTGATGTTGTAGAGTTCCCACTTGTATTCGTTGATTTCAGGCATCTTCGCCGTGCCCATAAGCCAGGGTGCTTCGGGCGGCGTCGTGCACGCATACCAACCATCGTGGTAGATGCCGCGGTTGGCGAACATCTCGAAATATTGCGTGTCGCGCTTTGACGGTGCGTTGGCGTTGGCCGGGTCGAACGTATAGGCCATGCTCACGCCCTCAATGGGCTTCTGCGCGATGCCGTTGACCGTGGTCGGCGCCGGGATACCCGTGGCCTCAAGGATGGTCGGCACGATATCAATGATGTGATGGAATTGGGTGCGGATGGCACCGGCGTCCTTGATGTGGCCCGGCCACGACATGACCATGCCTTGCCGGGTCCCGCCGAAATGTGATGCGACCTGCTTGGTCCACTTGAACGGGGTATCGAACGCCCATGACCACGCCACCGACATATGCGGGTAGGTCTTGTCCGAGCCCCAATCCTCGTAATGCAGCATCAGCTCGGCTTCCGGCAGCTTAAGAACGCCGTTGTACGCGGTCATCTGGTTCGGTGTGCCTTCGAGGGTGCCTTCGGCGCTCGTACCGTTGTCCCCGCTGATATAGATGATCAGCGTGTTATCGAGTTTGCCCATGTCCTCGACAGCCTTGATGACGCGGCCAATTTCATTGTCGGTATAGGCAGCATAGCCGGCAAACACCTCCGCTTCCCGCGCGTATAATTTCTTCTGGATAAAGGAGAGCGAATCCCACTTCGGCAGGGTATCGGGCCAGGCAGTGAGCTGGGTATTCGCCGGGATCACCCCGAGCCGCTTCTGGTTGGCGAAGATCTGCTCACGCAGCTTCTCCCAGCCCATGTCGAACTTGCCCTTGAACTTGTCGACCCATTCCTTCTTCGGCTGGTGGGGCGAATGCGTGCCGCCGGGCACGTAATAGAGGAAGAACGGCTTGTCGGGGGCCGCCGCGTTCAGGCTGTTCATGTAGTTGATGGCTTCGTCGGCCATGTCGGTGGTGAGGTTGTAGCCTTGCTTGCCGATCCACGGAAAAATCTGGGTCGTGTTTTTATAGAGATAGGGCGTCCACTGGTCGGTCTCGCCGCCCATGAATCCATAAAAATATTGGAAGCCCATGCCGACCGGCCATTGGTCGAACGGCCCGGCCGCGCTGTACAGATAGGTCGGGGTGTTATGATTCTTGCCGAACCACGAGGTGGCAAAGCCGTTGTCCCGGAGAATGGTTCCGATCGTTGCGCTCTCGGGTCCGATGACCGAATCGTAGCCCGGATAGCCGGTGGACAATTCACCGATCACGCCGAACCCGACCGAATGGTGGTTGCGGCCGGTGATCAGCGCCGCCCGCGTCGGCGAGCAAAGCGCGGTCGAGTGAAACTGCGTGTAGCGCAGACCCGCCTGGGCGACACGGTCCATGTTGGGGGTCGGGATCACGCCACCGAAGGTGCCGGACACGCCATAACCCTGGTCGTCGGTCATGATCAGCAGCACGTTCGGCGCGCCTTTCGGCGGCACCACGGATGGTGGCCAATATGGTTTGGAGTCTTTCGCAACCTCCTTGATCTCTCCGCCGAACTTCGGAGGCTCAGGCGGAAGCTGCTTGCCATCAAGTGTCATGGTGGCGCTGGGCGTCCCCGGCGTGCCCGTGATTTGCTGGGCTGCCGCCGGCACAGCGAGAAGACCCGGCAAAGTGGCGAGCAAGCCCGCAAGGCCGGTGGCCAACAGCAATCGTTGCTTCGGTCGGAGCCTGCTTTGATCATCGATCATGGCTTTCTTCCTTTCGTTTGATGCAGCGGAATCCAACGTGACTGGCCGATGTGTCGATCGGTTCGGGATGGCGTGCCGCCGGCCGGTAGCGCCGGCAATAATTCGGCGCGCAGAGATGCGATCCGCCCTTGAGCACCTTGCGCGGAATCTTGATATTGGGCGTGCACAGGTCGTAACTTCCGTCTTCGCGCCCGCCGCGCGGGTTCTCCGGGATGCAACAGGCTTTCGGCGCATCGGCCTCATGCTTCGCAGCGTACCAATCGGTCGTCCATTCCCAGACGTTGCCGATCATGTCGTGGAGGCCGTGGCCGTTCGGCGGAAACGCCGTCACTGGCGATGTGCGCTCATAGCCGTCGGTCACCAGATTCTCGTTCGGAAACTCGCCCTGCCAAATGTTGGACATCTGACGCCCGCCGGGCGTGAGTTCATCGCCCCAGGCGTACTCGGCGCCGTCGAGGCCGCCGCGGGCCGCGAACTCCCACTCGGCCTCGGTCGGAAGTTGCTTGCCTGCCCACTCGGCGTAAGCCTCGGCATCCCTGAAGGCCACGTGCACGACCGGGTGCTCGTCCAGTCCGCGGATCGAGCTGCCGGGTCCGTAAGGCCGCCGCCAATTGGCGCCGAACTTGAATGTCCACCAGTCGCCCCAATTGGAGAGGTCGACGCGCCGCTTGGGCGGCGCAAATGCGAGAGAGCCCGCTTTAAGCATATGCGGCAGCGCGCCCGGATAATCCTTCGGGTCCGGTGCCGTTTCGGCAAAAGTGACGTAGCCCGTTGCTTCGACGAATTGCCGGAATTGCCGATTGGTCACCGGTGTGCGGTCCATCCAGAACCCATCGACCGTCACGCGATGGACCGGCGCTTCCTCAGGATAGTGCCGATCCGAACCCATGAGGAACGTACCGCCCGGGATACAGAGCATGCCGGAATCGGCCGAATGCTCCGGCAGTTGTTCACGGTCCGACGACGAGATCGCATCAGCGGGTGTCATGACACGCATCCTGCTCGTCCTTTTGTAGTCCTCACTGTATCTCAAACGGTCGTTATTTGAGAGTTGGAGTCGTCATTTGCGGCTGCGTTCAGTTCACCTTGGAGCGCATCTATGACGCGTGATGCGCCCCGCTGCTGAGCAATTCATTTCACCAACGCGATTTCGGTCGGTCGCCAGGCCTTGGTGAAGAATGATTCCCGCGGACTGTAGAGGCGCAGGATCGTGAACCAGCCTTTGCCCGGCGTGGTCTGTATCCAGTTGCCATCCTTTGCGTCGGCGGGCTTGGTTGGGCTAAAATAGATTGTCGTCGAGCCATCCGCATCCGCAACGGCCGCGGGTGAAGGATACGTCTGGCTTCCGGCACGCGGGTAGCGCTGCGGGGTCTGCAGCATCGAGCGCGTCTGATTGTCATAAAGGGTGAACGACCAGAATGCAGCCGCGGGAATGTCCTTCGGCAGGGTCACCTTGTACGTTTTGCCACCATCAAAGGCGTTTTTATCGGCATCGCTGAAGCCCATGAGGTATTGCGAGCCGACGTTGGGCAGCCGCATGATCATACCCGGCGAATCCATGGTGTAGCCGTAGTAGAATCCGGTGCGGGAGTTGAGCGTGCGCGCGCCGGTCGGCGGCGACGGTTTGAAATAGCCCTCCGGGGTGATCGCCGGCGGCGGATTCTCGAAGTCGTAACCGCCCTCCCACAGCATGTTAGCCCACATGGAGTTCGGGTAGACCGACCAACCGGGAATCTCGGCGGCACGCCAGTTGAATATCCGCCCGGCGGCGTTGCCCACGGCGGCTGCGTCGGTGAGAATCTTCTTCATCCGAGCGTCCGGATTGAAGGGCTTGCCCTTGACGATGCCGATCGCCGCGAGCTGGCCCAGCAGCTCAGGACTGGTGGAATTGGCCGGCTCCAACTGCACTAGCTCGTTGATCATCTCGAAAAAAGAAAAGTCGTTTGGCGGAATGGTGTTGAATGACTTGCCGCTCGCTTCAACGAACTTCGTCGGTGGTACCGGTGGGTTGACCTCCAGCCGGACCTTGCCTTCGAGGGCCGTGGCAATGCTGGTGCCGTATCCCCCCGGCGTGTACGGGTAGATTTTCAGCCTGTCCTTGATCAACGCGACGGCCGGCTTTGGATCGTTATTCTCCAGGTTGGCGCGAACGGCGTATAGAGCATGGGTGGTTTTCGATCGGCTGACAAAGAAACCATTATCGGGCAGCGGGCCGTCATAGCCTGGCGGGAGGATCAGGTACCTGCCTCCCTGGCCCCGGTCGGGGCCGGGCGCGCCAATGTCGATGATCCATCCGAACCACATGTCATTGAGCGTGCCGAGCGCCTTGGGCGGCACTTCAACCACCAACGGACCTTTCGTCAGGTCGAGGACGGCCAGATTGTAGATGGTGTCGGCATTGGCGGTGAGAAAGAGCGAGTTCGCGTCCATCAACTCGGAGAAGATGACGACCGTATTATCCTCGGCCCCGATGCTATGGAAGCCCTTGCGGATCGCATAGGCCGACGCACCCGAGAAGCTGTTCATGAACGCATCGACGCCGCGCACATAATCCAGGCTGTCGAGCACCTTCTCGGCGGTGGCGGCGGTCGGCGCACCGTCCTTGAACTCCAGTTTGCCGATGCGCGTCTCCATGGAATCCGGCGTGACGAGGCCCGGCGGGATGGTCTGTGCGGCGGCCATGTGAGGCAGCGCGGAGATCAGGGTGGTGGCAAGAAGTACGGCGGACCGTTTCATATTGTCGCTCCCATTAATTTCCGGATGTCGGTGTTCGCGCATCCTCGTTCAGTCCGCCTTCGTCGCCGTCGGAACGGCCCTGGCCGGCAGCGCCATTGCAAGACACGCGGCCGCGGCAGTAAGTCTGAACAGATTCAATTTCGTCTCACGCATGACATTCATTCCTTCTAGGAGATCGCCGGAACGAATGAGCATTTTCGCTCGGGCATGAAAGCGCGCAGATACGACCGTGCGGTTTGGCCGCACAAAACGCCTCACCGCGTATGCAGGATGAAACAAGGTGCTGGAAAAATACGTGTAGTGAAGTTAACGGTTGAAGGGTCTTCAACTACCTCCGCGAGAATGTTAGCAGCAAAGAATAATGAGGGCCAGCCGTGGTTATTATCCTGTGTCTCTACCTCATCGCGCTGTGGGCGGTATTTTCGAAATTCAAACTGGTGCGATGGGGCTGATTGTCCGGTACCGTCTCGTTGCTGGTCGGCGGATTTATTCTCGCAACATTTCTTGCGCTTTTTAATTATCTGACGCCGTCGGGGCGCGTGACGGTGACCGGCAGCGTGGTGGAAGTGACGCCGAATGTGACAGGACAACGGGGGGGGGCGGGAGGGGCTACATGCCTGTGACTATTAATGTGTAGTCACCCGCACCCAGATTATCGAAGCTGAAAAGTCCCGGGGTGACATCTCCGACGGTCGACGAAAGGCCATTCGCTAACCGGGAAACTGATAAGAGATCGATATTGGCCCTATTCGTCCCGCCAGCTCGGTGCTCAAACAAAACCCGCCCCGGGATCATTCCCAAGCAAATCTAAAGGAGAAATCGTCTCTCTCTAAAAGTTTTGGGAGGCGACAATGTGCATGCTGGTGTCTTGGAGGGACGCCATAGAGAATGATTCGACGGTGCCAATGTTCAGAATTATATTTTTTGCCATTTTGTTGCTGACCGGCTGCGAAAACCAAAAGGTCAAAACGCCCGTTGGACAAATTCAACAAATAGAATCGCCTCTACAAAATACAGTAGAGGGAATGGCTAAGGCGAAAGCTCCCGATCTGGAGCGAAGCCGCCTCACGCGATATCGTCCTGAACATCCCAGCATGTTCAAGTAAAAGCGTAGGACCGCCTCGGCTGGAAGCCAAGTTCATTGGTCCCGCTTCACGCTTGACTTGATGCTTCGCCCTGCAAGAAACCGCCCCGATCGGAAGGCGCCTACCAGCCGGCGCGCTTGAGCCAATTCGGATGAGTTGGCTTTGGCTTCTTGGTTCGCTTCGACTCCGAAACACGGAAGTCCTCAAGAGTTGCGCCCTCGGCGCTTAATGCCTGAAGCTAGCAAATTGAAAGGGCCCCAGATCATCACATCTGGAGCCAGGCTTTGATTTCGTGGGCGATAAACGGGCGGACGAAGCCGGGTAGCTTAAAGAGAAACGGCCCCAGCCTCGGGGAAGAGGGAACTGGAGCCGCTTGTGCCGTCCGGGGCAATCTGGGGATCGGGCGGCATCAGCGTAACGCGGATCTTTGCCACTTGTTCCCGAAACTTCGCTCCGGTTTTTCAGCAACCTTTGTTGGGCCCGGACGTATCCTCTGAGCTGGGGTATTGCACTTTCCAGCCCGGAGCAGCGCCACCAAGCATTATTCGGCTTGGGGGCGCTGTTTGCATTTAATGGGGCCTGGTTCGACCCCTAGTGGAACGGATACGGGCGCCAAGAGTCATTCACCAGCTTCCGGTTTTCTGGCCCCCAAGCTCCCGGGAGTAAAACCTCCCCGTTGGAGTTCGCGGCCCCAGATGTGTGATGATCTGGGGCCGTTTCCTTTTCAGATCCCGACACGGAGTATCGCAAAAGACGCACCCACCGAAGCACACGCATCTGGATTTCGCGGACTGGCTATTAATGCCGCGAAAGCCCTTGCGGCGCACGCTGGGGCGCTGGGATAGGTCATTTGGGAGCCTTTGGCTTCGGCTTCCCGTCTAACCAATCCTCATTGTCAGCCATATCGTTTAGGGCTTGCTCGCGGTTACGTTCCGTTGCGCCTTCCCGCAGCGATTTGGATTTGTCGCCGCGCTTGCCAGCTTCCTTGGCTTCTTTTCGCAAATCATCAGCTTTGGACATGTGGGCCGCTCACAAGTGATTAAGGGGGCCCGCCCGAATATGTGCCCGGGCTCGTCCGAAGGCCGGGCGACGAAAGGCATTTGTCTACGGGAAAGATGACTACTCGTTATCGAACAACCGCATCCGGGGCGTTTCCATCCTCACAGGCTGGGCCGCAAAGGCTGGTTCGGTCTCTTCCCTGACCTTCTGCTCGACGTCACGCAGCTCCTGGTCCTGCCGTCGCAGATTGCGGCGTCGTTCGGTCCATTGCTGACGACGCTCGGCTTTCCGCTTCTCTTCGACGCGTTTCGCCTCTCGTC
>Ga0207678_10006398_pt1 | contig 10461 bp, 9 predicted proteins | sample KBSC63metaG_FD_184319 | JGI IMG/M metagenome (GOLD analysis project Ga0207678, IMG submission 184319) | Corn rhizosphere microbial communities from Kellogg Biological Station, Michigan, USA - KBS C6-3 metaG (SPAdes) (version 2) | ecosystem: Host-associated > Plants > Roots > Rhizosphere > Soil ...
TACGGTGCACACGGCTTGTCCCGTTCCCACCAGCGTTCCAATGGACACCAACTGCTGCACGAACGTGTAGGAAGGCTCCCCAGCGGCGATCTTCAACTCATACATAAATGGCATGGCTATAACTCCACAAAGTTCTTCAAAACCTGTAAGCCCACGGCGCTCGATTTTTCTGGATGAAACTGCACACCCATAACGTTTTCTTTCTCTACAACACCCGTAAACGCTCCACCATACTCTGTAACGGCTGCGGTCGCATCGACCACCGGAGCACGCCAGGAGTGCGTGTAATAAACGAAGCCGCCATCCTGCACACCGCGCAGCAGCTTCGAGTCCTGCCGAACGCCTTCGAGCGAGTTCCATCCCACATGCGGCGACTTCAGCTCAGCGCCTTCGAACGAAGCAGGGAAGCGCTCGCACATTCCTGCAAAGTGTCCGAGGCCCGCGACATCAGGAGCCTCGGTTGAGCCTTCAAACAGCCACTGCAAGCCGACGCACACGCCCAAAAACCATGCGCCTTTGTCAACGCTCTCGCGCACAGCCTCGGTCAGACCGAGATCGGTCAGCAACTGAGTTGCCTGAAAGTGTCCAACGCCCGGCAGCACAATCTTTGGTGCCGCGCGCACCACCTCCGGGTCCTGCGTCACCTGCGTCTCAGCGCCAAGATACTTCAGCGCCTTCACCACGCTGGTCAGATTTCCCGCTTTGTAATCAATGACGGCTATCACAGCAGTCCCTTTGTACTCGGCAGCATCTCCCGCATGCGCTCATCGCGCGAACAAGCTCCCCGCAGCGCTCTTGCAAACGCCTTGAAGATCGCCTCAATCTTGTGATGGTTCGAGCGGCCATACATCGTCTTCACATGCACGTTTGCCTTCGCTCCGCGAGCAAAGCCATCGAAGAAGTCGGCCAGCAACTCACTCTGAAAATCGCCCACCAGCCGCACCTTCACCTTGTCATCGACGACGTAGGCCACGCGTCCGCTCAGGTCCACAGCGGCAACTGCGAGCGTCTCGTCCATCGCCATTACAAAGTACCCGGCGCGCATAATGCCCTTCTTATCGCCAAGCGCTTTGTTGAATGCTTCGCCCAGCGCAATGCCGACGTCTTCGACGGTGTGGTGCTGGTCGACATCGAGATCGCCGGTGCACTTCAGCGTCAGGTCGAATCCGCCATGGCGTGTGAACAGCTCCAGCATGTGATCGAAGAAGCGTATGCCGGTCGAGACTTTGTAAACACCTTGTCCGTCGACGACCAGCTTCAGCGCGATCTGTGTCTCTGTGGTGTCGCGCTTCACCGTGCCCGTACGGACCCTGCTCAAACTCTTAGCCATTTACTCGAACTCCCTTTCGCCTTCGCTGCTCTGCTGAGTGACTGTCGCATCAACAGGGTTCCATCCAATCTCCTCGAGCGACGACCGCAGGGCCGCCAACCCAATCCGCACATGCTCTTCGATCCCGATGGTAATGCGCACAAAGCCGTCGCATCCCGGATCGGCCGAGCGATCGCGCAGCAGCACGCCATGACCTCGCATCGCGGCCACTAGCTCTTTATGCTTTGGCCCAATCTTCATCAGCACAAAGTTCGCGTGGCTGGGAAAGTAGGAGACACCCATCTCGTCCAGGCCGCGCATCATGCGCTCGCGCCCGACGCGCACCTGCTCCACGTACCACGCCAGATAATCTTCGTCTTCGAGCGCCGCCGCCAGGCAATCGAGCGCGACGCCGTTCAGGTTGTAGGGCGAACTCACCTTGCGCACATACTTCAGCAGTTCGGCGCTCCCGGCCAGCATGCCAATGCGCAGATTTGCCAGCCCATAAGCTTTGGAGAAAGTGCGTGCTACAAGCAGGTTGGGAACGGTCGCCCAGTCACCCATCGTGGTTTCGCCATGGAAGTGGTAGTAGGCTTCATCGACCATCAGCACCGCCTGCGGAGCGGCCTTCGCAATCGCCAGCAGATGTTTGCGGCTCACCACCGCGCCCGTAGGGTTGTTTGGCGAAGAGACGATAATCAGTTTCGTCCGCTCCGTGATCGCGGCCCTAAACTGCTCAAACGGAAACTGCAGGTTTTCATCCGCCTGCACTTTGCGCAGGTTGGGGGTCATCATCATGACGCTCACGTCGTACATGAAAAATCCCGGCGTGCAGATCAGCGCCTCGTCGCCTTCTTCGAGAAACGCGCAGCACACCAGGTGGATGGCCTCATCCACGCCGTTGGTCAGCAATACCTCGTCGGGCCTGAAGCCGAAGTGCGCCGCGACGATTCGCTCCGCTGGCTCACGCTCTGGATACTTCGTCAATCCCTCTGCTGTCACCTGCCGCAGCCGCTCCATCACCTTCGGCGAGGGCGCAAACGTGTTCTCGTTGAAGTCCAGCCGCAGCGCCTCGCGTCCGGCGAGCGGGGGATGATACTCCGGCATTCCCAAAACCATTTTGCGCGGTTTCACTTCTGTCGCGGCTCTCATCGCATCCTCACTCGAACACTCTCGGCATGGCCAACCAGCCCTTCGGCTTCGGCCAGCGCAATCGCATGAGGCCCAATCTTGCGCAGCCCCTTGCGTGTGTACTCCTGAACCGTAATCACCTTCAGAAAGTCCATCACGCTCAGGCCGCCGCGCACCCGGCCCACGCGACCGGTGGGCAGCACATGATTCGGCCCGGAGACGTAATCTCCCATCGACTGCGGAGCGTAGGCGCCCACAAACACGCTGCCCGCATTGCGAACCCACTTCAGATCCACCGCCGCATCCACTGTCAGGTGCTCCGGCGCAAGGCGGTTGGTCAACTCCCGTGCCTCTGCAATCGATTCGGTTACAAATATCGCGCCCTGAGCCGCCAGCGACTGTTTGGCAATCGCGTTTTTCGCCGCCTGCCGCTTCACCTCAGCGGCAACATCTTTCGCCAGCGCCTCACTACTTGTAATGAGAATGGGCAGCGCCTCCGGATCGTGCTCCGCCTGCGCTACTAGATCGGCGGCGATGCCGGCGGCATCTCCGGTTTCGCTGGTGACGACAATCTCCGTTGGTCCGGCAGGCATATCGATGCCGCACTCGGTCGAAACAATTGTCTTCGCCGCGGTTACAAATAGATTTCCCGGCCCAACGATCTTATCGACGCGTCCAATCGTTTCCGTCCCATACGCCATGGCCGCAATCGCCTGCGCGCCGCCGACGCGATAGAACTCCGTCACGCCGGCCAACCATGCAGCCGCCATCGTCTCCCGAGCGGGCTTGGGCGAGCATACGACAATCCGCTCCACGCCCGCCACCTGCGCCGGCGTCACTGTCATCAGCAACGTCGAAGGCAGCGGATAGCGGCCTCCCGGCACATAGCAGCCAACACTGCCCAGCGGACGAACAATCTGTCCTGTCTTTACGCCGTCCGCCGGCGAGATCGTCCACTCCTTCGGCTTCTGCGCCTCGGCAAACGCTAGGATATTGCCACGCGCCACCATCATGGCGGCTTGCAACTCAGGAGCGGTCTCCTCCCACGCAGCCTGCATCTCCTCGCGCGTGACCAGCAGCGCCTGCCCCTTGCTCAGTCGATCGAACTTCGCAGCATACCGCAACAGCGCAGCGTCGCCGCCTTTGCGGACATCGGTAAGAATCCGCCGCACTACCGGCTCCACCTTTGCCGTATTAGCGGCTCCGCGCTGCTCCAGCGTTTCCACCAGAGCAGCCGCAGCCGCCTTACTCCGCCCAAACGTTCGTACCAGCTTCATTTCAACTCCGTAAAGACTTAGCATCGATTTGCACCGATCTCGCCGATGAAGCCAATCCGATTTTTAATCGGTGTTCATCTCTGCGAACCGGCATTAAGCCTTTTGTCCGACTAAAGAACGACCTTGCTTAACGGATACTCGACAATGCCGGTCGCGCCTGCGGCCTTCAGCTTGGGAATCACCTCGCGAACCTCGGCTTCTTCGAGGATCGTGTTAAGCGCAACCCACTCTGCATCGCTCAACTGCGACACCGTGGGCGAATTCAATGCAGGCAATACGGCGAGCACCTCGCGCAGCGAATCCTTGCGCGCATTCAGCATCAGGCCAACCCGGCCCTGTGCTGCAATGGCGGCGTTCAGCATAAGAGAAATGTTGCCGATCTTCTCCCGCTTCCACGCGTCCTGATAGGCTGCCTTGTTGGCGATCAACTGGGTCTCGCTCTCCATCAGCGTCTCGATAATCCGTAGCCGGTTCGCCCGCAGTGAGCTTCCCGTCTCCGTCACTTCCACGATCGCATCGGCCAGGGTCGGCGGCTTCACCTCGGTTGCGCCCCAGCTAAACTCCACCTTCACGGGAATGTTCTTATTCGCGAAGTAGCGTTTGGTGAACTCCACCAGTTCGGTAGCGATGATCTTGCCGGCCAGGTCTTCCGGCTTCTGGAACGGCGAGTCCTCCGGAACGGCGAGCACCCACTTCACCTTCTGGCGGCTCTGCTTGCTGTAGGTGAGGCTCGTGACGTACTCCACGTCTGTCTCGTTTTCCTGCACCCAGTCGTTGCCGGTAAGCCCGGCATCGAGCGCGCCATGCTCGACATACCGCGCCATCTCCTGCGCGCGTACCAGCATGCACTCAATCTCGGCATCGTCGATGGAAGGGAAGTAGCTGCGCCCATTGGCGAAGATCCTCCATCCAGCGCGCTCGAACAGAGCGATCGTGGCATCCTGCAGACTGCCCTTCGGAATTCCCAGCTTCAGCTTCTTCGTACCGGACATTTATGCCTTCTCCATTTCAATATTTTTCGTGAAGCAGCTCACCGTGCCCTCGTGGCAAACCAGACCATCGCCTTCGACCTCAACCTTGAATAGCAGCGCATCGTTGTCGCAGTCGGTCGCGGCAGAGATCACCTTCAGCCGGTTGCCGCTGGTCTCGCCCTTCATCCACAGCTTGCTGCGCGTTCTGCTCCAGAAGGTCACGAAGCCCGTCTCCAATGTCTTGGCATAGCTCACTTCGTTCAAAAAGCCGAGCATCAGCATCTCGCCCGTCTTCGCATCCTGCACGATGCCCGGAACCAGGCCATCCATCTTCGCAAAATCGATCTTTACCGCTTCCATTGTTCTCTCCTTAGTCTCTCTGGCCATCCAACACGCCCGCGGGCAGCAAAAAGGCCCGCTCGCGATATGCGCGTTAGCGGGCCTTTCCAATCCTTAGTATGCGTTCGTTACTTCGCTACACCGGACACAGCCGCCAACACGCTTTGCGCATGATGATGGTGATGGCCGTGATGCTGCAGACGAACGCTCATTGCTTTTAAAGGTAGCTGCGACGCTGCCGGTTGTCAATCCAGGCCTGATGAACGCTTGCCCAATGCCGGAATTCGGGACGGGGCAGCGCTCATTTGCCAAGGGCAGTAGCGTGATTTAAATTGCTGAAGTCTATCGTCTTCATAAAGTATGACAATCGAACAATTACGCAGAAGGCGAGCCAATGCTTGCATCGCATTGCCTTAGCTGCTGCCAATCGAGGAAAAGATGAGCAAAGTAAATCTGGTCGACCGTCGTTCGCTTCTGAAGGCCATTGGTTCCGCAGGTGCATTCTCGATGCTTCCTGAGGCTGCGCTGGGGGTTAGCGGAGGAGGAAATGTAGTGCATGAGGTCGCCGCACCGGGAATGGATCTGGATGCTGCTCCGAAGCACTCCATCCGGTTCTCGGTCTGCGGAATCAGCCACGACCACATCTACGGAATGGTCGGCGCGATCCAGCGTGGCGGCGGTACACTCGTCTCCTTCTACGCGGCAGAGCCTGATCGAAGGGCGATCTTCGCCAAGCGCTTTCCCGACGCAAAGATGGTGCAGACTGAGGACGAGATTCTCAACGATCCGTCCATCCAACTCGTCCTCACCTCAACAATCCCAGTCGACCGAGCGCCGCTCGGCATTCGCGCCATGAAGCACGGCAAGGACTTTCTCAGCGACAAGCCTGGCATCATCACGCTCCCGCAGCTCGCTGAAGTGCGCAGGACCATCGCCGAAACCAAGCGCATCTACGGCATCATGTACAGCGAGCGCCTCGAAGTGAAGGCGGCGGTGAAGGCGGGCGAACTGGTCAAAGCGGGGGCCATCGGCAAGGTCATTCAGACCATCAATATCGCGCCTCATCAGATCATTCAGCATGGAGGCGACGCCGGCGGAGGCTCGTCCCGCCCGTGGTGGTTCTGGGACGACTCCAAGTATGGCGGTATCCTCTGTGACATCGGCTCACACCAGGTGGATCAGTTTCTCTATTACACCGGCTCCACGCAGGCCGAAATCGTCGCCTCGCAGATCGCAAATGTCGAGCACAAGGACCACCCACATTTTCAGGACTTCGGCGACATGATGCTTCGCGGTGACCGCGGCCTGGGCTACGTGCGTCTTGATTGGTTCACGCCCGATGGCCTGGGCACATGGGGAGACGGACGCCTCTTCATGCTCGGCACCGAAGGCTACATCGAGCTGAGAAAGTACGTCGACATCGCGGGCAGGAAAGGCGGCAATCATCTGTTTCTTGTCGACAAAAAGCAGACCCGCTACATCGACTGCAACAATGTCATTTTGCCGTTCGGGCCGCAGTTCGTCTCCGACATCGTCAACCGCACCCATACCGGACAGGACCAGGAGCAATGCCTGTTGGCCGCTGAACTTGTCATCAAGGCTCAGAAGAACGCCAAGGTCGTGGACCTGAGAGCGTAAAAGAAGGGGACGGCAATGGCAAAGGTGAAGGTCTCGCGGCGAACGTTTTTAAGAACTTCTATAGGCGCCGTTGCGGCCGCTGGCTTTCCGACCATCGTGCCATCGAGTGTCTTCGGCCAGATGGCGCCGAGCAATCGCATTAACATCGGCGCAATCGGCACCGGCCGCATCTCCCGCGGACATGATATGCCGGGTATCTGGCAGTTTGAGCACGCCCGCATTATGGCGGTCTGCGATCTTAGCGCCCGGCGTGTTGAAGATGCGAAGGCGCTGATCAACGGCGTCTATGCAAAGAAAACGGGCAAGACCTACGACGGCGTAACCGGGTACAGCAACTATCACGACCTGCTGGCGAACAAGGATATCGACGCCGTCGTCATCTCCACTCCCGACCATCAGCACGCCATTCTGGCGGTGGATGCCGTCCGCGCAGGCAAAGACGTCTACCTGCAAAAACCGGCATCGCTCACCATTGCCGAAGGCCGCTATCTCAGCGATGCCGTCAACGCCTCCGGGCGCATTCTGCAGATCGGCAGTCAGCAGAGGTCATGGGTGCAGTTTCGCATCGCCGCGGAACTTGTGCGCAACGGACGAATCGGGCACCTGAAGCATGTTGAGATCGGCCTTCCCGGCGATCCGGCCGGTGGTGATTCCACGCCGATGCCTGTGCCCGCCGGCTTTCAATATGATGCGTGGCTTGGCTCCACTCCCGTTGTTCCGTATACCGTCGATCGAGTCATGCCGCAGACCGGCTTCGATCGTCCCGGATGGCTGCGCTGCGAGCAGTTTGGCGCGGGCATGATCACCGGTTGGGGCGCGCACCACGTCGATAGCGCCCACTGGGAGATGGACACCGAGTACACCGGTCCGGTGGAGATATGGGGCGACGCAGAATTTCCTACCCACGGACTATGGGACGTGCATGGAAAATTCAAGACTCAGGCAATTTACGCGAACGGCGTGACGATGGATATCTCCGGAGATTTCCCAAACGGCATCAAGTTCTATGGAACGAAAGGCTGGATCTTCGTCACCCGCACCGAGCAGGTGACTCCTACCGATCCCGGAGGCAAACCGAAGATCGCCAGCTCCGGTTCCGGCCCGCTGGCCGTCGCGGGTCTGACGGTGAGCGACCCAAAGATCCTCCAATCCGATTTCGGCTCCGATGACATCCATCTCTACCGAAGCTCCGACCAGCATGGAAACTGGCTCGACTGCATCCGTTCGCGGCAGGAACCGATTTCGCCGGTGGAGAAAGGACACCGCGCCTGCTCCACCTGCCTCCTTCACCACATCGCCATGAAGACCAAACGAAGGATGCACTGGGATCCGGTGAAGGAGCGTTTCCAGGGCGATCCCGCCGCCGATGAGATGCTATCCCGGCCGCAGCGCGCGCCTTACCGGTTCAGTTAAACGACTCAGGACTCCAGGCAAGATCAGGAGCAATATCCGCTTGTCGCGCAGAAGCTCGTCATCTTTCTCTCAAAACCTCCTAATTATTTAGTTGACAAATGCGAAAGCGTGGCCTAGATTCCTAATTTATTAGGAGAATCCATGGCGGAACGAAAGAAACCCTCCGATGCCCTGACGCCTCTCGAACTGCAGATCATGCAGGTGCTGTGGGCGCATGGCCCTTCCAATGTTCAAGCGGTGCAGGAGCATCTCCAGACTGAACCGGCGCTGGCCTACACAACCATCCAAACCATGCTGAACGTGCTGCACCGCAAGAAAAAAGTGCGGCGAACTCTTCGCGGCAGGTCCTATCAGTACAAAGCTGCCGTTACGCAGGAGACAGCCAGCGGCTATGCGGTCAAAGACATGCTTGACCGCATGTTCGGCGGCTCCGTCGAGGGCCTGTTGATGAACCTGGTCAAGACCCGCCAACTCGATCCGGAGAAGATCGCCCGGCTCAACGAGTTGATTGCGCGTGAAGAGATCCAGCAGCAAAAGGAGGAGAACCATGATTGAGCTCCATCGCCTGCTGCTTACTTACCTTCTTAACTCCATCTGGCAAGTGCCCCTGCTTGTCCTCATCGCTTTTCTCTGCGCCTTCATTCTCCGGAAAACCAGCGTCTCTATTCAGCATCGTCTCTGGGTAGCGACACTTGCGCTCTCGATTCTGCTGCCGGTTGCCAGCACCAGCGGCTGGTTCATCTCTCTTTTTGGCTCACCTGCGGGCCGGATGCACGCGAAGACCACTTCGACCATCACATTGCTCCTGAATGGTGAACCACAGGCTGGCGCTCTTCAGGCGCATCCAAACCCGCTCCTCGCTGCTGCCAATCCGGCGAACCTGTTGCTGCTCGTGTGGCTGGGGTTTGTTCTCTATCGCATAAGCAGCATCGTTTGGAGCTGGTATCGCACCCAATCGCTGGTTCGCAGCAGCAAGGTAACGGTTCTTGCTCTCCCGCTCGATCGGCAATGGAAGGCTGCGGAATCTTACTTTCGCTTGCCGGCCACTCTCATCTTGCATTCAGATCAAATCCCCACACCTGCCGTGCTCGGCGTTCGAAATCCGGTGATGCTTCTGCCCGCATCTCTGTTCTCGCAAGCATCCGAGACGGAGTGGGCGGCCATCTTTGCTCACGAATCGGCCCATATTCACAGGCGAGATTTCCTCCTGAATCTTCTCTATGAACTGCTGGCCATACCGGTCGCGTACAACCCTGCCACCTTTCTGCTGCGTTCGCGAATTGCAAATTCGCGTGAGCTGATCTGCGATCAATTAGCCGCGGAATCGCTCGGAAATTCAGCAGGCTACGCCCGTTCTTTAGTCCATATAGCGGAGTCCATCTCGAACTCGATTCCCGCTCCCATCCACGCACTCGGCATCTTTGAAGGAAGAAATCTGGAGCAACGCGTTATGAGCCTACTCAACCGCACCCCCCGCCTTAGCCGCAACGCCACCGCCATCGCGGTAGTCTTCTGCTCGGTCATCTTCGGTTCCTGCTGTCTCGCCGCATCGGCTTTCAACTTCCAACCGGCAGCTATCGTCTCTTCAGAGCTGCAACCCTTCGCCGGCACCTGGAACTGGATGTTCAAAGGTAAGCCGTTTATTGCGATGACGCTCGTTCCCGCGGGCGACCACTTCACCGGCAGCATGACCAACGGCTTCTTCACCGACGATGCGAGCGGAAACATGACAGACGCTGGCAGCGAACCGGGAACGTCTCTCGTTCTGCGCAGCTTTTTCGCCGGCAAAGTGCTCCACATCATAGTGCAGGATGACAGGGACAAAAGCCTCAGCGAATGGACAATGACACTGCTCGGCCCAGACAAGGCGCAGTTCGACACCGCAGATCCAAGTCGGCCAAAGAACCTCAAGCCCTGGATCGCCGAACGCGCCGCCGAAAAGGCATTCTCCACTCCCGCGCTCAACAGCGGTTCGGTGTATCACATAGGTGCCGGCGTCTCTGCGCCCGTACTTATCTCCTCAGCCCAACCTGAATTTCCTTCCGGACACCACGAGAAGAATTTCTCCGGAACCTGCCTCGTATCACTTGTAGTCGACGCGTCTGGTTCAGCGCAGCAGGTAAAGATCGTTCGTCCCCTAAGCCCGGACTTCGATCAGAGCGCGCTACATGCGGTTCAGCAGTACAAGTTTAAACCCGCCATGTTCAAAGGAAAACCCGTTCCGGTTAGCCTTAAGGTCGAGGTTAAGTTCACACGCTTCTGAATGACGACAGGTGGGCGGACGTTTCCTCATTGACGCGCTCCGTCCACTCTCGTAGTCTTTCGCATGAACGCAGTTTGCCGTAGAACGGAGACTCTATCCATGCGCAATTTTCGCCATAAG
>Ga0207678_10006399_pt1 | contig 10460 bp, 8 predicted proteins | sample KBSC63metaG_FD_184319 | JGI IMG/M metagenome (GOLD analysis project Ga0207678, IMG submission 184319) | Corn rhizosphere microbial communities from Kellogg Biological Station, Michigan, USA - KBS C6-3 metaG (SPAdes) (version 2) | ecosystem: Host-associated > Plants > Roots > Rhizosphere > Soil ...
GCGTCTGCGACGACACGCATGTGCGCGTGCTGTCGGAAGGGCCGCGCAGCCAGGGCGAAGTGGATTTGATGGCAGCGACGCACAGCCTCGGCGGCGAGAATGACGCCCCGTCGCGCAACATCTCGCGCTTCCTCGACGGGCTTGCGGACCATCTCGATATCGGGCTCGACGTGCGGCAGATCTGGCGCACCGACCGCTTCGGGCGCGGCGGCGACCATATCCCGTTCCTGGAGCTCGGATTCCCGGCGGCGCGGCTCTCCGTCGCGGTCGAGAATTACAATTGGCAGCACCAGGATTTGAGGACCGAGAAGGGCGTCGTTTACGGCGACACCATCGACCACATGGACTTCAATTACCTGGAAAAGGTCGCCAAGCTGAACATCGCCGCGCTGGCAGCCATCGCCAGCGCTCCGCCGCCGCCGGCGCCGAAGGTCGAGGGAGCGGTGAGCACGGATACGACGCTGACGTGGGGATCTGTCCCGGGGGTCAAAATGTACAAGATCTATAAGCGTCGAACGGACGCTACCAACTGGGAGCCTTCGCAGACGTTTCAGGTTGATTATTGCGAAAAGGGCGAGTGCCCGCCTCACGAAATCAAAGCAGTACTCCCGCACATTCGCGTCGACGATTGGGTATTCGGAGTCTCAGCTGTCGGAGGCGGCTTCGAAAGCCCGGTCGCCTCGGCGGTGCCGGGCGGCGCGTTCAGGCCGTACGTGGCGCCGGAGAAAAAGCCCTGATCGTCACCCTGAACTCGTTTCAGGGGCCATTTCTGCGAAGTGCGGAGTGCGTCTCCAAAATGGATGCTGAAACGAGTTCAGCATGACGACAGCAAGGGAAACCGACCGGCCCGCCGAGCAGCGGCCGCTGGCGGGGATCGCGCTTCGGCTGCTGACGGCGCTCCTGCTGGCGGTCATGTTCGCGCTGGTGAAGCTCGCCTCGACGCGCGGAGTGAACGTGGTCGAGAGCCTGTTTTACCGGCAGTGCGGCACCGCCGCCGCGGCGACCGCCTTCGTCGCGGTCGGGCCTGGGTTTGCATCGCTCAAGACACAGCGTGTGTGGGCGCACGTCGGGCGGATGGCGCTCGGACTCAGCGCCATGGGGCTCAACTTCCTCGCCTTCATCCTGCTTCCGCTCGCCGAAGCGACGACGATCGGATTCTCGGTGCCGATCTTCTCCGTCATCCTTGCCGCGATCATGCTCGGCGAGCCAACCGGAAAATGGCGCTGGGGAGCGGTCGCCGTCGGCTTCGCTGGCGTGCTGCTCATTGTCCAGCCAGGCAGCGGCGACGTGCCGCTTGCCGGCGCTTCGGTGGCGCTCGTTGCCGCCCTGCTGACCGCGTCTGTCACCATCGTCATCCGGAAGCTCGGCGCGACCGAGCGTGCCGCCACCACCGTCTTCTGGTTCGCGGTCAGCTCGCTGGTCCCGATGGGGCTGCTGATGCCCTGGTTCGCGGTTCCCCACGATCTCGCATCCTGGGGAATCCTCGCCGGAATGGCGGTTGCCGGCGGCCTCGCGCAACTGACTCTGACGGGCGCGCTTCGCCTCGCTCCGGTCGCGCTCATCATGCCGATGGATTACACCAGCCTGCTATGGGCGGTGCTGCTCGGCTCCTGGCTGTTCGGCGAGCTTCCGAGCCCGTGGACCTGGGTCGGCGCCCCGATCATTATCGCCAGCGGCCTCGTCATCGTTTGGCGCGAGCACCGGTTGCACCGCCGCGCGGCCTTGGAGTCGCAGGCCGCGACCACCACTTGAGGTGGGAGGAGATTGGCAATGGCCGGCGGATGGACCCGCGACGGAGCGGTTCAGGACCAGATCGACGACACCGTGAAGGACGCGATCCTTCGCGCCCGCGCGCTCACGCCCAAGGGGGAAAGCGCGGAGGAATGCGACGATTGTGGGGAGCCGATCCCGAAGAAAAGGCGCGAGGCGCTTCCGGGCGTGCGCACCTGCGTCGCCTGCCAGGCCGAGCGCGACAAGGCGGTGGTCCATTCGACCATCAACCGCCGCGGAAGCAAGGATAGCCAGCTGCGTTGAAAATCCTGTCCTACAGGCGGGTCTTTCGATTAGGCGCCGTCTTATGATCCTTTCTCTACCCGCTCATTCTTCAGAAGGTCACAAAGTAGATGAAGCAGAAGAACCCCCGATCCGACTGGTGGGGCCAGTCGACGGAGGGGGTTCTCCCCCGATTCGCACCCGCCTCGCGACCCGGACCGACGCCTAGCCATGGCCCGCAAACCCTCTCCCGGACTTCCATCGCGAAAGCAGATTCTCGACTTCATCGCTTCATCGGGGCAGCCGGCGGGAAAGCGTGAGATCGCGCGGGCATTCGGGATCAAGGGCAATGACAAGATCGCGCTGAAGAAGTTGCTCAACGACATGGGCGACGAGGGGCTGATCGAAACTTCGCGCGGGCGCGCGTTTCACCAGGTCGGCGGGATCCCGAAGGTCACGGTGCTGAAGGTCATCGAGGCCGACGAGGACGGAGCGGTCTGGGCGAAGCCGGAGAATTGGGAAGCCGATACGCCGCCGCCGAAGCTTCGCATCATCGAAAAGGGACGGCACAGCGCGCTGGGTATTGGCGACCGGGTGCTGGCGCGGACCGAGGAGCGCGGGAAGGGCTACGTCGCGCATCCACTGAAGAAACTCGCTCGGCAGGCGGAGCTGGTGCTTGGAGTCCTCCGCAAGGAGGGGACGCGCTTCTGGCTGACCCCGGTCGAGAAAAAGGAGCGGCGCGAGCTTCCGGTCAGCGACGTGAAGGAAGGCGAGGCGGGCGACCTCGTGCTGTGCGAAGTATCGGGCCGCGGGCCGCGGGTGATGGCAAAAGTCGACGCGGTGCTCGGCGATCCCTTCGCGCCGAAAAGCTTCAGCCTGATCGCGATCCACAAATACGAGCTTCCCCACGAATTCAGCAATGCGGTGATCGAGGAAGCGAGGCGCGTCGCGAAGCAGCCGCTCGGCGAGCGCGAGGACCTGACTCACCTGCCGATCGTCGCCATCGATCCTGCCGACGCCCGCGACCATGACGACGCGATCTGGGCGGAGCCCGACGGCGAGGGCGGATGGAATGCGATCGTCGCGATCGCCGACGTCAGCTTCTACGTCCGCCCGGGAAGCGAGCTCGACCGCTCCGCCCGGGCCCGAGGCAACAGCGTCTATTTTCCGGACCGCGTAGTGCCGATGCTGCCAGAAGACCTGTCGGCGGACATCTGTTCGCTCAAGGCCGGCAAGGCTCGGGCGGCGCTGGCCTGCCATTTGAAAATCGCCAGGGACGGAAGTCTCAAGAGTTGGAGATTTTCACGAGCGAAGATTTGTGTAGCTGCAAACATTGCCTATGAAGATGCGCAGGCGGCGATCGATATCGCCAATGAAGAGCGCGTCGAACTGTCTTCACCCGTCTGTTACATGCCCGAGGTCGAAGGCCCGGTTCCGAACGCGCTCGTCGAAAAAGCGCTGAAGCCTTTGTGGGGTTGCTGGCGAGCCTTGCTCGCGGCGCGCGAAAAACGCCAGCCGCTGGAGCTCGATTTACCCGAGCGGCAGGTGATGCTCGACGAAAAAGGGCGGATCACGTCGGTTGCGCCTCGCGAGCGGCTCGACGCGCACCGGCTTGTCGAGGATTACATGATTGCGGCGAACGTGGCCGCCGCCCGCGCGCTCGAAGCGAAGAAGTCGCCGGTGATGTACCGGATCCACGAGCCGCCGGGCCGCGAGAAGCTCGAAGCGCTGAAGGACTATCTCGACACGTTCGATATCCCGTTCGCGCTGGGGCAGGTGATCAAGCCGGAGACGTTCAACCGGATTATCGAACGCGTTGGCGAGGCGGACTTCCGGCCGGAGATCATGGAGCAGTTGCTTCGAACCCAGATGCAGGCGCGTTACAGTCCGGACCGGCTCGGCCACTTCGGGCTGGCGCTCGCGACCTACGCGCATTTCACCTCCCCGATACGCCGCTATGCCGACCTGCTGGTTCACCGCGGCCTGGTGAGCGCCTACAAGCTCGGCGAGGGCGGCTTGCCGCCGGCCGATGCCGCCAAGTTCGAGGAAGCCGGAGAGCAGATTTCGCGGCTCGAGCGGCGCGCGATGGAAGCCGAGCGCGAGACCGTCGACCGCTATGTCGCTGCCTTTCTCGCCGATCAGATCGGGCAGGTCGTGCCGTGCCGCATCACCGGCGTCCAGCCGTTCGGCTTCTTCGCGACCGTGGTGGAATTCGGAGGCGACGGAATCGTGCCGGTTTCGACCATCGGCGACGAATATTTCCGTTACGAGGAGAAAGCGCAGCAGCTGGTGGGCGAGGAGACCGGCACGATCTATCGCCTCGGCCAGAAACTGAAGCTCCGAATCGTCGAATCCAATCCGGTGACCGGCGGCCTCAGGTTCGCGGTGCCCCATGACGAGCAGGGTGGCGCCGAGCCGCGCCGCGACCGCGTTCGCCCGCAACAGCGCCGCGGCCGGCCGAAGAACATTCGCCACGACAGCCGCCGCCGCTGATCGGCCGTCGCAACCATTCGCGCGCAGGTTTATTGGAGCAGCGAGAAGGAGCGAGAGCATGGCTTACAAGATCGCAATCATCGTCGGAAGCCTCAGGAAAGAGAGCTACAACCGCAAGATCGCCCGAGCGATGTGCGCGATCAGGGATGACGGACTCGACTGTTCATTCGTCGAGATCGGCGATCTTCCTCTTTACAACCAGGATTACGATTCCGCGCCGCAGCAGCCCGAGCAATATGTTCGGTTCCGGGACCAGGTGCGGAGCGCGGACGGCGTGCTGTTCGTTTCGCCCGAATATAATCGCGGCATGCCCGGCGTTCTTAAAAATGCGATCGATGTCGGCTCACGGCCCTATGGGAAGAGCGTGTTCGACCGGAAGCCGGCGGCTGTCGTGACGGCCTCGATCGGAAGCATCGGCGGCTTTGGCGCCAATCACCAGATTCGCCAGAGCTGCGTCTTTTTGAACATGCCGGTGATGACCCAGCCCGAAGCCTATCTGAGCAACGTCGGCGACGACAATTTCAACGCGGACGGAACGTTGAAAGACGGCGGCCTCAAGGACGTTGTGAGCAAGGTCGCGCACGCCTTCCACGAGTGGGTCGACATGATCCACCGCTCCCGTGCCGCCCTGGCCCAGGACACGGCGCACCTCGTGGAGCAGCAGAAGGAGCGGGCGTCCTAGCCGTCAGGTGACCTTGCGGCGCTGGCGGAAGCGCGGCTGGTTCCATTCGCGGGTTGCGAGGATGTCGGCGAGAGCGTCGGCCGCGCGCCACGCCTCTTCGAAGCTCATGTAGAGCGGCGTGAAGCCGAAGCGCATCAGATCCGGCGCGCGGAAGTCGCCGACGATCCCGCGGGCGATCAGCGCCTGAATCACGGCATAGCCTTCGGGGTGCGCGAAGCAGACATGGCTCCCGCGCTTCGCGAGATCGCGGGGGCCGAACAATGCGATCTGGTCGCCGCAGCGCGCCTCGACCTCGCCGATGAAGAGCTTGAGCAGCGCATGCGATTTGGTTTCCACGTCCGCCATGGCGATTCCGGCGAAGGTATCGAGGCCTGCGTCCAGGGCGGTCAGCGCGAGGATCGAGGGCGTCCCGGTCAGGAAGCGCGCGATTCCGTGGGTCGGGCGGTAGCTCTCCTCGAATGCGAAAGGCTCGGCGTGGCCCATCCAGCCCTGCAGCGGGGGCTGCAACTCGTCCTGCAGATGCTCGGCGACGTAGAGAAACGCGGGCGCTCCCGGGCCGCCATTGAGATATTTGTAGCCGCAGCCGACGGCGAGCTCGCAGCCGCTGCCGCTGAGGTCGAACTCGATGGCTCCGGCGCTGTGGCACAGGTCCCAGACGACCAAGGCCCCAGCCGCGCGCCCAGCCTCGTTCACCGCAACCATGTCGATGCGGGCACCGGTGCGATAATCGACGTGGCTCAGGGAAACGACGGCAGTGTCGGCGTCGATTGCACTGGCGATGTCGCCGGGATCGGCGCGGCGAACCTCCAGCCCGAGCATCTCCGCCAGGCCTTCGGCGACATAGGTGTCGGTCGGGAAATTGCCATCCTGAACCAAGATCGTGCGGCGCCCCGGCCGCGCCCGGACCGCCGCGGCCAGCAACTTGAACAGGCAGACCGAAGTGGAATCGGCGACCAGCAGTTCCCCCGGTTTCGCCCCGACGATCGGCGCCAGCTTCGCCGCGACCCGGAGCGGTGCGTCGATCCAGCCGTGCGTGTTCCAGCTGGCGATCAAATCTTCGCCCCATTGCCGCTCGACCGTGTCGAAGAGGTGCGGCGACGTCGCTTTCGGCAGAGCGCCGAGCGAATTGCCGTCGAGGTAGATCGTTCCCTCGGGCAAGACGAACCGCTCGCGGGCAAACGCTAGCGGGTCGGCGCCGTCGAGTTGTTTGGCTTCTTCGAGCGTCACAGCTTCGGGAGGGTCACGCCTTGCTGGCCCATATATTTGCCGGCGCGGTCGGCGTAGCTGACCTCGCAAGGCTCGTTGCCCTGGAGGAACAGGAACTGGCACGCGCCCTCGTTGGCGTAGATCTTTGCCGGAAGCGGCGTCGTGTTGGAAAATTCCAGCGTGACGTGGCCTTCCCAGCCCGGCTCGAGCGGAGTGACGTTCACGATGATCCCGCACCTCGCGTAGGTCGACTTGCCGAGGCAGATCACCATCACGTCGCGGGGCACCCGGAAATATTCGACCGTGTGGGCGAGCGCGAAGCTGTTGGGCGGAATGATGCAGACGTCGGTCATCCGGTCGACGAAGCTGTTCTGTGCGAAGTCCTTCGGATCGACGACGGCATTGTCGACGTTGGTGAAGATCTTGAAGTGGTTGGAGACGCGCGCGTCATAGCCGTAGGAGCTAAGGCCGTAGCTGATGCAGCCTTCGCGCCGTTGCGCCTCGACGAACGGCTCGATCATCCCGTGGTTCTGCGCCTGCTCGCGAATCCAGCGGTCGGAAAGAATGGGCACGGCGCTGCGTAACCGGCAGTTCGGGTGCCTTCAATCGGCCACTATTAATTCTGTGGATGAGGGCCGCTGCTGAAAACTGCGGGATTCACATTCTATCCACAGGCGTGCTACTTTCGTTCTCATTGGCAATCCGCCGGTGGGGCGTAGACCAAAAGCATGGCATCAGTTGTTCCGATATCCGACCCGGCGGAGCCCGCCGGGACCCCGTCGCTCCCCTCCAACGTGGAGGCGGAGGCCGCGCTTTTGGGCGCACTCATGCTCGACAATCGGCTCGTCGAGGACGTGGGCATGAGGCTCAAGCCGCACCATTTCCACGAGGAGCTTCACGGGCGGATCTACGATTCGATCCTGAAACTGACGGACAAGAACATGGTCGCCAACCCGGTGACCCTGCGGCCGATGTTCGAGGCCGACGAGGCGATGAAACAGGTCGGCGGTGCTGCCTATCTCGCCAGCCTCACCGGCTCCGGCGCGACCCTGATCGCGGCCAAGGATTTCGCCCAGCAGATCTACGATCTCGCGCTTCTCCGCTCGCTAATCGGGGTCGGCCGCGACATGGTCGAAAGCGCGCTCGACACCAGCGACGACGTCGCGCCCCTCGAGCAGATCGAGAAGGCTGAAAGCGAGCTTTACAAGGTCGCCGAGCAGGGTGGCGCGGACGGCAAGGCGAAAAACTTCGCTGAGGCCGCCAAGCTCGCGGTCCAAATGGCGGAGCGGGCGCTTAACAGCGGGGGACATCTTTCCGGAATCACCACAGGCTTACTCGGCCTGAATGGAAAGATGGGTGGTCTTCACAAGTCCGACCTAATCATCCTCGCCGGCCGGCCCGGCATGGGCAAAACGTCGCTTGCAACAAACATCGCCTTCTCTGCGGCGCAGCGATGGCTGCTAGAGCAAGAGGAAGGGCTTGAGCCCGAAAAGCGGGCAGGGGCCGGCGTCGCGTTCTTCAGCCTCGAAATGTCTGCGGACCAGCTGGCGACCCGAATTCTTGCGGAGCAGTCAGGGATTACGTCGGAAAATTTACGCAAAGGAGCAATTAACAGACAAGAGTTCCGGCACCTCGCTCGCGCCGCTGCTGATCTTGAGGCTCTACCGCTGTATATTGACGATACGCCAGCGCTCACGATCGCCGCGCTTCGCGCTCGGGCACGCCGGCTCAAGCGGCAGAAGGCCATCGGAATGATCGTGGTCGACTATCTGCAATTACTCCAGGGCACAGGACGAAACTCCAACGATAACCGTGTCAATGAGATTTCCGAAATCAGCCGCGGCCTGAAAAGCTTGGCGAAAGAGCTCAATGTACCCGTTTTGGCACTTTCGCAGCTCTCGCGAGCCGTTGAGCAACGCGAGGACAAGCGCCCGCAACTATCCGATCTCCGTGAATCAGGCTCTATCGAGCAAGACGCGGATATCGTCATGTTTGTATACCGCGACGATTATTACGTAGGCTCGCGTGAGCCAGAAATGCCCTCGCCTCACGACGTACAGGCAAACGCCGAAAAAGCGCAGAAGTACGAGAAGTGGAAATCCGAATTTGATGAGGTAAAGGGAACAGCGGACGTGATCATTGCTAAGCAACGGCATGGTGCCACAGGTGTCGTTCGGCTGAGTTTCGACAGCCGGATCACCAAGTTCTCCGACCGCGTCGACGAAGGTTTCCTCCCCGAAGCGCGCGGCTGAGCCGGTTGCGATTCCACACTGATGGAATAAGGGGACCGCTCCGCAACCGGAGCAGCGTCAATGGCCGAGCAATATGATGTCGTCGTCCTGGGATCAGGTCCGGGGGGCTATGTCGCAGCGATCCGCTGCGCTCAGCTGGGGCTGAAAACGGCGATCGTCGAGCGCGAGAATCTGGGCGGCATCTGCCTCAACTGGGGCTGCATCCCGACCAAGGCGCTGCTCCGCTCCGCGGAGGTGCTTCACCTCATGAAGCATGCGGACGCTTACGGGCTCAGCGCCGACAGGGCCGGGTTCGATTTGCAGAAGGTCGTGCAGCGTAGCCGCGCGGTGGCCAAACAGCTCAACCAGGGTGTCACGCACCTGATGAAGAAGAACAAGATCACGGTGGCGATGGGCGAGGGGAGGCTGACCGGGAAAGGCAAGCTTTCGATTACGGCTGACGGGAAGACGACCGAGCTTGGCGCGAAGCACATCATCGTCGCGACGGGGGCCCGGGCGCGCGAGCTTCCCTTCGCCAAGTCCGACGGCAAGCGCATCTGGACCTATCGCCACGCAATGACCCCGCCGGAAATGCCGAGCGAATTGCTGGTCATCGGTTCGGGCGCGATCGGAATCGAGTTTGCGAGTTTCTATGCCGATCTTGGCGCGAAGGTGACGGTGGTCGAAATGCTCGACCGCGTCGTTCCGGTCGAGGACAGTGACGTCAGCGACCATCTCGCCAAGAGCCTGACCAAGCAGGGCATGACGATCCACACCCGTGCCGGAGTCGAGAGCCTGAAGGCCGACGCGAAGGGCGTCACGGCAACGATCAAGACCGCCGACGGCAAGACGATCGAGCATAAGTTCAGCCACGCGATTGTCGCGGTCGGGATCGTCCCCAATACCGAGAATATCGGCCTCGAATCGCTTGGCGTCGGAATGACCAGGGGCCACATCGACACCGACGAGCATTGCCGGACCAGTGTCGCAGGCATCTGGGCGATCGGCGACGTGACCGCTCCGCCCTGGCTCGCGCACAAGGCCAGCCACGAGGGGGTGACGGCCGCTGAGGCAATCGCCAAGGAATTGGGCAACAAGGATGCGCACCCCCACGCGACCGATCCGAAGAACATTCCGGGTTGCACCTATTGCCGCCCGCAAATCGCCTCCGTCGGCCTCACCGAAGCGGCGGCCAAAGAAACAGGCTACGAGGTCAAGGTCGGCAAATTTCCCTTCATCGGCAACGGCAAGGCCATCGCGCTCGGCGAGACCGACGGATTCGTGAAGACGGTGTTCGACGCGAAGACCGGCGAATTGCTCGGCGCGCACATGATCGGCGCCGAGGTCACCGAGTTGATCCAGGGCTATACGGTCGGCAAGACCGGCGAGCTGGTCGAGCAGGATTTCATAAACACGGTTTTCCCGCACCCGACTTTGAGCGAAATGATGCACGAGAGCGTCCTCGCCGCGTTCGGGCGGGTCATTCATATTTGAGGGGAGGGGAATCCCGAATGAAGTCCATGTTGCTGGCCGCCGCCGCGGCCATTTCGATTGCCGCGCCCGCAACTGCGGCGACCGTCATCACCGCCGACCGGATGCTCGACGTGAAGACCGGCCGCTACATCGCAAACCCGGCGATCCTGGTTGGCGACGACGGCCGCATCGACGAGATCGGGACGCTTGCTTCGATGCACCTCCCGGCCGGGACGAAACATATCGACATGCCCGGCGAGACCTTGCTCCCCGGCCTCATCGACATGCACGTCCACCTCAACAGCCTCGCCGAGATCGGCGGTTACCAGGGCCTCAAATATACCGACAGCTTCTGGGCGACGATTGGGCCGCTGAACGCGAAG
>Ga0207678_10006402_pt1 | contig 10457 bp, 10 predicted proteins | sample KBSC63metaG_FD_184319 | JGI IMG/M metagenome (GOLD analysis project Ga0207678, IMG submission 184319) | Corn rhizosphere microbial communities from Kellogg Biological Station, Michigan, USA - KBS C6-3 metaG (SPAdes) (version 2) | ecosystem: Host-associated > Plants > Roots > Rhizosphere > Soil ...
GTCCGCCGGTAGTCACCATCATGGGCCACGTCGATCACGGCAAGACCACGCTGCTCGATTCCATCCGCTTGACCAACGTGGCGGGAGGCGAAGCCGGCGGCATCACGCAGCACATCGGCGCGTACAAAGTCACCATTGTGGACAAGAACTCTCCGGCATACGGCCGCCAGATCGTGTTCCTCGATACGCCGGGTCACGAAGCCTTTACCCGCATGCGGGCGCGCGGAGCCAAGGCTACTGACATTGTCGTGCTGGTAGTGGCCGCCGATGACGGCGTGATGCCGCAGACGCTCGAAGCCATCGACCACGCGCACGCCGCGGAAGTGCCCATCATTGTGGCGGTCAATAAAATCGACAAGCCTGATGCTTTGCCGGATCGCGTAAAGAAGCAGCTGGCCGATCGCGGCCTGATGCCGGAAGACTGGGGCGGGACCACGGTATTCGTGGATGTCTCGGCCAAACAGAAAACCAATCTCAACCTGCTGATGGAAATGATCTGCCTGGTGGCCGACCTGCAGGAACTCAAGGCCACTCCTGACCGTCCTGCGACCGGTGTGGTGCTCGAAGCCAAGCTGGATCGCGGGCGTGGACCAGTGGCGACGCTGCTGGTGCAGAACGGGACCTTGCGCAACAGCGACAATTTCGTCGTAGGCAATGTGTACGGCAAAGTGCGCGCCATGTTTGACGATCGCGGCAACCAGCTTGAGTCCGCGCCACCCTCCACTCCCGTCGAAATTCTAGGCATGGAAGGCTTGCCCCAGGCGGGCGATCAATTTGTAGTGGTCGCGGATCGCGACAAGGCTCGCGGCGTGTCCGAATACCGCGAACAGAAAGCCCGCGAAGCCACGCTGGCCAAGAGTTCCCGCGTGTCGCTGGAAGGGCTGGCGGAGCAGCTGAAGACTGCCGGTACCAAGGAACTGAATATCATTCTGAAGGCAGACGTAGGCGGCTCGGTGGAAGTTCTGACCGACCTGCTCACCAAGCTGTCGAATGATAAGGTTCGGCTGAAAGTGTTGCGCTCGGGGGTAGGCGCCATTACCGAGTCCGACGTGCTGTTGGCCTCGGCGTCGAACGCCATCATCATCGGATTCAACGTGCGTCCGGAACGGAAGGCGCAGGAACTGGCGGAGCAGGAAAAGGTGGACATCCGCCTGCACTCGATCATTTACGAGTTGCAGGACGAGATCAAGCGCGCCATGACCGGCCTGCTCGAGCCTACGATCAAGGAAACCTATCAGGGACGCGCCCTGGTCAAGGAAACCTTCCGCATCCCGAAGGTCGGGACCATTGCGGGATGTTCCGTCACCGATGGCCTCATCAAGCGCGACTCCGAAGTGCGGCTGCTGCGCGACAACACTGTCGTGTTTACCGGTAAAGTCGGATCGTTGCGCCGCTTCAAGGATGACGCCAGCGAGGTCCGTAACGGCATGGAGTGCGGCATTTCGATCTCGAACTACGGTGATATCAAAGTCGGCGATGTGATCGAAGCTTTCGTTACCGAGAAGGTCGCGGCAGAAGCCATCGCTTAAGCAGTCGTCAGTCGTCGGTCGCCAGTCTTCAGAATTCGCTGACGACTGATGACTGAAGACTGACGACTGGAATGATTGCTTTTCTCACCCTCGAACTGCACATCGAAGCGGCTCAGTCCCTCAAAGACAAGCGGCAGGTGGTTCGTAGCCTCAAAGACAGGCTGCGGGCCCGCTTCAACGTTGCCGCCGCCGAACTGGATGCCAGCGGATTGTGGAACCGGGCGACGATTGGAGTGGTCGCCATTTCGGACTCGCGCGACTACCTCGACGGCCTGATGAAGAACGTAGAGCGACAGGCCACGCGCATCGCCAACAACGCGGGCGCTGATATTGCAGATTCATTTGTGGAGTTTATGTAGCGCCGGCGTCCCGCCGGCTGTCGAGGCGGCGTCTCGCCGCCTCAGGTAAACCGCGAGCAATGTTCGACTTCTCTCATAGAAGATCGCCTCGGCTCGGACGGCGGGCGAGACGCCCGCCGGACAGCCGGCGAGACGCCGGCGCTACGCAAGGCGGCGGTTTTTCTGATATTCTCATTCGTTTTACTTAAGAGGTGGATGTGGAGAAGCGTGGCGCGAAATACCATCGGGAGCGCCTGGGCGAGGCCCTGCGGGAGGAAATCGAAACCATCGTGGAGGGCGAACTGGGAGATCCGCGCATCGGTCTGGTCGCGGTTACCAGCGTCGTTTTGGCGGAGGATTCGCGTTCGGCGCAAGTGTACGTCACGCTCGACGGCGACGATGAAGAAGCCGACCGTTCTTTGGAGGGCTTGACCGCGGCCGTCGGATTCATCCGTCGCGAAGTGGCTGAAAATCTGCGACTTCGCCGCCCCCCGGAACTCTATTTTCACCTCGATCGCTCCGACCAATACGGCGCCCGAATCGATGAGTTGCTGGGCCGGACGAAGAAGAGGAAGAAATAGTCGTCAGTCATCGGTTGTCAGTCGTCTGCAAACCAACGACTGACTGAAGACTGACGACTGACGACTGTTTTATGGTGGAAGAAGTTCTCAAGCACATCGAGCAGCGCAACCGGTTTGTGCTGACCTCTCACGCGCGGCCGGATGGCGATGCCATCGGTTCGGCGCTGGCCTGCCGCCAGATTCTGCTGGCGATGGGCAAACAGGCAGATGTCCTTTTGCGCGACGGCGTGCCGCGCATTTATCAGCCTCTGCCCCACGCCAGTGAGGTTATTCAGTCGGAGAATGTCAACGGCGACTACGAGGCTGCCATCATCCTGGAGTGCGACAGTATTCAGCGCACCCGCCTGCATGGACTGGAAAACAAGTTCCTGATTAACATCGACCACCATCAGAGCGGCCGCCCCTTCGCCCAGGTGAACTGGATTGATCCCAAGGCTGTGGCCACGGCGGAAATGGTCTATCGCCTGGCGCGCGTTGCCGGAGTGAAGATTTCTCCCGAAATCGCGACCTGTCTTTACACCGCCGTGCTCACCGATACCGGGTCGTTCATGTTCGAGGGGACAAACGAACACACCTTCGAACTGGCGCGGGAATTGGTGCTCGCAGGGGCTGATCCCGCCCATTGCGCCCGCAATATTTATTTTGGACACTCCACCGCGAAAATGCGGCTGCTGGGCGCGGCCCTCTCCAACCTGCACCGGGATGGGGCGCTGGCGTGGATTTCGGTGAGTCAGGAACAGATGCAGCGCTGTCATGCCAGGGAAGAAGATTGCGAGGGCCTGGTGAACTATGCGCTGTCCATGCAGGGTGTGGAAGTGGCGTTGTTTTTCCGCGAGCTTCCCGACGGCCGCTTCCGCATCAGTCTGCGCAGCAAGGGTAAGGTGAACGTGGCCGCAATCGCCGAACGTCTGGGCGGCGGCGGACACCAGTGCGCCAGTGGTTGCGCCCTCGACGGACCGCTGTCGGCCGCGACCGCGCGAATTCTCGCTGAACTTCAGCTCCGCGCTTCCATACAATAAATCTCGCTCGCGATTTCAGATTGAAGATTTCAGATTGTCGATTTTAAGAATTCGGATCCGTGACGGCACCCTCAGCCAATCCGACATCGCATAGCGCCGCCGCCATTGCGGGCCAACGGCCGCTCATGGATTGGCTTCTGCTTGCCGGCTTCTGCGGCTTCCTGTTTTTCTTCGGTCTCGCCTATTTTGGCCTGCTGGGGGCCGATGAGCCGCGTTATGCGCAAGTGGCGCGCGAGATGCTTGCCCGCCACGACTGGATCACGCCCACGCTGGGCGGCAAGCCCTGGCTCGAAAAGCCCGCTCTTTATTACTGGCAGGCGATGCTGGCCTACAGCGTTTTTGGCGTCAGCGACTGGGCTGCCCGTCTTCCTTCCGCGCTGGATGCCACGCTGATGGTGGTCGCTGTTTATCTTTTCCTGCGCCGCTTTCGTCCGGGATTTCAACTGGACGGCGCACTCATGACGGCTTCCGCCAGTGGCGTCATCGGCTTTGCCCGTGCGGCCTCGACCGACATGCCGCTGGCGGCCACTTTCACCATCGCCATGCTGGCCTGGTATGCCTGGTACGAAAGCGCCGGCAAGCGTTACCTGGCGATGTCCTACATCTTTCTGGGACTGGCAATGCTGGCCAAAGGACCGGTAGCGCCATTTCTGGCGGCGGTGATCGTGATGATCTTTGCGACCGCCAAAGGTGACTACCGCCTCATGGCACGGACCTGCTGGGTACCTGGCATCGCGCTGTTCGCAGTCACGGCACTTCCGTGGTACGTGGCGGTGCAGTTGAGAAACCCGGAATTCTTTCGGGTATTCATTCTGGAACACAACCTGGCACGATTCGGAAAAGATCTTTATCACCATACTCAGCCCTTCTGGTATTACCTGCCCGTCGCCCTGCTCGGACTTGTTCCCTGGACCGTGTTTGTCATCGCCACCATGGCGGAAACCATTCGCGTATGGTGGGGAGAAAAGAAGGAGTTGTTTCAGTCGGAAGATGCCCTGGCCGCGTTTCTCGTGATCTGGCTGATCGTTCCGGTCGTATTCTTTTCTTTTTCCGAATCGAAATTGCCGGGCTACATTGTGCCGGCCCTTCCGGCAGGCACGCTGCTGCTGGCGGAATATGTTCGGCGCCACGTCAGCGATGACGATCCCCCGAGCCTGGTACTCACTGTCCTGCATGCCATGGTCGCGGCCCTGCCGGTGGTGGCGGCGCTGATGATGCAGTACATCGTATTTCAGCACCGCCTGCCCTGGGGCCGGGCGGCTGCGATCTCGGCCGGAATTGCGGCAGTGCTGGCGATTGGAATCGCGTTCACACTGCGCCGCCCGCCCGGTCTTCGCCTGTTGCGCTTCGTCACATTGGTTCCCGTGGTGCTGGCGGTAGCCGCTGTCTTGCGGCTGGGGGCCCCAGCGCTTGATGCCACGCTTTCGGCGCGTCCACTGGCTCAGGAGATAAGCCGGGTGGATAACCGGTCGCTTCCCCTGGCGATTCTGCGGCTGTCACGCGAGACTGAATATGGTCTCCATTTCTATCGCAATCAGAAAATTGCGCGTTATGAAGCCGGCGACGTCCCCTCTGGCGAGCATCTGTTGATCACGCCGGCAGCGTGGCAGAAAAATATCGCAAAGTGGACCCCCGGGCGGCGGGTCACCTATCTGGGAAGCTTGGCGGCGCAGGGCATGGATTACTATTGGGTGGCGGCGAAGGGTTTCTAGCTCATAACCTCCGGCTTCTGGCTCTGAATACTTCGTGGAAAATTCGCCCCCGCAGGGCCCGAATTGTCCAGGGAGAAGACGTATGAGCTAGAAGCTAGGAGCCAGAAGCTAGAAGCTGTTCGCTGTTACCCATCCTTGTCCCCCCGTTTGCCTAGCTGCCGGAGGAAGCACTAAACTCGCTGTTCGCAGCCCGCCATGAGCGCGCTTAGCAAGCCGGAACCCTCACGGAGCCTCCAGGTGGAGATTCTCGACCTCAGACACTTTTCCTCTGTCGATCTGCGTCCTCTGCTGGAGGACGAGGTCCGGGAATGGTCGCGCCTGCTCTCCTGGGATTACAGCGGCTCTGCCGAGATGATCTTGCGCTATGTGGATGCCAAGATCCTGCCCGGTTATGCCGCTGTTGAACGCGGCCGCATCATCGGCTACGCGTTCTTCGTTTACGAAGGCAGCAAGGGTGTAATTGGCGACCTGTTCGTGGCCAATGGGGAACGTTTGCCCGATCCGCACGAAGTGGAATCACGACTGCTGCTGCATGTGATTGAGACCCTGCAACAGTCACCTGGCATCCATCGCGTGGAAGCGCAATTACTGGTGCACGAGGCTGGCGTGGTGGCGCGGCCCTTTTTGGAGCAGGGGTTTCAACGGCACCCACGGCTTTTCATGGTGTTCCCACTGGACAGCATGCCCCGACCAATACCGCCTCTGGACCCTGAAATCGAGATCAGGCGGTGGGCAGAGCATGACTACCAGCCGGCCGCAGCATTAATCACCAGCGCTTACCGCGGTCATGTGGACTCGGAAATCAACGATCAGTATCGCACCCTGAGCGGGTCACTCCGTTTCCTGAATAACATAGTGCGCTTTCCGGGATGCGGCACCTTTGATCCCGAGGGATCGTTTGTGGCGGTGCACAAGCGGGCGCGAAGCCTGATCGGACTGATTCTCTGCTCCCGGGTGCGCCAGGACGTTGGGCACGTCACCCAGGTGTGTGTTCTCCCCGACTACCGTTCGCATGGCCTGGGCGAGTTATTGATCGCAGCCACCGCCGGAAACCTGCGCCAGCGCAACTTCTCCATCCTGTCGCTCACGGTGACGGAAGCTAATGCCCGCGCGGTAACGCTCTATCAACGCCTGGGGTTCGACATCAAGCGCGTGTTCGATGCCTTTGTGTGGGAAGGGTGAAGGCGGACATCGGGCGTCAGACCTCGGACCTCAGCTTCAGACGTCCAGTTTTTCGCGAGTCAGGTCGCCAGAAACTTCTTGAAGCGTGGTCGCCGCGGTCGGTGGAGGAGGTAGTCAACGGATTAAAGTTGTCGTCCGGAGTCCGACGTCTGAGGTCTGAAGTCCGAGGTCTGACGCCCGCTTCTCAGTGCCGCAGCAGCCACATCACCCATCCCGCAACGAACACTCCGCCAACGAACAGGACGAAGCAATATAAGCCGTAGCGGACCTGTTCGCGGGCGGTGTTGCGCTGGGTAATTCCGAAAACGACCGACGCGAAAACCGAGAACAACACGGCGGCGGTGAAATGGGAGAGTTCCAGGGTCATTCTGTTTTTCCAGTCACGGCTTTTTTCCGATCGCGATGTGATAGGCGTCGGCGGCGCAGATGAAATTCAGCAATCCGGCGACGATCAGAAACTTGGTGCCGTAGTCCGCGGTGGCGTGAGCAATGGCGCCGTGCCCCCAGCCTTGCATGCGGGTCACAATGTAGAGGCCGCCCGCGCCCACGTCGCCTACGAACCCGAGCATGTCCAGAATATCGCCGCCATTGGGATGGTACACGCGGCCCTGCATCAGCAGGCCGAGCACGAACATGGTGGTGATCGAGGCCATGATCAGGATCCCGCGCACCCATCTCTTCTGGATCAGGTGACCCGCTCCGGGAATAAACCAGGCGACAGCTGGAGCGATAACTGACATTCGAGGAGAGCCGGCTGCGGTTGCCTTCTGCGCTTCTCTGGGAGTGGTCTTAGCTGGATTTGCCATTCAGATGATTACGAGTTCACTTTGGATTTTACCCGTTACTTGCGCTGCGCCGGGCCTGATCAGCATGTTCACTTCGCTGCGCACCCCGAATTCCGGCAAATAGATGCCGGGCTCGATCGAAAAGCATGAGTTGGGCAGAATGCGGCGCTCGTCATGAATTTCGAGGTCATCCATGTTAGCGCCGTTGGCGTGGACCTCGGTGCCGATCGAGTGTCCAGTTCGATGGATGAAGTACTGCTCGAAGCCCGCGTTCCGGATGTAGTCCCGCACCGCGTGATCAACTTCCCATCCCGCAAGGGCCTGGCCCTTGCTCACGCCTTCGATCACCGTCTTCACCCCCACATCACGCGCCTGGCGAACGATGCTGAATATTTCCCGCATGCGATCAGATGGAGACTTGCCTACAAAGCCCGTCCACGTAATGTCGTAGTATACGGCCCCGGGCGTGTTCTTCTTGGCCCAGACGTCGAGCAGGACAAAATCACCTTCGCGAATGGGTTTTGAAGTTTCCGGAAGCAGGGCATAGTGCGGATCGCCGCTATTGGCGTTGACCGCCACCAGCGGCGGATCGTCAGCCACCAGATTCTCTCGCCCGAAGGCCTCCAGAAACCACTGCTGGATCTGGTATTCGTGGGTCCCGCCGTTGCGCACCCGCCGCCCGATCTCCTGGAAAGCCGACGCCGTGATGGCGTCGATGGCGTCTCGCGCGGCGAAGTGAGACTTGATCTGCTCCTCGGTCAGCGTCGCTTCAAACTGCGCCACCAGGTCGCAGGAGCTGACTACGTTCTTGCCCAGTCCGCGGATCAGATCGACTGTTCCCGCGTCCACCAGCGAAATGGTGAATACCAGATTGTTAGGCGAATACTGCATTGCGATATCGCGATAATTGGCCAGTAAAAGCTTTATCTGATCGAACAATTCCTGCCAGCCCGAATACTGGCGCTTGGAACCGGGGAGCGAATCGAGATGACCAGGCTCTATTTTGTGGACCAGTTTCACCGGATCGCCGCTGGCTGGAATCAGGTAGAACCAGCGCCGGGTGACCATTTGACCCGCGGGCAAATCCAGCACCCGGTAAGCGATGGGGTCGCGATGATGGTGATCGTAGAACAGCCAAGCGTCAATGTTTCGCTCGCGCAGCGCGGCCTGTATGGCGGGAAGATCCATGGGCAAATAACTATTCTAAACAACCGAAGCGATTTGAGCGAATCCGGGTTCACCACGGAGGACACTGAGAAGATCTTAAGCAATCTGGTCTCTGCGCCCTCCGTCTGCTTTGCAGTTCAAGAATTTGCGGGCTTCAGCGTCGTGTCGTAAATCCACAAGAACGCAGCGGTGGCCACACCCACGGCCGTCACCGCCCACCATATGCGACCGGGTTGGTGAGTCACTTCGCCAAAGTGATGAATCAGTATTCCACCAAACCAGCCACCGATGATCGATCCAATTCCGATGGGCAAAAAAGCAAAGCCCATATAGGTGCCCTGCTGGCCGGGCGGGGCAAGCCGGGAAATGTATTCGTAATAACGAGGCGATTGGGTTATCTCGCCGAGAGAGACCGTGATGAGAGTAAGCACCGCCATGGGGACCGTGGGGTGCGCGATCAGAATGAGCCAGGCCAGTCCGGAGATCAGTGTTCCCAGCGTGATGGCGCGAAATGCGGGTATCTTCTGCGTGAGAAAACTGACCAGCAACTGAAGTGCAATGACGGTCAGCGGCCCGGCGACGAGCAACAATTCCGTATTGGCCCTGGGATCAATGTAGTCATGAATGTAGAGCGGCAGAATGATGAACTCCTGCCAATACACGACCCAGTAGCCGGAAAAAATCAGCAGGAACAGCATGAACCGTGGATTGGAAATGACCGTCCAGAAATTCCTTGCTGACTGGGACAGGCTTGCAGTCTGCGTTTCGCTCGAGCGGCGCGGCTCCTTGAACCACAGCAGCACGGCGAAAAACATGGCAAACACACTCAGCGCCGCCACCCGGAACACATTCTCCACGCGCATGTGCTGGTGTACCCAGGAGGCAACATAAGGCCCCGCCGCTCCGCCGATATTTACCAGAGTGTAGTAAATGGAATAGCCGATGGAGCGAACGTTTTCCTTGGACGCCCTCGCCGTGGTGCCGACCACGCAAGGTTTGACCAGCGCGACGCCGAGCGCGGGAAGCATCAACACAAATGTCACGAGTACGACCAGCGGCACCGCGTTGCGAATCGGGGCCAACCAGGGCGCTCCCAGCGATCCCAACAGAAAATAGGAGCAACTCAGGATCAGGTAGGCCAACGACAAGGAGCGGCGAAATCCCAGGCGATCGGCGACAGTTCCGCCGAATACCGCCAGAAACCAGACCAGCCCTCCAAACAGTCCGGTGAGGCTGCTCGCTTGCTCTACCCGGAAGTTCAAAGTCTCATGAAGATAGCGGGCCAGCGATGCGAACGCGGCATAGTAAGAGAGCCGTTCAAAGAGTTCGCTGATATTGGCGACCCAGAAAGGACGCTCAAACCCGGTGCGAATCTCGTGCAATCGTTCGGAAAAAGTCAGAAATGGCTCCTCAATCGCTTATGCAACTCATCCGCCGACAATCCCGCAATCCGAATCACTTTTCTGCGGCTGCTCAGGCCGGACGCTATGGTAACGGAGGATCGCGGCACCTTCAAAAGATTTGCCAGGAATTCGACACAGGCAGCGTTGGCTTTGCCTTCAACCGGCGGGGCTGTTAAAGATAGCTTCAGCGCGCCTCCAAGTTCGCCGGTGATGGCGTTCTTCCGGGCGCGAGGATGGATCTTGACCGCGAAAGTAATGCCCTCCGGACCCTTCTCGATTGACAACATGCAGACCGATCTACCACGGAGGACGCAGAGGACACCGAGGAAAGCCTGGAAACCAAGCCTCCGTGCCTCCGTGTCCTCCGTGGTTAGCGCATTTCCCGTCGTTCGGTGGCGCCGTCAAAGACAGCTTCAGAGCGTATCTCAATTCTCCGGATCGTCTCGATTGACAACATGCAAACCGATCTACCACGGAGGACGCAGAGGACACCGAGGAAAGCCTGGAAACCCGGCCTCCGTGCTTCTCCGTGTCCTCCGTGGTTAGCGCATTTCCCGTCGTTCGGTAGCGCCGTCAAAGATAGCTTCAGAGCGTATCTCAATTCTCCGGATCTTCACGATTGACAACATGCAAACCGATCTACCACGGAGGACGCAGAGGACACAGAGGAAAGCCTGGAAACCCGGCCTCCGTGCTTCTCCGTGTCCTCCGTGGTTAATGTCTTTCCCTTTGTCCGAAGAT
>Ga0207678_10006404_pt1 | contig 10456 bp, 10 predicted proteins | sample KBSC63metaG_FD_184319 | JGI IMG/M metagenome (GOLD analysis project Ga0207678, IMG submission 184319) | Corn rhizosphere microbial communities from Kellogg Biological Station, Michigan, USA - KBS C6-3 metaG (SPAdes) (version 2) | ecosystem: Host-associated > Plants > Roots > Rhizosphere > Soil ...
GCGCTCCGGTCGCCACGTCCGCACCACCACGTCACCACGCCTGGCGGTGGCACGCCAGTCGATGGATCGGACGTCGTCGCCGATGACGTATTCGCGCAACGAGTCGAATTCGGTGCCCTGACCGCGGATCAGCACCGGCGTCATGCCTTCGAGTTCCCGCAGCTTCGCCAGTCGGGATGGCAAGTGCTTGCGGGCCAGGAACGGCGGCAGCACGCGGATCTGCCACGGCACCCGATGCGAGCTCTGCCGACCGGCCAGCCCCAGCGGGCCGATCGACCGTGCGGTGACAAGCGCGGAGCGCTGGTCGCCGCGGCGTATCGGCCGCAATTGTGTGATGAGTCGAACTTGTTGACCCGCAGCGAGATTGACGGCATGTGTACGTGGCTCTGCGCGGGCGCTTGGCGCCCAGGCATCACGGACCTCGCCGCGGAAGCGCCTGCGGCCGGCGTTCACGACCACCAGCACCGCGTCGATGGGCTGGCCGAGCCGCGCGGCAGTCTCGCCGAGACGGCTGCAGATCAGCCTGCGTGTGCTGGCCGCAAGCCCGACGTCCACGGCGACAATCGCGACCAACGCCGCCAGCAGGACGGCGAAAGTGATTGCGGGCCATGGCGAAATCGTGATCGGCAGGACGCAGATCAGCGCGATCAGGCCGGCGCGGCCGGTCAGGATCACTAGCGCGGCACCGGCACGGCTGCGAGTATGCCGTCGAGGACGCCATCGGGGTTGGCGCCCTCCAGTTCGGCCTCCGGCCGAAGCGACACCCGGTGCCGCAGAGTCGGGCGAGCCATCGCCTTGACGTCGTCGGGTGTCACGTAGTTGCGGCCCGAGAGCCATGCCCACGACCGTGCCGTGGCTAGCAGCGCGGTCGCTCCGCGCGGCGAAACACCCAGCTGCAAGGACGGTGAGTGCCGCGTCGCCGCGACGATGTCGACGATGTAGCCAAGCACCTCGTCGGCCACCAGGACCTCGCGCACCGCCTCCCGACCCGCGGTCAGCTCTGCCGCGCCCGCAACGGGTTTCACAATGGAAAGGTCGCGAGGGTCGAAGCCGCGGGCATGACGGTCCAGGATCGCGATCTCTTGATCGCGTGGCGGCAGAGGCACGTTGAGTTTCAGCAGGAACCGGTCCAGCTGGGCCTCGGGAAGTTGGTAGGTGCCCTCGTACTCGATCGGGTTCTGGGTCGCGGCGACGATGAACGGGTCAGGCAGGGGACGGGCCTCGCCTTCGACGCTGACCTGACGCTCCTCCATCGCCTCCAGCAGTGCGGCCTGCGTCTTGGGCGGGGTCCGGTTGATCTCGTCAGCCAGCAACAGATTGGTGAACACAGGTCCGCAGTGGAACTCGAATTCTGCTGTGCGGGCGTCATATACGAGCGAGCCGGTGATATCGCCGGGCATCAGGTCCGGTGTGAACTGCACTCGCTTGAAGTCCAGCTGCAACGCCGCCGCGAGGGTGCGGACCAACAGGGTCTTGGCGACACCGGGAACGCCTTCCAACAACACGTGGCCACGGCACAACAGCGCGATCACCAAGCCGCTGACGACGGCGTCCTGGCCGACGACCGCCTTGGCGATCTCACCGCGCAAGGCCAGCAGGGCATTTCGTGCGGAGCCCGATGTCGCGGCGGTCTGCGTTGTTGGCTGAGTCACGATTGGGCGACCTGCCTTTCGATGTTGTCGAGTTCGTGAGCGAGGTTGACCAGATCGGGATCGCTGGCCGGCGGCGGACCGAACAGAATGTGGGCCACCGCCTGTGGGGACGACCCGCACCGCTCCGCGACCGCCGTAACGACGGCAGGAGGCTCGGCATCATGGCCGAGACCGATGCGGGGCATCATGCGTTGCAGTGCCGCCGTTCGCAGCGCATCTGCCGCACGGTCACGTGCCCGCCGCGAACGGTACAGGCGTCCACGGCCCTCGACGGTCTCGGAAGCCCGGACCACGACCGGTAATCGCTCGGCGACCAGGGGGCCGATGCGCCGCCCCTTCCACAGCGCCAAGAGTGCGACGACCAGACACAGCTGCAGGACGACCCATATGACTTGGTCAGGGATGAGGTCGGTGATCCTCGCGCTGCCACCGGATTCGGCACCGGCTTCGCTGTGCTGCGGTGCGTACCAAATCAGTCGCGGATGCGACCCCGCGAGGTTCATCGCCAGCGCGGCATTGCCTTGTTTGAGCAGACCGGAGTTGGTCATGAAGTCGGAGGCGCTGACGACCGTCACCTCACGGCCGTCGTGGATGTACCGGACGAGGGCGCCGCCGTAGCAGCGCGTCACCGGCACGTCGCCTGCAGCCTCGTAGGCATCGCCAAGACCGAGCTGCACCGCGCCCGCGCGTGTCGCCTCCCGCAAGTCGCAATCGGGTTTGGAGTCACCGAAAGTGGTGGTGCCGCCGATTTTGACCTCTGGCGCAAGCGCTTCGCGGGTCCGAGACACCGGCGCTATAAGCAGTCGGTCGCCGGGAAGCGTTGCCAATCTGCTCAGCAGGTCGTCGTCGAACAGATAGAACGTCTGTGCCACCAGGATGAGCGTGTCGGGCCGCGCCGCGTTCTCCACCGCGGCGATGTCGTCGGCCGCGATGACGTCCACGCCGTGCTCGCGCAGGATCGTGACGAGCGCGCGAGCGCCCTCTGGTGACGTCGATTCCGGATCCATCGGGCCACCCGGCCGCGGCGCTGTCAGGTAGGAGGCGAGCGTGGCAACCCCGACTATGACCGCCAACGCAAGCAGGACCCACCGGGCGCTGCGCCACCGCTGCCCGACGGTTGGCCCGACGGCCGTGTCGGTCGGCGTCACCGGACTTCTGCCCAGCCGTCGGACGTGGCGGACAGCGCGGCGGTGCCACCAGACCCCGAAGTGCGCGCCCGCAGATGGTCGTCGAGGTCGGCGACCATCCGATACGCAGCTTCGGTTCCGGGCCGTTCGCCGTAGGTGACGTCGTTGAAAGCCTCTACTGCCCTGGTCAATTCGGTGGCCAGATTTGGTATGGCCCGCCCAGCGTCGCGGGCCAGTTCGGTCGCGGTTCGGCCAGGAACCGGGTCGAGGACGGCGCTCTCCTCCAATTGCCGCGCAACGGCTCTCAGCCGGTGTCGGATCGCGGCCGCCCAATTACCCTCCGCCGCAAACTCTTCGGCGATCTTGCGGTACTCAGCGGCGCTCAGCTCGTGCTCGCCGAACAGAGCGAAATCGCCGCCGCGGTTGGTCCGCATGGTGCGTCGGGCGATGCGTACCGCCACCACTATCGCGATCACCAGCAGGATCGCCAGGACGCTGATCGTGAGCCAACCGCCGGGCATCGATGAGCTCGCGTCGGCCAGCCGGTACAGCAGTTCGTCGAGCCAGGCGACGAGCCGTTCGGTCAGGGATGCCTTGGGGTAGATCGGCTTTCCGAGTTCATGCTGCGCGGCCTCGTGCGCGGCATCGCGGTCGATGTCTATCGTCGGCACGTTAGGCTTGGCGGGTCAGCCAGAGGTGGTCGGTGGAATCGGCGGGAGCGCCGGGACCCCATGCCGCTCCTGTCTGCAGTACCAGGTCGAACGCCTCGGCGCGGATGCGGCGGTCGGTGTAGAGGAGCACGACGACGCCTGCTGAAAACGGTGCGGTGATGATCTGACCGATTGCGCCGCCGATAGACAGCAGGACCAGCGCTACGAATGCCGCCACCGTGGATGACGCCGAGATGAGCAGCATTTGGCCACCGAAGCTGAACGGGACGGCGACGGCCCCGGCGACCACCGCTGCGACGATTCCGCCGAGCAACCAGATGCCGAGCACGCGCCAGAAATCGCTGCGCACCAATCTGAACGATCGCGAGACCGCGGCGGGGATGCCGAGTCGCTCCAGCACGATGATCGACGGTGTGAAGCTGAGCACGGTGACCCCATAGACCAGAACGACTATCAACGCCAACACCAACGGCACCCCGACGACGCCTGCCGCGACACCGCCGGCGGCGACTGCGACGCCGGCGATGATGAGCACCACGATCGTGACCAATACGATTGCAGCGATCACCTCCAACACGGTGAAGCCGATCAACGCCCAGATCCGGGGCCGCAGCCGGCGCCACGCCTCGCCGACGGTGATAGTCGTCCCGAAGACGGCCCGTCCGATGACGACGGTGAGCATGCCACTCAGCAGGAGGGACGACAGCCAGGTGGCGACGGCTCCGGCAATGCTTGACGCCGACGAACCCAGCAGCGCACCCGTCGACACCTCCTCGCCGGCCAGCGAGGGCCGCAGTTCCCCGGTGACGGCCAGCGGACCCACCGACAGGATGAGCGCAAGTAGCTGAGCTGCCACCACGACGACGGTGGTCAATCCCAGCGTCGCTTTGGGATTCGCCCGGATATAGGCGACGGCGCCGTTGAAGATGTCGGACAGGCTCAACGGCCGCAACGGAATGACGCCCGGTTTGAGGGCCTGCGCAACCGGCGGCGGACCATATCCGGGCGCATACCAGGGAGGCGGGTATCCCGCCTGAGGATAGCCAGGCGGCGGATAGCCCCCTGGGTAGCCATAGCCGGGTGGCGGGCCGCCGTATCCTGGCGGCGGTGGATAGCCGGGCGGGGAATAACCGGGCGGAGGGTAGCCGCCCGGCGGCGGGTAGCCCTGGTAGGCGGGCGGCTGATAACCCTGGTAATCCGGTGGCGGATAGCCGGGGGGTGGATAGCCCGGCGGCGGCGGACCTGCCATGGGGTATCCGCCGGCGTCGTTGCTCATGGTCACCATCCTGTCGATGACTGTGCGAATTGACAACGTGGTCGACCGCGGTCATTACGGTGGCCACATGTCGACCGAGATCACTGTGCGTGGATCCTTCGCCGCGTTCGAGCGGCCCGAGCGGGGGACGGTCCACGCCACGATCGCCTACGACGGGCCGGCGCCGGAACCGGTGTACGGCCGTGTGGCTCGTGATCTGGAGGTCGTCAAGTCTTCGATTGGTCGACTGGACGACAAGGAGAATGGCGCCGTCACGTGGTGGTCCGCTGACCAATTGCGCACCTGGTCGAACCGGCCATGGAACAAAGACGGCAAGCAGCTTCCGCTCGTGCATCACGCGAGCGTCGACCTCGAGGTGAAGTTTCGGGACTTCAGCGCCCTGTCCCGCTGGGTCGGCGAGCACGTCGCGAACACCGAGGGATTCCGCGTTGCGCGCGTCGAGTGGGCACTGACGGCGAAACGTCGGGAAGCGCTGGAGAAAGACGTTCGCGCGCGTGCCGTCCTGGACGCTGTCACGCGCGCGCAGCAATACGCGGACGCGCTCGGGCTCGGCCAGATTCGGCCGGTCGCGATCGCCGATGCCGGGATGCTCGGCACACGACCGGAAAGCGGTCCCCAGGGGGCCCTCATGCGGGCGGCCGCCGTCGGCGGAGCGCCGGAAGTCGAACTCGCACCCGAGCACATCGAGGTCTCGGCTGAGGTCGACGCGCGCTTCGTAGTCGGGACCGAGTGACCCGCCCCGGCGTAGCGTTTGCGTCATGGCCGAACTCAAAGACCAGCTGCGTGCCGATCTGACCGCCGCGATGAAGTCGCAGGACAAGCTGCGCACCGCGACGCTACGAATGCTGCTCGCGGCGATCCAGACCGAAGAGGTCGCAGGCGACGCGGCACGTGACTTGTCCGACGCCGAGGTGATCAAGGTGTTGTCCCGCGAAGCGAAGAAGCGCAGCGAGTCGGCCGAGATCTACACGCAGAACGGGCGCGGTGAGCTGGCGGCGAACGAACACGCCGAGGCGCGCGTCATCGACGAGTATCTGCCCACGCCGCTCACGGAGGCGGAGGTGGCCGATGTCGTCGACACCGCGATCGCGCAGGTTGCCGAAGATATCGGGGAGCGGCCGGGCATGCGGCAGATGGGCCAGGTGATGAAGGCCGCCACCGCGATCGCCGAAGGCAAGGCCGACGGCGCCCGACTATCCGCGGCGGTCAAGGACAGGCTGTAGCCGTTTCGGTGCCAGGCACTCGGGTACCCGAGTGCCATGACGCGTTTCGGCTACACCCTGATGACAGAACAGAGCGGACCTAAAGAGCTTGTCCGGTATGCCATTTCGGCGGAACGCGCGGGCTTCGACTTCGAGGTGTCCAGCGACCATTACTTCCCGTGGCTGGCGTCCCAGGGCCACGCGCCCTATGCGTGGACGGTGCTCGGCGCCGTCGCGCAGGCCACAGAAGAGGTCGAGTTGTTCACCTACGTCACGTGTCCGACCATGCGGTACCACCCTGCCGTCGTCGCGCAGAAGGCGGCCACGCTGCAGATCCTCGCCGACGGCCGGTTCACCCTCGGGCTGGGCAGCGGCGAGAACCTCAACGAACACGTGGTCGGCGGCCGCTGGCCGACGGTGTCGCGACGCCAGGAGATGCTGAAGGAGGCCATTCAGATTATTCGCGAACTGTTCACCGGCGATCTTGTCGATTGGAAGGGCGAGTACTTCGAGGTGGACTCCGCCCGGATCTGGGACGTCCCCGATACGCCCGTCGCCATCGCGACCGCGGTGTCCGGCGAACGCTCGGTCGACGTGTTCGCGCCTCTGTCCGACCACCTGATCGCCGTCGAGCCGAACAAGGACCTCGTCGACGCGTGGCACGACGGGCGACGGGCGACAGGACTGCCCGGTGAAGTCAGGGTGATCGGGCAGATACCGATCTGCTGGGACCCCGACCGCGACGCCGCCGTGCAGCGCGCACACGACCAGTTCCGCTGGTTCGGCGGCGGCTGGGCGGTCAACGCCGATCTGCCGACCACCGCGGGCTTCGAGGGTGCGACGCAATTCGTGCGTCCGGACGACGTCGCCGAGTCCATACCCTGCGGACCGGATCTCGATGCGATTGTCGATTCGGTCCGTGATTACTGGGATGCCGGCTTCACCGACATCGCGTTGGTACAGATCGGCGACGACGGTCAGGATCTGTTCCTCAAGGAGGCGGCGGGCCCGCTGTTGGAGAAGCTCCGCGTCGAATCCCATTGAGAGGAAACGGCTACTCGGTCACTCGCCGTCTCTGCCGTCGCGGCTGTGCCGGTACGCGGCGCGACGGAAGCCACGCAGCCATCCGGGAACCAGCTCTACGTCCTCGTCGCAGTGCAGCGCGGGATCGAATGCGATGTCGTCTCTGCTGGGATCGAGGTGACGAAGGGTCAGGCGCGCGAGTGGCTCGAACCGTCCAGTGCCCAGGGCCTGCTCGATATCGAAATCGAGTTCCCCGCTGTCTATTTGATTCCTGATCGGGTCCAACGACAAACCCGGTTCGTCGATCTTCGTGATCAGCCGGGCGCGCACCCACCACACGCCGTCGCGGAAGCGAAACGGCGTAAGGCTGGAGAAAGTTGAACTCGACCAGGATCGCATGGGCGCGAGAACGATGCGGCTGTTGGCGACCGTCGACGCCAGCAGGACGTCCCACGGCGTGCACGACCGGAGGTCCGGCGTCGGCGGGATTCGCCATGCAAGGCTCGCTATGTCGGGCAGCGCACCCGGCAAGCCGATGCCCTTCGATACGCGGCTGATGACGTCGCAGGAATTCATCGGCAGGCCCTCATCCGGTGGTGCGATCCGCTCGAGGATGCCCTCGGCAAGGACGCCATTCGGATGAAACAGGCGACGGCGGCGGGCTGCCACGCCGACCCGGATGGGCAGCGCGGCGATGTCGGAAGCATGCACGAAGTAGGTTTGCCCGAAACGCGGCAGGGCAAAACCGGACCCTCGTGCAACCGGGTCAAACGATCTCTCGGGCACACGCATCGATGAGGTCCTGCCGGTCGATGGTCAGTGTTTCAGCCCTAGGCCGAACGGCACGGAGAGAGTCAAGAACCACCGCTGGTACCGCAAAATCCGTAGTCGCGCTCGCGAGGCTCTATGTGATGGGACTTTGTTTAGCACGAGGGCGACTATTCGCGACATAGGCCGCGAAAGTCACGGCTAGCCCGCCAATCAGGTAGACGACTATCAGTGTGCTGACCACGACGTACCCTCCCTACCGACCAACACTGTCAGTCGATCCCCCTGACGATCGCCTACTGGTGAGCGCGGTCGCCGGTGCACTGTGGCCGCTGCTCGTTGTCGGCCTGGTCGAGCTGGGCCTGGTCGTGGTTTGCGCCGAAGTCTTGTCGTCGAACACCGAAGCCATCGGCGTCTTCGGCTAGCGGCACCAAGATTGCCTCCTGACTAACCTCCGCCACTGGTCTGGAGTGCATTTCGCATGAGCGGACCGCCAACCAACCCTCGGCGATGGGGTCGACGAACACCGCGCCCACGGCTAGTGCTTCGCTGCGGAGAATGCCGGGTATTCGCGCAAGCCCAGGGCCCGGCGTGGGGTTCGTCGCCACAGGCCCGATCACCAGCAGCTTGGCTGCAGGTGCGGCGGCCTTCGTGTTGGCAAACGCGACGTGGGCGGCTGAAGCCAGCACGCTTGCGGATGCGACGGAGTCGTTGCTACTGCCAAAGAAGACCACCAACTCATCCTTGGGGTTTACGTACATGGTTGCTCTTTCACCGAAGGTGCTACCTGCGTTGCCGGGATGGACGTAACCGGAAGCACCCTCGCCGGCGATGACCGGATCAACGATCCCGACGCTGGCTGCCAGGGTGGGCCAGACCAGCGCCGGCCATGTGACAGTGCTTTCGGGGCTGCCCTGAGTCAAGGAGTCGCCGATTACCAGAATGTGGTGTGTCACAATGGGTTTCGGTGACGGAAGCATTGTCGCCGGCGTTGTCGCCACCGTCGCCGCGGGCTTTGGTGGGGGAGGTGGTGGGGCTTCCTCGCAGCCAGATACCAACAGCACCGCGGAAACGAGCACCGCAAAGAAATACTTCATAGCTCCCCCGAGCATGGTCCGGCACTGGCTGCTGAGCATCGTAACCGTCCGGGCCTGCGGGGCTGATCAAGTTGAGCATTAAACGCAGGTGGCAGCGACGAAGAAACGCGATCTGCGCGGCTACCCGAGCGGCGGGTGAAGCGGCTCGAAATCTACGCCGAAGTCCGACGCAATCGCACCGTGCCGGGACAGATGGCGTAACTGGATGGCTAACTGGTTACCAAACCCCGTGATGCTTTGGTGGAGTGGTGCCGTCCACCCAACGGAGGTGGCCGCCCAAAGAAATAGCTGTGAACCCAACCGCAGGTTCACAGCTATCCGGATGTCTTGAGACATCACAGAGTCGGGGTGGCGGGATTCGAACCCACGACCTCTTCGTCCCGAACGAAGCGCGCTACCAAGCTGCGCCACACCCCGCGTGAAGCCACGACAGCGTATCGCACCGGCAGGTGGTGAAGCCAAACGACTTTCTTCGCGATTTCTGCAGAGGGCTGTGGCTTAGCGCGAGCAACGACCCTGATGCAGAAATCGGTGTGACGGCTGAAACGTAGGCCACGTTCGCGCGCGCTCAGAGGCGTAGATCACGACACGCCGCGGGATGGATGTGAGTTGTCGGTGGCGTTATGCAAACTGACGGCAGTTGCCGCGTCACCGAGAATCGAGGCACGAAATGACTGGGCTTGGAGCTTCCGTCTACCTGGGTTTCTTCGCCTTGGCCGCGCTGTGGCTGTTTCTGACCTCCGACGGACCGCTTAACGGCGGATCCGACGATCAGGGCCAGCGGCCCGACCGCTCGAATTCGACCAGTATTTCGGCCGACGCCGAGGGATCGAGCCCCTGGCTGGCCAGCCACTCGTCGCAGAAGTAGGTGTCCGCGTAGCGGTCGCCGCTGTCGGCGAGCAGGGTTACTACTGACCCGCTGCGCCTGTCCGCAACCATATCGGCCAGCAGGCCGAACGCTCCCCAAAGATTCGTTCCCGTTGATGGCCCAACGCGTCGGCCCAGCACCGCGCTGACGTGGTGTGCCGCAGCGATCGACGCCGCATCGGGCACCGCCACCATCCGGTCCACCACGTCAGGCAGGAACGACGGCTCCACCCGCGGGCGGCCGATGCCCTCGATCCGCGACGACATCCCGGTCACAACGTCACGGCGCCCCTGCGCATAAGACGGGAAGAACGCCGAGTTCTCCGGGTCGACAACGCACAACCGCGTGGCGTGCCGCCGATAGCGGATGAACCGTCCGATGGTGGCGCTGGTGCCGCCGGTGCCCGCCCCGACGACGATCCATTCCGGAATCGGATGCGCCTCGTCACGCATCTGCTCGAAGATCGACTCGGCGATGTTGTTGTTGCCGCGCCAGTCGGTCGCGCGCTCGGCGTTGGTGAACTGATCCAGGTAATGCCCGCCCGTCTCCTCGGCCAGCCGCTCCGATTCCGCGTACACCTGCGACGCCTCAGCCACGAAATGGCAACGGCCGCCTTGAGATTCGATCAACGCGATCTTGGCGGCGCTGGTCGATGACGTCATCACTGCCATGAACGGCAGTCCCAGCAGCGCCGCAAAGTACGCCTCGGAGACGGCTGTCGACCCCGAAGACGCCTCGATCACCGTGGTGCTCTCATCGATCCAGCCGTTGC
>Ga0207678_10006405_pt1 | contig 10456 bp, 10 predicted proteins | sample KBSC63metaG_FD_184319 | JGI IMG/M metagenome (GOLD analysis project Ga0207678, IMG submission 184319) | Corn rhizosphere microbial communities from Kellogg Biological Station, Michigan, USA - KBS C6-3 metaG (SPAdes) (version 2) | ecosystem: Host-associated > Plants > Roots > Rhizosphere > Soil ...
CCGCTGAATGGCGTGTTTCCGCGCAGCAGCGCTACACGTTACATCAAAACCTCGCGCTGCGATTTGATTTCAATCAGCGCGACGGCGCTCATGAATATCTTCTCGGCCTGCAACTTTACTTCTGATCACAAATCTGACGTCTCAGATTTTCCGGTCTGACGTATTGGACAGCGGTACCAAGATGCCAGACAAACTTGGATTCAAGCTGGGATTCGATTGATGATTCTCATCAGAGAGGTGACATCGTGCAAGGCTGCGACCGACCAAGCCGCCTCAATCAAATCTGCTTGCCGTGGTTGATCCAACGCTCCTTCGCAACATGAAGCGACTTTCGCTTCCAACTCGGCGTCGGTCAGCGGATTGTCCGGACCGCCACGGTAGCGCTCGTCGGCCCAGCCCTCGAGCTGCTGACCATTTTTGAGTCGAATGGCTATGCGCGAACGCATTTTATCGAAGCCCATTTGTTCTATTCCGGGGTCGAGTTCAGTGGTAATGTTTTTTTGCATCGCCTGCATCGAAGGCGAACCGACGAACTCATCGGAAAATTCGCGCTTCCCAGCTTTGCGCGCGAGCGCGATCATCGCCAGCGCGGCGGGCAGGGAAAACTTGGCCTGTAAATGGTTGGCTGCGATAGGATAGCGAATCGGATTCAAAATATTGCTTCCGGCATAAACCTGTACGCTCACGATATCCTCGGGTTGTACGTCCGCTTCGGTCACGAGCTTGAGCATCAAGTCGATCGTCGGATGCGTGAGGACGCCGCACGGATAAGGTTTGATCGAGACTCCGGGATCGATGATGCTCCAGACTCTGCCAAATTCTTGCGAAACCTTTGCGGCGCTCACGCCGCCGCCATGAACCGCGTAGAAGCCCCACGGACCATCCAAAGCATCCGGATCGGCGGTAAAATCGCGCGCCGCCAGCAGCGCAGCGGTCACGCCATTTTCTGCCGCACGGCCTACATGGAGCGGCTTTGTCATTGTGCCAAAGTTGCAGCGGATTCCGCCAGCCTGGCTGCCGGAATCCGCTCGAGTGCATTCCCCTAAGATAATGCTGCGGCAGCATCCACTCGGAGATTTTGCACTCCACTTCAAAACCAGCGAGAAAGGCGAGCATGAAAGTTTTGCCGTCGATGCCGCCCAGTTTCTGCCCCATCACTAGCGCGCTCGACAAAGGCGGAATTGTCGGATGGGTCAAAAGCCCGTAGACGTGCGCCGGGTCAAGGCTCACTTGACTGTCATCCCAGTCGTGAGCGTGCCCGGCAGTGCCGAGTACACGAGCCGCAAGCGGCGCGGGCACTTGGGTCGAGCCGCGCCGAAGTAAGAGAGCATCCGGCCTGCCGCCGGTGTGCTCGGCTTCATCGGCAATGATCTCGACCGAGTGTTCTTCGGCACCGGCGACGAATAGGCCAAGGCCGTCCAGTAAGCAACGCGTGCCGATGTGCACGGCCTCGGACGGGATCGTCGCATAACTTATAGATTCGATGAATGAGGCGGCTGCCGCCGTCGTATTCAATCCCGCCGGAATTTTGGCGAAAGGGTTTTGTTCGGCGGCCATGGATTAAATCTCACATAGATGCTTTCGCATCGGTAGCCTCTCGGCCCTAGCTTGGTCTGTGGAAAAATTTAGCGCTGGGGGTGTTATTCAAAAATTTCGGAAATGTAAAAATCGACGTGGCGGCGGCTTGCATCAGCCCGGTCGTGACCGGCAGCCATCTGCTCACATTCCTCTTTGCTGTGAGTCTTGATGTGCCCGAGAGGCGTGGCCAGTATTTGAATCTTTGCGGATTTTACGAAATCAACGCCGCGCCGGAGCAACATATCGAGATTGCCCGCGACCACGGTGCCGCCGTGACCGCGCAGCAGTACGGCGCTGCGATCGCCCAGGGTCGCAGCGACTTTGTCGCCGAGAATGTGAGTGCGGATCAACAAAGGGGAGTCGTAGATCGGTGTGCCGCGGTGAAAGTGAACGGCGCAGTTGGCGATCACCTTTATTTCTTGTCCAGACGCGGCGACCACGATCAACTCGTCGGGGTGGTAATGGAGAATGCACTGTACATCGGGACGCGCCTTATAGATTGAGGTGTGCATTGGAGTCTCGCCGTTGGGTTCTCCGGCGCCTTCGACCTTGTTGCCAGCATGATCGAGGATTATCAAATCGCGCACGGCAACTTTTCCCGGCGGCATATGCGGCGTGCTCAAAATACGGCCGTCGGCAAGACGCGCGGTGAGGTGCCCATAGCCATCGAGCAAGCGCTGTTTTTGTAGTGCCTTGCAGACCAGCACCATTTTTTCCTTGAGAGCATCGAGCGAATCGAGCATGGAAATCTCCTCCTAAAATTCCGATTCTTCGTGAACTGCTTCGTTGCCGTAGGGCAAGGAGTGAAGTCGATTTTACGCGCCGGATCGTTTGATGAAATCAGCAAACAAGGCGGCCATCTCGCCGGCCTTCTCATCCCATTCTTCACGTGGACTGAGAGGTTCATCGTAGTGGTTCGGAAACAAAATATGCACTTCGCTTTTTGGGATGAGGCGTCCGAGAGCTTCTCCCGTCTGGCGGCCGTGGGTGTTGTCATTGCCGGGAACGATGCAAGCAGGCACTTGAATCGATCTCAATTCCTGCTCTGTTGCGCCGATCACCGGAAGATCGATCCCTTTGAGAAAATATTCGCGCCAGTGAGACATGACCGTAATGAAATGTTCCGGCGTTAATCGCATCAACGACTCGCGGTTCTCCGGACGCGCCTCGATGCGCTCTTTCCAGTGCTCCATTTCACAGACGGCAGCCATGCCACCTTTTTCTGCCCCTTTGATGTATTGACCGTAATATTCCTCGGCTAATCGCTCACAGGCGAAACGTCCACCGGTAACGCGCCAAAGCAAAAGCCCGCGCACTGACGAGGGGTGTCGCAGAGCGAACAGCAAAGATGTGCGGCAGCCCGAGGAGCTGCCGCCGACAAACGCGGGTAGAGCGCCGAGCTGCGATAGCAACTCGTGAACATCATCGGCCCAGATTTCATATTCCGATTCATTTCCATCGATCACCACGTCGGAAGCGCCGCAGTTGCGGCGGTCGAAGATGGTGACGCGGTGCCTAAGTGCTGCGAGCGCTTTCGCCTGGGTCTCGATGCCGCTCATATCGCGCCGTCCGCCGGGGGAGAGCGCTACCCATGGACCGCTATCACCGAGAATTTGGTAGTTGATGTTAACGCCACGAATCTTTGCAAATGGCATATCGTCCTCCGTCGACAGACGCTGTTCGAATGACGATTGTGTGTAGCACACTCACATTAACGAGTACAATTAATGGCGATATCCAGAGACGTTCCTGTGGATAAATTCCGACGAGTTGAAGGAAGAGTTGTGAGAAAAACGAACACGATAGTTGAGCATCGTGGGAAAACTGCTACAATTTTTCTGGCATAGTCGTTGCTGAGTCCCGTAATTGTTGCAGCGATAAGTTCAATTGAGCAAGGTCATGGAAGATACTCTAGAAATACTTTCACTTAGTTTTTCTGCCTAGCGTCACAGCTTCGATTCCCAGCGCGGCTGTTGGCCGCGCATTGCGTTTGCTTTCTTCCGATCTGCCCATCGTTTCTACAGCTTCGCCCGCGCTGCATTTAGCGGATATATAACCAACGGCGAGCGCACTCGCCATTTGGCAGTAACTCTGAAGGGAAGACCATGAGAATCGCTCAAGTTGCACCGCTCTATGAACGAGTTCCGCCGGTTTGTTACGGCGGCACGGAGCGTGTTGTTTCGTATTTAACCGAAGCCTTGGTCGAGCAGGGCCACGAAGTGACGCTTTTCGCAAGTGGCGACTCGTTGACCCAGGCAAAGCTCATTTCTCCATGTGCGCAGTCGCTCCGCCTCAATCCTGATTGCATCGACAACTTGGCTTATAATCTATTGCAGCTCGAGCAAGTTTTTCAAAGGGCAGATCACTTCGACATCGTCCATTTTCATATCGACTATTTTCATTATCCGTTTTCCCGCCGGCAAAAGGTGCCCCATTTAACGACCCTACATGGTCGGCTGGACATAGCGGATCTAGTGCCGCTCTACCGTGAGTTCGACGATATGCCGGTAGTTTCAATTTCAAACTCTCAGCGCGCGCCACTGCCATGGATTCGTTGGTGCGGCACAGTCTATCACGGCCTGCCACTCGATCTTTACAAACCGAAAAAGGAGCGTGGGCAGTATCTCTTGTTCCTTGGCAGAATTTCTCCGGAAAAACGTCCGGATCGAGCGATCGAGATCGCCAAACGCGCAGGCATGCCGCTCAAGATCGCGGCTAAGGTCGACGAAAAAGATCGCAAGTACATGGAGAACGAAATTCGTCCGCTCCTCGACCATCCGCTGGTTGAGTTTTTGGGCGAGGTGGGCGATTCCGGTAAAGAAGAGCTTTTGCGCAATGCGTACGCGCTGCTCTTTCCCATTGACTGGGCGGAGCCTTTTGGTTTGGTCATGATCGAGGCCATGGCGTGCGGCACGCCGACGATCGCGTTTCGCGGCGGGTCTGTGCGCGAAATTATCACTGATGGAGTTACCGGATATATTGTCGGAACCGTGGAGCAGGCGACTCAAGCATTGAAGGGGCTAGACGCGTTCGACCGCACGCGCTGCCGAAGCATGTTCGAGGGGCGTTTTTCGGCGCACCGTATGGCGGAAAATTACCTGAAAATCTATGAGCGGCTGATTAACGCTGACCGGCGACACGCGCGCTGGCGCAGTATCGACAAATCTCTGCGGCGGACTGCGATCATCGAGCCACGGCCGAAAACCGGGAACGCGGTGATTCTCGATCGTCCCAGACCAAATCAGTCGAGTTCTTTAATGGCTCAGCGCGCGCAGGCTCCGCGAGAACTTGGCAATGGCCAGCACCGCCGCGGAACCGATGCACCCGCCTATCACGAGCGCGCCCGGGACACCGAATAGGCTCGCCGCCGCGCCCATTTGGGCATGTCCCAGATAAGTTCCAGCGGACATGAAGACCTGATCGAAACTCTTGACCCGTCCGCGCATCGCATCGGGTGTGGTCAACTGCACGAGAGTATCTCTCAACGTCTCGCCCACCGCGTCCACCAATCCTAAACAGAAAACGATCGCAAGCGACAACATCAGAGAGCGCGATAGAGCAAAACAGATCAGACCCACGGTATAGAGCAACGTTACGCTGATGATGAGCTGGCCCTTACGACGAGGGTTGCCCGTGGCCAGGATTACTCCAGAGCCTGCAAGCGCGCCAAGCGCCGGTACTCCTAACAATAAGCCAAGAGCAGACGGTCCGAAGCCGAGAATATCGCGCGCAAATACCGGCATCATCGAGCGATAGGCGCCGAAGAACTGTACGCAAGCATCCATTGCCATCAGAGCCAAAATAACAGAGCTTTCGCGGATAAAGACAAACCCCGCGCGTACGCTTTGGAAGGCCGATTCCTTTTTTTCCACGGCGGGCTGGACGCGGCGCTGCATGGACGCGAGGCAGATAATTACCGCGGCAAAACTCGCCGCGTCCAGATAATACGCCTGGCTAATTCCCCACGCGCTTAACACAATCCCGCCCACGAAAGGTCCTGCCAGAGTCGCGATTTGGCGCCAGGTAATATTGAGAGCGTAAGCGGACGCGAGCTGGTCAGCGGATACGAGCGCTGGAATCATGGCCGTGCGTGCCGGCGCATCGAAGATGCCGACCGCCCCGGACAGAAACGTCACGGCATAAATCTGCCAAACCTCAATTTTTCCCGTCGAAGTCAAAGCAGCCAAGGTTAAAGATAACAGCGCCGCCAGGCTCTGTGTCATGATAAGAAGCTTACGCCGATCGATCCGGTCGGCGACGACACCGCCCGGCAACGAGAGAATCATCACAGGCAGCGCCCGAAACAATCCGGTCAACCCAAGTTGGAACGGAGAGTTGGTAATTTGATAAACCTGCCAGGCGATCGCCACGGCAGAAATTTGAGTGCCGATCGCAGAAAATAAAAGGCTAACCCAGAAAAAACCGAAGTCGCGCTGTTTGAGAACTTTCCAGGGGGTGACTTTTGTTTTCACGCGGAAGAGAAAGACGACGGTTCTTCGATGATAATCGCGCCTGAAGCTAAGCGACATCGGCTCCTGGAGTCAAGCAAAATCGCGTAGTAGCTCGGTTCGAGACGGAATTCTACGGAATCGTTGCGAGCCTGGCATGGGTTCGGAGCGACCGAATTACTCTGACCTGTCATTTCCGAGCGGGGGCAGCATGAAAATTGCCGCCAGGTTTCTTTCGCCCCTCGATACGCGCGTGCCCTATCGGGGAATCGGTTTTAGACCAATATTCTGAGTACGCAGTGCGACGCTCCTGTATCGAGAGATATGCGGTTCACGTTAAGCGGCCAATCGTGAGTCCGGCGAGGACAAGGGCGAGTCTTCGTACAGCCTGGCGGCGACCACGAACAGTTCATGAACTTATGATGGATCAAGCTGACCAGACCTTGCTTGACAGTCCGGTTTCATTATCGTTAAAACCGCGCCAGGCTAAGGAGGGCTCGATGGTTGCGTTCACGGTAGCGTGCATAATCGCCGTAATCCTTGCTTCTGCTCCAGCTTCGGCGCAAAAAAATCCGCCAACGGTGCGCATCGGCATCGAGGCGCCCGCCGGAACCAATGCGCACTATTACGTCACCCAACAGTTGGGATTGTTTCAAAAGCACGGAATCAATATTGAGCTCATTTCTTTTGCCGGCGGCACGGTGGGACTGCAGGCATTGCTCGCCGGCGATATTCAATTCGCTAGCGAGGACGGCGTCGCGGGATTGTCGGCGAACTTACGCGGCGCCAATTTGTTTTTCATCGCTGGCATGATCAATACGTTTCCATTCAGCATTTTGTCGCGCCCGGAGATTCACACGCCCCAGGAGCTGCGCGGTAAAAAGATCGTGATCAGCCGGTACGGTTCGTCTTCCGACACGGCGGTTCGCGTGGCGGTGGAGAAATACGGTCTCAGACCCGACAAGGACGTCATCATTCTTCAGGGCGGCGGCCAAACCGAGCGTTTTGCCGCGCTCAGAGCCGGAGCTATCGATGCCGCCATCGTCAGCCCGCCGCTCAATCTCACTGGCAAGCGTCTCGGCTTCAACGAAGTCATCGACCTGTCGCAGTCCGGCGTCCCTTATTCGCACCAGCAGATCGTGGGGATCAAAGATTATCTCGATCGTAATCCTGATACAGTGCTGCGCACCTTACGCGCGCTGATCGAAGGGCTGGCGGCCTGGAAGGATCCGTCCAAAAAAGCCGTAGTGATGATGCATATCGCAAAGTATTTGCGCCTGGATGGCGAGCGGAGCAAAGACCAGATCGAAGAGACCTATCGCTACTACGGCAATACCTTTCCGACCAAGCCGTACGCGACGGCAGAGGGTTTGGAATTTACCGCGCAAATCCTAAAAAAGAACCGCCCGGAGGCGAAAGTCATCCAGGCGACGGATTGGATCAATAACCGATTTGTAGCGGAGCTCGACAAAGAGGGTTTTCTCGCCAAGGTATTCGGCGCGAAGTAGCTCAATCGGTATAGAAGACACCTGGCGCGATTGAACAAAGATTCCTCAGAACCATTTGGAATGACGGCTTTCAGATTTAGCCCCGTCCCGCTGACTCACGGTAAACTCCCGGTGAGAAATTCTGCTCCCGTCTTAAAGAGATTTCGTGCACAATCGAATTCATGAGGTCCTGCCGGTTCGCCGGTGAACTCGCTATTCTCGTTCGCGCCACATGTACCACGTCGGCGTGCCGATCAGCTCTTCTTCGTGTTCGACGACGAAACCGAACTTTTCATAAAAATTAATGTTCTCAGGCTTGTCGGTTTCGAGGTAACCAGGAAGACTCTCGCTCCGCAGATGGTCCAGATAGCAGCGCATGAGAGCCGTGCCGACTCCTTGTCGCTGCGCCTGCGGCGCGACACCGATCGGGCCAAGATGCAGGTGAGGTTCGTCGGGATCGAGATGGCACCAACGGGCAAACCAGCGCATCAGCAGCGCACTCCCTTTTCCGAAGTGCTTCAGCAACGGACTGATCGCGACGGGCAGAATTTCTGGTGGCGGAAGGCAATCGGGCGGAGAACTGAAATGAGCATAGCCGCAAATCTCGCCGTTCACCAAGGCGACGACAGCTTCGCCACCAGACATTTGGCGTAGTCCAAGGCGAAACAATGATCGATTCTGATCGATCTGGTGAGGCCCGAACGCAGAGACATGAAGCGGGTTCGCGACAAACGCATCCGCCAAAATCGTGACGACGGGCTCCAATGCCCGTGCGGAGTACTTCTCAACTACGATCGCCATAAATTCGTCACTACTGTTTTCCTACCTACAATAAAAAAATCGCTCGAGCTAGACTTCTTTCGGGCAAATAAATTAAGTTGCGTCTACTCACACGAGATAATTCTATGCTGTTGAAGAAAATCCTTTTGGGATTGAGCCTGCTCCTCTGCTTCGCCCATTGTGAATTCGCCGGCGCGCAAACTACTAAGCTGGTCGTCGCTTATGCCTCACCGGCAGCGACTTTTTGTCCCGGGTGGATCGCAAAGAAAGAAGGGATTTTTGCCAAGTACGGTCTTGACGTCGAAATGGTCCTGATGCAAGGGGCCTCCGTGTACATGCCGGCGCTGGCGAGCGGCAATATCCAGGTGCTTTACGGTGGCGGCACTGCCGTGTCTCGGGCCATTGCCACCGGCGGATTCGATCTCACGGTGATCGCCACCGAGACCCGCTATGTCCCGTTGCGGCTCATGGTCCATCCAGCTATTCAATCAGCCGCGCACCTCAAGGGAAAGAAGCTGGGCGCCGGACAGGCTGGGCTGGATGAGTATGCGACGATACTGTTTCTGGAAAAAATCGGTCTGGTGCCGAATAAAGACGTGCAGCTTGTTTACCTCGCCGGCGGTGTCCCGAGCCGAGCCGCGGCGATGAAGCAGGGGTTGATCGATGGCGTAGCCGTTAATCCCCCGAACGAGTACGAGCTCGAGAAAGCGGGCTATCGCGAACTCGCCAATTTTCTGGATCTCAAGATGCCCTACGCCGGCGTGCCCCATACCGTGACTCGCGCATTTCGCGACAAGAATCGCAAAATCGTCGAAGACTACATGACCGGTGTCATAGAGGGCATGCAAATCTTTCGGACCCATCGGGAGAAGGCTTACAAAGCGATTTTCGAGCTAACCAGACAAAACGATCCCGTGCTGCTCGAACGCACCTACGATTCTTATATGAGACAATACGACGCGATCGGTGCTGTGCCGTTTCCGTGGGAAGCGGGCATTGAAAGCATGATTACCGGGTTTCACGAGCGCTTCAATCCGCAAGGCATCAGGAATCGCGATGCCAAAGCGTTTATTGACGCGTCTTTCGTACAAAAGGCTGCTGAGCGGTTGAAGCTGGGAGGAACTAATCGACCCTGAACGTGTAGCGTGAACAGGACTTCCCGCTCTGGCCTCGTCAGCCCACTTTCCGGCGACGCCTTAAAAAATTCGGAACTTTCCCAATTATCGAATCGGAATCTTCTCCGCCGCCAAAGTGGCGCTAATGGCGATCGCCAGCTCGCTGCGGATTTGCATCCAGAGTTCGCTCCGATCGGTCCAAGCGCGCAATTCGAAGCCGAACGAATCCGGACCCAGCTTGACGAACAGCGCCTGCGGCGCCGGCTCGCCAGTCACGAGCGGGTGAGCCGTAGCGGCTTTCTCTAGAAGCTGAATAACTCGTCCCGGGTCGGTGCCCTGCGCCACCGTGATCGGCAGCTCGATCCCATGCTGGCGAGTAGACAGGGTCCAATTGATCACACGTTCAGAAATGAACTTCCCGTTCGGCATGATCACTTCCGAACCGTTGGTCATGCGAATAATGCTGGCGCGCACGCCGATGCGTTCGACCACGCCGGAGGCATCGTCAACCTGTACGATGTCGCCGACGCTGATCGGGCGCTCGAACAACAAAATCAAGCCGGAAATAAAGTTATTGAAAATATTCTGCAAGCCCAATCCAACGCCGACGCTGAAGGCGCCCGCAATGATCGTGACTCGCGTCATATCAACGCCTAGAGCGGCCAATGCGAGAAAAAATCCTGCGAACAAAATCAAATAGTGAAGCGTGGCAGAGATGGCGTACGGCAATCCACGCTTTAGGGCCAATCGGGGATAAACTTCCTCATCGAGCAGGAAACGGATCAATCGGGAAACGGCAAACGCCGCCCAGAGGGTGATCAGGAAGGCGAGCACATCGCCGGCAGAAATCCGGATGGACCCGAAGCTTATTTCGGCGCTAAGGAAGTCGCGCGCGTTGTCGAATATTCGCTCGGCGAGCAAGAGTTGCTTCGTGAGAGCGTAACTCCAGAACAGGATCAGGTCGTGCACGTCATCGCACCTGTCAAATTCACCGACATGGCGCTGGTGTCGCTAAATTTTACAAATAAGTGGTGAACGCTTGCGCGAG